>Ga0209489_100549_pt1 | contig 71649 bp, 34 predicted proteins | sample SiratrowhiteBW_FD_187527 | JGI IMG/M metagenome (GOLD analysis project Ga0209489, IMG submission 187527) | Root nodule microbial communities of legume samples collected from California, USA - Siratro white BW (SPAdes) (version 2) | ecosystem: Host-associated > Plants > Roots > Nodule | place... | reverse complement strand
AAAAAAAAAAAAAAAAACAAAACCAAATGTGTCTGATTTCAACTAGATGTTTATCGCGACTTCTATTTTCAATAGTGCACGACAAAAATATTTGTATTATTTTTTATTTGAAAACATGTTTTGGAAATAATAAAAAAAAAAAAGTGAAACAATGATTATCCGGCGTAGGCAGCTGTGAGACGCGGGGTCACGGCGGTTACGGTTGGTGGTGGCAAAGATGAAGAAAGAGTGGCGGTGATAAAAAGTGGAGGTGCAAGGTTTGGTTTGAAACGGTGGAGAGGCACGAAACCATGATGGCGGTGCGACGGAACTCACGGTAGTGGTGGTATCGAATCGCGGCAAAGATGAAGAAAGAATGGTGGTTAGAGGGATTGTTGTGATTATGGGGCTTGGTGTCGCGGAGGGCTCTTTTTCTGGTTGCTGTTTGGTGTCGCAGAGATATGGCAGTGGCACAAGGCCGCGATGGTGGAGCGAGATTTTAAGGTTCACTGAGGTGCAAGTGTTTGGGTTTCTCTACGAGTTTGAATCGGAAGAATAAGACTCCAGAGGAAGTCTTAGATTAAGTTTTTACTGTAATTCGATCAATTACAGTATAATTGATCAATTGGGCGAGGGTGTAATGAATAGGATAAACAGAACATAATATCATAATATCATGCGATAATAATTCTCAATTTCTGAAATCATACCTGGGATTTCGCGCTTCTTGCCGATGCTCCTATCTATTCTTTGTTTGATATTCGCTCCTTTCTTGATCTTGAATATCTCAACTTCTTCTGATTTCTCGACTTCTTTCCATGCCAAAAAAATTGAGAACGTGAACTAAGTCAGTCTCAAAAGAAGTGACGAATTGATCCCCTTTTGCGCACGTGATTGAGCAAAACGTTAAAAGTGAGCAAAACGTTAAAAGACCCTCTGGAAGCTCAGGCTCAGGCCCAATAAAGGGGCATAGGTGGGCTAGTGGCCCAAACAATCAAAGTAAAACTATAACAACAGTGTAAATAGTAAATTTACTTTAATGGCTCATAAAATACAAAGATGTGAGAAAATTTAATAAAGTAAAATTCATTTTTATTTTAAATCCTGATGAAACTGAGTGTTGAAAATGTTAAGGACCATATAATCTCATATCATTCAATCAAACCAAAAGTATTATAAAATTACAATTTAGTGATTATATTAATTGTTGAGCTAGACAGGATTATCAACTTTTCAAAACATAAGGTAGAAACAAGATAGATTGAAACCTACTTCAATTTGAAATTTATTTGTACATTTTTTGGTGTCCACAAGGTGTTTGTTCAAACCCCCATTTTTTTCTTAATTTTCTCCCTCCCCAGACCCTAAAAAACTCAAAATTCAACTTCATGAAATCGAATCCCCGTTGGATTTAAACCACCGGAAAATTGGAGGTGGAAGTTGAATCGGTTCACTTCGAAAAATAAACTGCCTCTGAATCTAGTTGGATATTTTTTTTTTAAATGTATTATTTAGGAAAAATTTCATTGGTTGCATGGATATAAATAGAAATAAAAGGAAAATAAGTTGTTGCCAAAAGTTGATACAATTTTTTTTTCTAAATGGGACAAGTTTATCACAAAAATTACAAGTAACTTTATTTTTTTATATTTGATGAGTAAGTGGTGTTTTAAAATATGATTTTATATAGAAAAATCGTGTTTAAAAAATATGACTTGTTTTTTTTTTTATTTTAACATAAGAATCGTTTTGGTGCACTACTTAGTATTAATTAACTAAACAAATTATAGAAGTTGTGATTTAATTCTCCACTTAGGTTTATATATTTTTAAATTGGAGTAACAACCTGGATTTCCTATTTTTTTAAAAAAAAAAATCAAAGAAGTCGTATTTTGTGATTTTTTTTAATTAGTGAAATTATTGTTGTGTAACAAATTACTTCTATGATTTATATATATATATATATATATTGAGTGGAATTTATGTTAGGATTTGATTAAGTACAAAAAATCAAATATCTAGATAATTTATGGTTTAAATAATATTTAATAAATAATTATTATATGATAAATTTTAAAAACAAGTTATATTTTTTATTTACAAATATTAATTATTAATAATGAATTCCATCAATTTATTCATTACTTTTTCTATTTTTTACCATTAAGTGGGGATGGTTGTGTGGGTTAGGCCATGCAGATTGTAAGGCATGTTGGAGATTTAAATTCATCAACCTCTATAAATTTGTCATATATAAAACCTTTTTTTTTTTTCTCTCCACTATGGTTATTTCCTCCTGCACCATTACAGAGGAAGAAAATTGACATTTTACTTTTAATAAACCCTACAAATCCCCTCTTCATCTTCTTAGTCATGGCACCCTTGCACCTTTGTTTAATGGATTGCATATGTAAAATGAAAAGAAAGAAAGTTGTATGTTCATAATAAAAGTACAATTCCATTACTTGTGATATTGTTAATTGGTTTGTAAAAAGTTATTGAAAAACAAAGAAGGGTACAAAAATTGAACTTCCTATAAGATAATTACTGTTTATCCTGATGTTAGTTGTAACAAGAAAAGGATATGAAGAATTAACAAGAAAATTTTAAACAATATGAAAAATAAACATGAAAATTTTTCTTATTCTGCATTGTGCATTTGTATTTTAAACTATACAATCAAAATATAAATAATCACATATTAAACTTTTGAATTATATAATTTAGATTTCACATTTCCAAATTGAAAAATTCAAAAGAAACATTTTTTATATTTTTGTATGTATCATGGTGCAGGAAGAAAACACGGGATTGCAAGGAGAATTTGCCTCTATATAATCGCAGTGTACACAAGTTGGCCCATCCTGCTTACCATACCCATTAATTTTTGTAAACTTTTTATAGTGGTGTGGTATGATTTATTGGTTCAACCTAACTAAATATTCAACAATATTATATATTTATAAATTAAAATACAAAATTTATTTTATTTATTGATTATTTTAATAATTTTTATAATGTTTTATAATTTTTTTTGTAAAACATAATAAAACATTAGCTTTTAACTTTTTTCTCTAATTATTATAATTTTATATTTAAAAAAGTGTTACTGTAATTTATTATAAAAAACTATAAAAAATTAAAAAAATAATAATAATTTGTAAAATTGAATTAAAAGTCTTACGGTCGGTTATATATAGAAAAAGTATTAAAACTCTAAAATATCCATCCTAAGACGATTAATTAAATGAGTAGGATGATTAATTAAATAAGTAAAAAGAATATAATTTTTTAAAATATTTATTTTTTCAAGAAAAAAAATTAAAATTGCAAGTTAAGAATAAAATATTTTTTATTTTTTTTTTCGCACAAATATTTTAAAAGAATAAATAAAGGAAATTGCCGATAAAAAAAAGACTGCATGACCAATTCAGCTATTAGAATTAATGAAGGGTTTTGACAATTTGAATAACTTCAAAATCTCATGACCATATACCAGAAAAACAAGTCTATTTGATGCGATGGAATCACAAGTTTCAGAGAGTTATATATCTATATACACACAACAGTAACATTTATATAAACAAACTGCTCTTGAACAAAATAAATCAAGCACCACAGGTGGCTGGGAAGAGAAAAAAAATATTGTGTTGCATACATTATTTATCGGTTCTAATTTTGAAAATCAAAGAGTAAAAGTGAACCTGAAGCTCAAAGTTCAGATAGTCATGAAGCAAAAAATATTAAGAAATATTAAGAACATTCATTTTCCCTTTTGCTGAAAATATTTATGTTCATTGAAGTAGTGCAGCCATAGATAATATCAGTGTTTTTGCTTTGGCTTCTTCACGATCATGACAGTACAGTGTGCATGATGTGCACAATAGTCACTTACACTTCCTAAAACCGCCCTGCAAAGTTAAAGCAAATCAGAATAAGATATTTTGAAGAGTAAACACGTGGCATTCTACACTATAATGTGTTAAAAAGAAGACTATGCACTACCAACAAATAACCAACATTTATAGACTATACTAAAAGCAAAATTCCAAAGCTGGATTTAAGGTCTGCTAATTGGTCACAAATATACCTCACTCATTTTCTTCTCAAGTTTTAGTTTGCGATGATGTTGGTTCAGTTGAGAATGCCAGAAAACAATTTAGCATACTCATGGTATTATATCTTACCTCATTCACACATTTTAGAAAAAAAAGAAATTGTCATGCAAAAGAATAGAAAAATATCTGGGATCAAAATGAACCTATGTACCTTTTTATAGCCCCATAACCATGACTACCCACAGCCAGCATTGAAGCATGGTACTTATCCACAGCCTCACAAAGAACATTTCTAGGATCACCTTCCATCACCTCCACTGATACGTCCTTTACCTGTTTAAATTAGCCATCAGATAACAATTCAAAGGTATACCCATCCACACATAATATATAGAACTTTGATGTTCTTCAAAAAAAAGAAAAATGAAGAAAAATATGCAGCATCCTGTCTTATCTGTAATTTTCTCTTTCTTTTCCCTCAAACTGGAGGCAAATCACATTTTCTTAGCAGGATGAGTGCACTATTAGGCAAATTTCAGTTGCTTTTTTTTCTTTTCTTGTATTCATTACCTTTTTATACCCGACTAGAAGAATAAACTTACATGGAATCTGTAACATTAAAACTAAAGAAAATGTTTCATGTTCATCTGCATGTGGAGAGAAAAGATAGAAAAGAAAATTATAAAAGGGTATTGTACTAAAACTAATGACTTATTAAACAATATGCATGCATACAAAGACGTGCATTCAGATAAGGCTGAAAAATAAGCAAACTTTGGAAACAGAAAGTGATATCATCATACAGATTTCTTCTGGCATAGATCTTTAGCATTTTCAGTGACTTTGGCAGCTGTTCTTTTCAAATCCGCTTCGACAACAGGCAAAACCTCAGAGGCTCCTGCAAAACATCACGATGAGCTTAGAAGTGGTATAATGGTTATTATATCTAAAAGCAACACCACCATGATTGGAATTCATATCATACCAGGGCCGACAAAACCAACCGTAGAGCAAACCGAAGGTCTGGCATAAACAAGAACAAGCTTGAAGTTAAGATTAAGGGCTGGCGCTAGGAAGTGATCGAGAATCCATCCGAGAGCGTACATGCTGAAATCACTGTCGTCGATTCCAGCCACAATCACCTGCTTCTCCGACCCACTCGTCGCCATGTTGCAACAATAATACTTGCGTGCTACGTTACTTCACTTGCAATAAACCATGTGGGTATGTATGAATTTATTCACATTGGAAAGAAGCGTGGAAGTAGAGGAGCATTTGAATCGAGTTCGTGGGCCAAAAGAGAACAGCATCGTACTATTCGGTATTCTGTTCTATTCTATATGGTTCTAGACTTTGCTACTAGGTGAAAGAAACTGCGCACTGTAGCGCTTTTAACCTAAACCAACCACGTAATTTTTCTTCTATTTTCCTCCGAATGGGTCATAAATCCATTAACCACCCATAGTTCTTCCCAAGAAACAAGCATCCATTTTCCAAGGACAATAATAGCAAACCTAAATTTTACTACTTTTCTGCTGGATATTACTTAAATAACAACTCTGATTTGTTGTCAACCCTTCTTCAGAAAAAAAAAAAAAAAGACATTTTTTTCTTGGGTATATGTCTTTCTTAACGGATTAGGTATGTGTCAAATTTGTTCATTGTATAAATAAAAAAGGAAAGGATTAGGGAATTTCAGGTTCACTTTGTTATAATACAAGAGAAAATATATATTCTCGTTAGGTAAAGATCATTGTTTCGTGTTCACTTTACAAAAGAAAGGTGCCACTGAAGCATCTAAAGCTATGGTATGCTTTTTTCTATCAATGCTTCTCGTTCTTGAGTGAATTTAGAAAAAGGACACGAAAAAGGTAGTTGTTTCGAGTTTTTTTTTTTTTTTTTTCATGTTTAATGAACAAAATAATTTTTAACCTATAATTTTGTGTAAATTATCCAGATATTTTATCATTAGACCGACTCTGGTGAGTAACAAACAATTCAAGTTTTACAGGTTAAAATAATTGAGAAGTTTATGCATAACACACTTCTTAACACCTTTTATTGGTTGAAATTTATTAAAAATTATAAAATTAAAACAGTCATTAAATAGAAGTGATTATTATTACCTATTTATTTTCAAAAAACATCTACTAATAAAACAAGATGCGTTAAAGAAATGGGATTCTAACCTTTCTCAAAGTAGTTTGGGTTGATTTAAGATGATCTTGGGCACACAAGCGTCTTCCTCCACCTCCATGAGTTCTTCCTGCAACCCATGTTTCCACAATATCAAAAATACTCTTTTCAAATTATACAATTTGAAATATAATTTTTTTATTCTGAATTACATAATTTAAAATATATATATATATATATATATATATATATATATATATATATATATATATATATATATATATATATTTCTAAATTATGAATTGTATAATTCAAAATATAAACTTTATATTTTAATATTTTAAATTTCACAATCGGAAACATATTTTTTAATTCTGATCTTTGTAATTCCAAATACAAAAAAGTTAGAGATGTAGCACTTATTTAATTTTTTAGCAAAGACATAACGGTCATTTTACTTTATTTATGAAGGTGTAAAAAGGAAATATGAAGGTGCAGGAAGAATGCGTGGACGATCATTTGGACCAAAGTGAACTAGAGGCCCATCTAAGAGTTGTATTTGACTGGAAAAAATATTCTCACTTTCCTAAAGTGGGTTGTTGTAATAGTTGGAATTACCGATAACAATGTTGGAATTCCTAAAGTTGGAATAATAAAATAAATTACTAAAACCAAGATAAGATTTTATAAAAGATTGACCACTCTTGCAATAGTAACTCTCAGCAAATTTTCTAATTATCATAAAACTCAAAATGTTTGTATAATGGAGGAAGTATCACCCAATACCAAACTATGGCCAAGAATTTCAAGTTCCAAGGGAAAAGAAAAATAATTTTGAAACTCAAGTCCTAATTTAAATCAGTATACTTAGAGTCACACTTTCTATACTAGTATCACAATTTTCATGTTTAAATGTCAATTAATTCTTAATGCTCGTTCTATATTTCACACCAATCCGATCCAATAAAAAGTTCTTGCTTCTCTAACTTTTTAAAATGTTTCTATCAATTTGATTATAAAAACTTTATTTAAATATACAATCAAATCAAATTAAGAGGTAATCTTATTTATGTGGTTAATCATCAATTACTATATTATTATAAAATTATGAAGTAGTTAATTAATTTTCACAAGGTTTTGAAAGTATTATTTTCCTATGGGACAAATAATGGATTAGTGCTGGACATTTGTTAGTGATCCTTCCACTTTCTTCCTCACATAGTCAAAAGACAATGATTTATTGTACATTTTGACTTCTGAACAAAGGGCCACAACCATAACCATCCATTTAAAAGAACATAACTAAACGCACACAAAAGAATTCATAATAAGAATGATTTAATTGCATGTAATAAGAGACTAAGGATTATAAAATATTAAAAGGCACAATCAATATAGTATCATCATCATAATCAATAGACGAGTTCAATCGAAAACCATGGTCCATTTTTTTCTATGTGCTGTGTATGGAAAAGCATGAGTGAATTTGAGTGCCCACAAACATCCACATTCAATTACAAAGGTTGACTACATAGAAAAGTATGGTAATGACGGAGGCAAATTTAATGGTTAAGAGTTAAAGTATGGAAATTAAATTTCTTTCTATAAATATACAAACATCAAATGAATTTATTAAATAGCAATTAATGAATAATTTGCTTTTCATTACAAAAATAAGGATGAAGAACATCTCTACAATTATTCTTAAAACAACTTAATCTTTCACGTGTCTATCTATTTATTTATCTATTTATATATTTATTTTGTGATGTATAATATAAATGATAGCAACGTTTTGTTGATTTTTCAAATTTTTAAAAATAAAACATGTTAACCAATTATGTTCACTACGAATAAGACACGAGTATTTTTAGGTAAAATAGTGCTTTTTAATTTTTGTAATTATAAATTTTATATATTCAAAATAAAAATAAGTTAAATCAAATCTGACTACATAAATAAAATAAATAATTATATTAACCAATTATATCTATTCATATAAATAAAATAATTATAAAGGAGACACGTGTCATTTTTAGAGGTAAATAGCGAAATTAAATATTTACAATTTTAGACTATATATAATTTTAAAAATGAAAATATGTCAATCAATTATATCTAGCTGCATAAGTAAATAAACATGAATAGGCAGGTGCTATTTTAGGATGTGAAATCACGGATTTATTTTTTTTATAATTAGTTGAAACCCACACTTTCACCTCAAAAATTTAATACTAGGAATCTGTTTTTTTTTTTTTTTTTTTTTTGAATCAGCTTAGCACTAGGAATCTGTTTATAATAACTATATTAAAAGACATTATGAAGGAAAAATATTTAGAAGATTGAAACTCACAATTTTAAATCCTAAGATTTAATAAGAAAAACAAATTCTCATCCTTAAACAAAATAAAACAATTTTTTGAAAATTTTACAACAATAAAATATTTTTAAACTTTATTTATTTTTAAAAATAAAATAATATTAAAAATTATATCTAGCCATACAAGCAAAATAAATATGTACAGGACATGTATCATTTTAGAAAGTAAAAAATGTGTTTTAATTTTTTTGATCAGCGTGCTTTAAATTTTACAATTGTAGATTATAGACTTTTTTTAAATGAAATATGTTAACCAATAATGTCTAGACACATAAGCAAAATAGATATGAGGAGAACATGAGTTGTTTTATGAAATTGTAACTTGTCTTTTCACCTCCTACAATCTAACCAGATGAGCAAGCAAGTTTTTGTCATTGTCTAACAATAAGAATTTTTTATGAAATATTTTAACTAAAATGTCTAGTCACAAAAGGGATTGTTTGGAAGAAAAAAAAGTTGAATTTCAATTTTTATAATTAAATAGAAAGATAGAATATAGATTATTGTGCCTTACAAGAAATAAATAAATTTTATGATAAATAAATAATTACATTGACTGTATTAATGAAAATTAAATTGTTAAAGTACATTCATGTACTTTAAAAAAAAATATCATTTTATGGACAAATAATTGTTATAAATATAGTCGTATTACATGTATAGCAGTCAAATTGATTTTAATTATTTTTTTATTATACATGTTGGCCTTATTATTAGTAATAATAAAAGTCCTTTAATATGAGAAATTAGAAGGCATTATGATGTTTTAATTTTATAAATTTATACCTTAAAAATAATACCTTATTATTATTATATATTATATATTTATTTGAGGATATAACATTGTGTTTTTGAATTTGAAACTTACCTATTTATCCAAATAATATATTATGTCAAATAATTACCTAAATAACATGGTTTACTGTGTCAATTCGGAATTTGGTTCCAAACCAATTATTTTAAAATAATTATTTTTAAAAAATCAAAATTATTAAATTTTTTTCTCATTTTAAATAAAAAACAGAAAAAATAAGTTCAAACTGGAATTAATTTCTCTCTTTGAGTAATTATTTGATACACGTTATTTTGTAAATATTTGGCTATTGGAGGAAATAAATATCTAGTTTACTATTTTAGTCAAAAAAAATTCTAAATTTACTAGAGATAAAACAATAAAGAAAGTAAACTAATTAATAGCGTATTTGACCCATGTTATTTGGAAAAAATTTGGCATGATATGCTATTGGAGGTAATTATTTGACCCATGTTATTTGGTAAATATTGTGCTATTGGAGAAAATAATATTTTACTATTTTAGTCAAAATTTCTTCTAAATTTACTCGAGAAATAAATAATGAAAAAGGAAACCAGTATGCATTAATTAATAGCATATTAATAACACATATAAACATTATTTTTTTTACAGACAAATAATATTTATAATTTATGTATAATAATAATATTATTATTAATATTATTGTGTTTATCTGTTAATGAGTTTTATGATCCTTGTAAAGTTAAATTGCTTGAAGTCTGAACACATATTTAAATTATTGTTCACAAACAATGGAAAACCAAGTAAACATTGACGCAAAAGCAATGACAATAAAAAGCATATTTTAAATGTTTATATATCCATATTTATTAGTTTTAAAAATCATACATTTCACACAGGTATTTCGTTGTTGTTTTTACTTGAAAAATAAATCAAGCAGCGAATTTTAACAGGTTTAGCCTCTTAAAAAAATCCAGTTAAAGATATAATAAATCATTTTTCTTATTCCTATATTTATAAATTATTAAAATTAAATCACTTTTAAATGTATTTTAAGAAAGTACAAATTAAAGATATATAATCGAAATATTAACTATATATACTTCTTCTATTGAAGGCGAAGTGGACGAAGATAAGAACGGTGCAGGGACCAGATTGTCGTATACGCAACGTAAACGGTTTTCGCTGTTACGCACCAAAAGTGTAACTTTGGCCACCCTTTTTCCTCTGTTCACGTAAAAGTTGAGTTGGAGACTCTTTCAAATACACCACTACGTTTATTTTGCTTGTGGAAAGGTACGTTCTCATTGCAAGATTTCGCATAAAGATTTGTAACAATCACTCCCTGTTCAAGGCATGTTTGACCATCATCATAATCATCGTTTTCAATTTTGTATTAAGAATAACCAACAATTTTGAAATATATTTATATTTTAAAATATTATTGATGGGAGTCCTTAATTCGCTCGCTTAAGGATTGGTTTATGATAATTACGCATTAATAGGGTGAGCACCATCTGATTGATATTTTGACTTTTTCCCCAGGTGTGTTTTCCCAGATTAAATTTTCACAAGGTCAAACTGTAGGCATTTCACACCAGCACGAGGGAACGTTCAGATATAATAAGGAGAGAGAAGCCAAAAAGACAAGCCAAATTTCGATCCTGACTCTTCTTAAACCGAGTCACATTCTTCCTCACACCCCTTCAATTTGTGCTGTCCTTTGTTCTTCACTGAAAAAACATGAAGTTCTGCAAAAAGTACCAGGAATACGTGCAAGGCCAGGAGAATAAGCTTCCTGGCGTAGAATTCAAGAAGCTCAAGAAGATCTTGAAGAAATGCAGGAAAAACCATTCAACCCAGAAACCCCTAAATGCCCTTGCCACCAAAACCAGCCCGGACCACTGCCCAGGTTATCAAAATGTTATTTTTTCATTTCCTACGTTTTGAAGTTTTGATTTTTACTCCTTACAGAGGGCAATGATGGAAGGAGGAAAAAAAAAGACTCTTATCTCTGTTTTCCTATTCTATTGACCAATTCGAAAGCATTTTTTTGATGAAGGACCGAGGGGAAAATTCGTTATTGTTATTGAGAGAGATGTTTTAACTTTTGTTGTTTGATGTATGCATTTTCTTGTATCTATGACGTGGCTAACTTGATATTAGTATTCAGTGTGCGATGGAACCTTCTTCCCTTCCCTTCTCAATGAATTGTCAGATGTAGTGGGGTGTTTTGATCAGCGCGCGCAGAAATTGTTGGAGCTACATCTTGCTTCTGGCTTCAGAAAGTACTTGATTTGGATCAAAGGCGGATTTCAAGGAAACCATACTGCTCTGATTCAAGAAGGCAAAGATCTTGTCACGTACGCACTCATAAATGCCACTGCAATTCGAAAAATACTGAAGAAATATGATAAGGTATGCCTGTATTTTCTGCTTCCGCGAACAAGTTTTAACAAGGACAAAACTTAGATATAGTTTATTAGGTGCTTTTGGGGTTTTGGTATTGGTGTGGTTCTGTTCCTATCAGAATTGAGGAACTAAAGGTCTGCGCTAAAATCAATGCAGATTATTACGGAAAAACTATGATTCTGATTGAATAGAAGTTTCAAAATTAATTTGATTGGTAGGAGTGCTAATGGTTAGTTTAGGTCATTTTGGTGAAAATTTATGAGTGTTTGTTGTATGTTCTTATTTCTACTACTGTCACTGCAGATTCATTATTCCAAGCAAGGGCTATTATTCAAGTCGCAGGTCCAGAGTATGCACAAGGAGATTCTTCAGAGTCCCTGGCTTTGTGAGCTTATGGCCTTCTACATCAATCTAAGGGAAACTAAGGTCAATTCGAGGAAGGAACATGCTTTGTTCGATGGATGTTATCTCACAATTAAGGATGGGAAACCGTCACTTACTTGTGAGCTCTTTGATTCTATCAAATTGGATGTTGACTTGACCTGTTCTATATGCTTGGTAAGTTTCTCAATATCAGTCATTGTGTATTTGAATATTACTGTTGTACGAATGCAAGAAAGGTCTAGTTAAGTTAAATATTTATAAATTAGAATTTTAAATTGAAGTCAAATTCTGTTCCTAACGAAACACTGAATGCTTATTCTTTAACTATTTTGTTTGTTTATGGTTTCATTTATCTCACATATATCAGTGATTTTCACTTTCCCGAATACGAAATGCAATTTCGAAAAGAGATAGAGTAAATTGACAATTCAGTTTATATTTCTCTAAGTGAAACAATATGTTTCCCATGGGATTTGGAGAAGCATTTTCCTAGATTGTTCTTCACTTATCCACTAACACTGTTCATCTGGCTCCTGTTACAGGACACAGTGTTTGATCCAGTTTCTCTGACTTGTGGCCACATATTCTGCTATATTTGTGCTTGCTCGGCTGCATCAGTATCTATTGTTGATGGACTTAAGTCAGCAGATTCTAGACAGAAATGTCCTCTATGCCGCCAGGTAAGCTTCCTGAATCCAGATACGTGACATTCATATTGCAAGCTCTCCTACAACCTGATTACTGTAACGGATGGCTATAACTAGGGAAATTTTCATTTAATTGATTCCATAGCCTCACTCAAAAGATGTGGTATAAATCATGTGAATAAACTCATGATTCACCCTCTACTGGTCATTAAGAGTGCCATCTATCTTATATTAATAACTTGTGCTCATGATGGGATCAGGATCAAACTCTAAAGCTTCATTTGATGTTAACTTCGAACAGCATATTTTATGTGAAACTTGCTGTAGTTCAACCACTAAAACAGGTTTTACGGTCTAATATTCAGATCTTCCAAAAGGCTAAGCTCAAGTTTGTGCATTCCCTCTTCCATTCTTGTCCTTGGTTATTTAAATCCTGAGATGAGTGATAAATAGCAGTTTGATGGAAGCTTTGTCCACTTATTTTAGACACCTTACTATAGGGGTGTTAAGAATTGACTACCGAAACCATTTTATTTCTTTTCGTTTTCTGGATTTAAACCAATTACAATAATTGGCTACTTAGGCTTAGTTCTACTATTGTTTGTTTCAGGGCGGTGTATATGAAGGTGCTGTGCACTTGGAAGAGCTAAATATTCTGTTAGGCCGAAGGTATGATCCTACTTATCCCATTATTTGGAGGCTTAAAATCAGGGGTAGTAACTGATGTTATTGGAAAATGTTTTGATATGATCTTGTTTCTGCTAAATCCTTAAACATCACTAATTTCAATCCTTTTACAGCTGTCCGGAATACTGGGAGCAGAGGCTTCAGACCGAGAGGGAGGAGAGGATTAAGCAAATAAAGGAACACTGGGATTCACAGTGTAGGGCATTCATGGGCGTCTAAGTACAACATCAAATTTTTTAACTTGTTTTGTAGAGTATAAGGTTTGTAGTTTTAGTCTGAAGGGCAAGTATGCATGTTTGATTGTTGTTCTGCAGGTAACATTGTGAATAATTTGAAGCTGCCTTTAAACTGTGCATAATGTTTATTATATGTTTCTGACTTTGAAAATGGATTTAGAAAGTTTATTAATCACTTTAACCTTTATATTTTTAGCATATTGCGAAGTTAGTCCTTAGTTCTTGACGGAAAAATATTGTGGATCACCTAAAAAAACTCTACGTTGGGAATTTCTCACCAATTTCATCCATTTTGATATTTTACTATCACCGAATTTAAATTGCTCTCATTTTTTTAAAATAAGGAAATTCAAATTTATTGAATTTTAATTTTCTAATTTAAATAGAATTTTTCAATTGATATCAAATATAAAGTATTATTTAAATATAAAGTTATTAATAATTTGAAAATATCAATATAGATATTGTTTTAGTCAATATTAGTTTATGTTATTTTTAAAAAAAACATTATAAAAAAAAATTGACTGATATTAAGGTTTTTTCTCGATTAATATTGGACAAAATTGTTGTTAGTTTGTCGTCTATAAATATTTTTTACCTTTTAATTGACGTCGGATGAAAAAACTAATCTTAGTTGATGGTCGTTAAGAGTTTTTCCAATTAGTATTAAAAAACAATATTAAAAAATTATTGACAAAGAATAACGTTAGTGGATACTAAAGAAATTATAAATGTAAAAAAAAAAAAAACTAATCATGATAAATGTTAATAAAAAGAGTTAATTCATATTTGTCCAAAGAAACTTCTCATTAATAGATAAAATCCTGACTATTATTAAACAAGAAATAATATTAATATATAATAAAAAAAATATTCTTAATAATTTAAATAAAAATAATACTTATGAGCAAAAATAAAAAAATTCTTATTGACATAATAAAAAGATATTTATTCTTACAATATCTTGTTTCTAGTGAAATCAGGGACATTCTATTAAATCGAGTTCAGACGCGAATGCAGAAAGAAAAACATAAATTTAAATTATAAAAAATTTAAAATTTTGAAATTTTAAAATTATGTAATTTTAAGTAAAATAATTATTCTTCTAAAATTTTAGAATTTTAATTTCTTTAAAATTCTTTATCCATTCACACTATTATTTTATGAAAATTTTGAAAATAAAAAGTAAACCGAGATTTTAGAAGCATCTAAGATGAGAGGTGAAGGTGTGAATGTATTGGGTTTTAGATTGCTGGGGCCTTTGAGACTTAGAATTATGACAGTGAGCACTGTTTTCTAAAGTTAATAAAAAAAGAAGTTATGCTATAAAATGATTTAGTTATAATTACTAGAGTTTTGAAAAATCAATTTATATTTCTTTATAACAGATTAAAAGAAAGAAGTAACTGGTGCTGAATTGGACTCTTCCCATTTAAGATAAATGCCCTTTAAAAGAAGAAAGCTATTAATTAATAATTATAATTATAACTAATTTTAAATTTGATTAAATAAGTATTTTATTTCGTCAAAATTTAAAGGATTGATTTTCTTATCAATTATTATAATTGCATTTTCTTCTCTTCTGAGGAGTCAAATCTGATTTTATGGTAATCAGTTTCGAATAACTTCTAAATGTAATTAGATTTCTTATTTCTCGTTATTTTAAAAATTTACAGACATGTAAAAGATAACATTTTTTTTTTTTGAAAAAAGAGGTGAATATTTAGTGATAAAAGCTTAAAGAAATGAACCCAGTATTTGTTCTAGCATTTTTAACTTCTACATTTTATAAGTGTCTGGCTCAAATTTTATTGATTTATTATCTCCTTAAAAGTACAAGTTTTTCTCATAAGTTTTTTAAGCTTTTGTTTATTAATGTAATTTTTTCTTTTTAAGAGTTTATTTTTCTTTAGAATTGTATCTATCCCAATTTTTTCATTTAAAAGAAATAATTTACAAAACAATTAAATGTTTTCTAAACTTATGATGCAAAAGTTCCTTTCATTAAAAAATACATTTATTTTAAAATTTTTTAAAACGCGTTTAGTTGGGCTTTTTTTGCAAGCATAAGAAAGAAATTAAAAAAGGGAGCTAAGTTAAAAAAAACAAAAAAAAAACTCATAATTTATAATTACCAATTTATACGCATTAGTTTTTCACAAATTTTGATTTGTATTGTTACAAATTTAAAAATTTTATACTTATACAAGTTTATTATACTAATATGGCTATAAAAAATTGTTAGTTATACATTGATGATAAATAAATTCATATATAATTTATGAAAGAAATAGAATGATAAATCATCCTTGTATCCTCTTCCCGTATATAATAGAAATATAATTCAGAATATTAATTTATTTTAATTTCTAAAACACATAGTTTAAGTAGTTTAGTTAAGTTTTTATATGATTTAATTCAATTCAACTTATTGTAGCTTCCAATACACTACTGATCCAAATTCTTTATCTTTGTTATCTTTTACTTTTTTTTTCATTTTTTTTTTCCTTTTCAACATCTATCTGGTTAGGGAAAACACATTTATTAAAATATTAATTTCATGTTTGATAATATTTTACTTCAACAAAAATTTATAGTTCAGTAACTATAATATTTTTGTTGAGAGAATAATCGCATTTCTATTGAAATATTAATTTCCAGCCTTGTATTAGCTCAACAAGAAAATATAGTTTAATAACTATAATAATTCATTAGTTTTTTAATATAAAAGAAAATAACTAAACTTATAAACAGTTTAGCAATGACTAGTTTTTTTCACTTGTCTTACTTCATAGTTTAGTTCGGATTAATCTTTTCTTCTAACCTATAAACTACGAACAACCCTAATCATAGGTGATTTGATGAGATGAAACAAAAAATGGTCGTTTCCATGTAATGGAGAAGCACCAGATATTCTTAACTTCTTACAGTCCACTGGATCGGTTGGCATATTCTTGAACTAATGCTCCAAAGAGAGATTCTCTCTGAAGCAAATTGGAAGGTTTGTCATATTCTTTGGCTCGCCCTAATACAAAGGAAACAACAACAAATTCAGGCTACTGTAGTCAAAGCAGAAGGATGATGCAGTGAGTCAGCAATGCAATGCAAAGAGAGTAAATACCTGCTTCTACAACTAAAACTCTGTCACAGTCCATGACTGTGGGTATTCTGTGAGCAATGCTGATGATGGTGCATGCTGCAAATTCCTCTCTTATGATCTTCTGAATCACACCATCAGTTTGAGAATCAACAGAAGCTGTTGCCTCATCCATAAACAAAAGTCTGCTTCTCTTGAGTATAACACGCCCTAGACAAAGCAATTGTCTTTGCCCCACACTCCAGTTCTCTCCGTTTTCCACCACTTCAAAGTTCAAACAAAACTTTCTTATTAGTACTACAACCATCAAGAAAACTAAACAACCCAAATAAATTAGGAAAATGTCTCTACCTGAAGAGTCAAGTTTTTCAGGCTTAGCAGCAACAACATCTTTTAGCTGACAACGTTCCAAGCTCTACCACAATAAAGTTATTATATTAGACTAATGGATTGAAAATCTTCATCAGAAAAGTTGATAGATTTTAATAGGCTCAGTACTTACCTTCCATATTTCTTCATCTCTATATTGTCCAATTGGATCAATGTTGCTTCTGACAGTTCCTTCAAAAAGCACAGGCTCCTGAGGAATGATACCAAACCGTGATCTGAGATCGTGGAGCCCCAAGATGGATATGTCAAGACCATCAACTACTATTTTCCCACCCGAAGGTTCCACCAGCCTAAAGAATACTTGAATTAAAGTTGACTTTCCACTCCCAGTTCGACCCACAACACCAACTTTTTCACCTCCACTAATGCTTAAAGTAATGCCTTTGAGCACCAGAGGACTATCTGGACGATATCTGGCCTGTTCACCAAAAGCTCAAGTCATCATGATAGTGTTGCACAGTGCAAATAAGTAATGGAAAACTCTAAATTAGAAACAATGCTCAGGTTAGTAGCTTAAATAAATAGAAATCATGAATTATTTTGCAAAACATAGGTACTTTCAGATGTAAAACAATCAATTTCTTGGTACTCAAGTTACCTGCAAATCCTTGATATCTACATTGCCTTGACCTGGCCAATTTGAAGGAGGTAGATGATCCTTGATATTCCACGCTGCTTCTGGTGGAATATTTGTAAACTGCTTTATCCTCTCTACCGACACCATCTTGTTTTCGATGAAACAACTTATGTATACAGCCCAGAACAAGACAGTGTTTAAGGTCAACCCGTAAGAGAGAGATAAACTAATATTTTCTGCATCAAGAGCAACCCAATAAGTTTATAATAAAATTTTGTTGCGACACAAATATCCCTGGTTTATGAAATAAGCGACATGGGCGCATGCAATGCAAGACAGCCAGGTACTATGATTCAAACTGATTTGTTTGCAGACAATAGGCTCAATCGTTAGAACTACGCAATTTAAAGAAGCATTATTGTGATCAGAGTGAAACTAACATAAATAGACAGTGGACACCGAAGTTTAGAGTTCCTTTGGAGTCAATTTACCTGGCTTTATGATACCGTTGGGCAAGATGATCATGAACATGGCAGAAATGCAAAAGACCAAGCTTCCAAAGAATTCTATTCGAAATCCCAACCACTCATTAGAGCTATAGTTGTGGAAATCTATTCGCAAATTAGAATTCACCCGTTTGAGATTTTCATCGCAGAATATCTTTTGCTTTTTGAATGAACGGATTGTCATGACCCCTGCAATGGTTTCGGAGAAGTAATGAATGACTGGTGCTTTGGTAATTGAATCCATGCGAGCAAATTCCCGAGATGATGCCAGATAGTAACCCTGAAAACACAGGAATCATTTACGTAAAGTATGCAAGATATATTCAATTGCAAACTAACTACATTCTGACTTGTGAATAATATGAACTTTATTTGCTAAACAATGGAGTCTAGTGGTTATTGTTCTGCACATTATGATACACACAACCATTCGAATTTCCATGTAAATTGAACCAAAAACTCTGTAAATAACTTTAACACGGTGGATATAAATCCATCATTCATGTTACAAGATGGCACACATTTTCAGTTTTACACATTTGCAACCAAATAAAGACGATGCATTAGACAATCAGGGTAATAAAATTCATACCCGGTACCATATATTCAACCAAAGAAGAGGAATTATCAACAACACTGTTGGCCAAGAATTTTGACAGGTTATGATGAAGATGCTGAGCACTGTAATGTACATGGCAATAACAACTGCTGTGTACGTGGGGAGAAGGAAGTCAACATTTATTTGATCAGTGGATGCCTGCAGAAGTTGAAATGAAAAATAAGTCATTATAAGAGTGTGATCAACATATGAAATGTTAGATTCTTCGTTCCTCACAGCATACTTGGCACTAAATTCTTACCCTACTTAGAATTCTCCCAGATGGCGTAGTGTCAAAGAAAGACATGGGCGCACGCAAGATGCTACCAACAATTTGTGTCAAGAATAGTTGTGCTGTCTTTAGCCCCATGACAGCATAGAAGTAGAATCTTGTCACTAAGAAAACATTGGAAACAACAGCAATACTTGCATAGACGCCAATGAACAGATAAGGGTTAAACATTTTAGCACGTTCTTCTGAGGTTTCATATGCCAACCAATAATCACTTGCCATCAAAGACGCTTGCCACAACAAAGACAGAGCCAATACTAGTGTAATGGCCCACCACCCAAACGCCTCAGTGAAATAGAGTTTGTACATACGTAAGCTCACTTTGCCAGTTTCTCTTTCCTCTTCTTGGATGAGTTTACAACTTTTCTTGCTAGACTTAGGCTTATCAATAGAATTGTTTTCACCATTGATTCCCTTGTCAATTGAAGTTATCTCTAGAGCCTTCGTTGGTTTGTTCAAATTTTCACCTGGCATGATCATACTCTGCTCTACTAATTCCATGGAGGTCTCATGCGCAACGACGAGAGCTTTAAAATCCATTCCAGACTCTAGTATGTCATCATACTTCCCTGATTGGACTATCGTACCGTCCCTCGTCACCTTTATCAAACAGATTCAAAAGTATTTGAATTACTCCCCAAATCAATTTGAAGAATAGAACAAGAGAAGCATAACAGCGTGAGGCAAAGAAACTTACTAATATACGATCCACATTATGTAGGAAACCTACTTGGTGTGTTACAAGAATAGTGGTCTTGCCTTTTAGAGCTCCCCTCACGCATTCCTGTATAAAAGGCATTCCACAAACATTAAAAACCCACTCAGTTCAACAATTCTATAAAAGATTACTTGAACTTTTCATGCAACAAACTAGCACATAATGAGTAAGATTAAATTTAAACATGATGCGGAGTAGAAGGCTTGAACCTTGAATATTTCAGAACCAGTATGAGCATCAACAGCACTGAAGATATCATCAAGAAGATATACATCACAGTCTTGATACACCGCCCGGGCAAGTTGTATACGTTGTTTCTGGCCTCCACTCAGGTTGATACCACGCTCTCCAATTTCTGTCTGATCCCCATAATCCATCATTTCCAAATCTTTCTCCAAACAACACACCCTGATAACCTCATCGTACCTCTGTCTGTCCATTGGTAAACCGAATAGAATGTTTCCTTCAATGGTCCCATTTTGAATCCAAGATGTCTGTGCAACATAAGCAACACTCCCACAAACCCGAACCTTTCGCAGAAATACATTATTACATAATCAGAATATAATCAGACTCGACTGTAAACATCCTTGAAAAAAAGTTATAAATTATGAACCAGAAATCATACCTTTCCAGAAATCTTGTGCATCTCTCCAAGAATTGATGCAAGAAGGGATGACTTTCCTGACCCTACGGTCCCAACAATTGCTGTAAGCTCACCCTTTTTTATTTTCAAATTGATATTTTTCAAGTCGTGCTGCGTGGTATCATCATCCCAACTAAAAGTCCCATCGATTATTTCCACAGCTGTTTGTCCAGCGCATCCTTCCTCTCTCTCAACTGAATCATTCGACAATTCGCCGCTCAACATGAACCTATCTAACCTCTCCAGTGATATCACTGCTTGTGAAAGAGATGTCATAGACTGTGGGAATGCCCTAATAGCCTCCTGCAATAACCTGAACACAGTTGTTGTGGTGAACGCTGTGGCTGCATCAAGCTGAACTCCCAACAGAAGAGCCGTTCCAAATGTAAGAGTTGACACCAACAACGGCGAGGTCCACATCATAATAAGATTACCATACAATGAGAATATAAACTTGGAGAGCCACCCATACTCCGTCTCACGGAAACCCAAAATTCTCTGCTTGAAATGTTCCTCCCAGGCCTGAAACTTGATCACACGCATGTAGTTAAGCATCTCATTCACAGCTTTCATTCTGGAGTCCCGGTACACCATCAGATTTTGTTGGAACTTGTTGTTTCTTTGGTTGGCCGCCACAGAATAGGTAAAAACAGCAAGCAGACCAAGAAACGCGGTGATAACTGAAGCACCTAAACATTTGTAAAGCAGAACCAAGCCAATACCAACTTGGATTGGCATCATCCACACACTATGTAACTGGAGCATCATGTCAGAGAGTTGCTGGGTGTCCACAGCCATGTAATTCACAATTGTCCCAACTCCATGTTCCTTCCGTGAAGAGAATGATAGCTTTAAACCCTTCTTATACAAAGAGGAGATAAGAGTGCAGCGTATAAGCATCCCAAGCTTTTGAGCTTGGAAGTTGAAATGATGAGTGCTCATGACTTCGACGAACTTAGCAACGAGAAGAATCAACACGAGGTAGTATCCTTCATAATCAGAGCTTCTCTTCCCTGATGTGAAAGCCACAAAATTTTGTATCAGAACCGGCCCCACAAACATCACACACAGCCTAATGATTGCTAGGAAGGCGGTGAAGGCTAACTCCTTCCAAAAGCACCGAAGCAAAGTCATTCCAACCGGATGCTTTGATGTCTCCTTTGACAAAGGCCATTTTGATTCAAAAATAGATGACATTCTCTCAGCTCTATGTTCTGGAGAAAGCGTTGGAATATCATCAATCTTCAGCACGGACTTGTACCCTTTACTCAATAAGGGGTTTAGCCAAATCCAAAAAACCTTGGATAATAGAGAAGCTGAAGCAAAGCCAGTAACTTCAGAATTTCTCTCAGTACCATCATGCAACTTAAGTGGTCGTGTTTCTTCTGTCGTCAAAACAATGCCGGTGGATCCTCCAACCGCCACAAAAAGAAGAAATAACGACAGAGGGAACGAAATGAAAGAGACCACCTCATCCACCCCGAAGCCTTCGGCTTCATCCACGTCCACCGAGAGCAAACGTATAACCGCAGAAACAATGAACAACAAAATGACAAAGAAATTCACAATCCAATAAACTCGAACGGATAGAGGGTGTGCAACGACTTGAAACCTCTTCTCGTGGATGATGAAGAGTACAAGCACAGCATGTGTTACGGTCTGGACTAGCCAAAACACCTCGTCAACTTGCTTCCACGGCGCCATGGAGGAAGTGCAAAATGCAAGAACTGAAGCAACCACGTAGAGTATAGTCAAAGCAACCACTATAGTTATGGTTAACTTAAACCGCATGGTTGTTGCAAAAACGGATCTGGTGTTTCTGATGAATGGTTTTCTGAGGTCGGTAGTGGAAGCACCATTGAAGGTGGACCTTTTCCAGAGCTTGGTGGCAGCAAACACGAAGAGAAACACGAGGAGCACGACATCAACGAAAGACAATATAGCTCTTTGAGGACAAGGTGTGAGGAAAATGTACCTTAGCCATTGAAGCATAGTTGAGATAAACGTGTCCCCTGAGGTTTGTTTCACAGGGAATGCACAGGAGAATGTTGAAGATGAGAGGGACATGTTTGTGTGCGTACCCTGGTGAAACTTCACCTTCAACTTTTCTCTCACGTAGTGTCTCTGCTATTTCATGCACCTCTGAGAACCAGAGGTGTTTATGAATGAAGGTGTTGAAATGGTAACACTATGCACAGGAACTTAAACAAAAAAATGATGGAGTTTTTCTTAGCAAATTACAAACAAATCAAATAAAATAAAGGGACATGAATCAGGCCAAGTAATGTTTTCCCTTTCTTGTAATATGTTGCATTTATGAATTATTAATTACTACTAACATTGAAAGTTATTACAGCTAAAAAAATTTAAAGTATGAGTGTAAAGAAGCATGAGACAGAGAAGGAAACAAAGAAACTTGATCTGTGTATTATACAGCTTAACAAAGAAATAACAGAAACAGTGCTTATATGTAGAAAAAATAAAAACAGAAAATAGAAAACCATGTAGCCAAATGTGAGTGGAGTAGAATTGAGTAAAAATAAGAAATTAAGTAACAGAAAACTCACAAATTTAATGATTTAAGATGAAGGTGGTTTAATTTCAATATGCATGTCATGTTTTATATATAATAATGAGAAATTTGCAGTATTTTCTTGAAAATGAATTAAGTTTACAACTCATATATCTTTTTGTTAGTAAAAGCACCTTACTTTCCTTTTGTAATTAATTAATTAACCAAATACATTAATTAATATCGTTCCTGGACTTTTTTCGCTGTGCAGGCTACATATGTAACAAGTGCAGGGACTATCTTAAAATTCATTTGTTTATAAATCAGAACAAAATATCACCGTGTATTCAAAACATAAAATAAATTAAAAGTAATATAATACATTTCACTATCATGTAAATATTTTTATCTTTTTTAGCCTATTGAACATTGTACTTTAACATACTCTAGTATGTTTTCTCAATTTTTAAAGTCTTCTGCACCTTTGAATCTGAAGTGTTAAACTTGATGATATGAAAACAAATGAATCCAAATAAAAAAAAAAATTGAAAAGTGTTATAAGATATCTTATCAATGAAAAAGTGTGATTACATAGAAAGTAGGGGTAACTTTAAAAAGGAAAAATAATGTTGTGACACCAACCAGGTGAAAAAAAAATACTACTTTTAGACTTGAGGGAAGTGAAAAAAAGGGAAAAATAGACTAAATTGTAAAATTATTTGAATTGAAGGAAAAAATATAAAAACATAAGAAAATTAATTTAAAAAATTGTAGTTAATTTGATTGATATAATAAAATAAATTATTGTGTATTAATATATTTTAAAAATAATTAATAAGATAATTTTTTAAAGATAATGTAATTTTTAGAAATACAAATTAAAATTAAAAAAAAATAAATTTAAATTAAAAATATTATATAATTTATTAAATAAAAAATATGTTTCTAAAATAATAATATATTAGAGCAAAATATTTCAAAAAATATTAAAATTTAAATAGATTGATTTTATTTTATTTATTAATTTAATACTTTTATTTTAATTATTTATCTGATAAATAATTATAAATAACATATTTATTAGTTTATATAATCTGTTATAGTTTTCATATTCAATTATATACTTGAGTTTCCTTCCAAATCAGCTAATATGTGAGAAAAAGATTCAAGCTTATTGTTTTTGTTGTTTTTCATTATTATTTCTCATTTTCTATGCTTTCAATTCATTTTCTTGTATTTATTTTCCATCATAAGAATCAAACAAGCTGCACAATTTCCACTTTTTTACCAATTCCTTAATTGACATAATATTTTAAAAACAATTATTTGTTGTAAAAAACATTTAATATTACTTTCACAAATATTTACTCATGATGACACATTTTATCATTATTATATGAATTTAGATGAAATATTATTATCAAATATCTAATATTATAAAAATATATATTTTATTAAGGCTAATATTATGCTAAATTACTTTAAGTTCTTCAAAACTTTTTTTTATCCTTGCTAAATTAAATATACTTTCCTAGCGTAAATTATATTATATTTCAAATTTGAATTTAGAAACATGTATACCTACCCATATTCCATATACTTAAAAAACAATATTAAAAATAATAACTAACAACTCAATTATATTTTATTATCTCTCCAATATAATATTTATTACAATAATATGATTTAATATGACCATATCATTAACAGAATAAATAAGGTTATCAAAACTTATATAAGTATACATCTATAACCACAAGATTCTCTTAAAATTAATCTCTTTATAATTAATTTAAGTAAATTTAATTAATAAAATAAAATAACTTATCCATACTTAATAGATTAATTTCTCTCATAAAAACCGAAATAATATACTTTTTCAATGTTATTAATAGATTAATTTCTCTCATAAAAACCGAAATAATATACTTTTTCAATATTATTACTGAATTTTTATTCTAACTACATCTTTTTGCAAAAGATCAAGAAAAAAAAGATATGAAAAGTCAAGTGAAGAGTTCAATACTCAAGTGCTGAAAGAATTGCTCAAATAAGGAACCAAAAATCAATCAATTCACAAAATGATAGCAAATTCTCGTAATTCAAGTCATCGATCAAGCCACAAAGAAAACTGTACAATTGAGAAAAAAGTTGCTGAAGTGACTAATTACTACTCAAGTAACATGAACATTCATAATGAAAGCAAAAACTTGGGTCTGAGAGGTGAACAAGCGCCCAAGTGACACATTACTAAACTTAATACAAAAGTAAAAGGTTTCCTTAAAGGAACTAGTGAAATATTCAGTATAATTTGGCAATGCAAGGCTTAAAATTTATTTCATTTTCTTTTATTTTGTTTTCAACTAACAACGAAACTAGGCCAAAAGAGAGATTCTTAATTTCTTATAGTCCACTGGATCGGTTGGCATATTCTTGAACTAGTGCCCCAAAGAGAGATTCTCTCTGAAGCAAATTGGAAGGCTTGTCATATTCTTTGGCTCGCCCTAATACAAAGGAAACAACAACAAATTCAGGCTACTGTAGTCAAAGCAGAAGGATGATGCAGTGAGTCAGCAATGCAATGCAAAGAGAGTAAATACCTGCTTCTACAACTAAAACTCTGTCACAGTCCATGACTGTGGGTATTCTGTGAGCAATGCTGATGATGGTGCATGCTGCAAATTCCTCTCTTATGATCTTCTGAATCACACCATCAGTTTGAGAATCAACAGAAGCTGTTGCCTCATCCATAAACAAAAGTCTGCTTCTCTTGAGTATAACACGCCCTAGACAAAGCAATTGTCTTTGCCCCACACTCCAGTTCTCTCCGTTTTCCACCACTTCAAAGTTCAAACAAAACTTTCTTATTAGTACTACAACCATCAAGAAAACTAAACAACCCAAATAAATTAGGAAAATGTCTCTACCTGAAGAGTCAAGTTTTTCAGGCTTAGCAGCAACAACATCTTTTAGCTGACAACGTTCCAAGCTCTACCACAATAAAGTTATTATATTAGACTAATGGATTGAAAATCTTCATCAGAAAAGTTGATAGATTTTAATAGGCTCAGTACTTACCTTCCATATTTCTTCATCTGTATATTGTCCAATTGGATCAATGTTGCTTCTGACAGTTCCTTCAAAAAGCACAGGCTCCTGAGGAATGATACCAAACCGTGATCTGAGATCGTGAAGTCCCAAGACGGATATGTCAATACCATCAATTACTATTTTCCCTGCCAAAGGTTCCACCAGCCTAAAGAATACTTGAATTAAAGTTGACTTTCCACTCCCAGTTCGACCCACAACACCAACTTTTTCACCTCCACTAATGCTTAAAGTAATGCCTTTGAGCACCAGAGGAGTATTTGGACGATATCTGACCTGTTCACCAGAAGCTCAAGTCACCATGATAGTGTTGCACAGTGCAATTTAGTAATGCAAAACTCAAAATTAGAAACAATGCTCAGGTTAGTAGCTTAAAGCAATAGAAATCAATGAACTATTTTGCAAAACTAGGTGCTTTCTGATGTAAAACAATCAATTTCTTCATACTCAAGTTACCTGCAAGTCTTTGATATCTACATTGCCTTGACTGGGCCAATTTGAAGGAGGTAGGTGATCCTTGATATTACGTGCTGGTTCAGATGGAATATTTGTAAACTGCTTTATCCTCTCGACAGACACCATCTTGTTTTCTATGAAACAACTCATGTATACGGCCCAAAACAAGACCGCATTTAAAGACAACCCATAAGAGAGAGATAAGCCAACATTTTCTGCATCAACCAAACCCATCCAGTCAGTTTCATTATGTTAATAGAATTGACAACGACACAAATAATACTACGAGTTACCCAATAGACAACCGAGTCAATTATAAGAATTGATTGATTTAAAGAAGCATTATTGTAGTGACATTGTGAAACTAATTTCAATTGAAGTTTAGATTAGATTTCCTTCGGCATCGATTTACCTGGCTTTATGACACTACTGGGTAAGATTATCATGAACAAGGCAGAAATGCAAAAGACAAAGCTTCCAAGCAACTCTAAGCGTACTCCCAGCCACACATTGCAGCTATAGTTATGGAAATCAGTACACAAATTAGCGTTCACCCGTTTGCGATTTTCTCTACAAAAATTCTTCTGTTGTCTGAATGCACGGATTGTCATGACCCCAGCAATGCTTTCAGAGAAGTGATGAATAACTGGTGCTTTGGTAATTGACTCCAGACGAGTTAATTCACGAGATGATGCTAGATAGTAACCCTGGAAGACCATAAATGCGATAGAAAACACAACTTGTTAACATAAAGTATGCAAGACACATTTAATTGTGAACAAATTACACTATGATTACTGACCAATATGGATATTACTTTGTCTATATTATGTAGCAGGACCGGTCAAAAAACTCGGTGAAACGTATTGGAAGTTATAGTATAAATCCATTTATTCACGTTACTAGATTAAACAAATTTTCAGGTTTTGCACATCGGTAATAAACGGTAAAGCATTTCAAAATCAAGTAATAACATCATACCCGATACCATATATTCAACAAAATAAGAGGGAATATCAAAAACACTGTTGGCCATGAATTTTGAGAGGTGACGATGAAGATGCTGAGCACTGTAGCGTACATTACAATTACAACTCCCGTGAAAAAGGGGAGTAGGACATCAATATTGGTCTGATCAGAAGAAGCCTGTGGAAGTTAAGAAAAAAAACAGTCACTATAAGTGTGTGATTAAAATGTGAAATATAAAAGTTTATATCTATAAGGATTAGACTCTTGAATAACATACTGAAGGTTTAGCACAACATACTTGGGCACTAAGGTTCTTACCCTGCTTAGAATTCTCCCAGAGGGAGTAGTGTCAAAGAAAGACATAGGCGCATGCAAGATGCTACGAAGAATTTGCGTGAATAAAATTTGTGCAGTCTTTAGCCCCAAGAGTGTGAAGAAGTAACATCTCGTCACCACCAAGATAACCGAAACAGCGGTAATAATTGCATAGACGGACATGAAGAGAGAAGGGTTAAACATTCCACTTTCTTTTGAGGTTTCATACGCCAGCCAATAATCACTTGCCATCAAAGACCCTTGCCATAACAAAGTAAGAACCAATACCAATGTGATGCCCCACCACCCAAAAGCCTCAGTGCAGTAGAGTTTATAGATATGTAAGCTCACTTTGCCGGTTTCTCTTTCCTCTTCTTTGATGAGTTTAGAACTTTTCTTGCTAGACGCAGCCTGCTCAATAGAATTGCGTTCACCATTGGTTCCCTTGTAAATAGAAGTCACCCCTGGAGATTTTGTTGACCTGTTCAAATTTTCAGCAGGCATGACCACACTCTGCTCTACCAGTTCCATGGAGGTTTCATGAGCAACCACCAGAGCTTTAAAATCCAGTCCAGAATCTACTAGATCATCATACTTTCCTGATTGGATTATCATACCGTCCCTCATCACCTTTAGCAAGCACATACATAAGTTTTTGAATAACTCTCTGAATCAAATTGAAGATTACAACGGACGAAGCATAACAGCATGAGAACAAAAAGACTTACTAATATTTGATCCACGTTATGTAGGAAATCTACTTGGTGCGTAACAAGAAGAGTGGTCTTGCCTTTTAGAGCTCCCCTTACACATTCCTGTTTAAAAGGCATTCCACAAACATTAAAAATCAACCCACTCAGTACAACAATTCTATAAAGATTACTTGAACTTTTCATGCAACAAATTAGCACAGAATGAGTAAGATTAAATTTAAACATAATGCGGAGTAGAAGGCTTGAACCTTAAATATTTCAGAACCAGTATGAGCATCAACAGCACTGAAGACATCATCAAGAAGATATACATCACAGTCTTGATACACAGCTCGGGCAAGTTGTATACGTTGTTTCTGGCCTCCACTTAGGTTGATACCACGCTCTCCAATTTCTGTCTGATCCCCATAATCCATCATTTCCAAATCTTTCTCCAAACAACACACCCTGATAACCTCATCGTACCTCTGTCTGTCCATTGGTAAACCGAAGAGAATGTTTTCTTCAATGGTCCCATTTTGAATCCAAGATGTCTGTGCAACATAAGCAACACTGCCACAAACCCGAACCTTTTGCAGAAATACATTATTACATAATCAGAATATAATCAGACTCGACTGTAAACATCCTTGAAAAAAGTTCTGAATTATGAACCAGAAATCATACCTTTCCAGAAATCTTGTGCATCTCTCCAAGAATTGATGCAAGAACGGATGACTTTCCTGACCCTACGGTCCCAACAATTGCTGTAAGCTCACCCTTTTTTATCTTCAAATTGATACTTGTCAAGTCCTGCTGAGTGTTATTATCATCCCAACTAAAAGTCCCATCAATTATTTCCACAGCTGTTTGTCCACCTTCTCCTTCCTCTCTCTCAACTGAATCATTCGACAATTCCCCGCTCAACATGAACCTATCTAACCTCTCCAGTGATATCATTGCTTGTGAAAGAGATATCATAGACTGTGGGAATGTCCTAATAGGCTCCTGCAATATCTTGAACACAGTTGTTGTTGTGAAGACCGTAGCAGCATCAAGTTGAACTCCCAACAAAATAGCCGTCCCAAACGTGAGGGTTGATACCAACAAGGGCGCGCTCCACATCACAACTACATTGCCACATAATGAGAACATAAACTTGGAGAGCCATCCAAACTCAATCTCACGGAATCCCATAATTCTCTGGTTGAAATGTTCCTCCCAGGCCTGAAACTTGATCACACGCATGTAATTAAGCGTCTCATTAACAGCTTTCATTCTCGAGTCACGGTTCTTCATCACATTATATTGGAAGCCGTTGTTCCTACGGGTACCGATCACAGCAAACGCAAAAACACCAAGAAGACCAAGAAAAGCGGTGATCACTGAGGCACCAAGACAGTTGTAAAGCAGAAACAAGCCAGTAGCAACCTGAAGTGGCGTTATCCACACCGAATTTAACTGAAGCATCATTTCAGAGAGTTGTTGGGTATCAACAGCCATGTAATTCACAATGGTCCCTATCCCGTGATCCTGCCGAGCAGAGAACGATAGTTTTAACCCCTTCTCATACAAAGCGGGGATAAGACTGCTCCGTATAAGCGTCCCAAGCTTCTGAGATTGGAAGTTTAAATGATGAGTACACACGACTTCAATGAACTTAGCAACGAGAAGAATCAACACGAGGTAGTATCCTTCATATTCAGAGCTTCTCTTCCCTGATGTGAAATCCACGAAACTTTGTATCAGAACCGGCCCCACAAACATCACACAAAGCCTAATGATTGCAAGCACGACATTGAAGGCCAACTCCTTCCAAAAGCAGCGAACCAAAGTCATTCCAACCAGGTGCTTCGACTTCTCGTTTGATTTGGGCCATTTTGATTCAAAAATAGATGACATCCTTTCAGCTCTATGCTGTGGAGAAAGCGTTGGAACATCATCAGTCTTCAGTGCGGACTTGTACCCTTTACGCAACAAGGGATTTATCCAAACAAAGAAAACCTTAGATAATATAGAAGCAGAAGCGAAGCCAGTGACCTCAGACTTTTTATCACTCCCATCATACAACTTAGTTTCCTCCTCAACAAGTTGTTGTCGAGTTTCTTCTGTCGACAAGACAATGCCGGTGGATCCTTTAACCGCAGCAAAAAGAAGAAATAACGACACAGGGAGTGAAATAAAAGAGACCACGTCATCCACCTTGAAGTCGTTGCTTTCATTCACGTCCACCGTGACCAAATGCATAACCGCAGACACCGTGAACAACGCAGTGACAAAGAAATTCACCATCCAATAAACACGAAGCGCAAGAGGGTGCATAACAGCTTCAAATATTTTCTCATGGATGATTAAGACGACAAGCACGGCGTGTGTTATGGCCTGGACTAACCAAAACACGTCGTCAACTTGGTTCCACGGCACCTTGGAGGAACTGGTAAACGTAAGAACGCTAGCAACCGTGTAAAGTATAGTCAAAACAATCTCTGCGGTTAAGGTTAGCTTGAACAGAATAGTTAAGAAAATGGCTCTGGTATTTCTAACCAGTGGTTCGTTGAGGTGAGTGGCAAAAGCTCCATGGGAGGTGAGCCTTTTCCAGAGCTTGGTGACAGTAAAGACGAAGAAGAACAAGAGGAGCAGGACATCGAGGAAAGATAACATAGCTCTTTGAGAACATGGTGAGAGGAAGAAAAATTTCAGCCATTGAAGCATTGCTGAGATAAACATGTCCCGAGGTTTGCTTGACAGGGAATGCACTAGAGAAGGATTATATCCATGTTGGAGATGGAAACAAGATGATTGTTTCTGTCCCTAGGAGAAAATTCACTTTGAATGTGCTCCACAGGTGTCTTTATGAAATAGACCTTAGACTAACCAGAGCTATGTAACAAAATATTATTTAATTATTAAACACTCACTGACACTGTGTTTGGAGTTCTTGGATGAGAAGAGATCTTCGTGGTTCAACCGTAACCTAGTAAGGGACGACGTATGCTTAAAGATTATGTAATTAAGATTATGTAATTTGATTTAAAGGATGAATGAACTAAATTTGCCAGAATGTCTTTCATTCTTCAAGAAATTTATAATAATATCACGTCAGATCGTTGAAAGTTACATAACAGTCCTTATAATTTTATAATTTTATGTATAGATTTTTAACTATAATCAATTATATATATATATATATATATATACATAATCAATTATATGTTATAATATTGATATATAATTAATTATATATAATAAATATATATTATAAATTTAAATATATAATTAAGTATAACTATATAACTAATAATATTAATTATATATTATAATATAATAAAAAATAATAATAAAATAAAAATATATATTAAATTTATTTATAATAATAATATTTTATGATATGTTTAATAAAAATAAATAATAATAATAATATAAGTGTAATATAATAAAGATAAGCGTAATTATTTATAATAAATAAAATTATATAATGATAATATTATTATTACAGAAAAATAAATATAAATAACATAATACTGTTTAAATTTAATATAGAAAAATAATAAGTTTAGTTTATTAATTATATTTAATAATTTAATAATATTTTATTTCAAATTAAATTTAAATAAAGTTAATTGTATTATTAAATATTTTTAGTAAAAATTATTAAAACTATCAAAATTATAATTAAATTAAAAATATATCATTTTTAATTATTTTTATAGATAAAAATAAAATTCTAATTACAAAATTTTATTTATTAAAAATAATTCAAAATTAACTTACATTTATCATATTATTAACTTACTTTTTCAAACATTCTCTATAAATTCTTTTACATCTTATTATCTATCTATTAATTTAACTAATAATCCACGTATAATTCACTTAAATTCTTTATATTTCTGAAATTCATTTTCTCACCAAAGAAACTCTGAAAAATAAGCAAGTTACAACAGCAACCATCTTTAAAAGGAATAATGAATAGTGCCTCACAACTCACATGTGAGTGGTTGAAAAAGTTTGAAGTGGGAAGGACATTAATGAAGGAAAAAGAGTAAAAGCTATGGCTGTCAGTGTGATTGCTGTAAAAGACTCACATTTCGGTACCAGGGCGAGGATTAGTGACACTATATTTGGTGAGAGAGAAAAAAAAAAAAGAGAGAGAAAATATCATTTTAAAAGGTATAAATTATAATTTGAAGAATAACTAATTTTTAATATTCAAAAACTTTTCATCCTTTTGAAAGTGAAGTTTCATGACCTTTTATGCAGGTTGGCAGGTGAAAGCTCTAAACTGGATACGGAACATCACTTTTCAGCACCCACACATCAAGATCAAAGTTTTATTATTTGTGAAAAAAGTACAGTGATGGAAGGAAGTGTGTCATAATAAGAAAAGAAGACACGTTGACATATAAGAGTATTTCATTGAGAGAAATACTAAAGAATAGAAGACAACAAATATTAAATTAATTCTAAAATTTCTTTTTATTATTTGATAACTAATTATGAATTGTTACATGTATTTGTTTATTTTACTAATTTTGATTGATTTTGTTAGTTTTCTCCATTGAAAACATGTTAATTTCTAATCCATTTTTCTTTTTTCCTGTTGGTAACCCAAGTCAACACAATCAAACAAAGCGTGGTGGTGTCCAGATTCTTTGTGGTCCTCAATTCACGGACTATCTTTAGAATCCGAGTCATTAAGTTTTTTCTGTTTCTTCTCTCATCACACTTAACCAGATTTGTGAAAAACAAAAAATAAAGTTTTGGTTGAACTAAGATTGTAACTTTTTAAGTTTAGGGAAAAGTGAATTTAATTTAACTTTATTAAAGTAGTTTCATGAAAACCTAAATTTTTGGAACCTGTCCAACAACACATGCGAAATTTCACATCCAATTCAATCCAACACATAGCCATGATCCTATAATAAAAGAAGTGACGTCTTTACATACTGATAAATCCTTCCAGCATCTTTTTAAAACACAAAAATAAGATAAGTGATATAATAAAGTTAAGAATAAATAGTATACCTACTGGATAATGCCTAAGGTTTTTTTTATATAATATTTATGGTAGGTTTGTTCCTTTTTAGGATAGTTATTTTAAAATTATATCGATATTTAAATATATTCAATAGTTTCATAGTATTTAAGAGTTAAAGTTAATATTAGTTTAAATATATTTTTTTTACTTTAATCTTTCGAAGTATTTTTTAAAAAATAAAATTAAAATGAAATTTTGAACTGTAAAATAAGCAATAATTGGTGATCAACAAACCATTAAACTAAAAACCATAGCCATTAGTAGTAAAAAATCTAAAACAATAATTACACCTTTAACTAAAACTTCCAGTTCTAAAAAGTCACTTACTTTGTTTAAAAGTTAAAAAATTACAAAAACTTTAACTAAAACACTAATATTTTAACCTTACTCACTAAAATAGTGGTAACTAAAGTTCTAAACATTTTTTAAAAGTATTTCAAATCATAAATTTAACATTTAAAGTTACACATTTTATTGAAATTATTTAAGTCTAATTCAATAAACACTGAATTGCTCAATGCCGGCAGAACTTCTCAACATTTTTTTATCTATGGATGGAGCAAATTTCGCACAATAAAACTTTTTTAAAGTACTCAAATACCTCAAATTTACACCTTCAAATATGCAACCATTCAAAAAAAGTATATACCTGATTTATTTATCAGGTATCACACAAATAACTTGTATGATTTATTAAGAAAACAACACACAACTTCAAAAAATATTCAAGCATGTAATATTTTTACATAAAATAGAATTATCATGATTGAAGTTGTAAGAAGATATTATTATTCCTTAGAACTTTTATCAAATATTATTTTATCTAAAGATTTCTATCAAATATTTAACTAACTTTGAGACAACCAACTATTTCAACTAAAACTTAACAAGTATATTTCTAAATTGTCTAATGTTATAATTATATAATATTTATAAATCTTTATAAAAAAATTATAACAAAACATGTATGAAAAGATAGTTATAAAATATTTTTATTTTTATTTAAAAAATATATTATAATTAAATAATGAAAAAACTTTAAATTTTTGCATGTATTTTTTTAGATGATGAAAACTAATAACAATGAACCAAAAGATATAAAGGTGTCAAAAAACATAAAAATAATAATAAAATTCAATCTCATCATTAATTGTTATAGAATATTAAGAAATTTTAATAATTAAAAAAATAAAATAATAACTATGAGATGAAAAGAATAACTCATCTATAGCTGCTCCCAAACTACTTTTGACTTTTTCTACTCCTGATTTATGTCAGAAAATAATTTCAGCCGTCCTGCCTTCAATGACCTTTATTTCAAGAGACAACAAAAAAGGATAACTAGGTGCAGAATCTAAATCAAAATGAATAGATGTTTATATTTATTTTTCATAGACTGATTTTGAGTTGAAGAGCAACAGAAAGAAAACAAAAATGTATGAAACTGACTTAAAATTTTATTTTAATAGTTTATTTTTTAGACACCAATGAAGTTCAGTTGGTGTTGGTATGAACCAAGAAACCCAAAGATCACACCCTTTAGAGTGGGAATTTGGACAATATATTCTTAGTTTTGATGGGTATGGATTTTAGATCTTTTTATAAAGTTTTTAGGTAAGGTTTTATACTGATACATATAATTTATGAATTAAACTAGTCTTGTTTGTGAATTTTGTTGAACTATCGGTATCCATATTACTAGGTTTAATTCAATTTAATTTTTATTTTGATTATAAATTAGTTAATCTTTTCATATAAATAAATATTAAAAGATTTTAATGTATTTTTGTAGGTATAGACTATATCTTCAATCTAAAAGTTAGGATTTACAAAAATTTAAATTCATCTAAAGAATGAACTATTTGAAAAGACTCTCTTACTGTTAAGAAATTAAATGTTAAGCTATTAAGAAATTAAATGAAAAATACTAGACCGTTTGATTTAACTTTTTTTTCTAATTAAAAAATAAATCAAGATAAAACACAACCAAAAAATATTTTCTTCTAAAATAATATTTTAGTCACCTTTTGTATTTGTAAAAAAATGACGCTTTTATTATGTGTCTGCATCTTTTTATTGTCTGACTTTGGGATGTTTATTAAATAAATAAGAAAATGTTACTTTAACAATGGATAAAAATTATTATCCTTTAACAATGAAAAACAATGAAAAATAACTGTTCTTTGACAATTATGAGTTGTTAGTAATATAAAAATAGATTTAGTTACTAATAGATATGATTTAAAAACTAATAATAAAATTTATTTAAAAAATTATATAATATTTTTAAATTTTTTTTTTAAATTTATTGCTAAATTTTAATATTATTTTTATATTAGTAATTAAATTCAAATATCTAACTTATACTTGATTTTGTTAAATTTAAATATCCAACTTACACTTACTCTTAATTTAATTCATTGTATAAATCTCATACTAACATCATTTTTTATTTTAATTTAAATAATAATCTCATCAACCATTTTATTTTAAAATTTAAATTATTTGAATTTAGACTATTTGTAACTGTCTATTTATTTTAGTTATTTAGTTACACAGTAGCAACACACCATGCCAAAAAAACATAAGAGGAATGTGTTGAGAATATTAACCACATTAACATTAAAATTGTGTAATATTCTCAATTTTAATTAACTCATTAACTAAAATATTTGCTCCACGATTTCATTTAATCTTAAATTAATTCGTGCAATAGGGTCAAGATTCTTCACGATGATATTTGTCTCCTATGCACGCCATTTACCCATATTTCATAAATAAATAAATAAAATACACCATTTTAAAATTTTCAGATAAAAATTATACCATTTTGAGAAATTTGTCCAAATAGTACAATTGTTTACACAACTAAATATTTTTATTTTTTAGAATTTATATTTAAAAAAATAAAAAAGTGTAAGATGCTTTAAACAAGTCAGAACATAAATCGTGTAGAGAAATCATATTTTATGTAGAAAAATCTATTTATATTAAAAAGTATTTTATATTGGAATGATTAAACGAGTGAGTGCAAAAAAGTGAATCGGTTCACATCTAAAGAACAGTCCTAATAGATAATGTTTTATTGGGAGACAAAAAAGGTAAAATTTATGACAAATAGATAATAAGGAAAAATCAAGACCAAATCCCTACCCAAAATGGTAACAGTTAAAAAACTCTCATTTCATCACAAGTCAAAACACACCATTAAGAAAAATTGCTATCAACAATCAACTACCACTCCGAAACACAATCTGTGAAACTAATTTCCAAAACATCATAATTTCAAATCAACGATCAATCACGACACATAAAATAATATAAATTTATTGTTATTTCATATTAAACATCCCTAAAATCTATTAAATTTCTTTTTATATAATCAACATCTTTAATTAAAAAAACTATTTTCATTGTCAACTCACCAGTTATCTGACCACCATATAAAATTACCAAGTAATTGATATTAATATATCGGTGTTAAAGTATCAAAAAGTAACAAATCCATTTTTTCATCACTTTACCTTTAGTTGGTATTGAATAGAAGAAGTGAGAAATGAAGAGCGACTATTTCTCTCAGTATTTCGATGAGTTCCATATTTTTTAAGATATTTAAAATATTTTTTAATTATATATATATTTTTAATTCTCAATTATATAATATAATATGTATTAGTTTAAATTATATAATATAATATGTATTAGTTTAAATTATATAATATAAAGTATAATTATTTATTTTAAATTACATAAACTTTAGATTAAGCAGTTTCATATTATAAATTATACAATCTGAAATATAATTTTTATATTATTTTATATTGTATAATCTAAAATATAATTTATAATATTTTAGAATACAAAATTTAAATTATAAATTTATAGTTTAATCTAAAATACAAAAAAAGGTTAGAAGGTACATGATTTATTTAATTTTTTTCATCAAAGCACATTGGTATGCAATTTTTTGATTAAGAGTATAGTAATCATTTTGTTGGGTCTTTGAAGGTGCTGCTAGAAAGTATGGAGGTGCAAGAAGAATGCCTCATGAAGAGGTTGTTTGGACCCAGATCCTGAAAATGCGCAACAAATTGGGCTGAAAGGGAAGTTGGGTTGGGCCAATGTTGACGTGCGAGATACGAGTTGTGGAACATATTCTAGAAACTGAATAGGATTGAGTGCAGGGAAAGGAAGGTACTAGAGGTCCAGGAGTGTCGTAATATATGGCATATAAATACCATTCCTTCAGAAGCTATCGTCGTAAGAGGGTTACTTAGGGGTTTCACTCACTCACCAGAGAAGAAACTAGGGTTTTACAGAATAACCTTTCTCTCTTCCTTTTTCTTCACTCCAATCCAATACCAAATATGAGGTACAAACTATTAACCATGCATCTCATATTCGTTTGCTACTTATCCCTTCAGAATCTGTTATCGCGTTTTGTCGATATTGGCATATTATGAAACTACTTTCTTCATTGTCTTTGACTTTGTTTTCTTTTATAATTAGGGTTTGTAATCGATCAAATTGTTTGTTTCTGTTACTTTTTTGGTCGAGTTCTTACCCACTTGTGATCCTGGAGACTGGAGAGATCTTCCTACTCTTTAACTGCATCGCAAATGTTGTTTTAATCAAAATTATAGTAAACCTAAAATATTAGGAGGCATTTTCAAGTTCTAGAGTCAATTAAAAAGCAGTTTCTAAAGATTGTTGTAGGAGGAATGTTTTGTTACCCAAATTGTATTTGGAGATTCGGGTACGGAGATGGGGGGTTATTAGGTTTTGTTATGTTTTGTTTAATGTGATAAATTTATATATTGGCTTTCATTTTTCTATCAAATTGTCTTATTCGTCATCGTTTATCTGTTTATCTTGCATATAACCTGAGAGTGAGTTGTGATTTGTGAGTGTTCAATTTTTTGTGAATTCAATGATGAGAAATTTCAGCAGTCATATTTTTTAAATGTCTAATATTTACTGCCTTCTGATGCTATTTCTGAACCCTATCTAATTGTTCCCTATTATTTGTTTATAAATGCACTGTGATGCAGTCGTCATCCTGAGGTTAAGTGGGCTCAGAGAGTTGACAAGGTCTATATCACGGTGCAATTGGCTGATTCAAAAAATGCGAAAGTGGATCTTACTCCTGAAGGTGTTTTTACCTTCTCTGGCAGTGCTGGCACTGAGGACCATCAGTATGAACTAAAATTGGAGCTCTTTGAGAAGGTTAATGTAGAGGTGAGAAGACGATCTTAATTTGTGCTACTACCACTATAGCATGGGGGCATTTTTAAGAATGTTTATTCCCACCTTTTCATGTGAATTGAACAATAAAATGTCTTGATAGCTTTATTGTTTTACCTGCAATATAATGGAACTTGCAATTGTCATACATGTATTTATGTCATCATCCACTTACAAATTATGGTTTTGTTTCCTTTACCATTCTCTTCTTTCAGGAGAGCAAAATTAATGTAGGAGTGCGAAGCATATTCTGTGTAGTGCAGAAGGCAGAAAATGGATGGTGGAAAAGGTTACTGCGTGGAGAAGGCAAGCCTCCACACTACGTGAAAGTTGATTGGGATAAATGGGTGGATGAGGATGAAGAAGATGGAAGTGGTATTAATTATGGCTTGTACTAAAAAAATTAATGTCTTCAGAGAGCACAGTATAATTTTATGCATGGTCTAATTCTGCTCATTGTTTGTTGATTAGGTGAACCGGACTTGGGAGGAATGGATTTCTCGGTATGCAATGTGTTCATTTGATTCTCTTCAAAATCTTATCCTAATTATATTATTTTATATACTCACTATGTTTTATGCAGAAATTCGGGGGAATGGGTGCTGATGGAATGGGAATGGGAATGGGAGGGATGGATTTCTCTGTACGTAATCTGTTCAGTTTATTTACTGTTCTTTTATTGATATTATATTATATGATTTGATTAATTATGAATGATGCAGAAATTTGGTGGTGATGCTATGGATGATATTGATGAGAGTGATGATGAAGGTACGGCTGTGCTATTTTGTGATTGACATTTTTCGTTTCTGCTTGGTACTTAGCCATATTTATTGTATTGTGTGTCGGACTATATGTGCATGTGTTGTTGTAGTTAATTACAGTATTGTGTATGACTATACAATATTACTCAATCTAAGTAGATTTGTATCCTTGATTATTTAGTCTTGTACCAAATTTGCCATTTTTTCTTTATTGTTGTACCACAGTTGAGATAATTGACCCATTCATTCAGTGAGTCTTCAAAGGCGTGTCTTTAGTATTTTGTTCCATCATTTTATTTCTGCTTTATCATCCATCAGACAGACAGACAAGTAGCAGGTGGAGCATAATTTTGCTCTCCTGTTTCAAGAACTTAATTTGGAAAAGGGGATCAGGATTATTTATCTTGTATTCCCCTTGGCATTATCATCAATATGCTGCTATTTGGCAATTTGCACATCTTCCCCCCTTTTATGATTGATGTTGCTACAATGTTGAATCAATCTGATTTTTGTGATTATGATTCTTTTCAATGAGTATAATGCCTATGAACTTTTTATACATATGTGGAAGTAGAAAGATGGGCATATAGATTTTTGGATCTTTGTTGCCTTGTTTATTCAATGGTTAATTTACATTCTAACTGAAATATATTTGTTTGCCAACTCTACAGAGCAAGAAGTGTCAAAGCCTGTCGAAGTCGGTGCTGGCGAGGCATCAACGGAGACAAAAGAGGCCGCTCCAAGCACATGATATGCCGTTGCTGTTCATGACGCTACCTTAGTATGAAAATTCTCGAGTGAAATTATCTTTCTGTACCATCGATTGGTAGTTATTTCAAAGTATGAGACATTTCTGTCTCACCCGTCGTGGCTAAACATTTAGCAAGTATTATTATTTATAAGAGAAATGCTCCTTCTAGTTGACTTAGGATATTGTATAATTGAGATTTATTTTCATACATGAATGGCGTATCGGGATTTGCATATTTTTATGTTTTGCATTTGAATCTGTGTGGACGTTGATTCTGTCGTGACTGCTAGTTTGCTTTGGTTGACAAGTTTTAAACTCGTTTTTGTCCCAAATTATCGTTGTGAAGTCGAATACACTGGACTTGTGCTCCAAACTAGCATTCTTTAATAGAACTTTACTTTCTTTAAAGACCTCTTTAAAACGTTGGCTAAAAGACGATACGATTTTCAAAATAAAATAATATTCTTTAGAATTGCAGTAATGGAATTCGTTACATATCAACCTTAGAAGATCTCGATCGTATTTAGCCTGATTTGCCGCACTTAATGATTGAGTGGATTCTCAGGGTACGTGTTGTTGTTAGGGGGGGTAAATTCGAATTTAAAATAAAGCTTAACATTTGTTGATTTGTCATGAATTTCTTTATAGATTTTGTGAAATAAGTGGTATTATCTACTCGGTTACAATTAGTTAAATTTGGTTAGAGCAAAAGCCATTTTAGAAATTGTTATTTTTTTTTTAATTTAATACGCGTTTCTTAAAGAAGTTTAAAATTTTCGAAGATTATATTTATTTGAAAAAAATAGGATTTCATAGCTAATTAGCTATTTTTGTGAAAAGAGTTGTTATAAATATAAAAACATTCCCGAGCGACATACACGTATAATTTATTTTGGTATTATTAGTTTTGGTTAAAATTATTTCAAATGTTTAAGCTTATTTTTTTTCCAATTAATAATTTGAAAATGATTTTACTATCCGATTTCTAATAATTATAAAAGAAAATAAAGGTATTTTTAATGAAAAGTAGAACGTTTTGGGACAGAGCCATGACCTCTTATGTTTTATGGAGTTGGAGATTATGATGACAAAATAACTCTTAATGTAACTTGAATGACCATTAAATGGAGGTTAATTTTCGAATGATAATTTAACATTTAGATGAGTTGAATAATCATCTTCTATACTTCCGTGTGAAGAGGTATTATTATATAACAAAAGAAAATCTTGATAAAATCATTCAAATATGTTATAATTCATATGGTAAAAATATTTGAAATATTATGTTAAACACAAAAAAATAATCTTATGTTATAATTATATCGTAAAATATTTGAATTGTTATTGTGATTAATAATCGATTTGGTTATATTTATAAAATATTTAAACTATATTATGACTATCTTGGATGAGTAATAATATAAGATAGTCTTTTTCTCAATATGTGACACAAAAACATCCTATATAATATAATCTAAAATCTATAAATGATTATTTTTAATAAATTTTGAGCAAAATATGTACCTTCAAATAAATAAATAAACAAAGCCCTAAACCCAGAGGCTTTTATTGTTGATGTTCCTCTCGACTCTGACCTGCAGTCTATACACACCCAACTATGGAGAGCAGTGCGGCCATGGATGTTGAAGAGCAACCTTCACCCAACCCCACCAACGTAAAACGCTTCGGCCTTAAAAACTCTATTCAAACCAACTTCGGCGACGACTATGTTTTCCAAATTGTCCCAAAGTACGTACCTTTTTTTTTTATTCCCCATTTAAGCTCTGTGAATTCATGCCCAAAATCAATGGAAAATAGTAAAGTTTCCTTCATAATTCTTAAACGTGACTTGGGTTCCAATTTTTTTTATTAATTATAGAGATGATTGGAGTGCAATGGCGGTTTCACTGTCAACGAACGCAGTGAAACTATATTCACCTATGGCGGGTCAATATTTTGGAGAGTGCAAGGGTCACACCTCAACCATCAATCAGATTTTATTTTCGGGTACTTCACATCACCAAGTTTTGTGTTCGTGTTCTTCTGATGGCACTATTAGAGCTTGGGACACACGCACATTTCAGCAGGTAGATTTGTTTTGTTCCTTTTTTTTCTTGTTTTATTTAAGTATTTTTCATGTGTAAAAGTAATCTGATGCTTGAGTGTCAAATTGTAGGTTTCTTGCATCAATGCTGGTTCTTCGCAGGAGGTTTTCAGCTTCTGTCTTGGAGGAACTAGTGGGAATTTAGTTGCCGCCGGGTGTAAATCGCAGGTTTGCTTTTGATTGTGGATTTTCTGTGATACATGATGTAATCTAGTGTTATTTTAGCTGTGTCCTAAAGTATGAGTTTGCTCAGATACTGTTCTGGGATTGGAGAAATATGAAGCAAATTGCATGCCTGGAAGACTCTCATGTGGATGATGTCACTCAGGTTTGTCTGTTCAAATTGCTTGAATTACTTGTGGTAACAATTTATATTTTAATAAGAAACTTGATCTAATGGAATTAGCTGAAAATTACAATCCTGTGGGAAAAAGGATGTTTTGCTACCTGAAAAATTTTGTTGCGAGAAATAGAAAAGCAGCAATTAATTCAATTATTCTAATTCCAATATCTTATAAATTTGTAGGGTAATTAAGAGAAGCAACCAATGGACTTTAAATATTTGTCTAAGAAAAAACTGGAAATCTTGCTAGATTTGAAGAAATTAATGGTGAATGGTCCTTTGTAGATTTATGAAACAATGTACTTGATACCTCATTTTCCGGGTTAGACATTGTTAGTCCGGCTAGTTGGAATTTTTATTTTCATGCAGTAGCCATTTTTATTAGTTCAGTGTGGCTTTAGGGATTACTTGATTGATTCAATGCAAATTTATATTGAAGAAGAATTCTTGAATTGGATCTTGCTTCTTAATTTGGTCTTCAGAAGGCTTTCCATGAATAGAAGTCTTCTTGTGAGATGGGTGTGACATTGGTAAGATGTAGGCGTCAGATATTTTATATCTTGATGGCTCTTGTTAGTTTCAACTTGTTTCTTTACCACTTACCCTCATCCTCCTAGACCCTACTTCACCATAATTAATGCTTTTATATTTCTAGTTTAGGGTTTACGGTAACCTGTTATAGAATGAAGCAAGGAAAATATTTGTTACGTGGTTACTTTTGTACACAAGATGAAGACGATATCAATGCTTTTCATTATAAAAAATAAAGCTCTAGCAAGTGGTATGCTAACTTTTATTCTTTGTGTAAATAAGATGAAATTGATTTTTTAATTATTCAATTCAATTAAATTTGATAAATGGATTTATGTTTGATTTGACCAAAATCTGCAATTTATGCCAGGTTCATTTTGTCCCCAACGAACAAGGAAAGCTTATTTCTGCTTCAGTAGATGGGTTGATCTGCACATTTGATACTACTGGAGATATCAATGATGATGATCATCTAGAATCAGTAAGTCTGGGTTTCAATTCAATTTCCGCCAGCTGTTAATTCTTGTAAAGCATCTAGTTTCTTAATTAAGATATTAAAGACAGCTAAGGACTCTTGGATTGGATTGTATTTTAGGTTTCCTTGGTTTTCTGCTATTGGGTATTCTATTTCAAGAGAATAGCTTTCCCAACTTGTATAGATCGAGCAGACCTTCTACATTTTTTTTATTTTCTCTTCTTGCAACTTGTTTTTCTCTTTTCTGCAAAATTTCTTATCCCCTCTCCCTTTAACTGAGTTTTTCCTTATCTATGAATCCAGAATTCCAGATAAATTCTTATCTGTTTTTCTTTGTCTTATTCATCTATCCATATATATATTATGCAAGAAGAAATTTTTACGAGTCTTTGTATGTTTGAGCTACAATAAATTTCTTATACAAAATTATAATTTCTTTTACAACAATGTAGGTGATTAATATGGGGACTTCAATTGCAAAGGTGGGGATTTTTGGAGAGAGTTACCAGAAGCTTTGGTGTTTAACCCATATTGAAACCCTGGGGTACAGTGAATCTCCATTACTTCTCTCCTTAAAAAAATCCCATCAGTTATTCATAGCTTACCCATGCTCTATTTCTTCCTGATATGGTTGTATTCTGCACATTCAATTTTGTTACTGTTGCTGAAGAAAGGTAAGTTCATAAACAGAATAAGCAACCGTCCCAATTACGTAACTGTCACAATCATAGAGTAGTGTGCGTTGGGATAGTACTTTTACTATACTCTTTATGCTAATAATTATTATATTTGTATGCTCATAATTTGTAATATGAATTTGCCTTGTATGATAAGTACGAGCACTTTCCCCATTTAAACGAGTTTGATTCCAACATTTCTTTTTTCTGTTGCCTAGTATCTGGAAATGGAAAGATGGTAGAAATGAAGGAAACTTCTCAGATGCACGTACTTTAGCTTCTGAAAGTTGGAATTTGGATCATGTGAGTTCCTCCCACACTTTTATAGGAATATGGTGCATGAAAAATTAAGTCTTTATTATCAAAATAAAAAATGTGATGTGATGTGTAAGCATCGTGTATGCAGATGATAACATATCTTTTTGATTGAAATGACATCCATGCTTTTAGGAGAATTCCTGGAGAAGCAAAAGATTGTGTATGTGTGTGTGTGAATAAATTATCTTCCAAGTTTAAAGCAAAACTTTTAAGCTGCTGAACATACAAATTATACTTTCCTTGGCAGGTTGACTATTTCATTGATTGTCACTACTACAGAGAATCTGAAAAACTATGGGTGATTGGTGGCACTAATGCTGGTACTATGGGCTACTTTCCTGTAAATTACAAAGGAGTGGGAACAATTGGAGCTGCAGAAGCAATTCTTGAAGGTGGGCACACAAGTGTTGTTAGGAGTGTTTTACCCATGTCAAAAATTCATTCCAACAGTCCAAGCCAAGGCATTTTTGGATGGACTGGTGGGGAAGATGGTCGCCTATGTTGTTGGCTCTCTGATGAATCCTCTGAATCAAATCGATCTTGGATTTCAAGCACATTGATTATGAGGCCAGAAAAAACTCGCAAGAAAAATCGTCATCAACCCTACTAGCAAATCACATTCCTGGCCATTAACTCCAATACTTCGATACCGAAGGAGCAATTTTTGTTTTATTTGCCAACAGTTTTATTTTCACCGCTACATGGGTTGAAATGAGTTGTATTTTGATAAAAATTATGTATTTGTTGTCAGATATGTCCTCAACTGCATGTAATATTTGTACGTTGGCATTTTACTTTGTTTTTCCAAAATGCACAAATCACACTATCCATTTTGTAATCTTGTATTTATATGGAGTATTATTTATGTGATATTTTTAAAGTTCTTGTTTACTAGATTGCTTTGACGATATTCTTAAGTTTGCATACTTATTTATTTAGGCATGTAACACCCATACGAAATTATACTTAGTTCTTTATCTAACAGAGAATTTATACAATTCAGGAATTCAAAAATAATTCTTAAACAAAATCACGAATACATTCTTCAGGAACATATATATAAATGAATAAGGTAATCTCTTTTATGTTTGTATCAGAATGTGAACCAATATTTTGCTTACAATTATAGAAGGTCAAGGGAATGAAAAATTATTTAAAATTTAAGATAATAATATAATAAAATAGTTACGTTTAATTTCATCAACCAAATGGTTGTAATTTTATTCATAATTCATTCATCATATATATATATATATATATATATATATATTTATACAATAAAATAATATTTACTAATTTTCTGAAGAATATATACAAACGCTTTTTACTACTTGAGGTTTTTGTTCGTGATTTAAACATTTGGTCCATGATTTCTCTATTATAAGTTTTACTTCTTAATACACAAATTTTATTTGATTAAAGTTCACATCTCATCTTAAATTTGTAGTCTCAAATTTCATATATTTCATACTTGTATATAATTCAAATCGTATAACATTAATAAATTCTAACAATTTATCTAATTTTATACATTAAATAAGAGTATACAAAATATACCTATAATTCTATTACAATAAATTAAAATCATGAGCATCAAAGATATTTAAATTATAATAAGCTAATAACAAAATATTAGTTTATTTAATCTTCCGAACCAAATTTTGAATCAGCTGAGCAAATTTTTAATCTGCTGAACGAATTTAAAATGGCTAAGCAGATTTGTACAATTTTGTAAAGCAAATTGTAATTCGTTGAGCAGATTCAGTTCCCCCTCCAAAATTTCAATCAATCATTTTACACCTTGTAAGAGTTTAAAATGATCAAATTAGCCAACATTAACTATCTAAAACATTTTTCAAAAGTTTATATCAACATAGCCAAAATTAACCATACTAAACGTAATTATACAAAGTTTGATGTAACATTCAAAGAAAGATTAAGAATTACCCAAATTGAACCCATCATATCCGATCCCTTTAGTAGCGGAATTAGCTGTTTTATTTCTTTTCAAAATGCAACCGAACAATTGGGCAGTAGTTATGCGAAACTCATCCAAACCTAATTCCACTTAACCCAAATAGATTGAAAAAAAAAAAAACAGGAATATTCGACATAATGCTCCAAATAGTAACAATAATGATTGGGTAGCAAATATTGGACATAAGGAATAATATCGTTTTGGTCACTAACTACCTTCGCCATTTACTGGAACATGTGTTCAAGTTAACACCCCCAAAAGTTTCATGTACAATTCTCATAATAACATCTCTAAATATACCAAACTCTATTCAACACATTGCTTCATCATTAATTTTCATTGGAGGGAAAGAAAGAGGGAAGGGCACGCTTGCCGGTGCGAAAGTATTAAAAAGGTGGAGGCCCCTCCATTAACATAATAGCACTCTTGACATTTTTGTGATTATAAATACAAGAAAAACATTGGAAGCTAAAATCCAAGGATGCACAAGGAAACACGGGCAGTGAAGTTGCAACCGATACACATTAAAGAGGAGCACAAATGCCCTCTGAAAGTAGCCAACTGATCCATCTGAAGTAGTTCACGCCACTAGTCAGAATCAGCCTCTACCTCGCCCTGTATGTACCAAAAGAAATACATACATTGGACTATCATTCGCAGAATTTAACCTTTTTCTTTAATAAAAAGCATATACGATACTGTATGCAAGACATTTCCAAATCCCAACCATTAATTTTACATCAAAACCAACAGATTATAGAACCAGTAATGTGTACATAAGAGTTAGATTAAGTTTTTGGTACCTCCAAAATTTGACTATATTAAAATTGGTATCTCCAAATATTTTTTGACACCAAACATTTAATAAATATGTTAATTTAATCTTGACAGATACTTCTGAATTTACGGTATTGACATGCTAATTTTGACAATTTCACATGTTAGTATGCATGCCAATATTTGATTAAGATGATTACAAATCAACACTGATAATTTAAGACTAATAAAGTTACTGCTAGGACCAAATTAACATTTAATAAATTGTGGTATCAAACCACTAAAAAAAATATGACGATACCAATTTCAACACAGATCAATTTTGGAGTTACCAAAAACTTACTTAACCCAATAATAACACTTCTACACTTCAAAATTTTCATGATTATCTGGAGTTCATCTGATCTACGTGAAAAGAAGTAAAATAGTATGAAACTTTAAATCCTGGCACGGTGATATATAGGATAGAATGCTACAAATGATTGAAGAAAGGGTAATACATGCAAAAAGTGGATTATGATTTACCTCTGCTTCCACCAGGCTTTCCACTAGGGCCACCCTTGCCTCGACCTCCTCCAGCTCCCTTGGCAGCTCCATCATCAAGGCCACGCCCAATTCCCTTTGGTTGGCGTCCACCAGCACCTTCCTCTCTGCCTCTTCCCCTCCCACGCCCCACACCAGGTGGTTTACGATCTGAAAAGGAGATATTAATCAGAGAATGTCTAGATTTTTCAATAAATAATACACAGCTAAATTAGGATTTTTCAAATAAGCAATATCAAGTTATTATCCATTCATATATGAAAGATATATATCTTCATTATGATACGCATTGCAATCTTTCATTGTCTCCACATAAAAATACCTAGTTAATTTACATGATACTGAACAACCATCAGATTCATCAGGGGAAGTTGGTTGGGTTCATAGGCCAGAGTTCAAAACAGCAAGGAGATCTGTTTCAAATGACCTTCTAACTATTGATGAGCCAAAATTCTCATGACCCGACATTACCTGTTTACTGAAATTCTTACGGAATTTGATTCGAGGGTCCTCCTATTTTATCATGTCCACTCCAATACAACGCAGAACTTTCAAACTCACATCCACACATTACTTCTACTTAAACTAACCAACCAACTAGATGCCAAAACAATGCTTACCTGCTCGGGTCTTGGTTTCTTCTTGAACTTTGTCAATAACCTAAAATAATGACAAAAAAGAAAGATTAGTAGAATAAATGTATGTGCAGTGCCAGCTCATATATCACTCAACAGAAACCCTTAATTCTATTCACTGAAATGGTATAGCCCAAAGCACAATTCTCCCACTACTGCAAGGTTAAAAGCAGATTGGGATTGTTTACAGTCAAAGTCTGGCACTCAACTATTCAGCAATTTGGAACCTTCATCAGAGGGTTCATATTTTATTTGCATGAATCGGGTTAAAACACATTTAAAATCTGAACCATCCAATCGTCATCAAACAGTTATAACCACAACGACTGAGTGAATGCATGCCAAATTGACTGCAATGAATTCAGTTCCCTTAAACACGCAAGGATGAGGCTATTTTCTATAGACCACCAGATCACAAGGCAACAACTTTACAATTGTCAAAGCTTCACCTTCTTCTCAACCCATTTCCAAAAGTTTCGTTTTTTATAATAAACAAAATCTCTGCTACACACCTCATCAGGAACTCGAAGGTACTTGATCGTATTGCCTCGTATGTAGCATTCAGGCATTCTCCAAAATCTATCTCCATCCTGCATTGCCAATTTCAATCAAAATCTATGAACAAACATGTCCAACGTAGTCAAATTACAAGGGATCAAAAAAACAACATTACTTTAGATGTACAAATGACTTCTCGGAGATGGATGTTCATCCATGTATCGCAATTAACCAAATGGCCGTTATAAGTCTCTCCATTTTTCAGTTCTACCAACTGTTACACAGTCATAACATCATCATCATCATCATAATAATAATAACAAAATAAAAATAATAGAAATCAAACAGAACATAATAAAAAAGTGAGTTACCATGGGGTGGCCTTGGGCAGTTTTGAGAAGGGAGAGAGGAAGCTGCAAAGGGTATACACAAAATGGGGGGTAAAAAGGTAATATCATATACACTATAATGTGAGGTTAAACAACAGTAACAGTAACCCTAGAGCTTCAGATTCTACGACGAGTTGGGGGAAGTTGAATCCAACTCAAGTTTTTTTCGATTAACAATTTTAACGTTAGTGTTTGAAAAGTACTAGGTTTGGAGAGAGTGAGGTGCTTACCATGTCGTTGATGAGAAGTGTGGTGAATGATTGAAACTGTGCGATTCGAAGACAAACGAGGCCGGAAGAGAGGGAAAGAGAGAAGGCAAAAGAACTTTTTCTATGAGAGTGTATTTGAGTACAAAAAATACTAGCGATTTTTTAATATTGTAAGTTTTAAGACTAAGTTAATAAATAAATTATTTTGATTAAAAAATATTATATATTTAATACGAATTTATTGAATGCCTACTTAATTTATTTCTTATTTAAATTTATCTTTATAGTAGAATGAGGTGAACAATAATCCTGTGAGTATGAATATTGAGCATATGATAAACCTTTTTCTAAATGTTATTTTTTCAATTTTTGAATATGTACTAAAATACATAATTTTTTATTTTGAGAAAACATAATTAAGAGTTTAATTTTAATACATTACCACTTTAAATACTTTTTATATAATCAACCGTTTAAAAATTATAATATATAACTATTATAAATTTTAAAATATTAATTTTGTTATAACCCCTAATTTTGGAAAATAATTGAAAAAACCTTTACATTTATTCGTTACTTTGAGAATATTAAAAACTATTTTTTCTGCATTATAATTTGTTTATTAGGAAAAGAATATATCAAGTCACTTAGGCTTAAAGCTGAGGAATTTGATTCACTTAAAATTGTAGCAAAATACTGTGGGAGTTATTTTTCTGTAACTTTCTTAAAATGGTGTCATGTTGAGAACTCCATAAATTAATACAAGAACGAATTAAGCTCGTGTCTCCAAGAGATACATACATTGTACTATTTTTTTTTTTCCTTTTTACGTGAAAATAAGCAAATGACATTTCATTTTTTTTAAATTGATTAATATAAATAAAAAAATACTTTGCTTGAAGGACAAATAAAAAAATATTACACTTCATTCTATTTTGAACTTTTTTTTTTTTCTTCAAAATAGTTTTATCACTTGAGAATATCTTAACAATTTATTTTTTTAAAATATTTCTTACCAGAAAAACAATTATTAATTTATTTGAGCGTTATTTTAAAAATGTTGTTATATATTAATACAAATGATCTTTTAAATATATAATATACAAATTAATTATTTTATCGTATAAATAAAATCAGCTATAATTTTTTTTACTGATTTTTCTTTTCACTCTTTTTCTTTCAATTCAAACACTTACCCTTTTCAATTTTTTTCTATTTTTTCCTTTTTCAACCTCCTTTTAATCCGAACATACCTGAAAATTTAAAGTACTTTATTATATAGTTGAATTTATATTTTAAAAGCTTTCAATAATTAACATCCATTGTGAATATAATTAATTGTTTCATAAGCTATTATTGCGATAACTTATAAATAAGAATGACATGCTTACAGACATGAAAATTAAACTAATAAATATTAACAAATATTTATTGGAACTGCACTTATCACACCACTAGTATTTTCTTTGATATATTAAAATTAAAATATCCAGTCTTTCTTCAAAAATAAATATAAGTAATATTTTTTTTTTTAACATAGCCACATTTACTTGTGTTTCATGTTTCCTAACAAATAGGAGGACTATTACTAAAAGTATTGTTATCATAAGAATCTTATCTACTAATCACATGTGATCAGATACACTAGATTCAAACTCATTTCCCATCCATGTTCTTATAGATCATTGTATACCCAGGATCTCGGTCTATCTCCACCTAATACATAATCAAATTTTATTAACTCTCCTAAAATAATAAAAAAAAAACTGATAACTCCCTTGACACGTAATGATCACAAATCATACAATAATTTCTTCTATTAAGCAGTTTAGAGTGCCAATTAACAGTCTGTTATAATATCAGTTTTCTCTTCAAATTTTTGCCATCTTATTCTGCTATTTCATTTACGGATAATAAATCAACATACAATGTTACCATACAACTGAACCAAGGAATGTAGGTAACCTCTTCGAAAACTGAATTTCCAAGCATAGTCACTAGGAATAGAAGTTCCTACATTAAAGAATAATTCCCTATTTCCCTTTTGCCCTCCCGTAATTCACACAGTAAATTGAAAGAATGAAATATAAAGAAAGGTCAGCTGAAGCTGTGACCCTTTGAAATAGAATAGGACCCATATAATAGGTATGAAAGATCTGAAAAATCACTGCACTATGCAACAGGTAAAACCTAGTGCTTCTTAATAGAAATAGTCCAAAGAAGATCTGAATCAGACTGTACTGTAACTATTTCCCCTTTTACAACATTCGATGTGCTTATTAAACCTCCAAATCTCATTGCCGTGTCCTCTGAAATAAGCAAAATAAAAAGTTCATACATCAGCCAACATTTATAAACAAGATCAAAATTGGGTAATTGAAAAAGGAAATGGAAGTTGATGATTTTTACTATACGAAACATTGATGCCTCCATCACACTACAGCATCATATTTACTCTGTTGTGTATTGACGTTCTGGTAGATTGCTAGTAAACGTGTTTAACTACTTATTTATTAGTGGGCGACACATAAAAAGTAAATCCATCCCATATACTGCTTGATATCTACCACGGACGAGGCAATTTTTTTCTGATATCATAGTGGCAACAGTTACCATCCTACTCAAGCAGAGACTCGGGAAGTACAGTTTCATTTACAGACTAACATATTTACACTAATCATCTGACATTATTATTAAAGAACTAAAAGCATTACTTACTGAGGTCCCATTTGAGTCCTGTGGTTGTAGAGCTTCCAGACGGCATCCCAATTGGAATGAGTCCACAATGCGGACCCTCAACAGAAGATTGAATAAAGATTTTATGATGTCGATTCTTTGGAAGAAGATGAATGAGGCAATCATCAGATAGAAGGATAATTCGTGTGTTGGAAAATCGACACAAAACATTAATATTTCCAATCTCATGGTCAAATCTCCCACCAAGTGCTCCAGCAACAAGAATGCATAGCTGTAATTGCATTAGGAAGAAAGGTGGAAGAGTCATTACCAAGCTGAGTTAATTCCAGTGGTACAACTAAATACACATAGCATGATAACAATTCTTTACTATCAAAATGGGATTAGAGCAGATAAGGCACAAGACTTACTAATTTCAATTATTCCAAAATTATGTTAGTCCATGAGTTCAATCCCCTGTGCGGCTGTGCCCTCTCCAAAAGAAAATTGGAAAATAAATAGTATAACCAAGTATTCAACTCACCTCTGATCCATCAATCTTTGGAGTGAGGTCACGTATGTATGCGACACATTTGTGTAAATCTGTGGTGTCCTGATCATGCGACTCATCTATTATCTTAGTTCCCTGCAGGAAGAAAACTAGCATAAGACCCTTGACATGATTTATACAGGATTCAAGATGTACATACAGCAGTGACATGAATAAAAAATGGTACTTCGGTTTGAACAATAAAGTTGCCTTTTGAATTCATTTTCTCCATTGCTTGCACATGTGCAAGCTCATTAAAAGTTATGGAGCTCCTAAAGTTTTGTATCATCCGTCCAGTTAGTCCTACTGTTAACGAAACTATTTTGAATTCCTTTTAAGTGCTGCTAGGTTGGACTGTTTAAAACATGTGTAGAACTTGTCCCTTTGTTTCAGGCGTGTATCTATTTGATCCCTCTTCTCCAAAAAAAAACATCAAATTTATCCATTAGAATTAGAAGCAACACATAACATTAGTGTCCTAAACTCGTAGCATTTTGTCTGATAAGAGAAAAATACATTGTTTGAGTTAGGAGTTTATTTTTCATATAACAAGCACATCCACGCTCTATAGTTGATTTTCCTATTATCAATTATTTAACACGAGAGATACATATCAGTATAAATCTTGAAACTCAATTGATTCTAGTGATTGATAAGCATGCAATTTTAGTTGTCAAAATAACTGCTTATGTCAAAGGTCAAAATTCAGACCATCGAAAACAAAATAACTGCTTATGACAAAGGGGAGACCCTTTAAATATCGAAGAAAGTAAAGCAAAACATGCAAGGTAGATTCTTCAGAAAAATAGTCTGTTGTCATTATCATGATTTTTTAACTCTGCTTTTATGCGAATTTTACTCTCACTATACCAGACATTGTTTGCGTTCTGTCCTTTCATGGTGATTGGAATTTGAGATGGTAAATTTGGGACTAAGAATTATGACAACGATTATCTATTCACTTTAAAACCGTCCAACCTTATAATTAAGGGACTTCGAAACAGTTTCATTACCAGAGTGAACAACAGAATAAATGTCACAAAACTTCAGGGACCACTTATTATTTTTTATTACTTTAAGGACTAAGTAGGAGATAAAATAATAATTCGAGGACCAAATCGATGGCTTGCTACACAAAAAACCATAACGATATATATTACGCAGATAGAGAGGGAAATACCAGTTTTGCATAGAAGTCAAGTACTTCTTTTCGTATTGAATCCATGTCTCCTTTAATTGCATCAGGTTTGTACCTGATAGAAAGCTAGCAAAAGTTAAAAGGAAATCTGCAACCATATACTGAAGATGCCAAAAACATGCCACCAGCAATTAACAATAGCAAAACATTGACAATGGTACTGAAAACAATAAATGTGACAACGTTTGCAGTCTAACCAAATCCTCCAACAATTATACTCCGTAGACTAGAAATGGAAATAAAGATCATTTGGAGAGATTACACCATTGACATCAATCCCATATGCAAAAATGTACAAAGAAGCGCGTTATATGAAAAGTTAGATCAGTTATTGGAAGATATCGTTGACTACCACTTAGAAGAAGAATGACTTTCCACAACTACCCCATAATAATTCCACCCAGATACACGTATAAGTGAAAATAAAATTAAGGAAATATATCATGGCAGAAAATCTTTAATCTCTAATAAGATAACATCAAATGCGGTACGTGGGAATTCCACGACAAGCAGAAACAAACAAGGCACTGGTAAGCACTATCTGTCACCCAGGACCAGAGGTAAGAGTGACATAAAATTGTTTGTATGGAAAGATTCATCATGATCAATCATAATGATGGGAACATGGACTGGTTACTTTAGTACAACAATGGCAAAAAGGATTACCAGAATCTAATTGATGTGGCCTACACTAACTCACAGAAATCCTATTTGGCTATTTCCTTTTCTTATTCACTTAGTCTCACTCAAACCCACTCCGAATTTTAAGAAACCAAAACCCACCACAAATACGTAAAATAGAAGTCAAGAAAATCACACCCCGCTTGAAACTTTCAAGAAAGACGTTCGAACTCAGAAATCATAAACGTCAAGAAGTTTCCATCATGTAAAAGAAGAAAAAAAAAAAACATAATTTTATTACAAGAACCAGCCTTTTGTGAACCTACCCTGGACCACTGAATGCAAGAACTCAAAAGCGGTGATGGAAAAGTCAGACCTTTTCACTCAGCACCCCAATTGCGAGAAACAACGCAACCACAAACACAAAGTCACGCAAACGGAACTAAGCTAAAGAGAAAAACAAAACCTCAGAACAAAATTTAAAATTTAAATGAAAAAGTAGGAACCTGGCGCGAACATGGGCAGGTTGTTGATGCGGGAAGAAAAGAGGCATTTCATCATACACCCTATTGGCACCTCCATCGGCGCACACTCGCACATGAGCTGCATCCATCAATGCACGAATCAGTGCATGAATCAACACAGTAAAGAGAAAGAACATATGAAAGGGTGCAGCAAGAATACCGTGGTCCCAAAGCAGAGGAGCAAATCTGGGAAGACTCTGATTGAGAATAACGAGAGCGTAGTTGAGAGAAAGAGAACAAGCCGAGTTGGGTTTCTCCGGCGAAAGAAGAAAAGTGGAACAATGACACATCAATTCCATCTTTTCTCACAAGATGCTTCTTTTGGGAGGCCAAATGTTTGTTATTCTCCCAACCTGTTCCTGACGCTATATACCACAATTTAGTATTCTGTTTTTTGTTTTAATAACGATAGTGATAATATTATATTAATCCACATGCTTCTGCTTGCATTAATTATTCATTCGCGGCTTTCTATTTCCATTGAATTTGCTTCGATCTCATAAAATAAAATCCCTACTGCAACCAAACTCTAATAAAGCTCTTCTGCCATAAATGTTCAATGAAATTATGAAATTACATTTACATCCCCAGCGATTTCGATTGGGTTCAATTTTGGTGTGCAGTGGAACAGACGTGGGAACGGGATTACCATACGCGCAAGTTCCAGTTTCGTGCCACACGCCAATTTTCACCTTCCATAGTTCCACGTCTTTTTCAGTCAAAGATTCCTATTTATATTTATCAGTTCAAATTTTGGTTAATTACTCTTTTAAATTAATTACCTTTTAAATGCATACTTTCAAAACACTCACTTTAATATCTTGCTTAATTCGCTGGACATAATTTTTTTCCTTCTACTTATGTTCTTACGTAAGTTTCATCACTTCGTAATTAAGCCCTCGGCATGGGTTCAATTTCTTTTTAAGTGATATTCAATTGGATTAACGAGGAGACCTGAAATCTGAAACGTCCCTAATGTATATATTAATTATATTTAAGATACAAGACAAACAGTTGGATTTTATCTTTTGTAACGAAGTTACTGATTTTAATTATATGTTATAGTAACTTTTTTATCTTTTAAATAAGGGTAACTACGAAAACTTTTCAAATAGACAACTTTGAAGCAATTAGAGACTCATGATAATATTATTTTTTTAAAATTATAAATATAAAAAATATGAATAGTGTAATTATTAGATATGAATAATGATGTTAGATTACTAAGAAAATAACACAAATAGTTATAGTTCATTATATTTGTAATAAAAATTGAGTTCAAATCTAGATACATTATGTCCTCGATAATCGTTATTGAATTTATTAAATGAGGATTCACCTACAATCAAATTGAGTATTTCCTGATAAATAGAACTATATTTATATGTTTTTGGGTGAATATATAACATAAATCAATTGAGAATAAACCTCGTGATTATCAGATAATATTCCACCTATTTAGATTAATTAGTAAATCTTGATTGATTAGTTATGAGAAGATTTAATAATTGATATTTGTTATCCTAAATATGATTTTTATTTATATTTTTTTATTTTCAATTTCTATTGGAATAAGAAAATTCTCCTTTTTTAAAAACAATATGATATGGCCACTTTTTTATTTTTTTTTTTCTCTATATATTTTTTTAATATTATATATATATATATATATATATATATATATATATATATATATATATATATATATATATATTATTTGTTGTAACTTTTAACTACAAATTTGACGGCTCATGCCCTACTTAATAAGTAAATTTATTGTTATATTATTCAACTAAAAATCAGTTATTTGACGGCTCATGAAAATCCTTATATATTTTAAGAAGCATACACCAAGGGCGTTGACTTAAACTCATTTACTCTTTTATTCATAATTTAATATACAATTTTTTGACGTGATTGATTTATACTAAGAAATCGAGACATCATTAATATGAATAATCAGAATGAAAACGTTAAAAATTAATTAAGAAATTTTAGATTAAGTTTTGATTTTAAATATATAATTGTGTTAAATATTAAAAATGAATTTATATTCTGTAATAAGTTTATTGGAATTATAAAAGTTTCTCTCTTGTGAAAAATACCGCATAAAAATTCAAGCAAGGCAATTTTCTTAATGCAATTTTTCTGACGCCTCCAAACATCTAATTGATTTTTATGTGTACAGCTGCTAGACTCTTCAGTCAAGTGGAAAAAATGTTCTCGTAGTTTCCACGAAATTCTAAAAAAGGAGAGAATAAAGAGAAATCGTTTTACCAATTAATTAATAGGTAGAGTATTGTTTTAGATGCGAGAGGTTTTTTTTTTTTTAGTATAAACTTTTTACAAAATTCTTAGAGTAGGTAAAAAAATATTATTTTTGCTGTGATTAAGTTGATATAATTTTATTTAATAGAATGAAATCATAATTTCAAAAATTAAATTAAAATTGTACTATATTAATAAAATAAAATTAAAATGGTATTAAAATTACGGTTTTAATTAATGTTATTATTTACATTAAAATTATTTTATTCTAAATTAAATAACATCTTTGGCACCATTTATTTATAGTAAGAATAAAAAAAGATTTTGTCTACTTAAAATGTTTGTACAAAAATTATACTAAAATGGAAAAAAAATCGATGCGAGAATAATAGCTAAAGCAATAAATAAATGTTAGCACACAATTTTTTTATTTTTTATTTTTGTCTGATTTTGAAGATACCATTATTCTTCTCCATCGTCGTGGTCATTTCACTGGAAGATTTTCTTTCACGGTGTGTGATAAGAGGAAAAAGATAAAATATATATATATATATATATATATATATATATATATATATATATATATATATATAAAATTAATATCATTAAAAAAAGAATATGCATGTATATGATTTTGTCTCTAAAAAATAATAAAGTTGTTGTCTTAGGATATTTATTTAAGGTCCCTAGATCAACAATTATTCAACAATTAAAAATTTACGAAATTGCCCCAGCGAAAAAGCCCGTCACAATTTATTTTTCTGTAATGTTATTTAATCGCGAGAAAATTGACTTCTACAATAGTTATTTTTAATTGAATTACAATGCACATGCAAACAATTTCAATAATTACATTTTAAAAATAATTGTGAGAATATGCCGCCTTTGGCTAAAGCTTGTCTTTTTTTCCTTTTTGTTTTTATTTTTATTTTTATTTAAGTGTGCAGAGGGAACGTTTCTGCATTCACCCACAGAACAATTACGCTAATGATGTTCCGAAATTAGTGTCCGTTTCTGTTTCTGGTTTTCGAATTGCATCGATTTTCCGTTCTGAATTTGTCTTTTTGTATTAAAATGTTAGAAAAATGTTTGGGAGCTCAAAGGGCGCGAAGATTCCAGAGAGCTCTCAGGCATTGCAAGGTGACCATCCTCTGCCTGGTCCTCACCATTGTGGTCCTGCGCGGCACCATCGGTGCCGGAAAATTCGGCACGCCGGAGCAGGACTTCATCGACATTCGCAACCATTTCTACTCCCGCAAGCTCCCTGAGAGTCACCGCCAACTCGGCGAGCTTCAATCCTCAACGTCCGACGATTCCACTTCCACCACCAATTACAATGCCTTCGACATCAATACCATATTGGTTGACGAACCAGAAGACGAGAACCGCGAGAAATTGAACCGAAACGAGCCGTATCGTCTCGGCCCCAAAATATCGACCTGGGACGAACAACGATCTCGATGGCTTCGCAAGAACCCCAATTTACCTAATTTCGTTCGGCCCGACAAGCCTCGTGTGCTTCTGGTAACTGGGTCATCGCCGAAACCGTGCGAGAATCCCGTTGGGGATCATTACTTGTTGAAGTCTATTAAGAACAAAATTGACTATTGTCGTTTGCATGGGATTGAGGTGTTTTACAACATGGCTCTCCTTGACGCTGAGATGGCAGGGTTTTGGGCCAAGCTTCCTTTGATTCGGAAGCTTCTTTTGTCTCACCCTGAGGTGGAGTTTCTGTGGTGGATGGATAGTGATGCCATGTTCACAGACATGGCATTTGAGGTGCCGTGGGAGAGGTATAAAGACCATAACTTGGTGATGCATGGGTGGGATGAGATGGTTTATGATGACAAGAATTGGATTGGGCTGAACACTGGGAGTTTTTTGTTGAGAAATTGTCAGTGGTCTTTGGATATTCTTGATGCTTGGGCTCCAATGGGGCCTAAAGGGAGGGTTAGGGATGAGGCTGGGAAAGTGCTCACGCGTGAGCTCAAGGATAGACCTGTTTTTGAGGCTGATGATCAATCTGCCATGGTTTATCTGCTGGCTAAGGATAGGGACAAGTGGGGTGATAAGGTTTATCTTGAGAACGGTTATTACTTGCATGGTTATTGGGGGATTTTGGTTGATAAGTACGAGGAGATGATTGAGAATTACCATCCTGGTCTTGGGGACCATAGGTGGCCCTTGGTGACTCATTTTGTGGGGTGCAAGCCTTGTGGGAAGTTTGGGGATTACCCTGTTGAGAGGTGCTTGAAACAGATGGATAGGGCCTTCAATTTTGGGGATAATCAGATTCTACAGATTTATGGATTCACGCATAAGTCGTTGGCTAGTAAGGGAGTTAAGAGAATACGGGACGAGACTAGCAATCCCCTTGAGCTCAAGGATGAACTTGGGTTGCTTCATCCAAGCATTTAAAGCAGTTGAGGTATCATGTCTTCATGAGCAATGCGGTTAAATAGTCAGAAAACTCGTCATCTGTGTGCATGCTAGTGTTAATTGGTGGCATATTTAGTTACAGAAATATACATTCTCACGTTTGTTTGTGATAGATGGCATATTATGAGAATATATGTATATATTTGTGGATTAAAACAATTTTTTGATGAAGTAATGAAAAAGGTTTTATCTTGGTTTCTGTTTGTAGTTTTGCAGTTTGTGGGTCTGATAGTACAATTAGTGGTCTCATTCTCCACTGAATTTTGTAATACGTTCGTGGCATTTTGGACTTTAATCTCCCTTGTTTGAAATTGGGTGTAAAAAACATTTTCTCATGTTACAATTTAATATGGTCTGTCTGAACAATAAATGATCGAACCAACAAGGACAACGTTTGTAACTGAGATAGTGACTGGACTCACTGCGCGTACACATTTACAAGGTTACTTGTGATTGAAGATAAATTCGAGATTTAGAGGCTTCAAAAACAATACTTTGTCTGCATTAATACGGAATATTGCATTCTGCCCGTATCTTAATTGTGATCCGATCTGTAATGTTTTATCATCATCTACTTTTTCTACGTGATATAAGTTTTAGCTTTTAACACCATGTGACGTTAGTACCTCGTAGTATACATCAAGTACAATTATGTTTCCAACTTCATCCTATAGGGGCTGTAACTGTAACTGGAAGTGAGAATGCTCAGTTCTGTCATGTTTGTGCTTTTTAGAAACTGTTTCATAAGATATCATTCTCAACAAGAGTTTCTTCTCCATCATGGATGAAATTGGCTAGAAATCTTCAAAAAATATTGTTGAGACAGGGCATTTACTACAAAACCATAATGAAAGCATGCAAAAGAGGTTGAGTTTCTAGGAAAAGTTCCATAGTATCATTGCATTTGCATTATCATTAGTATTAACTTGGTGCCTTGACGAAGTCACAGTCAGCAGGTAACGCTAAGTGAGAAACCAGGTTCAATCAGGGAATGAATAAACCTTGTAGACCAAATTAGATGCATAGTTGCTTTGTTATTGTTATTTATATGAAATAACACTTTACAACCATTCTTCTTCCCTTGTTCCCAATCTTCAAGTAGTCATGGTATGCTTAGCAGTAGGCGCGGCTTATAAATAAAGCAATTTTAGTATCTAATGGATCAAATCGTGCCATCTTGCTTATCAGCGAAGTAGGTGTTTTGAAATAAAAGTTCTTACTTTCAAAACACGCAACTTCTGCAGAACTTTTACATTAAAAACAGAAATCATATTTTGATTATACAATTTTTACTTACATCTCTCCTTTTATTTTTTTAAAAGGAATGATGAGAATGAGATTTTTTAGGTTTAATTTGAGGAAACAATATATACAATCATGCACATGGTAATTGAAAATCTCCACGCTGGTTAGGTGAATTTTTTTTTATCAAATAACCTTATGATATCAGGGTGATGCAACACTGAAGAAATCTGAACGATTAAAAGCCTTATTAAAAAAAAAAGAGGACAAATTAACCAACCTAACCTCAAATGGAGTTGCGAATGGATTTGTAAACGTGTATGTAGAGAAATTGCAGAAAAAACTATGTAGAGAAATTGTAGAAAAACATTATGTTAGATGTAACATGTGATCTAGATAAATTGTTGTCGTGGGGAATTATTCGTTTTATATAAAAAAAAAATCGTGCTCTTAATATACAATTTCTAAAAAATAAAATAAATAAAAAAATGGGTAATAAAAATACGTATTATCATACTATTTTATTAGAAATAAAAAATAAAAAAATATTATAAACATAACTTATTTTATATTAATGAAAGATAAAAATAATTTTCTATATTAATAATTTAAAATCGTGTAACTAAAACATAAGTTCTATGTTCTATTTTAATATAAAAGTGTAATCAAATAGCGTAATTAAAATTAAAGCACGATTTCTATTTTTATTTAAAAGTCGTATATTTTATTTTAATAAAGAAGTGTAATTAAAACACAATTTCTATATGTAGTAGTCGTGCTTGAAAGTTTGATTTTTATTTTAATATAGAAATCATGTTTTAAAAATAAAAAACGACTTATATATTTATATAATTTTCTAAAATTTATTTATTTTAATTAAAAAATTCAAAAAATTGCACAAATTCCGTAAAATGTTTGAAAAATATGATTTGTCTATTCCTATAATTTTCTAAAATTTGTTTTATTTTAGTAAATTAAAAAAATACATCATTTTCGTGAAAAACTCCTAAAGCACATATATAAACGTTCTAAATCCCGTCAAATTTTTTACATATTTCTCTCTAAACATATAAATCACCCACCGCAGCTGATTTTGCTAAAGACCTTTAAGCTGAAATGTTAGAGATGCTACCAGAGCTATGTTTTGGATAGAAGTAAAGACATTTGTGTCCGTAAACATCCCTCAAAACTTGAGTTTGAAAAAACATTAAATTTTGAAAATGTAAAAACTACAGCTTTACAAATCTAGCACACACCAGTCATATCCGAACAACATAAAAGAACATAAAGCGTCGTCCAAGCTTAAAATACCAGGAATATGTTATTTACGACACGCGTGTCTAGTAGGTGATTAAGGCGAGTGTTTACAGAACAATTCTACGTAAAACTGTTCCAAGACTTTAGCTTCATTGGACTTCACACAAGGGTGGTACGTAGTAAGTAGTAGGGTTCAGACAAAAAGGAGCTTAAGATTTACAATACATAGAAAAGCAACCCATGCGAGGCAAGGCTTTATGAAACCACCAGCAACGGGATTGACGGAGCCAAACGCACGCATGCACCCGTACTGGCTCACAAGCAGCCCTAAACAGAGGATCAGGCCCAGCCGTGTAGCCCCAGCACCGAACACAAGGGGGTCCCAGAGCACCGCAAAAAGGAGCTGAGTGAAGTAAAGCAAAAGAGCCATGGGCTTTCTGTGGAAACCTCCATCAGCCCAGACCATCCAGGCGCCCAGACCCATCAAGATGCTTGTAGCGGGGCAGGTGAAGTGCAGTGCCCAGGAGGGTGGGAGCCAGAAGGGCTTTCTGGAATAGAGAGAATCATCACGGGCAGTGGAGGAGCCTATGCATGCTGATAAGACCGTGAGAGAGAGGGGGAAGGCAACAGCTATGGCCAGTGACTTTAGGCCGCGTTTGGCCATCACCTTTCGTTTTTGGCGTTTGTCTCCGATCCTCCCATTTTGGTTGGTGGCCGTTTCTGTGTGTCTTTGTTTCAGTTCATTGGAAGCCATGGAGGAAGTGTGAGGAAGAGAAGTGAAGGTGGCAGTGAGAGGGAGGTGCGTGAAGCTTATAGAAGAGGACATGGATTCTGTTGGAGAGTGACACGTGGATGGATGTGATGGAGCGGATGCAGATGTGGAACACGTGGCCATCTAAGGAGTAGCTTCTATTCTACACCTGTTCACCTCATTTGCTTTTGCCGACATACCTTCACATAATCTAACCAAATCACTGCCACCTCATACATAATTTAATCACTCAATACTCTTTATTCACTATTATATAATATATATACATTTTTATTTCTTTATTGAACTTTAATCTTATCACGCAAGTATTTTTTATTTTTATTTAAAATATATATTGTAAAATTTGATTTTCTTTTTTAATTTTTTGAATTTTAAAAAATTAAGGATAAATTGGAAAATTTAAGATTTATGGTTTAAAAAAACAGGTATGGGGTGCGAAAAGAAATACCCTGTGGTGAGCAATTCACTTTTAGATGGCCCATGAGATGAAGCCCAGAAATAAAAATTAAAGAGAGAGTGAGAGCGTCGATTGTGGAGGAATGGTAAAACGGAAATGGGAGGCAGAAGACTGAAAAACAGAGAAACCATGGGCGTTGAATCGGTTGCGCCGTCGTCACCTCCGCCGAGATCGGAAGGAAAAACCACTCTGCTCCAAAACCCCAAGATACCCTTCGCAGTGGCTCTTCTCTTCGCCGACGCCGTCCTCGTCTCTCTCATAATCGCATTTGTCCCTTGTAAGTTTCAATTTCCACACCCTCTTCTTCAAAACTTCAATTCATCTTCATTGACGTACGACGGCGTTTTGTACTTCCAGATACGAAGATAGATTGGGACGCTTACATGTCACAGGTTAGCGGGTTTCTGGAAGGGGAGAGAGACTTCCGCAACCTCAAAGGTGACACTGGTCCTCTCGTCTACCCTGCTGGCTTTCTCTACATTTACTCTGCATTCCAGTATCTTACCCAAGGACAAGTTTACCCTGCTCAGGTCACGCTTTCAAATTCTTCTTTTTCTCATTCTACTTCATGTTTTTAACAAACCGAGTAATTCATCATCTCTTTCTCTTTTCTCGTTGCAGATTCTATTCGGTGTGTTGTATATCATTAACTTAGCAATCGTTCTCGCCATCTATGTCAAAACCGATGTGGTAAGGATATAATTTTTCTCTGACTAATTGGTGATGTCAATTCTCACTGCTTTTGGAAACTCAAATTTCTATCAGGTTCCTTGGTGGGCCCTTTGCTTACTTTCTTTGTCCAAAAGAGTTCATTCTATCTTCGTGCTTCGTCTGTTTAATGACTGTGTGGCCATGACACTTCTTCATGCTGCATTGCTCTTACTTGTGCACCGAAGGTGGAATCTTGGGTTGATTGTGTTTAGGTAAATGCTCTCTTGCTTGTTAGACTTATCTTTTTTCATTATAGGGATAAAATGTTTACGGGGCTTCTGGCAATTATCTGTTAGTGGAGCTGTTTCTGTAAAGATGAATGTGCTTCTTTATGCTCCACCTTTACTACTCCTCATGCTGAAGGTACATATATACGTGCAATATTTATCAGGGTATGTTACCATCTTTTTCTTTGTCTCCTTGCATCGTAATGCTCATGTAGCCTGCTTTCTTCACGTGCGCATGCAGGCTATGGATATCAGTGGCGTGTTATTGGCATTAGCTTGGGCAGCAGTTGTTCAGGTCCCTTGCATTTCATTTTACTGTATATTTGTAATTTGTGAGACAATAGTTGCGCGCGTTGTTATTTATAGAGTGCACAAATATTTGGGTGGCTGATGGTTGGCTATTTTTTTTTGTTTTAAAATAATCTTTCCGTATTAGCAGGTGAGTTTCTCTTCGCGGGCCTCCAGCTTGTTTGATTCTCTAGAGTGTGCAATGTCCAATTTTGGTAACATCAGTTAACTCCAGTATGGTTAACTTCTGCCATAGATATTACTGGGGCTTCCTTTCCTGGTTTCATATCCAGTTGCGTACATATCAAGCGCCTTCAATCTTGGCCGTGTCTTCATCCATTTCTGGTACTTTTTTTTTAAGTGTGCCTTTTATGTATTGCTTGATATGATAACCATGAACTCCAGAAACAAATTTAGCTTTTAGTATAATCTGAAACCCTTTTTTTCTGTGGTCAAAGTGATGATGTGTGGTAGACATGAATTATTACATACATGTGCCACGTTCTGGCACTAAGGAACATAGTTATACAGGTTTGCTTTTAGATGCAATAATACATAAGCTAATAAGCTGATGAAGATATGGTATCTTATATCGGGTGATTGGAGATACTGCTTATATTTTCAGTTTGAACTTGTGACAAATGCCTAAATTCGTAAGTGTTAGATTGAGAAATAGAGCTGATAAACTCTTTTTATCATGTTGCATGCCTATGTCTATAACTTTGATATTCATGTGACAATGCGTGTATTCAACCATGTCCTCGTTTATATATCATTGTTCTTTATTTGTTCAGTGATTCTCACAAGAAATGTGAAGTTTAAACATTACACTAAAATCTTCCTTTAATGTTTTGACTTAAGTGAAAAAAATCTGCTTCTCTGTTAGCAACTTGCGCTACTCCCTTGCAAAAACCTGGTTGGAAGCTAATTTAGCATGGTACTAACAAGAGGGCTAGTGGACCTAAGTTTTCTGTTAATGGCAAAGAGGACTTAGAATGAATCCAAACTTGGGGAAGAAAATATGAGATCAAGGTTAGCTAGGAATCACAGGACTATGAAGTTGCCGTGAGATAAAGGATTATTCAAATCCTTTTTGGTTGAAGAGAGAAACAATGTGAAAAGTTTTTTTTAGAGGCACAGCCCACAGTTCCTTCTTGTCTTGGTCATGAGTTGGGCAGATAGGGGGGTGGATTTGGCAATTCAGAACTGGGTTTTGGTGAATGAGGAATTTTGATTCAGGTGAATGATCATGTATTACCCACATTTCGTGTATCATTGAACTTAATTGAGACACAACCTGTTTCATTTCAATTCAAAGCACAAAGGGGATTAGATAGTATATTGAAGTTGATGTATTGAGTTTGTGGTACCTTTAATTTTGAGAAACTGTATTTTACGTTTTCTTACGTAGGTTCAGTTAGACGTTTCTTGATGTGTATTATTTCAATTTATGTTATCAGGTCTGTTAACTTCAAATTCATCCCTGAGCCAGTATTTGTGTCCAAGGGATTTGCTATCTTTTTGTTGGCTGCTCACCTCATATTACTTGCTTCATTCGCACATTATAGTTGGTGCAAGTAGGTATAAAAGGTTTATTTTTCTTTATTTTTTTCAATGCAGAAAATGCTAGGAACCCCCTTCAACTATAGGTTAATTGCTGAAAAGCCCTCCTTGGTTTAAAACTCTGTAAGACTTCTTGAACTTCAAACTTACAGATGCTTTATGCACATACGTAAGGGTTCAGTTCATTGTAACCTGCACAATCTATTAAATTCAGGGAGGTGAGTTTTGAAGTTTTTTTGCTATTAACCTATATAGTAGGGGGTTTTATATGTAATTTGGAAAAGAAAACTTAATTTATCTTGTGAAGTCAGATTTAATAAGTTATTTTTCTTCTGTTTGACCAATAAATAATTAGACCCAACAATACTTTTATTTTGTGGTACCAAATGTTGGACAATGAAGTGTCGACAAGATCATAAATAGGTCATATTCTTGTAGAGATGAGAATGTTGTGATGATGAGCATACTTACTAGAATAGATAAGATGGATGCATGAACGAATTAGAGAGAAAGTAGGAGTAACTGTTATTCAGTGGAAGGTGATAGTAATGTATCTAAGATGGTTTGGCCATGTTTTGGAAGAAGATAGACTCAAATGAGTAGAGTTGATTAGATTGAGGATAGCTTAAGATGGAATTGGATCCAAATGGCTTCGGCAAAGACCTGGTGTTTGATATTACCACAATGGCATTGTTTGATATATGAAGTGACTCCTAACTAGGGTGAAATGACTTTTTGTTGTCATTAGTGGTGGTGGTGGTGGTGTTGGTGTGACCAATGTTTATTATTGTCCATGCTTTGGACGTCATAATCGGGATACATATGAACTGTGATGTATACTTGGATTGAAATATTGATGCAGCTGGATTACATGTTAACGTATTTAGTTGCTTACAGACACGAAGGGGGACTTTTCAACTTTCTGCATTCCAGATATGTCTTTATGAGAATGAGGTTTGCGGTTTTCTTCTCTTCCTCTTTTTCTAAGAAGGTTGACAAGAGCAGTTCATCATCCCTCCAGATCCTTAATAGAGAACGTTAGTAATCAATCTCTTGTAGGATTTAAGAACATTACTTCCCCTTTTTGTGATAAGTGATGCTAACTTTTGACTTCTGCTCAGATATTGTGACAACTATGTTTGTCGGGAACTTCATTGGCATTATATGTGCTCGGTCATTGCATTATCAGTTCTATTCTTGGTAAGTCTGCTGGGTTTCTGTTAATTATACAACTACTAGCTCTCTGCTTAATTTATTCTTACTCATCAAAATAATTTAAAGAAAGGAAAACAAAATATCGACCTGCTTAATTTATTAAGATGATACAAGATGCATCTATGACCTCTGTGCTCCGTGTTTCTATTAGTGAGGACATTCTCATTTAGAAATGCTTTTTCACTCATCTTCATCTTGTTTATGATTATGTTATGTTTGGTTATTTTCTTTTGGTGAATATACATTAGCTTTCAATTTAAATTTATTGGCCTGGTTTTCCTCTCAGTTTCCATCTGTGCTGATATTTCATTTAGTGTTGTCCTTCTTGTAGATGTCGTGGTTAAAATCCTTATAACCGAACATATTTCTCTCAGAAATTATTTACCTTCTTTGTGTTCAATCTTCTCTAACAAATTCTGGTAGACAGGTATGCAAACCACAAAACAGTTGTTCCTGTTTGTGGTTTTGTATTCTAAAGTAACTCCGGTGCTAATTCTTGCTGTTTGTTATGGTACAGGTACTTCTATAGTTTACCTTACTTGTTGTGGAGAACGCATTTCCCAACGTTGTTGCGGTAGGTTTAACCCACTTTGCATGCTTGCGTTTAATATTTTTTAACGATTTTATCTTGTATTGAATTCTATTTCTCTACTTGGCATGAACAAGCAGTTTGATTTTGTTTGTGGGAGTGGAGCTGTGCTGGAATATCTATCCTTCGAATAGCCTTTCTTCAGCCTTTCTTCTCTGTCTTCACTTAATTATTCTCTGGGGTTTGTGGTCTGCTCCCCCTGAGTATCCTTATGAACAATATAAACCATCCAATCGGAAAAACAAATAGAAGTTCAAAGGTTCCTCTCCGTTTATTTTGTGGTGGATAGAAGATGAATTGGACAAAATGATTCTCCCTCAGCACTCCTTCCCCTTTGATGATGTTTGTGATGTATCTTGGAGCAAGCCCCAGGACTACTAACTGGTGGATGTAAAACAAAGTATAGGAGCCAGAATTGTTATCAAATATGTCCATGTTTTTACAAGTTTTATTTTTGCTCACTTTGAAAGTTTTGCACTTGCTATGTGATAGTGTATCTAAAATGGAATTATTGACATTTAATAGCATAAATTTTCAGTGTTCAATTAAAGAGTATTAATTTGTGTGTGTGATTTTCACCTAAATTGTGCTGATAAGTAGTCATTTCCCCTTTGATTTTTACACTTGATCTCTACGCAATATAATAAGAAGGCATAAAGACCCTCTCCATCTTGGTAATTACATATCTATACTTTTTCTTTGCTTTTCTTTTTTAACTTAACAACTGTCTTTATTAATATACGCAATCTATTACTGTATATAAAGAATATTTTATTTTCTAAAAGTTGTTTTTTATATAGATAGTTTTTTTTTTACTTATTTACCCTTATAAATATAACTAATTTATTAATTTGTAAAAATATTACCATCATAAACAATTATTAGTATACTATAATAAAATTTACAACTGTTTTTATTTATAATTATAATATTATAAAATTAATAAAATATAACCTATATGTATACTTTTTTAATTAAATATATGTATTTTATTAATATTATAAGAATGAAGTATATCTATAACAATTAATAATATTGATTAGATATTGTAACCGTATTATTCTTCTATACTTTTTTACCCTTTTATTCATTGGATTTTTATATTTATTGACCAACTTATTAGTTTTCTTCAACTAATAAAAGTTGAAAGTATTTTATTTTGTAATTGTAACTATTATATTCTAATTAAAATCTATAATATTTTATATTAAATTTTTATATACATTTATTAGTAATAGTTTTACTTAATTTTGGTATAGTAATTATTTTTTAATCATATTTGTATTCTTTTAATCGTCTACAAAAGGTCTTGGACGTATTAATAAACAAATAAATATTATTTTCAAATATTTTCTTATTATGATGATATTAGTAGAAGGAATTTGTTAAGTGGATGTAATTTGAAAAACAAGTTAAAATATATTTTTCCTTTAACTTTTCTTCTTAAAATGACCAAATGTCCCCATTTAGTGAATAAATTCAAAATAAAAAAAAAGGCTGACTGTTTATGTAAGGAGAAATTTAGAAAGACTAAATTTCAAAAATTCTGGCTGACTGTTAAAAAAAAATCAGTCAAAAAAGTCTAAATAGAAATTATTTCAATTTCAAATATAATTTTTGAAAAAAGGGTTACAAAGCTGAAGGAAAAGGAAGTGATTTCACTGTTTAGTGTGTAGTTAAGTAACTGAAGAAGAGTTGGAACTTGTGATTCAGACTTTGAAAGCAATTGAAGGAGTTGGAAGTGTAATTTTAATCAGAGCATGGTTAAGCTCTCTCTTCCTAATTTCCCTCTGTTATTGTTATATTTGTACCTTGGTTGGCTTTATCCTGCAAGTGTTAGTATCAATTTTAATGTTTAAGCAATTAGGGTTTTCAATGTCAATAACCAACTCAGTTTGCATGACTTAATTAGGGATCTTTTGTGGTACTGGTATGGATGTATTGCAGCCCATTACATTGCATTGCATGGTTAAATGTCATCTCAATTTTATTTAATTTGCAATTTTTAGTTCCTTTTTTTATTAGTATTCCCCTTCTTATGACAGGACGGACATGATTCTGAAGACCCAAAGCAAAGCACTGCTACTGCTGATATGATTGCTTTTGTAAGTTAAGCATCTTCAAGAGTTAATGGTTTTGTTTTATGTTTCATTTATATGTGTTTATGTGAATGCCAATAGTGCTAGTAACTGGTTGTTGCTGTAGACTGTAACATTTGAAAAAAAGATTTTAGATTAGTAGTTTAATGTCTACAACAATTTCTGCTTATTTGGTCTGTACCAAAGTCCACGATGAGAGTGGGAATGTGCAATTGTTGCTATGTAAAACTATGTTCAAACTATGTGTTTGTGGAGGATATTTCCTATGCTTTAAATTGCTTGATTACTTATCTCCCTCCTGAGTCCTGCCCCATTCTATTTTGCTGTAATAGTGCTCTGAGAACTTTTACTCACATACCAGTCTCATGAAGCAGGATCCAACACGGTGCCTGTATGAAAAATAGTCTAGCCTAAAGCTTATTATTGTTGATTTCAGATCAAAGTAAAGTAGATATATTTAAGAATTTAAGTGTCATTTATACTGTCAAGACATAAATTGTCGTGCATAATAAAATTGTTTAATTTTGAAATGATTGTTTAAAAGATTATACTTAACGTGATTTTTAATTAGCTGATAATGTAAATGCATGAAAATTAAATTATTTTAATCTTGTCTATTTCTGGATTCTTGAAAGAAGAGTCGAGGTAGATACATGATATCAAAACTAGTATCCACAAGGATCAGCAAGTAACTATTAGAACAAGTAGAGTCCCAGATCATTAGAGTAAAATTGGAAATTCTTATTGATTGGCAAAGTTGACCTGAACAAATTTATTTGGTCTGACTACTGTTTACTTACAGTTCCCGATAATTACCTAGCTGTTTATTTTTGAAAAAACTAAAGATTTTGAGATCTGCAAATCTGTATTTAAACACATCACCGTCTGAATTGGCAACTTTTTTATTGGTTAAAAACCTCATTACTTATGTTTAATTATGAATGCAAACATTGTATATAATAAACATGTTTCCAGCACCCTTTGCACCTTCTCCGGTGAAAACTCATGTTTGAGATGGAGTAAGCAAATGAAAAAAAAAAAAAAAAAAAAAAAATAAAAAAAAAACAAAAAAAAAAAAAAAAAAAAAAAAAAAAAAAAAAAAAAAAAAA
>Ga0209489_100548_pt1 | contig 71676 bp, 28 predicted proteins | sample SiratrowhiteBW_FD_187527 | JGI IMG/M metagenome (GOLD analysis project Ga0209489, IMG submission 187527) | Root nodule microbial communities of legume samples collected from California, USA - Siratro white BW (SPAdes) (version 2) | ecosystem: Host-associated > Plants > Roots > Nodule | place... | reverse complement strand
ATATATATATATATATATATATATATATATATATATATATATATATATATATATATATATAAACATGTCTGAATGATTAAAGTAATATCCAATTCAAAATAATACTAACAATTAAAGTGTAATTATTAAATCAATTATAAATATTTTTTCTGCTACAATTTATTACTAAATCAGTATAAAGAATGCTTATAAAGTTTTATATTTTAAATACAACGATTTATAAATTAGAAATAGTGAATTGTAAAATAGAAGTCTATTTACAAATAAATAAATACTCAAATATTTTATTTTAAAAAATAATATTATCTCTGCAATGAAAACTAAAAAAGAACAAAATATTTTATATAAATAAATCAATGCTTAACTGTTATTTGTAATGAAATTCTAAGTAAAAACAATTTCTTAATCTGTCTCTGCTTATTTTGCTATATTACTTTTTCTTTAATTTGGATTTGTATAATATTAATTCTAGGTTATTAGATCCCTTGTTGGTTTTGCGATGGGAACCATAATAATTATCCTAAAAGGGCTACCTCTATTCAGAATAACTTTCCATTCACCCCACAATTTAACACCATTATTTTCTAACGGCGATTAAACAAACCTACATCAAGTTAAAGTGATTATGTTCTTTCTAAAATTCATTTTGTTCTCGGATTAAAATTTCGATTCCAAAGTTATGAAATTTAAAATATATTTCTTGGGATACTCTTAAAAAAATTCTCATATAATTTTTAAAAGTTATAATAAAAAACAATTTATATTTTTTTTCTCTTTACTCAATGAAACATAATTTAAAAAAAAAAATCTTCAAACTCTAAAATAAATAATATTTTAAGTTTGATAATTAGCGAATTTGAGATTAGATAAAATCAATAACATTATCGTCTTCAACATTTGAAAATGTGAAGTTATTGTTTAGAAAACTGATTAAAAAAATGTTAGAAACTATAATGAAATACATTAAAAATTATAAAGAAGTGCATTGGTACTCATCTTAATTAAAAAATTCTTTCCGATTTTCTAATAAGTGTCATTTAGCGTTTCGCTAAGTTGAAACCTATTATTTACCTCGTTAATTGAAAACTAATGTATTACTAAGAAAATACACATGATGGGATGAAAATACCTAAAATGTACCTTGTCAATGGAAAACCTCATAGGATATAAGAATTCACTACATTTCCTTTTTGGTTTCTACATATAAACCTTAAATAACATATAAAAGTAAATAAAATGAGTGGATTTTAGGGTGAAAGAATGATATCTTAGAAAAAGTTATAAAAAAGGTTATGAATTGAAAGAATATTTATAAATGACTTGTACTTGTCTCATAAAAATATCTAACTCAATTTATTGATTGTTATAAACTTTGTCTGAAACTATAATTTATTAGATGCAAAATCATATTTTACTTCCCTTTACCAACTCCATGAGGTTATTTGATCATCATTCATTCAATATACCAAAAAACATCACTTGATCATAATTATATATTTTAATGGCCCAACCTTTTCATATTACATGCCCATGAGCTAAATTCAACAGTAAATTGTGTATATTCATTATGATTGTGTTCGGCTAAGGACAAAAATGTTGTCATTAAAAAGAGAGCATTTACTAACGATAAAAAAATTGAGTGTTAGACTTTTGTTTACTTTGAACTGTTAATTATATAAAACTGACAGAAATTTATAAAGCATATATGGATGTTAAATCATGGTTCTTCAAGTTTAGGATTCTACATTTATTCTGGTTATGGTTAAGATAGGGCGTTTTTATTTTTATTTTTTTAACTTTCATAAAATGAGAGAGGGTCCTATGAATATGCATTTGGTGATAGTCACTAAAATCTTTTACTTGTAATTTGATCATATAAATGCATTGAATTTCTATAAGACACGTAGAAAAAGGAGAAAAAAGAGTTCGAAATCCACTAATAATAAAAAAAACTTAGCTTTGGCAAAGTTCTCCTCAATTGAGTAAAATATGTTTTTGGTCATATTTGAGTTCTTGACTTCAGAAAAAATAAAATAAAAAGATTGTTAAAAATTACTAATGAAAATTAGAAGATGAGTTTCGAAGATATGATAGTTTTTTTTTAAAAAAAAAAAAACTATTTCAATTTATGTATAATTTTTTAACTTGAAAGACAAATTATTATTCTTTTAATTTTAGACTTCATCTGTAATTACGAATTTCACTCAGGTCCAAAATCATATTAGTATAATTATCTATGGAAATCGAACTATTTGGATTATTAGTCCAAGCTAATATTATAATGCATTTATATTAAAAATTATAATTTTAATATATATTGCTTTTTTATACAAACAAAATCTTGTTTAATACGATGTATTGCACATTAATTCATGTTACCAGCATAAACTTAAAACGTTTTTAAGCAATTTATTTTTACTAGAAGAATATGGTATTAAAGGTGACTAGTCCTGTAGTGATGGAGTTAGAATAAGATACGTGTTATCAGTATCAAATATTCATCAGACACAAACTGATAGAATGAGCACAAATAAAAAAAAATGCATAAAATCAAGTATAATTCTTGTAAAAAATGGGAAAAGAGTGGGAATAAAATATATTTACAAAAAAAAGATACATATTTATCGATAATTCCCTGTAAGGAATACCTGTCTTCTCAATTCTAAGAGAAAGTTAACAATAGAAAATTCAAATGACTATCAAAAAACTCTTGTATAAACTATCTTATTTTTTTGTTCTTTTTATTTCTTAAGCCAAACATGCATTAAAACGTGTATTACTTTTCATTTAATAGAAGAAGAAGTAATTACATATGAATATTGTCCCATGCAAACGTTGCGTGTACAGTTGGAAGTGTGAACGGGAGTGGACATATACATAGGACGAATCATCGAAGGCTTATTGTGGTTTGTTTTACGTCAGATTTAGGTTAGGTGAGTGATGCTTATTCATTAAATAAATCACTTTTTAATTAATTAATTAATCAGTTAATAAAAAAAAGTTAAGTCACTTATGAAGTTTTATAATTCTAATAGACTGATTTACTTATGTAATTATAGATAATAATTTAATCTAATACACCTATTATTATATAAAATCATTTTTGCAATATTTCGAGGTTATACAATTAGGTTATTTTCATTCATATACTTATTAGTATATTTAAAGATTTATTCATCTACATATATAAGACCTATTATTTATGGGCAATTTTTCTAACTTCAAGAGATTAAAAAAAATAAACTTCAATCATTCCAAATTAAGAATATCAAACAGAGCTACACGTAACAGTTATATTAGACTCTTCTCACGTTTTCTTTTAAATTTAAATAAATTGAATTTTTGAAACAAAGTTTAAAAGATCAATTAACGTAAAAAAAATAAAAAAGTAAAGGACTGAAAGTATAATTTAACTAAATTTAAATTATATATTATGGCGTTACAATGAAAAATAAGTATTAAAGTATAAAAAGTAAAATTACAATAAAATACGAATAAAAATAATTATTTATATTCTTTTATTTGTCTATAAAAAATATATTTATTAAATTAGAGAAAAGTGTGTGTGTTTTTCTTATTTGTCTTATTTTTAATTTTTTTAAACAAATATACATACAGAGTAATCAATAAAATAAGAGTTTAATATCCATAATTCCTTATGAAAACAGTTAATTTAATAATAATAATAATAATTCATTTTATAAGTAAAAAGAACATTTTGTTTAATAATTGTTATATATATATTGTAACATGTATTCTTTGTTCACAAATAACTACGTCTCTCTGAATATCCCTTCCATGTTGTTGTGGGAGACTGACTTAACCTAATTATAAAAGTTAACCTAAACTGATCTGGCGGCTGGGAACCCTGGCACCTTTCTAGATTTTGCACAATACCATGAACTGAATTTTTCAGCAGTATGAAACTTTTGCTTAAAAAAAATAAACACAATGAATGTTTTAATATTGAACAAGGATGTGAAGGAGAATCTTACTATCACTTTAATCATATGTATGATAAATTTGGAAGGATACAACCTTCACTTTTAAAAAATTGTAGTATGGGAGAAAAAAGTCAAAGATATGAATTATCTGTTCTGCCTCATATTCTCCCCTTCAAAGGAGGACATAACAAGGGACCCGATGACTCCTCTTCATTCACTGCATCACTTCCTCCTTGTCATATATATAACATTTTTACCTTTTTCCTTTCAATACTATCCAACATTTTACGAGAAAACAGCAACCCAAGTCTCAGCATCACCACAAATTAATGTTGTAAGATTGCGGACTCTCTGGAGTTAGGCCAGTCTAAAGGTTGACTTTGTATCCCCGTTTAATGTGGTGCAGTGAGTAATAAGGTATAATATATATTATATGTATTTTAAATAAGCATTGGTATAATGTAAAAGGAAAATTAGAAAACTTTTACTTTTCTTTGAGTTAAGTGATCGATAAAAAAATCTGTGGTTTCTGAAGAAAAAACAGGCAAGTAGGAGGGGATCACAGACAAAACTAAGCAGGTAAATTGGTAAAGCCACTTACCAAATTGTGACAACTGGTTATATTATCACAATATAATAATTGACCTCATAATTAGTTAATTACAAGCACGTAAAACTTTTTTATTAACAGGCGCCAGAAAAAGAAGACGAAGGCAGTGATGGTGCAAATCATCTTGGTTGGTGTGGTGTGGTGTGGTGTGGTGTGTTAGTGACGTGTAGATTTGCTGCAGGGGCAGTGGCCAATTAAAATTTGGATTAGTGGCTTCTAGATGTTGAAAAAAGAGTTGAAAGGGAAGAAGAGGAACAAAAAAAAGTGGGCTAGGAATGGACAGCGGTGAATAGTGAAGAGAAAGATCAACGATGGAGGATGAAGGATCCATGATTGGGTGTAGTGGAAGCACTAGAAGAAGAAGAAGAAGAAGAAGTAGTTTGAGTTGAGTTCGCGGAAGCACCCTCCCTCCCTCTGTCAGTGTCTTCTATTACTATTCAGTATTGAGAGTATTGAGTAAAGAATGAGCAGGAACATGGTCAAAAAACACAAAACACCAACCCCTCTTACCTTTCTTCCCATTCCAACTCCCACATCGCTCACTCACCAACCCCTCCATTTCCATGACTCCTTTCAACCCCTTCTTCATCTTCTTCTTCTTCTGCTTCCTTTCTCTCCCATTCTCTTCCTTATCCGCCACGTGTCCCCTCAACTTCACCGTCCTTGGCACCACCAAGCCCTCCTCTTTCGACTCCTCCCGCTGCCAGGTCATCACCCAAGCCCTCCGCCTCGTTCAGTCCGACTACCTCCGCCGCAGCGCCTTCTTCCTCGCTCCCTCCAACGCCTCCGATTCCTGCTGGCAAAGCTTCCAGTCCTACGTTAACCGCTTCGACCCCACCTACGACATTCGCTCCTCCTGCGGCTACCAAACATCCTGGATCTCCCAAGGCTGCGTCAACGTCACCACCAAGCAAGACTTCGAAGCCCTGGTTCCCCAGTCCACGCTTCAGACCGTGGGAAAGAACTGCAACCAATCGCTCGAGAATAACTCCCCCTGCGCCCTCTGCACCTCCTCCCTCTCCGGTGTCCCGCACTTGGGACAGTCCGTCGGCAACCTCACCAGCTGCACTGACTACTCTTCTATCTACGCCGCCGCCTTCGCCAACTACCTCGGCCCCGCCGACCCCGGCACCGCCAAGTGCCTCTTCTCCCTCGAATTTCCCTCAGCCGGTTCCTCCACCAAAAAAACAAAGCTTCTTTTTGGGCTTGTTTCTGTTGTCGCTGTCTTGGTCTTCTCCTTGCTGGCGCTCTGCTTTTGGGCGTATCGCAAGTTTGAAAAGAACGTGGCTCGGGATAGGGATATTGGTATTGTGGAAACCGGTTTGGTTTCTGGGTTGGACTCCATGGACCAGAGCACCACTCTGATCAGGTTCACTTTCGATGATATCAAGAAGGCAACTAAGAATTTCTCTCGGGATAACATCGTTGGAAGAGGGGGTTACGGGAATGTGTACAAAGGCTTGCTTCCTGACGGGAGTGAGGTTGCGTTTAAGAGGTTCAAGAATTGTTCGGCTGCTGGTGATGCCAGCTTTACTCATGAGGTTGAGGTTATTGCTAGCGTGAGGCATGTTAACCTTGTTGCCCTGAGAGGCTATTGTTCTGTCACTACTCGTTTAGAGGGTTACCAGAGGATTATTGTTTGTGATATGGTGAAAAACGGGAGTCTCCACGACCATTTGTTTGGTTCCAATGGGGTGAAACTGAGTTGGCCAATTCGTCAGAAGATTGCTCTAGGCACCGCTAGAGGGCTGGCTTATTTGCATTATGGGGCTCAGCCTGCAATCATTCATAGGGATATTAAAGCAAGTAATATACTTTTGGATGATAAGTTTGAAGCCAAGGTTGCAGATTTTGGACTGGCAAAGTTTAACCCTGAGGGGATGACGCATATGAGCACCAGGGTGGCTGGAACCATGGGGTATGTTGCTCCGGAATATGCTTTGTATGGACAGTTGACAGAGAGAAGTGATGTGTTCAGTTATGGGGTTGTGCTTCTTGAGCTTTTGAGTGGGAGGAAGGCGCTTCAGACGAACGATGATGGTCAACCTTCTGCTTTGACTGATTGGGCTTGGTCATTAGTTAGAACGGGAAAGGCTTTGGATGTGATTGAAGATGGCATGCCACAACCTGGTTCACCACAAGTTCTTGAGAAGTATGTGTTAATTGCTGTACTTTGCTCCCACCCGCAGTTGTATGCTAGGCCAACAATGGATCAGGTTGTTAAAATGATGGAGACTGATGAATCAGTGCCCTCAATACCTGAACGGCCAATCCCTCTTGTTGCTGGGAGGTTTGATATTGAGAGATCTGTGAGCAGTAGTGGCTCTGGTCAGCTCTCTAGTCCAACGGGTTATCAATCATATACTCTAGAGAGTGATAGCCAGCATACTAATTCTAGGGAAGAAAGAAGCTCGAGCTCCAGGATTTTGAGTACAGATTGAGATTTTGAGTGTCTGAATGATTTGTTTGTAGATTTAGATTATAGAATACTGTTTTGTTTCTTCAAGTGTTTTCTGTTACAAAGCCAAATTGGATGTACAAATTTTGGTTCTTGCTAGAGTATACATAATGGCAATAGAAGAGTATGGTCAAGTTTTGGTGAATCAAGTGTGCCACTGTTGTATCAGAAGCAACTGCCAATTCATTTTAATAATCTTCTAGTGCAAGAAATGATGGCATTTTTAGCTGAGTTCCATTGGCACTTGTATCTCTCTCCCTGTGTCACAACTTCTCAATACTAGATGTTGAATTAGAGGAGTACCATTACCATTTGTTTTGTCAACTCAGTGGGTCATGAGAGGATTCGGGAATATTGATGCAGAGTGAAACAATCCCAAAAACAAGAAGCTGGCATAAATGTCTCTCAAAAGTTAAGTGCACATGTTCCCTTCTGTTGTGGGTTACTCAAGCTGCTTATGTTTAGGAACATGCCCAGTCGGTTTGACTTTTATTTTCATGTATAATATATTATGCTACCGAGCCTGAACTTCAATCATTCTTGTTTTTCTTTAGCAGAGGAACAAAATAAAAGATAAAACAAATTTAAGATTTTATTGGATAGACTGAAGCTTTCGTTGTGGTGTTTTTTTTTTTTTTTTTTTTTTTTCTTTTGACGGCGTGGTGTATTATTCTCGAATAATTGACAATATCAAAACATCTAATTTTGCGGGCCTTGTGACCGAATTTATTGAAATATAAGAAAATGAAGACACCATATTTTTATTGAAGTAATGGCCTAGTGGAGAACTTTTTTGTTTCTTCAAATGCATCTTCATTGCTTTTTTTTTTTCTTGGGTCGTGGGAGAGGCTGCTGAGGGAATTGGGAATATGAGATCTGCTCATCTTGTGATGCAGTGATTTGAAGCAGAAGGTGCAGCAAGGGACAAATGAGATATTTTGACCTTTGAAACATAAACACCTTTCTCGAAGCAGAGGAATCAACTACCATTAAATGAGCCTCATTCACCAGCCAAGAAATGTAACTGGCCCTTGTTCATGAACGATCAAGTCATTGCGTATATAGCTTCTGAAACTATATAAGAATAAAAATATATTATTTTTGTTAAATATAAATGCAAAATATACATCATCTAGCTGTAAACAAAATATTCGGATGCCATGTGGTGATGAAGATCTGACCTCCCCCTTCACTCATTTTATCTTTAGGATAAGGCTAAATGTAAAATTACATTCCAAATCCAAAACATAAAAAGAACATTTTTATATAAAAACATGTAGTGACAGAACATATAGATTGGTGTGTAATTTTATCATCCAGAATGTTGTAGAAAATATACGGAGACAATGATAATTTTTCATTGATAAGTGAAGAATCTTATACAAAATTAGAGAAACAAACTTCTCTTAAAAATATGGAAAAAACTGTTATTCAGTTTTAGAACAGAAAAATAACAAAATTCTGCAATAGAAAAAATAACAAAGTTTTGTAATAGAAAGAAACAAAGTTCTAAAAAAAAGTGTTTGAATAATTATTTCGTAACAGCTTCATCCCACATCATCAAAAGATGCGATCTTTAACACTCCTCCTTACCTCTTTTGATGCAACATCAATCTTCTCTATCAAGTCTTCAAATTTGCCTTTTTAACGATTTTTACTAGTCATTAGCTCGAACATTATGCTTTCTCTCTGAAAAACTTGGTTTTTTTTCTACCTTTCTGCAGCACACATTTGCTTAATTCAACCTTTTCTAACTTCCTATCAGCATCATGAACAAAACTTTTCTTCTCTAACTCACCTGAGTCATCAATTTCATTGATACCCTTTGATTTCCTTGTCTTGTTTGACAGCTCCAGCGATACTTTTGGTTTCTCAGTTTTCATTTGCACCTTCCCTTTTGAATCTGCAGTAGTCGAAAGTATAGATTTCTTGTGTGTTCTTTTCTTAGAGATTTTAGTTTGCTTAATTGAATTTACACCCTGTGATTTGACTTCTTTCTCATTATGCTCCTGAGAATTCTGTGATTCATTAGTTTCATATGAAGCTGTCTATCTTGGCTTTCTAAGTCTTCGATTCTAACTCAAAATTACATCTAACTTTCGGTATTTGGTTGCATGCATATTTCCTTCTTCAACTAAAATATCCTTTCCCTTTTCTTCAGCTAAATTTGTAAATGCTCTAACAATATAAATCTTAAATCTGGAAGCTTCAATCAATTCAAAAATAAGGGCATCTCCATCATCCAGTTTATGGTCCAATGCAAATGCTCTCCAGTCACCGCTAAGTCCACTTTTGTTGTCAATGTAAACTGCCTCGTATTCTGAGCCGTTTTCATCTTCTAAAACCACGTCTTATACAATTTTTGGAAGATGTTCCTCACAAAATTTAGAAGGAATACCCTTTCCATCTGGAGGTATCTGAACAAGTTCTCAAGTGTCTTTCTTCTCAATCATATACAACTCCTCCTCTATATCTTTTTTTCAATTTAGGTCATTGAAAGCTTCCTCATGATCAGGAGGTTTACGTATTGTAACATTACATCTCTGATATATGTCAAATAGGGATATAGTATCTTTCACATGATGATCATCCACATTTTCATCACAACCTTCCTGCTCAATTATTTCTGGAACAACATCAAGGCCTTTAATCTCCTTCATAATCATTTCTTTAAAAACTTGAACACCGTCATGAGAATTCAACCCATGATTTTCCATTGCAAGCTTCCTAGACTGCTCCCGAGTTGACAGATTTCACAGATTCCGTCTCTTTTATACCCAATCTGTCCCGAATCAGCTACAGAAGAGTAAGGTCTGTTTGTAAGTTTACATAGAAGCTTTTGTACTTCATCTTCACTGACAACATCTTAATGCCAATAGTATCAAAGACTTCACAAGTTTTATCTTTAAACACAATAACATAATCTTTCTCTAAAAGTTGCCCAACACTTAGTTGATCAATTTCAGGGATATATAGAACATCAAAGATTATTCTTTTACCTATGCCTTTGATCTCAATATAGTTTCTATTTTCAATTCTGACTTTTCGAAAAATGGATTCTGTCCAGCTTTACAAACATGCCTTTATCACGAGTCATGTGATGAGTGCATCCACTATCAATCAATCATGTTTCACTAGTAATGTCACTAGCAAAGCAAGTTGCCACAAAAAGATACTCTTCCTTCTCGTCATCGATCTTTTGAGCAATTTGCATCCCTTGTTGCTTTTTTTTTTTTTTGCATACCTGCTCCACATGACGCTTTTGATTGTAGGACCTACACATCACATCGGGTCTCCACCAACATCTCCAATGTGGATGAGAAGTTTTTTTTGCAGTGTTGACATGCTGAGTACTTCTCCTTCTCGTCATTGTCATTCTCATCTCTTTTCTTCTCACTTTTTCAGCCTTTCTTTTTTGTTTTGTAACTCAGTTGTGACTTTGCTAGAAAAGCTCCTTCAATACTCGGCTCTTGTCTCAACATTCTTTTCTGCTATTGGGTTTGCAGAAAGTTCATAAACTCGATTAGTGAAATCTTTATGACATCTCTTGAATCTTCAAGTGATGAGATCTTTGCTTCAAACCTCATTGCGAGACTCACCAACACTTTTCCTAAGATCCTTTTATCAGGTAAATCTAATCTTCACGTAATAGTCAGATCTTGTTGACCACTACCAAGAGCTTATCAAAATATTCTTTTATGATCTCGGCCTCCTTCATTCTCAGCATCTCAAATTCTCTTCTGAGATTGGAAACTTGCATCTGTCGAGTTCTTTCATTCCCTTGAAATGCCTCTTGGAGAGTGTCCCATGCTTCTTTAGTTGTTTCACAAGCCATAATTCTAGTGAATACAACATCAGAAACAGCAAAGTGAATACAGCAACAGAGTGAATACAGATCTTGGCCTTCAATCTTCTTATTGATTCATCATTGTAATTTATGATTTGAGCTACAGTTGGATCTTCTTGTAGCGGCTGGATTTCAAACATCACAACATCCCACAAATCATTTGCTTCTAAATAAGACTTCATTTTGACAGACCATATTTGATAGTTTTCTCCAGAGAAAATCGGAGGTGCTGTCATTAAGTTTCTGGCCATGGATGAAGTTTTTATTTTTGTCGAAAAGCTCCTCATTGTTTTCCTTTTGTTATTTCTCTCACAGTATCAAACCCATAAGAACTAAGAGCTCTGATACCAATTATAAAAAATATATGGAGACAATGATAATTTTTCATTGATAAAAAAAGAATCTTATACAAAATTAGAAAAACAAACTTTTCCTAAAAATATGAAAAAAACTACTATTAAGTTTTAAAAAAAAAGTAATAAAATTGAAAAAATAACAAAGTTCTATAGGAGAAAGAAACAAAGTTCTGTAACAAAAAATATTTGAATAATTATTTGATAATAGCTTCATGTCACATAAAAAAAAAAAAAAGCAATCTTCAACAAATGTACAGTATTTTATAATTGGCTTTAACTCTTCTTCGTGGGTGTTTTCTGTATCGTAATGATTCTTTTGAGTGTTTTCTGCAATTTGTCATCAAACATATAGAAATTACATTTTGGAAACTCTATGCTAAAAAAAATCAGATGACTCAGGAAATTTATTGGATTTAGAAAGAAACATCCTTTTTTCTTTAATCATTATATAATAATAAAGGAAGGATTGATCTAGTTTGGACAAAAAATTAAAGAAAGTGTTGATCCATTTTGACAGATAGAAGAGCTAAAGGTTTGTGAATATTTTGGGATGAAGCATTTGTCCTGGGCACCAAGCATAGAAGATCTCAACTCTTAGTGTTGGGAATTGATGATGATGACTCTGTGGACGGAGAAGCAGAGATTACAGAAGAAAATGGGTCAGTTAGTGTTGTTAGCACCTAATTCAGTGGCCCTAAATTATCTATGAATGCTTTAACACGGGTGCATAATTATCAAACAGTGCGGGTCAAGGTTCTATATATCAAGAAAATGTTGCAAATACTAGCACTCAAATTTCTTAGATTTGTAATTAGCTAAAAAGTTTGGGAGTAAATCAGACTCCAACACTCCAATGATTGTGACAGCAGGAGGTGGTACAAGGTTGGAGGCTCCTTATACATATATATATATATATACACACAAACGCAAGGGCTTTACTCGCCAATTACAGCAAAACAAGTTTATTGCTGATGTGATAGTGCTTCCTTTGTTGTGTTGTGATTTGATATTGAGTATCCAATGATTAACTCTTTGGGTCCAATCCTTTGGATTTTACCAAGTTGCTGATGAATTTTTCTATAGATGAAAAAAAGATTTGCTTTGAGGGGAGCCAAGCCTTAAACATCAAGTTGATCAACAACAAAAAGGATTTCACTCGCGTTGTACAACAAGGTGCTCAAATGTGTTTTTTATACTTGAAGAACCATTCATCACTTTGAGGTCCATACTTGCAAAGATTTTATTGTTGAACTTGGTGACATATCCGAGGATTCGAAACAGTTGCCTCCACCTGGACTTTGGCAAAATCACAAAACCATTGGCTGATATGTTAAAGAAAGATAGTTTTCAGTGGTAAGAAAAATCAGCTGTTGCTTTTCAGGCTTTCAAAGATTCCCTCATCTCGGCTCTTGTGGTAGCTCTCCTTAATTTTTCTAATCCTTTTGTTGTGGAGAAGAATGCACCGGGTTCAGGTATTGGTGTTGTGCTGATGCAAGAAAAACACCCAATTGCTTACATTAGCAATTGTAAACAACATTTCCGTGCAATTGTTTGTATAGAAGCAACAAATAATCAATTGGAACTTCCCCCTATTCAGGCATACACAATGTGTTTTATGTGTCTAAGTTGAAAATGTGCAGAGATCCTCAATCTTGTACCATAAATCTTTTACCACAACCATATTCACCTGTTCCTTCTAAAGGTGAGCTAGAGGCTATTCTGAATAGGAATAGAAAATGGTTAAAAGGGTATTCTTGCTACTGAGATATTGCTTAAGTGGAAGAATTTACCGATAGAACATACCACTTGAGAGTTCTATTATGGTATGCTCAAACAGTTTCCTAATAATTTTCACCCTTGAGGACAAGACTGCACTTGAAAAGGAGGGTATTGTTAAAGCAATTACAGTGCTCTAAAAAATGGTTTGATTTTAATAATTACTTGTTTGTTTTTCATTTTTGTCATCAACTTTATTTTCTGTTTCACGTATTATTGTTGTTTTTTGGTTACTGATGTGACGCTAGGTAGTGCAGAGATTTGTTAAAATCTCTTTTCCAAATGTTGCTGCAAGTGCCTCATACTATTTGGTTTAGACTAGTGAGTTAAATGGAAAAAAATAGCATTTTCCCTGTTTTGACTTTATTTCCATTGGCAATGGCAACAAATCTCATTCTTAATTATTCTTTGCCTGCTTCTGGTTATGGACGTTGTTGGAGTTTTCTCTCTGAATCCAAACTCCATCACAAGATGCAGAAAGTTTTAATTAAATTTAAATTAAAAAAAGGAAATATAATGTTCAATTATAGTTTTGTTTATTTAATTTAAAATGTGTATATTTATGTTTTCTTAAATACTGCAGACTCTTAAATTTCATTTAAATTCTTTATTTTTATGTTCCAAAGTGCAAAAGTCAACTTCCAGAGTTCAAAACTAGTTAATAACTTTTTCATTTATTAAAAAAATTATTTAACCTTTTTTTCTAACATTAGCCTTGGAAAAACTTACACAAGCATTTTTTTTTTCTTAAGTTACACAAACAAACCCTGAGTATATGTTATAAAAAAAACCGACCAAGAACTCATAAACGTCATCTCATTTTTACGAAGTTATATCAGAAATAATAATAATAATAATAATAAATGATACTGTTTCTTATTATTTTTTTTATAAAATATTAATAGTGATGAACTAATTATGCTTTCCATTCAAAAACAGGGTATCATAATCCTGAATTTTATGAACATTCCCAAAAAATAGAGAAGCAAGAAATCACTCAGCACATTTTCAAAATTCTTAAAAGTCAATCTATACAATTATTTTTTTCAAAAATTTCATACATAGGAACATAGTCAAGGAATGACTAGGAAGAAATCACTTCATAGATTTTTAAAGTTCTTAATCAAAATCTATACAATTATTTTGTGAAAAAATGACATACACCATCACATTACACACTCTTTTTGTGATATGCTTCTAAATCTATAAGAAGAAAGCTGTGTACAGAAGGTCAGATGACGAAGCAGGAACCAAACAAAATGCCCCAATTCCAAAATAGTATCATCATCGTACTAATCTAAACCAAGGGAACTCAATTTAGGTGTCAAGTGTGTGTTTTCCAGATACCTTTTGAAGGAGTGGATTGTGTTATTTTTACAACTCTCTGTCTTGGTTGTTGCGTATTCTTTGTCACCTTTTCTTCAGGGTTGTCATTTGCCCTCACCACATCAACTTTCACTATGTGATGATCTGAAGTCCCTTTGGAAGAAAGCACTAAATAGGAACCAGGAACAAACTTGTATGGAGAATTTGATGATGATAATATGTAATCTACCCTGGTTCCGTACTTACATGTGCCTTGGACACCTGCATAATATTTGCAATTTTAGTGATCATAGTAAGAACAATAATAATAGCAACAATTAATAACCATGTTTAGAGTTTGAAAATTGTGTTTGTACTTTGGCCCTTGGCAATCATCACAACGGACTCGCACTCCCCTGCATAGTCCTTAGCATCAGTGTAGTCTTTACTCTTGAGATATTTCATCACTTCAACCTTTGGTGTTGGTTTTCCCATCTCTTCATAGTACTGGACCCAACAAAAATTTTGATTTCTACTTTTGTTATTGAGAGTGAGACCAAAAAGCAACAAAATAATAGAGGTGTTACTTCTGTGTCATGCATACCTTCACAATATCTGTCCATCTTTCTTGGGAGTAATCCGACTCATCTAGTGAATTAAGGCCTCCAGCTAAGATGTGAGGCTCGTCACTAGATTGGATTATTGCATTTACCTGCTTCATTCGCCAATTCTCATCAAGATGATCAAGATGGGTACAGTAGAAGTTAAGTTCACCTACTTGAGGAACATCGATAGTGGCCTTCAGAACATTCCTGTGGCCAAAAAATTAATCAATCAATTTTTTTTGCATGTCATGCTCATCCTTGTTGTTAAGTCATTCTCTAACCACTATGCTTTCAGTCTAGAATGCTTCAGTCCTTCTAACTAGTTTGGTTGAAATTTGGATTTCCACAATCATTTTTCAATAGATGGTCATTAGCAATAGATGATGCCTTTGGAGGAAAGGAACAAATTTCTCAATATAATTATGATGAACTTCAGCAACAAAATGTTCTGACTATTCTCATTTGCATCAGACAAATTTACTCTACCAAACTACAATTATTTTATGCTGGGCACAGTGCAAGTTTCGTTCTTTAAAAACACCAACCAAGTAAATTTACATTTTGGAGGAGTTGTTTATAGTATTCAAGGAAATAAGCCACCGTTTGTATTTGGAGAATCTAAAAGTGTATATAAAACAAGAACAAAACGCTGGAATTGCTGTTCCTTCGTTGGAATAAACTTCTAAAAAAATCCGATTGAGGTTAAAAAAAAAAATGAGTGTGAAGGGACCATGGATGAATGGTGACAACAGAGAATCCCTGTATGGAGTAGGTGGGATCCTGCATCGCTGCCTACAGCTATTACAGTTGGCATGTCGTGCATTTATCATTGCCGTTGCCACGTAGAAGAAAACAAGGAAAGAGAATCTAAGAGCAGTTTCAGAATTGATGTTAACGCTAAACTTTTTTGCGTAAAGCTAAATGGAGGTCGATCATTGCTTAAGCATTGGTTTGAAAGAGTGAGTAGTTTGTGAATGAGAAAATCTTCTGTATGGCTTTTGGAAACTTCCCATGTGTTAGTTTGAGAATTCTTTTTTGGTGCAAAAGTGGTGGAATAATTGGTCACTTTATGAGCAGAAAAGTGATTATCTCTTCATTTTTCTTTGCAATGATATGCACGAAGAAGCTTCTTCGAAATACATACAAGAGCAGAGAACCAAAAGGTGTTGTAACTTTACTTCTTTTTCTTTCAAAAATATTTTTTATTGGGGTTACATTACTATATAAAAAAAATGAAAGAAAATACCTGCTACATGTATTTATTTAATGATAGAATAATAAACGCATTTTAATAAACGATTCATGAAATGTACGTAATGAATAAAAAAATGTACTATTTAATTTCTATGTATTAACAATAAAAAAAACTAAGTCAAAATAAGTATTCGTGTGTTTCTTTGAACAATGAAAACTACTGTGCCTCCATTTCCGAGTTCAGTCCTGTTCCATTCCAGTGACCCAAAAAACTTAACCTTAACATAAACAAAGAAAGTGCAGAAACGCAAATGATGAAAGTGAAAGTTAGTTAAAAGAAGTGACCTGAAATCGGTGTGATCGAAGATTTTGTGAGAGACGCAGCGTTTGATGGGCCATTTGGACAAGACAGCATTGCCGTACTCAGGTGCCCAGCTTTCGGCGAAGACGTAGTTCATTCCCAGCGCCGCCGCCAAATCAGACAAAGGCTTCATCCCATTTTCTTCCTCAGCCTTCACATCTTGCAGACCCAAAACATCTGCGTCCACTTCCTTCAGAACCTCAACCACCGTTCTGTTACTCACGTGGGCCCCACCTCCTTCCCACGACCACACCTTCAACCCCTCCTTGTCGTGTTCCGAGAAGCTCGATTGTCGGCTTCGCAGCAGCGAAATCTCGTTGTCTGGTAAATTTATGGAAACCCTCATCTTCTGTCGGCTACCAACGTTCTCCTCTGCTCGGTTCTTTACTGACTGCGACTGCTTCAATATGCTTCTCGGCCGCGAATTCGCCTTCGAAGCGACGCCGTTTTGCTCCCCCAACTCGCGTGCGGCTTTGGGGAGCGCCGGGGCCATGGAGAACAGCGCGGCGTTGAACGTCGCCACCCGGATGGGCTTCGGAGCACCCAATTGCGCGTTCGGATGAACCGTCGCGGAAAGGTTTGGGCTTGGCTCGGTTTGAGCCTTTGGGGCGTTTTTGTCGAGCTTGTTGATCACTACTACTTTGGGCTTCGAGCGGCGGCGAATTGGCCAGCGGAGACGGCGGAGAAGGCGGCGGAGGTTCTTGTTGATGAGCTTGAACATGGTGGAGAAGTGGGCGTGTGACAAAACAGGGTCTTGCCTTGGGGAGATCATAAGATGTGGAGTTAATTAATCGCAGAGTTGCGGTTTTTAACTCTGTCTTGTGGTGACGTTTGGCAAGGCATGGACTTCGTGTGGGAATGGAAGCACTAGCTGGATAACATATAGTAGCTTGTAAGGAAAATGAAGAAACAAAAACCGAGTAAATAAAGAAATGTTGACATGGATTAGATTAGGGACTAGTTGAAGGCTTGCTTTGCTTTGTGTTGAGAGTTGAGTAGAAAACGGGAAGGGTGTTCAAGGAAATGAGTTGGTGGCATTTGGCATTTGTGAAGGAAATCTTAGGGAAATGGAATGTTTATCTGAGGAGGATGCCATAATTCAGCAGAGAGACAAGAAATAAGAGAAACGGGAGATGCATTTGGGTATGGTATGACCACTGTCGTGCTCATCCCCAACTGCTACCAAAAAAGAAAAGATTATTGGTTTGCTTTTAGTTGTGTAGTGGACACAACACAACACACGCAAAGGCAAAGGCATGTAAAACTTGCTGATGTAGTTTAAAACTTGGTGCATTTTTATTAATCATTTTGACTAGGAAAAAGTTTATCCGAATATATACATTGCAAATGGTAAGTTCAGAGCATTGTTACCACTTCATATTTTTATTGTTTTTCTTGTTTGACTAAGATAGAGAAGTGAGGAATGAAAGGAATATTAATGGCAATAAAGAGAGTAAATTAAATGAGGAAAGAAGTTGAGGTGGTGATGGTGGCATGCAAGTGAGATTCTTATTTGGAACTCCACGTCACAGGAAACCCGGCGTAACCATCTCCCATGAACCTAACCTCCCATTACCATTTTACAAAATAATCTAAAGAGTAAAGACTGGAGTTGTGACTGTTGACTCTGACTCACTGCAGCTAAGATGTGAGAACTTGTGTTCTGTGATAAAAATAGAATAAAAATCAGATACAATAGAGTGTGAGCTGTATTTGGGACCCCATTTCATCAACTTAGGAAGTTGGAATGGACTCAAACACCTTGTCAAGACCAAATAAAGCTGGAATACCAGGGCAAATGGGCACCCACCTTTCTGCATTGCTTTTTTTTTTCCTTACACACTCCACAAGTTTTAGTTTTTATCATTCTTTTATCAAGACCAAAATGAAAATACTATTATTTATATATTTGGTTTTAGTATCTAATAATCTCTTACCTAGATTTTTTATGTGAAAAAAATACTAGAAATAAATAAAAAGAGTAAGACATGGGAATAAAAATAAAAGATCACAGACTTACAGAAGATTCAAATCTGAACTGATAGACTTGTATGTGCCAAAATATATTATGTATAGAAAACAATATAGTAAAACAGGAAGGTCTGTTTCACAATGTACCCTACAAGTTTAATGCACAACAGTTACAGTGGCAGAGGAATGTATATGTTTGCCATATAATGTAAATCTAATCATCACGTATAGTCACTTTCTGAAGGAAAAGAAGCACCACGACAAGAATTCTGAAAGAGAAAGGCAGAGTGAAACTAGCAAAATTGTTCTTGAAATATTTAAATACTTGAATAACTTGTAAATAATAATAATTTAAATTGAACTAGGTTAATATTTAGTTTGTGATTCAAATAGATTCGGATTGAGTCCGTCTGCGGAATTATAGGCAAAATCACTTTTAAATATAATAGATTTAACTTTTAAAAATGAAAAATAATAAAAATTAAATTAAAATTTATTTATATGACTTAAATTTTAAAATTATTTTTAATTTTTATTTCGTTAAGTTATACCAAAATGACTGATTAATGCATTGAACTAGATTTTAGAGCTTTTCATTTAAGTGATGGGATTTGTACACTGGTTTTCCCCATTCATGGAGTGGCCTATGCCAAATGCGAGTTTTCATAATAGTGTAAAAGTGACTCTAAAATCTAGAGAAATAAATGGTATGCACATGTGTTGGTATTTGAATAGCTAGATGTCTTTTCACATTGTTTGGTTTAGTATCAATGTTCTTTGTATCCACACATTAATATTAATATTAAACAACAGGTTATCTACATTTTTATACGATGAGACATGCATAAATTTAAATAAAATTATATGAAAGTGATTGAATCCAAAATTGATTTAAATTTGTGTTATTTCTTAATTTTTTTAGTCATTTTAGATTACTTTTATTACTTTAAGAAAGTTCCAAATAAATTATATAAAAAATAAATTATTTAGACAATAATAATGTGAAATTTTAATTAAAAACATAAAAAATAATATAATGTATGTGAACTTTTAATAAAACAATAAAAATTAATATAATGTTGTAAAGGTTAAGTTTGTTATAAGTATACCTATTCAATTTTCTTTAAATTTAATCTTCAATCCTATTTTTTTTCATTTGAAAATTTTTTAGATTATAATTTAATTTTTTAATTGGTAGGTGGGAAATTTATTTTGACATGATTTACAACTAATTATTTAAAGATCTTAAATATTAAATAATTTTTCAAAATCATTTTTATTTTTACTAAATAATAATTTCATAATTAATCATCTTTTAATTTTAATTTATAATTATTATTTTTTAAATTAAACTAAAGATATTTTAGTGAATTATAATAGTATTTAATTAATTTTTTTCTGGACTATCAATTAAATACATTCAAACTTTTTTTCATTTTTCTTTTTCTTAAATCACTTTTCAATTTTTTTCTTTTTCTTTATTTTTTTCTCAATTTCTTCCAAATCTAAACAAAGTGTTAAAAGAAGATAAAGAGAAAGTAAATTAGGGAAAGTAGGATTATTTGTTTAATGAAAAGATAATGAAATTAAGTAAAAAGTTTACTACTACATTTAATTGATTTGATTGAATGAATGATGGTAGAATGTTTTTAAATGTAAAGTTAAAATTGTTCTTGAGTGTATTTTTTAAAAATAAATTTTTGGTTAAAAAATATTAGTTGAGAAACTAAAAATAAAATTATTTCCTAAAAAATCAATAAATTAAATTATTTTAAAAAATAAATTAATACTTTATTAAATAATCCTCACAAATTCACCATGTTCTCTTAATCTCCCACTCTAGTTTTCATTTTAAAACTTTTCTTATAAGTTATCAGAAATCACTTAAATCATTATCACACATCATCTAAAATTAATACCATAAATATCCACAATAGTAAACCACCCTTTCAAAACAATGCATTAGGATTGTTTGGCTATTTCAAAACTTCTTTTATGTGATTTACAAATTGCATTCACGTGGGCACTCGCTGGTTGTCTTAGTTCTTTATTTGAGTATAATTTAATATTTTAAAAAATTTAGAACCGGAAGCCCCATATCAGTTTGGTTTAAAAAAAAATAAACTCTGCTGAAATCATATCTTTAAGAACAATTCATTTTTCCTTTTTTCTAAAATGATTTACTGAAATTATATTTAGTACTTTAAAATATAACTTTTGGATAAAATCGTAATAAAAGCAATTTTAGTTCAAAATAATGTATAACTAAGTCATACATATAGTTATGATTTTAGATTAAATAAGAATTTATTAAAAGTAAAAAACATTAGAATTTAAAAAAAGTCGTCGACAGCAGGGTTCGAACCTGCGCGGGCGAAGCCCAACAGATTTCAAGTCTGTCTCCTTAACCACTCGGACATATCGACAATTTCTTTATAATTCGTCACACTATTATATTTATTTGTTAGTTCAAAGAGTATAATTGATAGCTAAACAATGTAAATATAACATTTCAGGGTAATACATTTTAATTTGAAGGAAAAAAAAATAAAGAAATGGCAATAAATTTTATTTTCATTTTATACCAATGAAAATTGTAAATTCCTATTATAGTAATAATAATAATATGATTAAATTAAAATAATATAAAACATTGATATTACATAATATAATATACGACCTAACTTTTCATTCATAACGAATTACAAATTACTCTGAATTTAAAATATATATACAAAATATAAACCAAAGTTTTTTTAAATCAAACGTAATATATTAAAGTTTTCTACACTTCTGCGTAATAAAAAAACTCAATAGTTATATTATCACTTGTTATTGTATCGAAATATATTTATCACAACTTAAGATAATTATAATAAAAGTATGCGGTGCTTTAAAATATAATTTTTGGATAAAATCATGAAAATAGTATTTTGTTCAAAATAAACATATTATAAGCACATCGTCGACAGCAGGGTTCGAACCTGCGCGGGCGAAGCCCAACAGATTTCAAGTCTGTCTCCTTAACCACTCGGACATATCGACAATTTTTCCTTGCTAATCACACTAATATATTTAAAACTACTAAATATTATAATTAAAAAAGTAATATATTTTAATTTCAAGAAAATACCAATATAATTTATTTTCATTCTATATAATACAATATACAACTTAACTTTTCATTTATAAAGACTTACAAATTAGTCTAAATTTATAATATATATATATACACGAAATGTAAACATTTTTTTTTTTTTTTGAAATCAAAGGTAATATATTAAACTTTTCTCTCTCTCTCACTCTCTATATATATATACACACACGAAATGTAAACAAATTTTTTTTTGAAATCAAAGGTAATATATTAAACTTTTCTCTACTTCAGCGTAATAAAAAAAAAAACTCAATAGTTATATTATCACTTATTATTGGGTCAAAATATATTTATCACAGCTTAGGATAATTATAATAAAAGGATGAGATAGAAAAAACAAGTTACATAACCTTAATAATAATTATTTAAGTTGTACATAATATTTTTAATAAATAAATCATATACCATTTATTCATCGTTTGTTAAAGACCTTAAAGAATTCATACTCAATAAAAAAAATATTCAACAAATTTTAAAAAACTATTTCAAGTTTGAAGATATGGGACTAACCTCTATCGTAGTTATAATTATATATAATCATCAACTACTCATCTAAGTAGGATAATATAACTCTTGATACACTGATTGTATGTAGTAACTCTTCACCCTTAAATAGGTGATAAAAAAAATTCTCATAAACTCTTACTATCTAAGATATTATTAATATATTTTATAACTTAAAATTTAAACTATACTTTAACATATCCAATAATTTAAAATATACACTATATTACATATAAGGTTAGGTTATTCTCGTAGTGACGACCTCTCACATACAACACGTTATATATTCATTAACAAATTTCAACACGGTTGTAATAATAATCATTTTAAGTAAAATACTAATTAAATTAACATAAATCACTTTTAAATCCTTAAAATTAACTTAGACAAGATTAAAACACTTTATTTAAAGTAATAAAATGTTATTTAATCGAAGTTCTCTCGTTTAAGAAAAAATTATTAAATAAAATTTAGTTTTTCTTGAATGTTATACTGTTAAAAAAGCAGTGGTCTCTTGAGCGGAGCATTACAGGTGTAATAAGAAATTACTAACTTAAGATTTAATTAACATATATACATCTAGTGCATATTTTAAATACAAGATTTAATTAAATTAAATCTTAAACGTACAATAATTTTAATTATTATTTTTAAATTATTTCATACACTGTATTAAAAATATAACTTAGTTATTGTTGCACATGTATATCCATATTTTAATCATGCTATTATATTTTTTTGAATTAAAAATTAAATGTCTACATAAGTGTTAATTTTATATTTTTGAAAATAATTTTTATGTATAAATCTTATAATTTATATGCCTTTATTTATTATATAGTATCGAACTTTCTTCATTTTTATGTTGGATATCTTCGAGTTGGATTAAGCTTCAACTCATTTTTTTAATATTGTATTTAGTAAGATTTAGTGGACTTATTATACCCCATTATCGGATTACTTATTCAATTTCAAGTTCGAATTGTATGTTTCATTATGAAAATAAATTCTCTACTTTTAGTTTATGCTTACAGAATACTTATCTACAAATATAAATTATGTGTGAACAAAATTCATATTCTGTCATTTAACTAATAAATGATGTAAGAGAATTACGATATATTTTGGACATCTGATTTAATAACTTCAATATGGACTAATTCTTGATTTCACACCCTAATTATTCTTTCTATTATATAATAATAGTTTTTAAAGTTATATATATATATATATATATATATATTAAGAATTCAATTAGTATAAACTTAATAAAGAATACTCTTAACTTTTTCATTTTTTTTTAAATTTTTGTCAACGTAAATGATTTTGCATTGATTATATTAGTTATAATAGGAGGATAGTTGAAGATAAAACTAAAAGACTATTATTTTAAAAATAAAAAGTACTATTTAAAAAAAAAAAGTATATATTTTTTATGGTATTCATGTTAAAGACTTTTTTATATTTGGGAGATTACATTAATTTTATGGAGATGGAGACAGACAATGTCTATAACAGAAGTTAATTCTTTATTTTTTTTATAGATTTTTTTATTTATAATATTTGACTTTGAAATTGTACTACTCAATACTAAGTTGATGTCGGCTACCTACGACGATATCATTTCAGATTAGCAACATAAGCAGCATTATGAAAGAAAGTACATGATAAAACACTAATCAAATATTACGGTCAATAAAATTAATCCAGACCCACCTAACTAAGAATGTATTCAAATATTATAAATAGATGACATTTGAAGTATGCTATCTTTATTTATTTTACTCATTTATTACATTTTCAATACAGTTTGCTGACTCAGATAAGACATAGTACAAAAAAGAGAAGTACATTTTGTTGACTCAGAGAAAACATTGTAGAAAAAAAAAAAAAAACTTGTTGTTCTTACGAGGACATCCCGACTCTTGTAAAAACACAAACCTAGCTTAAAAAAAAAAAAAAAAGTCTAATATTACTTGAAACAGCAGTGTGTTAATACCATCTAGTTTCTCTTATAAAATTTATAATATTTTCAAATTTGTTATTAGTTATAATTCAACTTTTATTATTTCCTTACTTAAAATTCTTATGTCCATATTTTTCCCTCAAAATCATTATATTGTATTAAACCTTCTCTTACTCACCTTAAGCAAGATGTACAATTTCATTAAAAAGAACATTAAATTAACATAAAATAAACGAGTCTAAAAATAAATACCCTATTAACTCCTTTAAATTTTATGAAAAAAATACCAACTATTTAATTACAAATCTATAAAATTATTCTGTATTCCAAATTCTAAATAAATCTCCAAATATTTTAATAGAAAATGAGATTTTAAATGTTCCAAACAAAAGAAAATGTGTTCGATATATCAACAAAAAATATTTGACATGATCAATCAGTAAAAATTACCCTAAACATGATTTTTAAAATATTATTACAAAAGTATAATTGTTGTCATACATATTCATATAGTTGAGTGAAAGTGTAAAATACATTTATTCTGCTATCAAAACATCCTAATTAAATTAAGAAAAGAAAATTGAGTTATTTAATTTAAAATTTAAAGAAACTTGATTTACAAAAAAAAAAAAACTAAAATTGCGTATAATTTAAATTATGGGCGGCCAAAGAATGAATAAAACTTTAATATTAGAAAATTCTTGTGTCATGCAAGAACAAATATCTGCTTTGTAAAAATGGGAACAGGACCTACATGGTAGCGAGAATGTGAGACTTTCTTTAAACACCTTTAAGTAAGAAAAATATTAAAAAAATAATATCTTTTAATAAACTTAAATTAACTTATATACAAATTAAAAATAATAAATTAAAGAAATTATAAGAATTTCTACAAACTAACTTGTGCATAGTGTTATTGGAAAAATTTATCTAAATAAAACTATAACGGCAAAATTGGAAAAATTATAATAGTAAAATATGAGGGAAAACATTGATTATAAAATGTGTGAAAAAGTAAAAATTCGACGAGCAGTAAAAATACTTAAATGGTAAAATGCGATTAAAAATGTAATTATCGAAACCAAAATAATTTTATGCACCACAAGGGAGAAGAATGGATGGAACCTCACATACCTGCACGAAGAAAAGAAAGCGGAAATAGATACGCTATTATATAAAAACTCAGTGATAGAAGACCTCATATAATTCAAGATACGCTATTATATAAAAACTGACTGCTTGATTTATGTTTGGAAATGTAAAAAAGCATAAACGGTGTTTACACTCAACTGTCCCTTGGGACAGTTCTTTCTCTGTCTATTCTGTTTTTGTTTCTTTTTTATTTCCTTTTGGTTTTGGAAGGGGAGGAGGAAGCACAATGTATTTCTTCTACAGGATTCCCATTCATTCACTATGATCTAATGCCGAGCAAATCTAGCACGAATCCTACCTTGGATTGGGGTCCTACATGAAGGGCAATCTTTCATCCCTTGCTTCTCATGGAGCTCATTGCATTCAGGACACACAACCTGATGTGAACATGGCAGAAAAACTACTGACCTCTCCTCTGATAGGCACATCACACACTCCTGCTCACGCCTCAAGCTTCCACCACCCAACTTGTCTTGGCAGCTCACCGTTGTTTGAGACTTACTCTGTGTTCTTGAGAACCTATCATTCCTTTCATCAACACATCTACGAAGTGCTGCTATTTTTTCAGAGTCAGATTTTAGTTTCAACTCAACCAACTCTTTCTCCACCTTTGCAATATCTTCCACATATTTCTGCAGATCCCTGGCAGCCTTCCTTCTAATATTATCCTCCTCAGATTTCATGTTCAGCTCACGTTGTTCTCTCTCCTTTTTAATGGATGCAACCTGAGAAAGGAGCTTTTCTTTCGCAGCTCTCTCTTTTGCCAATCTACCCTGTAACATTTCCACCATTGTAGTGATGCAGTAGAATAATAAGCTGTTTGAGTACCCATTCTAAACAATAAGAACACGGATATAACAGAAAAGCTATTATTTAAACAAAGCACTTGTATATATATGTACTGAGAAGCCTATTTCTATACAAGAGGAGCAAATCTAAACAGTGACGTACAGGGGATTATTAAAAGAGAGTTGGTCACCCAAGACAAGACCACTTCAAAAGTTACATAACGTCGTGTTTTATCTTGACTATTATTGGTAAGATTTAATGATTAATATTTGTCTTTTACTCTTTCATAAAAACTAACCCTCTCATTCTACAAAATCTACTCTGATACACAACAAACAAAAAGACTTGCAAGGAAGACTTGTGCGATAGATGATTGAATGCGCACTGTTAGTATACTTCTGTTTAATCTGATTCTAAATGGAACGAAATAATCCAATTAGAATTATCGAGTGAAGCAATCACGTGAACAAATAAAAAGGAATTCAAAGCGCAGATGAATTCTTTTAATTGATTGAGAAGTAATAAAATTAGAGAAACATTTTAATGTGATTTACAATTTGTACTTCTAAGCAGAAGACTAAAGAAACGTTCTTCAGATACACAACTTAGCACCTCTCCCATGCTGCCAGTACATGGCTATAATTGTCACCCACCTATATGTAGAGTAATAAGTGTGTGTGTGTGTGTATTTATTTCAAAGTATTTTGAAGGTCAAACTTACGTATCTATGAGTGTTAAAGGTGCCTAAACATGTCCAATAGAGGTGCATAAGGTTTATAATAAGACTGTCAAAGTAGAGAGGTAAAGACACTCAAGATAGACGTTGACAATACATACAAGTAAACTCCACAGATTTTTTCACATATCTTGATATTATTTGGCACTAAGTAGTTTCGTATTGTAACATACCTCAATCTTGGCTTGAAGACTTTTCTCTTTGTGTAGCTCCTGTTGCAGATTAAATAATGTGTGCTTCTCTTTCTCAAGGTCATCTCGAAGCAAACTGTTCTGGCTTTCCCATGACTGGGCCTGTTTAAGAGCCGTCTGCTCACTCTCCAGTGCTTGTTGATGACTTGCCATTGACTTTACAACCCACAACTTAGCAGCATCCAACTCCTTCTTTAGCAAGGAGTTTTCTGCCTCTAGCACGAGAGCAGCAGAAGCAGCACTCTCAATTTGCCTTTTCGTATTTTCCATGGCATTTTCCATTTCAGATATCCTCTTCACAGCAGTCTCCTGCGCAAGTTTCTTTTCCTTTTTTAACAGCTCGGCATCTTGCTTTTCCTTCCTCAGAGTTTTAAACTCAGGCTGTAGTTTGCCAAGCCTATTCGTAACCTGCATAACCTTCTGATTTGTCCAGTTGTTCCAACCAAGTAGCTCATCCTGCAAATCGTGCAGTCGAGTCATTAACTTCAAAATTAGCTCCTCCTTCTCATCTCGGGGGACATACTTACCCAGAGCCTCATCAAACGGAATATCAGCACAGTAATCAAGAATCTTGACAGAACAACTTAGCTCAGATTTTGGTTTGGATGCATTGGCATGTGTTGAAGTTTTTGCATGCACCATGTGAGAAGAAGATATTGTACTCTTTGCAGGCAATGTTCCAGAGTTACCTCCTGCAGGTAAAGCAGATACATCACTGCTTGAAACATGGCATGCTATATTTGCAGAACAAAATCCTTTTGTGCTTAGCAAATTTGAGGAGCCACACTTCATTTGCTGGTTAGGAATTTCAGATGGTGACTTGAGTCTTTTTTCAACAACCAAACTACCAACACCTGTAATCTTCCCTGATTTAAAACCCGCTTTTCCACAATTCCTGTAAGTTTTCTCCATGTGAAAGAACTTCTGCCTAAGTGCTGCTATTTCTTTTCTGGTATGCCGCTTAGAGCAAGATCCAGATTTACATTCGTGGGCAGGAAACCCTGATGTTCCAGAGGATTTCTCTGCAGTAATTGGCAATGAAGCATTCTCTGCCTTATGTTTTACTCCTCCTGTAGCATGAGAACATTGGCTGTGGGGTGAATTATGGAAACATCCAAACTTAGGTTCTCCAGACCATTGGTTCTGGTGATTGGAGGACAAATCCTTCTGGAGAGTTGGTGAACTGCAATTTGAAATTACATCAGCGCTTTGGACCTCCGACTTAGATTGGAGACTGGAAGAACTGGTAGAGTTTTCCCCATTACAAGCAACACCTGGACGGTCTTGCATTGCACAGGCGAGTGAAAGGTTCAAGTCACATATCAGTAAAACCCACATTGCTTCACCAACTGTCAAGGAGGGTCTAACTTCACGAACTACACTGATCATCTCCACCACGGTGTATTGCAGCAGATGCTGGAAACTCTCAAATACAAAATCTGTAGCATCTTCTTTCCCCTTCAAAACATTCACCGTTTGATCTACAATATTTGTGACAGGATCACCTTCCTCAATGTACAGGGCCCTCCTTGAAAGGGACATTTCAGCCAACTTTTCATCAAAACCTAATTCAACAACCTGTTTGAGTGCACACCTGAAAATCGCTTGCAAATTAGACAACAGCAATTCCTCAAGCTGGCTTGCAATAGGATCACTCCAATCCAAAATCTCACGCATTTGCAGTTCATTTTCTCTACTAAAAAACTCTGACCACCACTCTGATGGACTAAATTCATTTAAGCCATTTTGTGAAGCCGGTATTTCATTCCGAGGGAACTCAAACAGAGATAAACTAGCAGGAAGTATAGAAGGATGAGCTAATTTTCTCTTGTTCTTACACCCTTTATCCTGTCTTTCCTCTCCATCACCTGTTTTCTCCATTTCAGGAACACTTACACTGAAACCCACAAAACCTTTGCATGTCAATTCTTATAGGTCCAAAAAACGCGTAAACAATGGAATAAGAAATTGACAGTGGGTTTGGGAGAGGGGAAATTCAAAGAAAACATCGACACAGTAAAATTGGGAATAAAATAAAATCCATACAGAATTAACACCAATTCAAAATTAAACCTTTTAAAACAACACCGATTGATAAAAACTACTTTCACATAAAAGAAAAGAAGGGACCCGAATCTAACAAGAGAAGGCCAAGAAAACCATACCTTGGACAGGAGCCGCAAGACTGAGAACAAACCGAGGAACTTCCTGTATCTAAGACCCAGAAAGAAAACCTAGTTAGAATTGAAACTCTTTAACCAAACAGCTTGTGGGCATGTCTTATATAGTTCAAGCAGAAACAGGGAATGGAAGCCAAGTGCACCCACATACCAATCAAACACTGACAACCCATCACACAAAAAAAAGAAAACGGACCGATGCCTTCCAACAAGGCACACACAACAGGGTCATTGAAAACAGATGCCAAAAAACAAATAAAAAAAAAAATCAAGAAACTTTAACTTGGAATCAGCAAGGAAGCAAATGTACCTGACGCATGCATTGTTACCATAGAAACGTTACCCAAGAGGAAATTAACTTAGCTTGCCGATTATGGCGTCAAGATTTTTTCTTACAGTGAACACTTGTCGCTCACACTTCTCACTCACAGAGTTTTGTTTGGGTTTTGGAAGGATCCTCTTTCATACATAAACTAACGGAACAAAATACTGCGGCTATTCTTTTAGGCGCTAACTACTACTATACTTGCGGTTAAACCTTCTTCTCTTTTTATACCCAACCTAATACCCTCATCTACAGCGTCTTTTCATTTCCAAATTAATTTTTTTTATTACATTAAAACCAAATTTTATAATCTTGTTAAATAATCAAAGTTTGAAAAAAAAAATCCAAAACATTACAAAAATGTAAAAGTTAGGGATAGATATAGTACATTTTTCAGTGAATATAGAATATCTTTTCAATTAAAAGTAAATAGCTAAGAAATTAAAATATTGAGGTTTATTGAAAAGACAGACTTTTTCCAACCAATATTTTTAATAACAAATTAACGTTTATTTTTAGCTTTTATTTTAATAATTAATAACTCGATGATTAAATTAAATGAGTTTTTAAGATAATGTTTTCAGTTCATTGAATAATTTAATATTTTCTTTAACTTTGCTCTGCTGTAATTAATTTCTGCTTGTTTCTTTACTTAAAAAATTAAATTCAGCCCTGACTAATTCAGATGAAATTAAATGAACTTATTTGCAGAGGAACACTCACACATTTTCTGTGTATATAATATTACAATTTGAGATTTTTATTTTCAAACAAATTTATCATTAAATATTTTTCATATATAAAAATTAAAATAATTATATTAAACAAAAGCATTTTAAGTAATTATTTTTAACAAGAACTTTTCTAAAAAAATTTTCTTAATATTTTATCTCTTTGAATCTATCATCATTATTTATTATACATTTTAAGTATATAAAAAATAAAGAGTTATAACATGTAATATAGAGGATAAAATATTAACGTCTTTATATATTTTGATGTTAATTAATAACTAGCCAATTTTTATTTATTATAAACATCTTTTAATTTGCATAGTGCAATAGTTTCCTTTCTAATACAAATTTCTCTTATCCAACACACTTGTACTAGGTTTAGGTAATGAATTTTTAATATAATTGTTGGGACAATGAATTTTTAAGATGATATTTTTTACATAAAAATTATTTTTTTAATTATAAAATATATTAATGTGATAGTAAAATTTAGATTAAATTAGTTTTTAAATTTGAGAGTAATTTGAATATTCGAAAATATACAATTTCAAATTTTACTAAAAGAAATCATTTAAAATTATTTATATTCTTTCACAAAGTGCAACATATCCATATGAAGCATTATACCTCTGTAGAGATGGGCATACAACAAGAATTTCATACCATCCTATATCATGTTGTACTTCACTTCATATATACTTTAATATTTTGTTCATAACCATCAAAACTAACTATATAGAACCTAAAATGTATTATAAATACAAGTGATATAAAAAAAAACATTGATGTAAAAAAGTAACTATATACCACCACACCAAAGTTAAGTCACACAAAATTTTCATTCCCAAAAGTTCACTTATAAGAAAAAAAAGAAAAAAGTAAAAGATATATCTATATCATATTAGTTTAAAAGTTTTCACAACATGTAGTTAAAATCGATATTTTAATTATAAGATAGTATATACTATCTGTTACTATTAAAATTTCATGTATAATTATAGAATAATAAAATTATGGAATCGTCTAATAAAATTGTAAATAATTTTACTTTAAATAAAATTTAACTTTAATTAAATATTGATGCAATGTAATTAAAATTAACCTTGATACATGTGTTGTGTTGTCTTGGTATGTGTATTATTTTAATATGTGTGTTGTCTTGATATGTGTATTTGTCTTCATATTTGTATTTATTTTGGTACGTGTGTTGTGAATGACTTTTTTCTCATTAATACATTTTCAAAAATATTATCCAAATAACACTTTTTTGACTTTAATTTTCTAACTAACACCACTTACATTTTAATTTCATAAGCAATACCATTTATAAATAGGTAGTGCAATTTATAAATTTAAAAATAGATAAAAGTATAAGAAAAATATTTTTCAAATAAAAACTTTATTAAAAATAGAATTAATATTTGAAATGGTTTATTTTTAATTTGTATGAGAGAGAGAGGTAAATAAAAAAAATGTAGGGAAATTAATTTGTTTTTCTTAAATTTATATGAAACTAAAGCGGTGATTATTAGTTGGTTTCAAATTACAATGAAAAAAATACTATAAAAATGACTGAATTAAAAGTTTGAGAGGATAATAAAAATATTAAAATAATAAAATGAAATATTTTATACGTATTCTAAATTAATTATTATAATGAAAAAATAAATGATAAATTATTTAAATTGGATAAAATAAATCGTAATAATTTTGTAACTATACTTTTATAATAAAATTGAAACTAGAAGAAAAAAATTATATTAAATTATAATATTGATATTTGAATTAAATTTTGAACTTTTAGTTTGTTAAAAAAATATAAAAATAAGTAATAGCAAAACTTAAATAAAACTGTTGGGTTAGGGGGACAGAATTCTCAATAGCTACATGTTAGGTAGAAAATTAACATTTAAATAATATTAGTTAAGGAGTTAAAGTAAAAAGAGTGTTACTTTGAATAATTTTTTTTAAGAGCTACTAGTGAGAAAAAAAGGTCCTTACCAATTAAATTTGAAATGTATTTCAACTTTTTTTCATGATTTTAATTCTAATTAAAATGAATTTTAACTCTAATTAAAAACTAAGAGTATTTTCTGATAAATCTTTAATTACAGTCACACCTAAATCATTGGAGTAATAAAGTAAAATTATTTATATTACAACCCCACAATTTTTCTACGTTATGAACTCTTCTCATATTTTTAATTATAATTTCGATTTTAATTATTTTGAATGTAATTTTTCTACCTTTTTGATCATCTTTTTTCTTAAGATATCTATATATCACAAAATCCTACAATAAAGTAATTTTGTTTTTAAAAAGTTTAGAACGTAATGTAAATATTATCTACATGTTTATACATTTTATAAGATTGGAGATGTTACAAACATTAATAAAAAGTCCTCATTGCCATATATTGAAATTAACCTTATCAAAATGAGTTGTGAAAACTATTATTATTAGGTGTTAAGAAATAAGATTGATTTTTATTCTGATTGAAATTGGTTGAAAAACAACCCTATTTAACATCAACTAAAAATTTTGTTTTACATAAACTAAAAAAGTTAAGTTTAACATCAGTTAAAAACATCCTATTAAATATATCATTGAGTAATATTAACTATAAATAATATTGACTTATATAAAAAAAAAAAAAAAAAATAAAAAAAAATAAAAAAATATAATAATAAAAAAAAAAAAAAAAAAAAACTTAATGACAATGACAAAATATAATTATGATGGACTAAAAAAAAAAAACCTTTAAAAAAAATATGTTGAATTGATATCATGATTATCAGTAAAGTCAGCAATATTTCTATCAAAATTGAATATGTAATATCTAAAAAATAGTTTTAGAATAAAAAATTACTACAACATAAAAAATAGTTTTAGAATAAAAAATTACTACAACATAAAATTTAGCTTTATAAATAAATAAGATGATATTTAAATATTTTTTAAAATAAAAAATTCATATAAATAGAAAAATTAGTTATTTAGTTTTCATTTTTATAAAAACCACAAGCTCTCTCTAATGAGGGGTATTTTGCTCTTTTGTTCTTTTTTCTTTAAAATTTTGCCTTCATTTCTTACCAAATTGATTATAGGAGGTCATCCCTAGATTTGTGTCGTTGAGTAGAACAAGAATGTCCGATTAGAATCTTGAATAACATAGTTAAGTTGTCGGTAATTTTTAAGTTTTTGAAACTCTTTTGAGAGTCTCTATTCTATATATAGGTAGGAGAAACTAGTTTGAATGTTTCAAAAAATATTGTAAGTATTTTTTTATTAAGTATAAATTTGATAAAATTGAATTAAATTGAATGAATGTTTGTATATGGTATGAGATAATATCAATGTTTGTGGATGATGTGGAATAGTAATCAAAACATATTATCCATGTTGAGAATGTTGAGATTTGCATTATTTGAGTATTTGATCTAAGGAGATATACTAACTCTACTAATACATTAAAATCATATAGATAAAGATTACTGTCACAAGTGGACAGAGTTGAATGAGATTTAAAATATGAGTCGATCATAATAGGACATACAAACACATATGTATTAGGCCTTTGTCTATAAAAACTGTACAAGAAGTTTGAAATAAAAACTGATTAAAATGAACAATTTTTATTCGAGATTTAAGATAAAAAATAACTCATTAGAATAGATAGAATGATATCATATTGAGCTGACACAAAAATTTTATTTTATGATTATATGAAAATATTTTTATCCAATAAAATTCCTATTATATGAAAAATATAAGATTTTATCTAGTTAAAAAAATAATATAAAGGCCCATAAGTTTAAGAATCTTGATTTTTAGGTAAAATTATATATTTTAAATAATCAAATTATTGTTATAAATACCTAAATTTTAATCTATTTATAAAATAATTATTCTCTAAATATTTCTTATCAGTCCCATCATAAAGAAAAAAGAATTTAAGATTACCTTTTGTGATGAGGGTTTGTCGAAGAAATAAGATTTTATAACATTAATAACCAAATAATATATAAACAATCAATGATAGTAATAATATACTCATGCCAAAAATATTAATAAAAACTAATAAAATACTTATGAGACCCACTTATTTTTTTTCATTAAATATTTTCTTTATAAACAAGAAAAAACTAGATAAATTTGAAAACTTTTGGTCCAAAATTAATTTGGAACCATAATTTTTTAGATAAAACATAAATAAAAAATAACCATCAAAATAAGACAAGTGTTTTAGTTTATTCATAAAAAAATACAGGCTAATGATGAATATTTAATTGTTATACAAAATGTATAAGATCCATTTTTTCCCACGGGCAATTTTTATTTGAAATTTTCAAAATGGGTAAAACAAAATTTAATTATTGTCGTGGGTAAATCGTGTAAAGTTATAGTGATTTTATATCGAAGAAATCATGCCACCATGGCATGATTTTGTTTAACAGATAATGAAATTGTGTCAACATGGAATGATTTTACAATTTTAGTTCAGAAAAATTAGACTAAAATCGTGTTATCTCAGCACGATTTGAGTATTTTTATATTTTTAGCTACTCATCCACAATGCATAGGAGTATCAGTCCTATTTCAAAAATTTGTTTCCAAAATGTCTCTCCAAACCCTATTTTTCAACAATAATCTATATTAATGATCACCATGGATGATAAATACAGTGTGAAATTCTTAATGACATCGTTGCATGAAATGACCTGTACCATTTTAATGTCCATCATCATGATCTTTAATCATCATTGAAGAATAGACTTTGTAGACATGCTTATGGAAGAAGAGTTTAGGGAGATACCAGTGGGATTCAAATGCAAGGATGGTGGTTGAGTTGTAGATGAAACTGATTATCACGGTGAAAAATATAGATAAACTGAAATCGTGACACCTCAACACGATTTTAGTTAAGATAAATTACCCTGAAATCGTGTCACCTCAGAACGATAACGATTTCATTGTTTGTTAAACAAAATCATGTCACGTTGGTGCAATTTCTTCATTACGAAATCATCATTGTGACATGGCACGATTTATCCACGACTGTAATTAATTTTTTTTTACCTATTATGGAAATTTTCAAACAAAATTGCACTAGAATAAAAAAAATAAACTCCATTCAAAGAAGACACACAAACCTATCAATAAAGAAAGACAAATTAATTTTAAAAATTTTAATATATTAAATAATTAAATGTAATATTTTGTACATAAAAATAATCTTTATTATTCCATATATAGAAATTTTGTATAAGAAGGCTAAAGATCTAAATGTATGAGATATCAACTTAAGAAAAGTTTCAATTTTTTTATCAGTGTTATGTATATATTTTTGTAAATTATTGAAATAAGTAAAAATAATAATTTGTAAATATAATCTTGAATTATGTTATATATAGATAGAATTTAGAGAGTCATTAAATATTTACTACTGTTATCTTTGATATTTGTGAACTTGTGTTATTTATTTTTTTACATTTTAGTTATGAAATTATATTTTATAAAAGTTCATTTTAAATTTGGAGTGGATCAGTGAAGTTATGTGAAATAAATGTTGGCAATTTCTTCTTGCACCCCATATTTACTTCCTACACCCATCAGAATATGTGAATGAACACTTATAGCCTTGTTAATGAAGATAAAAGGAGTTAGAGTATTATAGAAAACATTTTCCGGAAAAGACTGGAGTGTGAAATGCCTTACAGAAAACGTTTTTTGTAAGAGGTTTTTGTATTATGGAAAATATTTTCAGTAAGAAATTTTTGTATTATGAAAAACGTTTTTCATAAAAGATTTTTGTATTATGGAAAACGTTTTCTGTAAGAGGGTTTTGTATTATGGAAAACGTTTTTCGTAAGAGGATTTTGTATTATAAGAAACGTTTTTCGTAAGAGGTTCCATAATAAAATGTTTCCTATAATACAAAAAGCTCTTATGGAAAACGTTTTCCATAATACAAAAATCTATTACGGAAAATGTTTCCACAATACAAAACTAGGTCTCACACCCCTTTTTTTGGAAAACGTTTTTTATAATACAAAAACCTTTTACGGAAAACGTTTTCCATAATAGAAAACCCAGTCCTCACACCCTCTCTTATGGAAAACGTTTTCTATAATATAAAAACCTTTTACGAAAGACGTTTTTCGTAAGACATTTCACATACACCACAACCCATTCTAAAATTCAAATGACACTCTGCATCTCTACACCACACCTAAACCATGCAAAATGAAAACAACTTACTTAGGAACAGTGAAGAAGAAGTTTGTTGTAGCACTCTCTATTACATCGTCGCTCGCTGAAAATCTACCATCACCACCTCGTCACTGAACCACTTTCCCTTGCTAAGGGTACTTTTACCATTACAAATAATTGTGGGGTGCAGGAAGCAATTGTCATAAATGTTTTTTAAATATTGGCCGAACTAAACAAAGCTACAGGCCCAATTTCATAACACTGTTTAGATTTTTTTATTTTCAAATATTTATTTTTTTATCAAGATAATAATAAAATATTAAAATAAAACTATTATTGTTAACCATGTAAAATAGTTTATTGGTAGTGAAAATATTAATAAAACAACATATCATTATAGAAATTGTAAGACGTATTCATTTTATCAAATTTAAAAGTCTTAAAAGTTAATTGATGTTTAATAAAATGATTTCTGTTTTCAGCATTCCTTTTCTTTTCCATCCTTTCTATCTGTTTTCCAAATAAACAATCTTTACTTTTATTAATTTCTTATATCTTTCTCCCTCTTTTATTTTTTCAAACCAAACAATCTTTATTTTTACCAATTTGCTACATTTTTTTTTTGTTTTTCTTCTCCTTCACTCCCTCCATTTATTTGCAACTAAATAATTTTCATTTTCACATACTTGTTTCATTTTTCTCTCTCAATATTTTTTGTGTTTTCTTTTTCACTTGTTTGTAGACAGATAAATTACACCTAGGCCTACCCTTTACTTAACACACTTGCATGAGTATAAATGGTGGTGATGGAAATTGTATTTGGCAGAGAGAGTTGAAAAGTTGAAAAGGAAGCAACTTTTGTGAATGAATGATATGAAGGGCGTTCAAGAAATCCCCAAAACACCATCCTCTTCCAAGGTACTTATCATCTCTTTCTTCAACCCATTTCACCTGTTTCTCATAATTTTGCAATTAGGGTTTTCCGTGCACCAGATCCCCTGCTTTTCAACTTTGTCGCTTGATTCATTTTTTTTTTTCACTTTTCATGGGTTCGCTGTAAAGAATTGCTTGTTCTTTGTATTGTAGATTAATCATATTATCCTGTCTATCATGAAATGGGTATTGCTTTCTTGAATAAAGCTACAAAATTTATAATGTTTTGTTCTTTTTTAATGGGTATGTCATATAAGTTCTTGTTCACTTTGCCGGTATGTGTTGTTTAGTGAGAAGGGTTCGGATCCCTTAAACATATAGTGTTGTGTTTGATTCTGGAATTTACAATTCACGTGTATGGAAAAAAATATAAGTGACCTATCCAAGGAAAATGGAAAAAATTGTTAATGTGGTGTTTTGATTGATAATTTTAGATTAGTAAGTGCTCAAATGGGTGAGAGATGAGATGGGACTTCAGAAATTTCAGCAATCTTTAACCAAATTTGAGGACCTTGGGTGTGATGGGGTACCACACCTATTTGTGCTAATGTTTCTAACTTGTCCTGACATGGTAATGGCAACCATCCTCTGTGGCATTTTAGAAGGAACTCAGATCCTGTGCTGCCAAAATCATCTACAGGCATGATGGGTGCAAAGTCTGGATGATTGTTAGATTAACACAATAGTAGTTAGGAATTGATATTTGTTTGATAAACTTTTATATATTCGAACTTGCATTACCAATGAATACTTGATGTTTAAATTCTTTTGCCACTGTTATAAAGTGGTTACTGTCTGTTTCTGCCGTTGAAAGGAATGAAACTAATAGATTCACTGCACAGACAAAAATGATCAAAACTTGAAATGAAAGTTTGCATATTTGACTGTTATTGTGTTTAGTAAAAAAGGTTAAATGCACTTACTTTCTTAACTGCTGCCAAACAGAGAACAATGTCAAGTCAGGGTTCAGTGGATATATACGCTGCACAATGCAAAAACTGCTTGAAATGGAGAGTGATGGATACACAGGAAGAGTTTGAAGAGGTTAGAAGTAAAGCCACCGAGGAACCTTTCGTTTGCAGCAGAAAGGCTAATTGTTCCTGTGATGAACCTGCTGATATTGAATATGATTCCACTCGAACGTGGGTCATTGACAAGCCTAACCTCCCAAAAACTCCACAAGGTTTTAGGAGGAGCTTGGTACTTAGAAAAGATTACTCCAAATTGGACGCTTACTACATCACACCTTCTGGCAAAAAACTGAGAACCCGCAATGAGATAGGAGCGTTTCTAAAAGATAATCCAGAATTCAAAGGTGTTTCTGTTACAGATTTTGATTTTTCTTCCCCAAAGATAATGCAGGACACCATCCCAGAGATAGTTGAGCAGAAGGATTCTTCTAACAAGAAAATCAAGATAGCCAAAGGTGATATTTGAGGAATATCATCTCAAGTTTGCATGATGCAAAATATGTTGATTCTGGTTGGTTTGTTGGATATTACTGTTTTTTGTAAAACCAAACCTAGCAGTATACCAGCAAATTTTGTTCATGTCTTTGTATTATATTCTAATTTTAGTTTTAGTGTTAATGTTGTTATCCTGTTTAAAATTAACCGAAATTCGCACACCTAAACAAAACAGATATTTAGTGCTACATTTTTCAAACATCGAATTTACACAGAACACCAAAGATATCACTGTATTCTTCTTCTAAGCACCTCTACTGTCTTGTTTTCTTATTTCCCGTTTTTTAATCAACTTCCAGTTTCTTTGTGTGACCTTCAGGATTCTCTTGCGAAGGGAATATCTGATTACTCCTTTAAAACTCCCCATTTGTTTCATAGAGCAGTTGAATAAATGCGCTTCAGCAAATGTGACTTTCGGAGCTGCACTCGATTTCTTGCCATTGTTTTCAATTTGTTAATTACTTGGAATCATTCAGTTAATAAGGTAAAGAAACAATGCTCACCTCGCAAATTATTCACTTTTTTAATGAATTTTATATTAAAAGCTAAAGCACTTTTGCAGTTACATTAAGAAAAAAAGTATTGCTCCCTACAGAAAAGGGACACTACTTAAATGTAGTTGGTGGGTAGTGGTTTGAGTGATGTGTGAGACATGTTAAATGCATAAAAATGGTGTAATTCTTTTTTTATATATTTACGAAAATGGATATCTTTATTATTTATGAAAATAGATAAAATTAGAATAAAAATTATGTTATGATGGTTAACCCTAACGAATAGATAAAACAATTTACGGAAAGCAACAAATTCCAATGTAGCGTGCTTTAATTACACCAATAAAGAAAAAACGTTGTAGGAGAAGCAACATCCTCATTCTTATAAGAAAAAAAGTTGTATATGAATGTTGTTCTAATCCAAATAAAGAAAAAATTTATAGAAAAGTATCAAATTCCAATTAGTTCACTTGAATGATGCTTTAATTACACCGATAAAAAAAATAAGCAACAAATTTCTAGATATTACAATTCATTTCTCATTTTATTTTTCTATCATGAAATTGTGCAATGTAAATACGATTTTAATTAAAATAAAAAATTTCTGAAATTGTCCCCTTATCATAGAATTTCTTTAGATAAAACAACTTATCTATTTTCGTAAATAAAAAGTTACTTATTTTTGTAAATATAAAAAATTACACTACTGTTAATGAATTACATCTATTTGATATTTTATTCAATAAAATATTATATAATAATAAAATAATAATTTATTTAAATATCAAATAATTATATTTTAGTGTGTGGAATGTGAAACTATCAACACCCTTCTATATTTATGTTACTTTTTTAATAATTGACGGAGAGAAAGAGAAATTCCTCCCTACCTTAACACTAATATCATTGATGTCAATGATTAATAATTAAGGAGAGAAATTGAAATATATAATATCAATGATTACAAATGCTTATGATTACTAATAAATACGTAAAATTATTAGAAAATAAATTTATAAAAGAACTTCAAACGTTATCTAAATATGATACAATCTATGACGTTCTTATAATATTTATTTTTCTTTTTCCTTATAAAATTTAATGTGATTTTATTACTTTATTGTATAATGACTCAGTGATCTGAACTGAAAAAACATAAATGCATCACATTATACCGCGTTCAAATAATTAAAATATCAATAAATTGTTTAAAATGTTCAGTAAAATGATTTTTGTTATTTTACTTAGAATGTATTTATGTTTAAAAATAATAACTATATTAAATATTACGCTTAAATCATATACTAACATTTTAAATTAATTTTTAGAGCTAATAATTAAAATATACCTCATGATTTATTTCAATTTTCTATCTCTTCTCAATTATATGATTGTACACTATTTTCTCTCCATTAAAACGATTTCGAAACATTAGACGGGAATGAAATTAAATGTAAGAGTTATTTTTAATGCATATAAAATCGAGCAGTCATGGTATTATTGAATCGGTATTCTATTTTCATCTAACTTTCGGTTAACTTAATCCTGCTGCTTTGATTTAAAGGTGAGAGAACAGGAGTAGAGAACAAAACACCACTCTTCTTGGTTAACTATACAAATTTTCTTCACTATAATTCTGGCACAGACTGTATTGTACACCGTATATATGATTTCCCCCTAAATAAGAATCAATGTTGTGTGCAATAACAGTAATGAATCACGATGTTATCCCCCCAATCTGTTCAGAGAAATGTTTCATGATCGCAAAATGAATTCCACACCAAAAATGTTGCAATATCAAATCTTATCATGAAGGCATCAACCAGCATCGTACTGCTCTGGACTCTGCATCCTTCAATGTGCGTTGCAGTCAAACCGTGTGCGAGCATTGAATGTGGTTAGCTGTTAGTGACCAGAAAATGGTACACCCAAAAATTTAATCAGGTTTAGTGTACTCAAGCAGCATGTGCGGGGACCGGTATATCTTCACCAGAGTCCAGTAAAGGACCTCTTCCACTCCAAGCTCACCCTCAGCTCTAGCAGCATATATATCCTCGCATATAGCAATCAATCTACACATGAAACATGCAAGAGAAATGTAATTACCGCATGATGTATCATAAATAGGGTAACTAACAATCTTATTGTAGGGTAATGCATGTTCAGGCTAGACATTGTCAAGGGAAGAATGCGGAAAACATTATCATTGGTACGGCTATCTTCAGGAAATAACTCTTCAGTACCTGTCACAGGAAGGTAGGTTCTCAAAGGGAATTCTCATCCTTAAGTCAGAGCACTGGAGTCTGATAAAACGTCCAACAGCTAGAACAAAAGTTATGTAAAGCCCCCATATGCTGAACTTGCTGAGTGTGTCACCGAGAATGCCCTCTGAAGCAGTATTACAATTTTAGAAATATTGTATCAGGCAATATTATCAGGAAACAGAATGAACTATGGACACAAATAATTTCATGACCAACTTACGCGGTGGAGTCTCCTCAGATATTATGATTGCCATAGGTCCCGTCAAACCACCACAAAGTCCACTTAAATTTGATCGATTAATATCTCGGAATGTCCACCACTCAAATTGCTCACGATTAATAATGAGATCAGCACTAACAGCAATGTCCTGACAAATTGAAGTAGAAGTTTTTAATAGTAATTTTGTATCACTTGAGGAACATGAACACCATCTCTCCTCCCTCGTCGTGAGTATCACTCGTATTAAAAAGAAATAGTAATTTCTAATTTAAAACCAAATTGTTAGAGGAAAAGTCCCAGCGTTTACTGGAAAACTACAGCACTATAGGCAACAAAAGATGATTAACTTCTAGCAGTCAACCATGTGATGCCAATATGCAGTTATTTTCTCAATTCATATGCAATCAACAATTGAAGGAAGAAACAAAAACGTTAGTTCAAATAAAAGAGGAAAGGAGTGAACTAAAAAGAAAAATATTAGAAACAAACACATTTTCTTATTCCTTCATATCCACTACTTTATTAATAAAAAAAAATTATTAAAAACTTTGAATCAGGAGAGAAGTTCACTATATAAGTATGCTCCAAAATATTGTGATTTTCAATAAATTCCAACCATTTCAAAATGTGTTCCTAGTATATCTCAGCAGAAAATATGAACTCAGAATCAGATTACCTCTTCCAGAGGTCTGACGTCACCTGAACCAGTGAGACGGAAATATCTTGGATAAACATTAGAAATCCTAAAACTGTTTATCGAACCATTAAGAACCATCTGAACATCAGACTGCGTTGGAAGATATTGGGGATCAACAGGTTTTTCATATTTCACAACTTCTTTCCCTTTTGGCCTGTCCCTTGAAAGTATCCAGGTGAAAAAAATTTCCATGTCGGTATTCCATTCAAGGGACTGAATCAATCTGGTCTGAACAACAAGTGGAACAAGCCACAGTGTACTAGCATCAGCTTGACAACATATCAACTGGATATCATTCTTATTATATGCATCCAAATAGCCAAACGGATCGGAATTGACATTTGAATCTAGTAGATCCCACCGTAGTCTTTCACATAGAGTAGTTTGATACAAATTCAACCTTCCGCTTACTGTCTTGATATCAACCTGAAAGGTAGCCTCTTTTATGGGGTTTGCAATGTTTGTCGGGTTACCACTGCTATACATCTGTAAGGAAACAAGTAAATAAGATGTGCTTCAATAATTTCTTATATGCTATTTGGGGTAATTGAAAAATTGCAATGGTCAAACACATGAGCATAAGCTTAATATTAACAATTTCATAATGATATCACACAAAAATCTAAATTATGGTTAGAATTGTAAAGAGTTGACAAAATTATAAATCATGAGATTGTAACACAGATAGTAGATTTTATTTCTATATAAATAATGTTGCTTTGATAAATTGGTATGTGACTGCGATTTTTGAATTTCGTAGAGAGAAGAGATGCACGTGTGTCTTAATTGAGTTTTATTTTAATAAAAACTCATTCATCCAAGAAGGTAAATGATGCATTACAAAACATTCTTATTTTTTAATTGGGTTTGAAATTTGTTTTAATTAAAACACAATTCACTGAGAAAGTAGACAAGTGCTGTAAGATTGAAAACACAAGATGAACTTTACTTGGATGGTATTGTGACTAACAACACACATAACGACTTAAAATCTTAATTGTATCAATTTTCGATTAAGAATAGGTTTTATTTAAATTGAATCCATTCACCCAAGGTGGACTTGGTGCAACGCACAATCTAAAAAAATTGCAATCCACACCTTTTTATGATTTTATTCGACGATTCGCACGATTTTGTTATACCAGGATCATGCATAGGATTTGAATCGTAGATTTTACGATTAAAACCTCGATTTTAACTACCTTGTGGTATTTTCAAACAAAGTTGTTGAAAACTTATCATTATTATTAAATTAGATTTGAAAAAAAAAATTAATCAAAATTAATAAAAGCGTTCAAAAACATTATGTTTTACAAAATCATTAGAAATTATAATTACACCTTTACCAAGCTGTTAGATGGCATATAGATAAAAAATATTCTCAATATCTCCATAGTAATTAGGAAAAAAATATCTTCAAAATCTTCCTATTCATTTCAACATATTTTTATTTCCTTCTTTAAAGGTTTTGGTTATTACGATTAGAAATTTCACATCGACTACATATAATACCAATCTACAATATATAAATAGGGATAAACCTCAACTTACAAACGATTTTGTAAGGATGAATTAGGCTTAAACTGCCCTTGACTTCAACTCCTAAGCGATGTGAAACTTCTGGACGTACCGAGACAAGCTCCCCAGTTGAAGACTAAGGGAACGAGGGTTTATCTTTGGAATTACTTTTCTATTCTCACAAACAATGGTAATGTTCCGACCTCAAGTCCATTGAGATAACATCATTAGAGTCAATCATCACATCTGAGGTACTATCTCCTTTGGAGCTTGGAGCTCCATCATGATTTTGTCCTTAAAAGGTGTTTCGGTATCAGAGCCAATGTCATAAATTCAATTCCCAGTAGGGTAATAACTAAGAGGAGTGTATTTAAACTGTTTTTGACATCGACTCTTGAACAATGTTGGACTATTGGACATACTAGAATAAGTGAAGGTGACATCTGCTGAAATGAAATAACGGTTAAGAGACGGAGAGAAACATTTATATCCTTTATGTGAATGCTTCTTCAATCCTGTAATAATCTTATTTCGTAAGGATGAGTTAGGCTTTAACTCACATCTTAAGACAAACCCAGATCCCATCCTAGTGAGGTTTAATGGTCTATCGGGCCGTTATCGGATTACCCACGAATATGTTTGGGCAATCTCCTGAACTTTCAACAAATTCATCTACCTTTTCACACTCTACCAATCAAGGTGGACGGAGTGGAAATCATGGTCAACGTCCTCGTTGCAACTATTGTCAATGATGTGGTCATTGAGGGAAATTGGCATACAAAGGCAAGATAACTTTAGGACCATCTGATGAGGTTACGATTACAATGAGTATCTTCAGTACAAGGCAAACATGCAACATACACAACTCGTCATCAACATTGCTCAGTCTAGTAATCTTGTAACCTTTGTTTCTCAGAGCTCCTTGCTTGGACCTTTGATTCTTGACTTCGATGCCTCTTATCATATGTCTGGTAAAAAGTCCCTTTTCTCTCACCTATCTTATTTGGATTCTTTACCCTCTATTATCGTGGCATGACTCTTAAAAGTTCTTGGCATTGGCCAAACACGACCCTCTCCTAATCTTACCTTAGATTCTTCGCTTTATTCTCTTGGGTGTCCTTTTAATTTAATGTCCATTAGTAAACTCACTCACAACCAAAATTACTCCATTTTTGGTTAATAATTCTATTCTTGTTCAGGATTGACACAATGAACAGATGATTGGAGCTGGACATGGGTCTTGAGAATTCTACTATGTCACAATTAGTTGCTGGTATCTCCATTGCATCTCAAGCCCTTGATCATCAATGCATGCGTCATCCTAGTATTACCAAAATGCATCTTATGGTTCCGAGTTTTTCTTACCATTCATCTTTTCAATGCGATTGTTAGTTAGGAAACACCCTCATCATACATATGGTCTTCAGGTTAATAAAAGTGTATACTTCCCTTTTGACTTGGTTCATTTAGATATTTGGGATCCTAGTCGTGTCGATCAACTTTGGGTATTTTAGTTTGTTACTTTCATGGACGATTTTTTCTGATGTACTTGGTTATTCTTAATAAAAGATATGCACCCTCTAGCATCAGACCTGGACCAAAGATCCACTTCTGCTGCCACTGTTCCTAGGACCTAATTTGGTCCTGGTGGTCTACGGATCAAACTGCTGTTGGTTGCTCCAATATTGAAGCTGAGCATCGAAGCTTGGCTTAAGCCAGTGCAGATGTCACCTGGATCGAAACTTTTCCTTTTGAACTTCAGGTCTCCCACACTGTCGCTACCATTCTGTGACAAGAGCACTGTTGCTGTCTCCCATAACCTAGTTCTCACACTACAACCAAGCACATGGAGGTTGACCTCTTGTTTTAAGAGAAAAGTTGTTGCCAAAACGCTTCAAGTGGTCCTGCCCTTGATCAATGCGCTCTCTCCAAAGCCTCATCTCCCTCAAGGTTCTGCGATTTCATTCCCAAGATCAAAGTGATATTCACACAGTCCTCCCTCACCCTTTATGAGCTTGCAAGGGTTATTAGAGTATTGTTTAACTCTATTTTCTTTTCACTTCACTCATTGTACAGCTGGAGTTAGTAGGTCAGTTAGAGCTTAGGGACTGTAACCCTTCATATAAATTACTTCTGTATCACTACTTTCAGTGTGTTTTTCCGTTTACAATGGTAGATCGGAAACTTCATCTATACTTTTCTCTCTAAATCTAGTATTAGTATGTGAATGAATATTGTAACAGGTGATGATTGGAAGGAACAAGTCCTATGCCAAACTCGAATCATGGAGTCTGAGATTAGAACTCTTGAGAGGCAAGTATTCTCTAGGAATTGAAGTGAATCAACCCAAGAAAGGTATCTTCACATCTCAACTGAGATATGTTACAAATTTGTTGCTCCAAGAGACAGAAAGACAGTTTGTAAAATTGTAAGTAACCACATAGATTCAAACCTTAAACTGGGCAATGCAAATGATAGTACAGCAGAGGATAAGGAGATAAATAAGTGTCTGGTTAAAAAATTAATCTAGTTCACACAACATTAAATATTGCTTCCGTTGTAAGTTTAGTAGTCAATTTATAATTAACTTAGAGAATTCCACTTAGTAAAATATAGTAACCAATCCAAGAGATAAACATGAAATTGATTAACTAATCCTAGAAACAATCTAAGATATGATTCTGGATATTTACGTTTAGTCTATTACTTACCAACATCGGAGCCCATATAACACAGATCAAAACAAAGAAAAGGCATATCCCGTTACAGCATTTGGTCATTTTTGTTTGCTTCTCCCCCTGTTTGTGTGTAGCTCTATTCAAAACTGAATCACATTTGACAAGGTACAAACTAGCATTTATGTCCTCCAGCTATTAAAACGGGGGAAAGATGTTAGTTTCCATGAAAATTGGAAGCCAAAAAAAAAACCATGAAATTAGACTTATGAGCTTTTCCAAATTAGTCGCAATACAAAGAAAGTTAATATAAAAAGTGTTGCTAACACCAAACTTCAATCGAACATATGGCTCACTAATATCCTAAAATACATAATCTCAAATTATATTCCTTTTCCAAATAAACAATACAGATTATATACTCAACAAAGTATTGCCATTTTATTACAAAGACATGAAATTTTGATCAACCACCATTTGTCGTTTTTCTTTTTGTCCTTCCGTTTGGAATAGGTTGGTATTACAAAACATATATGGTGATAACTATTGCCATCTCATGAAATTCTCAAGCAGCTGCCATTTTCAGATTGAATGATCAGTGACCAAGGAACTTCACTTAATATGCACTAAAAGTAATAGACTTTTCATTGGAGAACGGTATTCACAATAATAGGGTAGTACCAAAGATAAATTAATATAAATGATAGTTTATGAAGCTGTTACCAAAAAGAGTATTTAATGGGGCAAATTTAACTTTTTGGATGAAGATTGTGATTTTATAAATAATAAATAAATGTTTACACCTACCTTTAGCCAGTCATACATGGTCAGGGATGTAGTTGTGCATGACCAGTCAAGAACACATCGTAATTCATAAAGGAATGGCAGTGCCCGATAAAGTCTATACCCTAAATAATTGATTCTTGAAACTTCACTGGTCAAAAATTGCCTATACAGAGTGCTCTTGTGAGGAATGCCGTATTGAATTTGTACAGCCTGCAGTCCTAGAGAAAGAGCCTTTGCAAGAAATATAGCACGAAGAGCAAACTGAGCTGTACGCTGTTGGGATGGCTCCAATTGCCAAGCATACTCTGTGACTGAATATGTGAAGAGAATGAGGTTGAAAATATAGAAAACCACTTTCCCCGTGGCAAATGAGCAGAGGTATATTATTCGATCAAGCACAATCAAGAAGAAGATAGCCTGAACACGAGCATTAACTCTTATTAGGAGTCTATTCATGGAAACTCTAATCAAGCATGCAATAAATCATCCCGTCATTCTAACATATGTAACAAAGAAACAGTGTTTTTTAAACATGGCAATGATGAATTATAGTCATTCTCTCTCAAAGTGCTACTAATTTTAATCCTTCCATCTGGAAAATCAAAAGAAACATTTTTCAAAGGTTCTGGGCAACTTATTGGCATTATAAATATCATGAATCGACAATCACAGAAGTTTAAGCTAGTAAGTAAAGTAGTATATGAATGATTTATATTAGATGTCTAACATGCATAAGATGAACTAAAAAACTCTCACAAGTTAGCATCAACCTATTCACCCCAATCTTTGGAGTAGATGAGACATTCTGTAAAAGCTGAAGTGCATGACGTTAACTTACGGAAAAAGTTAATTCGGTGTATCTTACTGTATTCTCTTATAAGTGCTTATTGTAGAGTTATTGATATAAACTGTGCTTATACGAAGGTGACAATCCTCTATTACAGAAGTCCTATATATAGGTCAAAGGATAATCATTGATAGGTGTCAGCTATAACTGACTAACCAAAACAAGTAGAATATTTTGAAAAGTGTCACATGACCTGCCTCAATTATTGAGGTGTTGCTTATATGTTTGTTTGGAAACTTCTTTCAATGTCAATTAGTTTTAAGATGAAATCTAACATGGTATCAAGTCTATATAACCCATCTTGGTAAATTGCGTATTCTAGCAGACATATGTGGAAAGGAGTATTGGGAAGTTCCACAACACCTGTCTCATTTCTTTTGGTGTTGCTTGTATATTTGTCGGGAAACATCACTTATTGCCAATGGGTTTCTAAGATGAAATTTAACAGACTATAAGTAGATCAAATGTGAAAATACAGAGATAAATAACTATAACACTTGCCCTGTATTTAGAATGAGAGAGATATGGTACAGAAGGACAAAAATGAAATTGGAATTTCTGTTCCTAGAAGTAAACTTTCCCTTCTTTTTTCTGTGTTTTCTCTTCAACCAAACAAAGGAAAACACAGTTATCTATATTTTCCTTTCTTTCTATTTTCTGTCTTCCATATCACAATACCATTGTACAGAAGTTGATGCAAACAAGACCGTGGTTTATTAATATACTACGGAAAAACTCTTCCTGCCCTGTTTAAATAATGGAAGGATAATTAAAAATAAAAAGTACAGACATACCATCAACATAAAGACATATTCTTTGGGAAACTGGTCTTCAAGCTGATATACATCGAGAAACTCACTCTTATTTTTTATGACAGACTGATAGAAGATGGCAACAAGAAAGAATACAATCAGATCTGCACAAAATATGTAAGCATACAGATCAATTTCTCTCTTGCCTCCTCCAATTACAGAAAGAATACGGTAAGGGAATCCCACTTCTTCCACCAAACCAGTACGCTGAGCTTTGAGGATTTCCTTGGCAACATCAGCTGCTGGAGTTAAAGACTTGTTCCATTCTGTGGAAGAGCTGTCAGTTACTGGTGAAGCATAAACAACTTCGAAAACAACCAAGGCAACATTGGGTTTCTCTAGACTTCTTTCAATGCTTTGAACATTAACCCTGCTAGCAAAAGAGCAAAGATTTGGATTCTTTTCCTTGCAGTTTTCAGCATGAACAATTCTGAGCACCTGATTAATTCCAGATTCAATTCTCTGTGGTTGAATCCCATCCTCTGGCCAGAAGTTGACATCCAGAGAAACCTGAACAAAGTAAGGAGGGGATTCGGCTCCTTGTGTGAGTGATTTCCAGTACCTAAAAAAGCTTCTGATAACCAATTTTACCATGTTGATAATCTGATTTAGCAGATCCCATGCTCTATCTTGCCAGTTATAACTAGTGGGATCATCTTTTGCATGAAGATCGTTCCTCTTATACTTGAAGTCAGTGGAAGACATCCATTCATCATCTTTTGGTGTAATGGAGCTTTGAATGAGGGTAAATAAATACACAAGAAAGAGAGGTAACGAACTGACGACAAATGAAGAAGTGATTTTGTGTGTTGGAAAACCTAATTCTCGTAACAGGTAAGGATCAATACTCAACCCACAATGCTGGATGATAATTTGGTACAGATACTGAAGTAAAATATAAAGTTCTGTATAGATCAGCATGATAATCCAGAAGATGTAACTTGGACCAGTATGTACACATAAAGCATACAAAAAGAGAGCCCCTATATACACCATTGATAGCAAACTGAAATTCCATAAGAACACAAGAACAAAGGAACAGTAACATACAACATCATTATTGGAACGCATCTGGTTCCATATATAACGAAAGATCCTTCCCAACTGCAGACTTGCAGCATCAGAACTCTTATCAGATTGCATAGATGAAGAACGGTCCATATAAATGTGCCGAGTTTTCTGACTCTCCATCTCGTCGTAGATCCTATCCTCAATGTTTGTGCGCTCATTTGAATCAGAATCTTCTTGTGAAATATTCAGAAATGTCACTAGGTTATTGACTGCTTGATTCCCAATGAACTGTACCTGGGAAACACCATCACCTATTAATTGTACAGCAGACTTGAGAGGGTTCTCTTTTGGTTGCCCTTTAGCTATTTCCTTTTTTCCTGAATCACTAGAAGCAGTATCAATATCTATTTCTGTAATTTCACAAATAGGAGAATCCAGCTTCATGTACTCCTCCATCAATGGAGTTTCTACATTTGTACAAGCAGATGGTTCCTGCAGTTCACCAGGATGAACAGAATCCTCTCTTATTGCAGAATCTAGTCTCCCAAGAACTTGGTCTTCTTTATCAGAGATTCCAATGTCATTATTTGATGTGAGAGAAACACTCCTTCTTCTTCTCAAACCTTCACTATTGTGAGAAAATCCATCAATACAATTAGTTGATCCATTCATGCTATGGAGTTGTATTTGCAAATTAAGCATTTCAGATTTCATCTTCTCCACCTGTAAATTACGTCGTCGTTTATTCTCTTCACTTTCACGATTTTGTTGTAATTGTGCAGTTTTCCATGCAGCCTTTTTCTCTTGCTCACGCACAATAGCCCCAATTTGCTCTGCTTCCAGGTAGCGACATACATAATCAAACTCTTGCGAGGAAAACATATATGACTGAAGTGATACAAGCACAAAAATGATAATCTCTACAATTGCAGATCTGGCTGTTATCCGAAAACCATAATCATATTTATAAAATCCAATCATTTCATAAATGTTATTCACTGTCTCACACTTCCCAGCACTTGGTCCCCCAATAAAAGGAGACTGATAAGCAAGAGAAATAATAATAACAGTGAAGTTGTATATGCGCAAGAACTTGAATATTCTGTTTTTCTTCTTCAGTATTTCAAATCTCATGCGAAAGAATACCAGAGCAAAGGCAAGATAACCAAGATGCAAAATGTCGTACTCAAGTGTTCCAGTAATCAATACTAATATCAGCACAAGGTCAAGAAGATGGCAATAACAGTAAAGCCTCAAATAGTCAACAAAGGTCCACATGCTTTTAGTTTCAAAAGATAGATCTCGCCAAACAAATGTGTTCCTACGCTGGGACATAATCTGACGATATGTTGATGATCCTGAAAAGCTAGGCAAGCGATCTGCACGAAGTTTGAAGCAAGCCAGCATGAATACCACAAAGTAGCTAATCAACATCCTGGGGTCGTCAACAGTAAGTCCTACAACAGAAAAGACAGTAAAATGAACAGGTTATTGAAGGTTTCAAAGTGCAAAAAAATATATTAAATAAGAGAAATTGTATTTCTATAATATAACAATTCATAGAACAGTTTTTTCATAATTTATTAAATGTCATAATGATGGAGAGAGATAAATAGAAAAATATTGTATACATTATTTTATGTGTACCACATCTCATTAAAAAATGGGTCTCGGTAATCAGTTGGCTTAAGGACTCTGGTTAAGGACATTATGTTAAATACTTCAAATTATTTAAAACCAAATCTAGCATTATCTTAAAATAATAGATGCATATTAAATACAGTGGTGGGAAGCCCTTGGGAATTTTAAGAACCGATGACCCTAATCACTAGTTTCAATCTGTACCCACAGAGCGAGATGCTTCACATAGGAAGAAAATGACTAGATATCTCAAGTATCTAAATAAAAGAAAACAACCAATTAGCCAAATATATAGGCTAAAAGAAAACTGTCTAATGCCTTCACACACTTAAAATTTTAGAACTAAATATTAACAGAATGATCATGGACTTCTTCCATAGAAAGTGAAACTCAGAGAAGGATAAGAGAGCCCTACCGAACCAACACTTTTCGCAATAATGGAAATGCAGAGTAGAAATTTTCCAGCAGTCACGGCAACGAATCTTATTTGAAGCATGAGAATGCAAAGGTTTCATATCCTTCCAGATTACTATGTATTCCAGGATGAGAATGGAAGCAAATAAAAAGACAAATATAGGCCAGACTTTGCGTATAATTTGCCGATTCAGAAGAATACAAGCAGCAAGCAGTGCAATATACAGCATGGATAATGCATTCAACAAGGCAAAGCTTACCAGGAGTAATGATATCATGTTTATCTCAAGTCCAAATAAATTAAACATATTCTCCATCCAAAATTTCAAATATATTTTTAAGACAGTCTTCTGTGTCTCAAATCGCTCCTTTCTTAAAGTAATAATCCGTTTCTTGTTCCACTTGTGACTCTCCTTGGAACTTCCCCAAATAAACCCAAATGAATATTTTTTACTGTTACTGTCAGAACCTCCTGTTTTAGAGGATGGAGTATCAGGCGCTTGGGAAAGACCAGAGGTAATAACTTGCAGTGAATTGCCTGACACACTTTCTTTTACTGCAGATGGAGGATGTGAATTATATGATCCTTTACTTTCCTCATTGCACATAGCATCATTAACGAATGCATCTTCTGTGGGAACAAACAAAGGACAAGGTTCTTCCCATTTTCCTTTGCTAAGAACTTCATTTGGCATCCTCTCCAGCCAACGGAAGACATTGTATTGAAGAGTACAAGCCACAATCACTAGCACTTTTCCCCTCAACCCAGATTCTAGACCCCAAAAGCCAGGCTGGAATACATGGAACCCCAAAAAGAGAGATATATCAGAATATTTCTGCCCTGGAAACATTTTAGCCTGCTTGCCCAATAACTGAAAAAGATATTCAGCTGTCACCAGAAAACCTGTGTAAGCTAAGAATGATTTGGAGGGTATAGTAGAAACTTTTGGTAAAATGGAGCAGAAGACGAGGCCAACCAGATACAAGAAACCAAATGCACTAATTGAGCTTAAAGATGCATAAAACAGAGCAATAAACAAGATCTTCTGGCTGTGCCAGATAATAAATCGCCTGATAAACCCAACTGCCCCTGGTTCTAACTGATCCAAGTGATCCGGCCTGCTCTGCTTGTTCTTCCTCCTCTCATAACTATAAAGTTGCATAACAATTAAGACTGCCATAGATTCCCAAACATTGTCAAAAGAAGATGCTTTTGAGTCATATCCCAAATAAAAGTAGAGATCTATTAATTTGGACAACCACATCTCCAGGCTTGAGAAGCTGCTCAAGCTATAAATGAAAATAAACACCAAAATTGAGTACACTTTCAATGGAAGCCAAAGCTGTCTTTCTGTTCTCTCAACAAGTTGTCTTCCAATAATCCAAAGAAGGAGAAGTAATACATAACCAAATGATATGTAATTAGGTCTCACCATGTATACAGTGAGAAGAATAGTGAGAAACGCAATATAAGTACCACATGATCGGTATAAAGATAGGAACTTCTGCCCAATTGTACTCAGGTATGATGCTACTCTTCTTTCTGTAAAAAGAAATTATGATAGAAAAACATGATTCACAATAAATAAGACAGCAGCTGCAAAAGTAATTGCAGTACAAAGACTTAGTTTTCAACAAATAGTAGGAGTATATAAGTTTTGCATTTAAAGCATCCTAACCAGAGTTTACTCATCAAAACATTTTCATCGTCAAGCAGAGCCTTGAGGCAGCATGTGAGTCCTAGAGAACAACTGATGTCACTTATATGCTTAACAATTTTCTTATATTCATTTCTGGATATAATACTCAAGATAAATAGTATAGCAACCCCCATGAAGTAACACAACTAATTACACACTGTGACTATAAAATGTAAAATGTAACTCAGAATAGAAGCACTATAAATGTTTTTGAAATGTACCATGAGAGAAACTTTCGTCACTGTTTCTCACAGAGGAGGAAGAATATACAGACAATAGAACGGATTTGTTAAGACCAGCTTTCAAGATGCCAAATCCAATAGGAGGGCTAGGGGCATGCTGTATGATTGCTGAAAATGAAAATAACATCTCAAAACCATAGTTATGAATTGCACAGAAGCAAGCAAGTAAAGCTACTTCCAAGAAATCCCAGGCACTATCTTCTTCACGGAGACCTGCAACAATTTCATAGAACATGCTGTGAATCTCCCTTTTCCTTATCAATTAATAAGTGGGAAAGCATACTGATGTAATGGAATTGATATAATTCAAAACTATGAACAAATTAAAATGCACTACATACCCAATTGCATTACAACTTCCCTGCTTAAAGAGCCCTTTTTCTCCAGTGCAGCTGAGATCAAATTAATTCGAAGAACATACAACAGTGAAAAATGAATCTCGCATAGGAGAATCAGAGCCTGTCTTATCTTTCCACTGACATTGTGACTCAAAAGGTACATAAGAAAGAATATCACTGAAGAAAAGACAGAAGAGAAGCTAATCAATAAACTAGCATAGGATATGGTCACACAATAAACTGAATTCTACAACTCAATTAATGGCTTACAAGAAACGAGGTACATGACCACGGATCATTTAAATGGATTCCATGCAAAATGAACATAAAGGATTTGAATACACATACTATATACAGCATGGATGAAACCAGGCTTCATAGCAATGAGAAAGATCAATGCCAGCATGATAGCGCGAGAGCATTTCCGCAATCCCCATGCTATTGTTGCCACAATCAATACCTTAGTCTCTCCCTCCACTGTAGACAAGAAAGATGGGATGACATGACACGAGAAAAATCAAATATAGTCAGAAAAATTGTTCTTTGGATGAAAAATAAAATAAATAGAAAAAGAATTTATGCAAGTCACTCATAGTAATATAGTGAAGCCAGATAAATCTGAAGTTAATAATGATAGAAACAAGAATATTAAATTTAATACATATACAACAACTGATATGGAGGAAAAGTTCGTTTTGCTAAAACAAGCTTTTGGATATGATTAGTTACTTGGTTTCCATTTGTTGTTCAGCCAACAATTATCAGGGTTTATACCCCCATACATAAGTGCATGCATGCCTTTGTGCGAAGAGTTTGAACCAGTTGGGATTGAACTCAAGAGTATCTGATGCACAAGCATTGATAAAAAAAATGTCCGAGAACCCAGATGGCTATAGATATGACCAAAGTAAAGCTTATAACAGCTTAAGCAATCCTCACCTTATGAGTTAACTTTTGGGGTTGAATTGGCTCTGGTATCATAGTCTATCATAGATCTAATATTGACAACCCAATGAGCTAGCTTTTGGGGTAGATTTAGACTTAACCCAAATTCAACAGTATGAAATAACAACAACAATAATAGACTTGAAACTGATGGGAACTTAAGTTTCTAAGATGAATTACTTAAGTGAATTGAACTCAGCGCATTAGGTTTATAAATGGATTATGATTCAATTAGAATAATAATTTTTTAAAAATTTATTATAGGCAAAAGTTGGCATCCCAAATGATTATCAGAGGAGTTAAATTTGAAAACATAAAATGAACATGAATACATACATATACACACACATCCTCCACTATACAGGCATATAGTCACCAGTAAAAAGGGTACAACTGTATGTGGCTGTACATAACTCACAATTAAAGAGGTTTAATAAATTTCCGCGTAACAGGTATGACAAGATTGTAATTGATTACCTTTTACTGACGAACAGTCATTTGAGGATTGCCCACCCTCATCAGACAAGTAGAGGAAAACTGAATTGTTCACAAGATTACCTAATGCAACCAAAATTCCAAGACAAAATTGTGCAAGCAAAAAAAATCCAGGTATTGGATAGTGCCATAGTCCTACCATCTCCCAAATTTTCATGTCCTGCAAATATGTAAGAAAACATTTACAAAAAGTTAAATCTACATTCACTTGTAAATTTGTCACCCTAAAAGATTACCCGTCCAAGTTTCCAGTTCAGAAATGTGAATGCCACATTAAATATATAGGTGCTAACAGCCCACAAGAGAATGAAGACAAGAAGCAGTCCATTCAATCTGTGCAGACGAAATAAGGAAGGAAAGGCATAAACAATGTATCCGACATAAGCAAGTAGCCCAAATGCACACAAGCTTGCAAAATGGAAGCTCCAAAAGGAAAGGGCAAACAAGGAGACCTGCAAAATAAAATTAATCTAGGAAATCAATAAACAAATCATTTGGTATTAAGTAAACTGAATGCATATGAAACTAGAAATAAGTAGCTGCAAATGCATCAATAGAGATCACGAGTCCTATACCCATTGGACACGTACAATGAGTACTATAGTACCCACATCGATTTACCTAATGTATGTGCAATATCTAATGAATGTGAGAGGAAAAAGGAGTTAATCTTGGTCATCCAATACATAAATGGTCACAATCGTTTCAATTAGTTATAATCTTAACCATCCATTTTAGTTATATGGTCGAGATTTGTTCCTCTTGTGCTTCCACAACAGTGTGTCGCTCTCTATAGATGGATATACACACATAGAGATGTAGTATCAAATGACTCTGTTATAAGTTACAACTACTATGACACTAAGCAATAACCTCTTATTGGATAATTTTATCCAAATATTCTTCGAGGGAAAGTTTCTAATCATACATATATAGACACACATTAAAATAAAGAGGATCAAATGACACTAATATATGTTACACCAAATATTACAGTAAACAATAACTTCTTGTTTGATAATTTTATCTCAAAATATATACTTGGATTGGAAGTCTAATCACAGATTTTCAATATTCCATTGTACTTCAAAATTAAAGTTATATAAACTTTTATAACATAAGTTTAATTGCACATTTTACCACTCAATTGTCCATTATCGTTATTTTACCATCAATTTCCGTTAGAAACTAGTAACATGACAACTTCATAGATGTGAAATTTGATGTTAATGGGGCAATGGTGTACCAATATGCAATCAAAGGTAAAAAGAAGTGCAAAGTTTTGAAATTAAGTTAGTAAAATGTGCAAAAGTTTGAAATTAGAGTGATAAAATGGCCAACATTTTAAGAGGTAGGATAGCAACACTTGTTTTCTTATTCAAGAACCCAAAAGCTACTAAGTCATTTACCTTATTTAGTTAATAGATCATAGAGAGTGTGAGATTTAGTCCTAACTCAACCTCACAAAACTAGCTAGCAAAGTGAGGTGTGTACCTACTTACATACTATAATTTGGTCATACATATCTAGTCAATGTTCCAACACACTCCTTCATGCAAAGGACTGGACATTTTGAGTGTAGGACTAGAGATTTGTGGGTTGCACGATAGATCTAACAAACCTTGTTAGGATAGAATCTAATCCCATGTTAGAACGTATGGGTTCTAGTCTTAACTCAACATCACAAAATTGATTTGCAAGACAAGGTTTGCACTTACCTATATACTATAATTTGGTCACATCTCTAGTTAATGTGGGATCTCCACAATCAATAAAATTATTTTATATATAATATTATTACATTTATCAATTGTACATTTAGTTTCCTAAAGTATTATCCATTGGATGAATTAATTATGATATACTTGCTTAAGATGATAAATTACAAGTATATATAAAACAATATTATTGTATATTTCGTCTCCCAAATATGAATTGTTCTGTGAAAAACCTATTAAAAGTTAAGATGATACATTTATTTATTAAATATTTTATTTTAATTAAAAAAATTATAATTTATACAAAGTATTTACTAACTAATATAACTTTTATAATCCTATAACTGAATAAATTATAGATGTCAATCGCATAATTAAAAAAAAAAAAAACTATTGTAACAATTTTTTAAAATGAGGCTATTCATGGTTCTTCTATTATTGTTAGTTGTGATTCATCCTAGCAAAAACATAACTATGGAGTAAACAATTTGGCATCAAACTTGAAATCGGGAGTCTTTTAAAATCATAACCTAGCACCTTGGCCACTACACCTGTACTTAGTTCACCTTATAATGTCCATTCCATGCTTACAAGACTTAAAGTTCAATTAGAAGGTCATAGACCCTCGCCCATTGCTCTCATCACTCAAGGAGAGCCTTGAACTGCAAAGGAAGTTCTCAAAGTTCTTGAATGGCATGCTGCAGAGCAGTCCGAATATGATTGATTTACTGATGAATAACAAAATTTTGACTCTTGTTCCTTTACCTCCAAACAGATAGGCCATTGCATGTAAGTGGATTCACATTGAGAGAATCCATATGGTACTATAAATAAGTATCTTTAAGGATATCCTACTATATCTTTAAGGAGTTATGCTTCATGATCTGTAGATACAACCTGCTTCACCAACCTTCCCTTTACAACGAACTGCCTTTTCAAATGCAGATTGGACCTCAGATCCAGATGACAGACGTTCTACTTCAGGGTAATGTATCTTTTCTGGTCTGAACCTCATATCATGTAAGAAACAGTTTATTGTCGCATACTGCAGTCCGGCAGCTATTACTACTGAAGTTTTATGGATTCAAACAGTACTTAGAGAGTTAAAAGTGCCAATTTCAGTTCCTATCATTTTGTATTGTGAATCATAAACATTAAAAAAAGTGCAATGTATACTTAAATGTAAGGCATAAACATGAAAAGATACAAAATTTACATTTTAATTGTAGTCTATTTGTAGGAAGACTTTCAAAATAGTTCCAAGTAATATCATACTCCCTTTTTTATTTACCAATTTTTATAAAGCAATAGTCTAACAGCAAACCCATTCGGCAGTAGCAAGGGAAGGGAGCAGCACTGCAGCAACACATGTTGTTCAGGAGTAGAAGGGAACATTACCAGCATTTATAGTTCATTAAGTAGACATGAGGAAAAGACAGAGATTTATATTTGAGAGTCTAGGAGGAAAACGCAAAATAATGAGTGGACATGGTTGGAAGGAAATGAACGACCATTTTGCCTCTCTTCTTGGTCAGATTTGCATAAAAAAAACACAGATTTAGGGGGTTTTCGAACCAGGTCACATGACCCGACCCGGTTCAGAGTGTGACCCGGGCACAATTCCAACCACAATTCAGTACACTAAATCAGACCAAAAATCGTGATTCATGCAATTCTAAAAGCAATTTAAACAATACAAGACCAATTTAGGAGCAAAAACGAGTGTTGCAACGATTTATATCACATGGGTAGAGAATTGTATTGTACTGTGCGATACAAATAGTGTATTTTACGATACAACTCGTGCATCATACAATAATTACTAACATGGTTCCTATTATATGTTGTGACAACATGAGTCCGATTGCTCTCTCTCATAATTCCATTCTTCATGCTCTAACCAAGCATACGGAGCTGGATTGTCTTCCTTCGAGAGAGAGTCATTAACAACACTCTAAAAGTTCTGCATATACCTTCTGATCAACAATATGTCAATGTCCTCACCAAATCTCTTTCTCCTACACGCTTCCAGTTTTTCAGAGACAAACAGAAAGTCACTTCCAGAACGTCACCTTCAGCTTGAGTGGGTATGTCAGAATACAGTCTTTAAAGTTGTGGGTAACATTCTTTGTATGTTTGCCATTTGTATTTCTTAGACAGTAAGTTATATTTTTATTGGTTGTAACTGTCAGTAGTTGATGTTAGTTGGTTAGACTCTAGATACATTGAATCTATACAATCTTATTTTCTATAAATACCTTCGTACTCTTCTATGGTTCAGTAAATAGAGCATAACAGATTAATTTATTTTTCTATATCAGTTTATCTTTTCTTTAGAACCTTTAGAATTTTAACATAGCGGAGAGGATGGATGATGGATAAATGGATTGCTTACCACTCCTAATAAATATATGCAAAAGAAAAAAAAAAAAAATGTCATTTGACATCTTATTGTGTTTCGTTTAACTCTAGAAGAATGATTTTGTATGTAATATTCTGTCTTGTTTGGTGTATTTTTAATGAATGCTCTTTATTTTATAATGGCACTTATGTTTTATTAGTTCATGAATAAGGGATTGAGGGAAATCATATTTCAATTAACTAAAATTCAAGTAAAGAGGAAGTGTGGTGATCTAGGCACCTATAGGGCACAAGAATGGGGATTAACATTGTTACCCATGTGTCGGTAAGCCTAGATCCTACCAATTGTCATCCCCAATCCTAAACAAGATCATTTACCTAACATAAAGCATGCACACACAGATATATGAATGCAATTTTCTGCTAAAAGTTAACTTAAAATAGGCTATAAAAGTACACCGATGGAGGAAAGACTATAATAAAGAGAGTCACAACTCTAAGATCATTCATAATTGATAGCAGAAAGCAGATTATAACATGTTTTAAGAATATATACCGGGAAACCATACGTGAAAAAGTTGATACTGAAAGTTCGAAAAACAGCTCCTCTGAGTAAAACATTTGTATGTCTCACACCAGATCTGCACATTTAATAAAGCCACTCAGCAAAATTTAAAGCCAAAATCCACATTCCCAAAAAAGAATATGGAAACAGCAAGTGAGATGTAAATGTAAAACAGTAATATTATTCAATTAAAATAAGCAAAATTGACACATTAAGTGTAGGATGGAATGAAACATATGGAATTGATGAAAACATATGGAATGGCCTTAGTGGTACAGTTTGGAGTGTATTAAGTGTAGGATGGAATGAAAGGAAACCTAATAAAATCTATACCATTTCATTTCATCTAACATTTACTTTTCCTTCCCCAAACTCCAATGTTGGGGATACAAGATGGGAACAACTTATTATACTCTAATCTCTACCATTCTATTCACTTTGCAAAAAATGGAATGGAAATTTTCCTTCATGTAATCTACACTCATCATTTACGGGTGCTAAAACATATCCTTGAAAAGATATCACGTAAAGCAAATTACAAAAGTATATTTCTTTTTTATTACCTTGACTCACGAATGAAAAATGAATGCTTAGAGGGAAGCAGTTGCTCAGTCAGGCTACAGTCTGTTCTGGAAATAATAAAACCCATCTCCTCCAAATCAGATTTAATAAAAGACAGCTGCACCACAAGAAAGAATGTTAGTCAAAGAAAGAGTAAAGTGAATCAGTGAACACAAATAATAAGGGAAAACGAACTTTACCGTCTATATCATTACATTTTGTATAAAATAGATATGCTAAGTTGTAATTATGGTCCCCTTTTAAGTTTTCATCTGTGATTTTAGTTCCCTTGTTTGTTTGTTTTTTTTCTACAATTTTAGTCCCCATATTTCAAACAATTTCAATTTTACATACGTTTCATTTCTTTTATTTTTTACAATTTGATTGATTAAATTATTTTTAATGGCATTTTAAACGAATATGGTGGGTTTATGGGGTAAAGTTCAAAAAGTATATTCTTCAGTTTGCAACTTGAAGTATTTGTACTTTGATTGATAATTCTATGGACGAGGAGGAGGAGGGGCTAGAGGAGTAAAAGACAACTATGCAGTGATCAAAATGAAAAGGAACAGATTCATAGAATGTGATATCAGAAGAGATCAAATAGTGGTGAAGATAGGGAGAAAAACTTTGTAATGTTTTTAGAGCCTAAAGCAGCCGAGAAAGATCCATTTGTGAGATCAAGGTGAAAATTTTTTTTAAGATCGGGAGTGAGATTATGAACAAAACAAGTACAAATACTCAAGGAGTACAGGGGTGGTGGGTGAAAGGTATTAGAATAGGTATTAAATATCGTTAGAAAGTAGTTGTATTGGAAAACTGCTATATGATGTACCTATGAGTTGTATCTATCTCAAGACCTACGACTCCAGTTTTGATCTTTATTTTTCCCTCTACTCATTGTATCAAAATTCTATCAATACAAATATGAGAACATATGAAGCAAATTCATATTTAAATACTTCAAATGAAGACATAGTTGAAGTAGGAAAGATGACAGTGGTGTTGCACCTATAGATGATATGAAGGTTCCTCCAATTACTGATAATACTAAGGTGGAGGAGATGATATTAATGAAGATGAAGACCATGTGGAGGAGGATGATTACCCTAATTTTAATATGAATGATTTCCTAGATAGTTTGTTTGATTAAATAATTATGAATTAGTTATTATGAGTAATTTTATGACATGCAAACCTATTTTTAGTTGTGTTATGTATTGAATCTTAACATTTATGATTTATTCTCATATATTCATAACTCTTACAAATCAAGTTACGATTTTTTATCCCCTTTCCAATCCACTTAGGATCCAAAAATTTGACAGCATTGATTAAGGTCAGTCCTCCATCCCAAGCTCGTAGATGCAACAATCTTTGCACAGTAGCACACCATTACTTCACTCTGTTCCACCACTGTAGTGGCCACTCCAACCAATATTGACTGCTATACATCAAGTTACACTAACCCCACTTTTAACCAAACTTGTAATCAAAACACACTTGTAATTTTGTAAGTGGGTCTCATACTCATAACAAAAACATGTGATCTTAATTTTAAAGAGTCCATGAACACTATCGTCCCCATTGTCTTTCTTCACGTGCAGAACCACCCAAATTGCCCCTCACCTAATTATTAAATGCAAGCTACCATCTATTGCTATATGTTGTATCAAGTTCAAGGCATATCTAACTTGTTCTTGATGTGAATTTTAAGGGTCACCACATCCATGTTGCATCCCTTACTACTATGTACTTAAACCTCCCTCAACCTGAGGACAATAAATCCCCCATTTACCTGATTACATTTGCCACTGAATGAAATATAATCAACTGATGATAACCGAATCATAGCTAGCCCTTTAGCACCAAAATCACAACTATAATTTACACATATCAAAATTATGAAATGAAAATCCACTTCTAATGGGCTAATGCATCTCAAGAAATACTACAACTTCACTGTGTTAGCACCATTATTATTTTACACTGGTTAAACAGAACGGGTGAAATGGTACCTAAAAAACTTTAGGTCATCATAAGCCTATCAATGTGCAAAAGAAATACAACACTATTAGGTGGAAAAAGGAGCAACGGAATAATCAACAACATAGACATTGTCAAGTTTGGTACATTCTACATTCAGGCTCTACTACATTAAGAATAAAATATATCATAAGTGGTTTATGTGAAAGTGGACCTACTTCACCTAAATAATAAAATGTGAAAGCCCGAATGTGCTTAACTAGTCTTTTCCAATCATATTCAGTATTAAAAATAAAATAATAACACAGATACATACCATTGTATAGTAAAACAAAAGAGAAATTCCGGAACAAACTTGAGGCCACTCAGAATTGGCAGATATTTTGTAAAGACCAATTAAATCAGCCATCCAATGAATCATACTTGGAAGTTCCATGGGAAGCTGATATATGTAAAGCAGAAATATATTAAAACTTGCATACAACTGAAGAAGCCTCCACCACCTGTAGAACCAATTGCACAGACATAAGCCCATAAGACACTGAAAGCATCAAATACCCGAAAGAGATTATGAAAGTGCAAAAAGAAAAAATCAGATAAAAATCACCTGAAAAGCCCGAGAAAATTGCTTGTCAGAGACCAATCCACCAGACCAACACAACTACCAATGAAAAAAGGTAGTGATGCCCAAGAAGGATGGCTAATTCCAACAACTAGCTGAATGGCAGGCAACAGCAAGCAAGATGCCACCCGAAGGTGAGAACCTTCAATGCACAAAAACAGAATATTCAATGGCATTATTTGCAAAAATATGTGGTTGTCAGAGTGACAGCTATAAATAAACATATTGATCATAAAATATTGAGGGGACAAAAAGGTTCAACAAAACAAAACTAAAATAGACAAGTTAAAGATGAGATGATAACAAACAGCTTACATGATACTTACCCAAGTATTAAACGACTAAACATGGGTGAGTGATTAAGTAATGATAATACAACTATGGCTCTGAATGGTAAACTAGAGTTGTGCAGGAAAGCTTTCGAGCCTCATGATTTCCATTTAAGTAAAATGGTGTATATGGAATCTTAGTTTAGCCAAACACGCACTAGCATCGTATTTGAGGTCAAAATTGGAGATTATAGCAAACCAGAAGTCACAAAACTTAGGCATCTTGAATCTATAATCAAAATACTTGAGAAATGGTGACATGTAAATCATAAAATTCAAGTGGGGTGGACGAATGGAGGAACGTATTTCGTGTTACTTGTGATTGATTAAAAGAAGTCTCTCAAACTACAAAAGGTAAATCTTATCACAGCCATACAACAAGCTATGCTTCATGGTAATGAGTTTGGGCAGTCAAGTGACATCAAGCACATAAGCTAAACATTGCAAAAATAAGAATGCTGGGTTGAATGAGTGGATATACAACAAATTCAAGTAGGATTAATGCAAATAGGAAAATAAGGTTCGGTAAAACCCTATGATGGTTTGCCCATGTATAAAAAAGAACAAAAAAGGCCCACTAATGATGGTTGATCAAATACATAATATCCTAACAATGCAAGGTAGAGCAAGATCAAGCAAAACAATAGGTGTAACCATTAAAAAGGACTTGGACCTAAAATGGTCTATCTACAAACTTAATTTCTTTAAATCCTTTAAGAGGGTATTGAGCATGTGTTAGTCGGGAAGTGTCACATCGTTTGTCTCAATTCTTGGAGTGCAGCCTACATATCTATTTAGCAACTTCACTTAATTACAATTGGTTTTAAAATGAAAACTAACGTCGTATTAGACTCGCTTGGAAAATCTCATTATGATAGACGTGCGTTTCTAATAGACATCTATAAAGGAGGGTGTTGGAAAGTCCCACATCACCTATGTCAATTATTGTGGTACAGCTTATATATTTGTTAGATAAAATTTGATAGTGTTTATTCCGGATGAGGATATTTATGCTCCATACACCATCTCGTACAATTGGCCTAGTTTAAAGACTAACAACCACATTGGATAAAATTATACTATTTCAAATAGGATCACGAGTTCTCTAAATCTTTCCTTTTATTGGCTCTATTTTTTCTTTCCATGGACAAACCCAATGTTCATCAAAAACACCAAACAAATTAGACAAATTCTTCCTGCACCCTAATACACGCTTCCTGCACCCTAATACAAATATTTTAATTTCATAAATACCCCAGCACACCCATCCGGTTCATAACGTAAAAAAAAGAAAACCAGATGGCATCCCATCCGGGTTTTATTTTAACATCTGTTTCCAAATCTTTGATTAATCCTTAAAACAAACAATAAGTAAGTAATTTTTGGTGTTTATTAGCAATTAGTAAGTGATATTGCTGATTAGAGTAGTTGATTTGGGGTTTAGGCGTTGTCGACAACGAACAGAACAATTTTCCGATTTGATATATGAGAACCGGATGGGTTCCATCCGGTTCTCATTTTGATTTGAAAATGAGAACCGGATGGCAGCCCCATCCGGTTGTCATTTTTTTTGAAATGTGAACCGGATGGGGGTGCCACCCGGTTCTTATTTTTTTCCTATATGAACCGGATAGGGTCAGTTGTGGAATTAAAAATTTATATTAGGGTGCAGGAAGAAGATATTAGGGTGCAGGAAGAATTTGTCAACAAATTATTCCTAATATACTTGGCACATCATTAACGACAACCCTCCAAACAAAGGATTTAAACTTGGAATGAGCATCAAATAAACTTATCCAGAGGAAGGAAACATCAAGGGGAGAATTGGAAGCAGGATTTGGAAGAAAGTGAACCCCCAATTTCTAGGGACCAAATCTCTTATTTGAATTAGAAGAGAGATGAATAGAGCCCAATGTTGAAAGAATTCACCTATCATTTGAATTCTAAAGAAGTGAAAAATCCACAAAACAGTTGAGTGGGATAAAGAATAAAACTTAATGACATGGGCATTGGACAACGAAGAGAGATGAAAACTCTAGCAAATGCATGAGAAAGACGAATATTAGTTCCCAAAGAACCTCCTAAATATTAAATGGGAGCCATTACCCAAATCTAATGACAAGGGAGAAGTAAAAGAACTAAATAAGTGTAATCATGTGATATAAACTTTCAGGGCCTATCATGCAAAGCATTGACTAAGAGATTAGCATCTCATCCATTAGAATGCAAAGCATACTTCAAATAATTATACCTCTACGTCAATCAACCAAGAAAAATGTTGTTTGCAACAAAAAACAATTCAAAGAAGAATGCTCATTTATTTGCATTAGCACACGAGATGACATCCATATGTCAACACTGGACATTTCATATTGCGTGTTCACACCTGGTACATGGCAATCATAATACAAGAGAACAAAGAAACAAAAGGATGAAAGAAACTACTTACAAACCTATATGTTCTATAATTGATAAGAAATGACCCGAAGACCAATCTTGCCATGTTTTCAGAAAATGTCTCTTCCCATACATATCAACCAACGCAACAAGAAGAGCTAGCAGTTGTATAACCAAGAAATAAATTACATTGGGAGATTTCCAGGACTGAACTCTGCAAGAGCACACCCCAGAATTAACAAATCAGTATGTTTATAAAAGGGAAAATCAGGAATAAATGAGAAATACAATAATCTCACATCATAAACCCAATCAACTTTGCCCACCAAGCTTGTGGCACACTCTGTGACTTTGGTTGAGCAGCCCATATTACCAAATAAGTCACTTCAGAAAGTATTGCAACTACAGAAAAGATAACAATTGGCCACAGTAACAAAATCCTCCTGCGGAAATGAAATCCTACAGCAAGAAAACAGAAATGGTAGTAATTAAATAAAACTGTTAAAGACAACACGAATTAGTAAACCTTAGTATCCAGCATACCAAAAGGCAGTTTCAACAATCATCAACCCATATGAATAATTCTGTGTAATTGCTATCACAAGGACCAATAGCACCCAATAAACATAAACATTCAAAAGGAGATCTACCAAGCAACTCCAACTCAGTCAGAATGAATTCTCTGTTTCAATAAAAAAAATTAAAGGGGTGTGATTACTTAGATTGACACAATTACATCATTGATTGTTAATCTGTTCCTTATTTTTTTCCTTTTCTTTGGTTCCTATTCACAAATCCCTGGAAACCATAGGAGGACTGCGTTCCTTACTGAATATATGGCTAAAAATGTTGGGAGGAACTCAGTCTGAAGATAATCTGCGTCAGAGGCTAGCCTAACAAATAACAATTATAAGTATGAAAAAAAATTACTATGAGAGGCAAATTCATTGTTAATCTGCAAATGACAAACAGAATCTGTCAACTATCCAGTAATAAAAGAGAAGGGGGAGAGAGAATAGTTCTCTTCAACGTAGAATTCTCATGGTAAGGTCGTCATTTACAAATTGTGGTAAAATATCAAAATTATAGTTTAATACTTTAAAAGCAACATTAACTAGGAAACCACACAGAAAGAACTAAACAGCTTACCTAATTGTGATACATTGTACAGAATGAGAAGAAAGGCAACCAAATCAACAAGAGATATCAAACTCCAGTTGATTAAAGCAGCTGCAAGCAAGAAGAGCATATAAAAATCAGCACATGCTTCAATAGCGGAGTAGATATCCCATATATGTGTCTACTTTACATAAAGAAACCTGACATAAAAAGGTAATTTAAAACGCCATTTAAAAAATACACCTAATATTCTTCCTTTAATTGTTTACTGAGCGAGTAATAATAATCTTCCTTCTAAATCTTGAGACTAAGAAACAATATAAAATCACACAGTATATATGTGGATACTGCCACTGCCCAGTCGCTAGTGCCTACTCACTGTCACTTCAAAATTAATAATAAATTATTCACTATAACAGCATCTAGTGATTAACGAATTCACAGTGATTCTAATCTAGTTAGTCCATAATCTTCAAATGCAATATTGTAGATTTTATGACGACATGAATTTCACTAGGTTAAAAACCTATAACTGAAAAAAATCAAATCAATCACCAATGACGAACAACCTATGCTGTTAACTTCGCATATAATATATTACAAGTTTTAGCGACCAAAACTAAATTCAATCCAACTAAGAAGTTCACTCCTACTTCGTTGATAAAACACAAATTGCAAATAACGGTACCTGACAGAAGCAGTGAAGGCAGCACGAAGCCGGCGAGAAACTTTCCCATTGAATTCGGAGGCAAAGACGGCGATCACATCGAGATTCAAATCAATCAATCAGCTGGTACGAGATTCGATAGTTTCGTCGTGAAATGAGCTTTTCCCGAATCGCTAAGTACTTTCCGGCGCCATGAGAAAAACTCGCCGCAAACTACCGCCAACTCAAGAAAACGGAAATGTTGGTTTTAGGCTTTTCTTCTCCTTCGCTGCACAGTTTCAGTTTGACCCAATTTTTTGCAGATAAGATGCTCTAACAGAACACACAGAATTGAGAGCTCTGTTGATCGAGAATTTTCTAAAAGCCAGCAACGATAATAAATAAATAAATATTATTATTATGAATAAATAACAAACGATTTTTAGCCAAAATCGTGCTAAGCAAGGAGAAGGAAGAAAGAAAATTGCTGAAAAAGTTAATAATTATGCGACTCTCATTCTGAGATTGACCAATTAGAAAATTTCTTATATAAAATAAAATAAAATATAAATTGTTTTCCATTCTCGTGCTTTGGAACCACTTGGCTTGTACCTGAAGCCGGCTCATGTGGCAGGGTAGTATGGTCATTTGATGACGTTCTGATTTTGGTGCCATTCCCTTTTAAAACCATTACTAGAGGCGCTCAATAAAATTTTAACGTGCCAGAGAGTGCCAGAAGAGTACCAAATATTGTCTTGTTAAACCTACCAGTCTTCAACCTACAAATCTCAGTGGAACAAAGGATAGAAGGGTCTTTTACCAAAATAACAAAGGGAATAGAAGTGTCATCCCACAATGTAAAAATATGTATTATTGATAGATAAAAATGAAGTTGAAAATTTTACTATATATGATTTTTAGGACAAGTATTTTCTTCAAAATATATTTTTATGTCAATTCGAAATAAAAGATACATATATTTATCCCCACACACACCATTTGTTCAGCAATAATGAAAAAAGTAATTTACCAATTAATAGTTTTATATTATTATTTATCACAAATCGTTTTTTGTGTGGTAATTTATTTTATTATAATAGCTTTTAAAATATGTTAATTATATTTTTATTGATTGAAATAAAAATTTATTTTACATAATATATATGTAAAATACGTTATTTTATAGTCTAATTACCACTATAAATTTATTAACTTTTATAATAATTATCTTTAAATCTTAAATATGTTTTTAATTTCATTAATAATTTTTTATTTTGATTCGTAAAAACTATTTATATTTTTTCTCTAAAATTCAAATGATTATTTTTTTATTCTAATATTATATGGCATTATTTAAGTATTTATTTATTTGTGTTTTTTAAAAAGTTAAGGGGCGATGATATAGTGAACCCACAAAAAAAATTAAATTTTTAAAAATAAATTATATTTATTGAAATTGCAATAAATATTAGGGACTAAAAATATGATTTATAATTGTGAAGTGATAAAAGAAATAAAAACAAAAACAAAAAAAATTCACATTTTGTTGGAATTAAAAAAAAGTGGTTTCAAATTTCTTGAAAAATATAAACATTTATTTCATTTTTTATAAGATGAGATAAAAATAAATTTTTTTATAACAAACAAAACTAAAACTCGTTAACTTTAAAGAGATTATACTCATCATATTTAAGTAGAATAACAATAATGCCTAAAAGTTATAATGGATTTAGATTGATCTATTTTCATAAAATTTTAAGTTTATGATAAGTTCAAATATAATTTTTTTTCAAATTATATATTATTTAAATATTTTAATTGAATAAAATAGCTTAAATATATTAATTTTTTAATAGAGTGTTTAAATTGCAACTAAATACAGAAAAGTTATTTTACTAATTCATAATCTAAATACTAATGTTCAACTTCTTCTTCATGTAAGTTTTGATATATATTAATTGTTATTTTTATAACATTAAATGATGCATCTAGTTTCTTCGTGTAATTCTATTCATTTATGACATAACTTATCAAGTTTAGGTTAGTAATTACTTTTTATCTTAAAAAAAAAACAAAAGTATTAATATCCGATTTTGTTTGGATAAAAATATACCGTTTTTTATTATTAAAAATAATTTATTTAATTTTTAAGTACTTTAATCAAAATAAAATAAATAAATAATTTTTTATTGAAATTTATTGTTAGAAAAAAATTAAAAAGTATTTAAAATAATTAAGAAATAAGTATATATTTAAAACTTATTAAGAAATTAAAAATAGAATAAAAATGCTTGCCACGTGGCAAGCTAGGAGCGGAGAGAATTGGTGAGTTAGTGAGTTAGCACATGGGAGAGAAAACGGAAATGAGTTGGCACGTGGAAGAGCGAAAACAGAATTGAAATTGGCACATGGGAAAAAAAAAACAGAATTGTATTAGCACGTGAGGGAGAAAAAACGGTAAAAAGGGGGGAACGGGAGCGAAAGAGGAGAGGGGGAAAGAGAGGGAAGAAGGACGGAGAGAATTGGGAAAGATGTTCTTGAGGTTAAGAGGAAGTTGCTGGGAATAGGAGAAAGAAGAAGAGGAAGAAAAGCTTGGTATATATGTTTTTGCTTCTTGATGTTGAGTTCCTTTGGTGTGTTTTTACGTTTGGGATTTCTGAAGAGATACATGCTTTTAGTTGCCTGAATTTCTCATGTGTTTCAAATGATTATATGTTTCTGTTCCATTGATCTCTCATGCTTCTGTTTCAATAATTTATTACGTGTTATAGCATTGTATTTTCGCATATACTTGTAAATAATATATACAACTGAAACACAAAATAAGAAAATGGAACGCAACCCAGTGGGAGAACCAGGAGGTGTGCCCTTGCACCTCTGTTTTACCATATGGAGTAACTGTTGCTAAGAGCATTGAATTTAAGGACAAGGTCAAGAATATTGGTGTCAGTCTTGTAAAAGCAGGTTGCAAATGCTACCAATGATGTGGCTGGTGATGGAACCACAGGTGCTACTATTCTTACTCGGGCTATATTTACGAAAAGGTGTAAATCAATTGCAGCTGGGATGAATGCCATGGACCTGGGCTCTGTTTCATTAAGCAGCTTCTTCCCCAAATACCACCATACCTTGCCACTCCCATGCCACCACATCTCACCATTCTCCTCGCCATTTTTCCATCAGCCTTCACGAATGTCATAAGCTTCCATGCACCTCCGTTAAGCGCCATGGGCCATCACCAGCGTTAACGCCTTACACCTTTGCCCGTTGATGCTGCCTGAGCCACCATTCTGCGCTTCCAGCCATTGCAACGCCGCCATGCATGGTTTCGCGAAGGGAGGGAATGTGGAAAGAGAGAGAGAAAGATGTTAGGACTGCTTCTTCCTGCACCTCCATATCATCTTCCTGCACCTCCATAATTTTCAAAATTCCAATAATAGACATGAGGAAATTACAAATTTAACCTTGCTGCTATAAAAGATGGTTTTCCATGGAAGGG
>Ga0209489_100547_pt1 | contig 71698 bp, 56 predicted proteins | sample SiratrowhiteBW_FD_187527 | JGI IMG/M metagenome (GOLD analysis project Ga0209489, IMG submission 187527) | Root nodule microbial communities of legume samples collected from California, USA - Siratro white BW (SPAdes) (version 2) | ecosystem: Host-associated > Plants > Roots > Nodule | place... | reverse complement strand
CCAAAAGAAAATACAAAAAAAAAAAAAACTAAGCGAGGGTCAGACCCACGTACCAAGTATATTTATTTAATAAGTATAATAATAATCGTAACATGACAAAAAAGCTCTTTTGGTCTGATGGTTAAGGGTTCTCTCCAGGTACTGAGAGGTTCTGGATTCGGTAGCATGGGCATAGCCCACGCCCGATAGTTTGCTTCAAAGATTTTAGCATGGGTCCTTTACTCAGTTTTTGGTAGTTTGTGTGGATTTTTGGTCTACATATTTTTGTTGTTTTCTTGTGTAGTGTCATGAATCAATATCTATTTCTTCACCTATTTATCCTCCTAAATCTGAATCGTGAACATATCTCATCTTAGAAATATTTTCTGCATATCAAGTTCTCTACAAGTATTTGCAAAATGTGACAAGAAGTATGTTCTATGTTCCAATATGGTAGTTGCAAGCGTTTCATGTTTACCTCATCTCATTCTTAAAATAATAATAATAATAATAATTTTACAAAGATGCCACAAGAATACGGCAGTATATTGTAAAATCTAGTATAATCCTTTCTCTAGTTTTGTTCACATGTGTACGGATTCGTATTGTAAATATATATATAAATACATGTAAATATATATAAATACATATAAATATATATATCCGATAATATATGTACCATTGGAGATTTTTTTTCTGTAGTATATAATGAAAGAGATTGATGGATTGAGATTAATTAAGTTATTTATATGATTCAACTTTAGAACAGTTTCATATTTAGTAAAATATTGATTGCAATTATATGTATTAGTTAATCACAAATTTGTGTATTGCACCAGATAGGTTACTAGTTTTAGGTTTGAAATTTCGATTTAGTAGTGCCATACTATGGAGCAGAAAGAAACTGCTCCATTCCTTCTCATACATGGACCGAAGAGTTTGAATCATCCATACAAAATGTATATATGACAAAATGGGCATAACCAAGGTGAACTATTTCCATTATTATATTACAAGGCACAAGAAAGGTGGCCACACTATGTGATTATGGTGTTGAATAATATAGTAAGTAACTTGAAACTTACCAAAAGAATATGAAACAACTTGGGTGGGAATTGGTAGTTGAATGGACATGCAGCACAGGTATGGGACTCTAATTAAGCAACTCATTATAGTGCTTCCCATACTTTCCAACAAAATTTTAAAGTGAGGTTTAATGAACAAAATTTTAAAGTGAGGTTTAATGGCACTTTCACTAGCAATTAAGTTTTAGTGGCATATAAAGGAATAAGTCTCCAAGCTACATGTTAGCTGGAGTACTTAAAATGTGGCCCCAAAATTAGTTTACTATTAGGGTCATTCTAGTTCCCAAGGGGAAATTAAATATATCTATTCCTGTCACTTGTTGCCTTATTTTAATTAATCTGCATAAGCCATATATCATTGATTTCGTACAATATACTTCATAGGTTTGTATAATATTCCATAATACTAAAATATTGATTTGTCTTTACTTTATGGAATAAAGGGGTGTTTAAGATGCCCCTAAGGAGACTCTTGTCTCACTATGAGGTTGATTCTAGAAGAGACAGGCTACTCACTGTGTCATGCAATGCAGAAGACATGTTGCTTCCACGCAGTAGTTTTACATTTACTGGTATGTAAGAATAAGAAAGACAAATAATTCTGAAAGGTTAAGGTGTATAATTTAATTTATGAAAAAAGATTAACTTATTTTCTGCTATTTATTACGAAATATACATTCATGTAATTTTGATTTTGCAGTTAAATTTGACCTATTTTTGTGTTAGCTGTAGAGTTCGACTCAAATTTCATTGTAGTACAAAAGCAAAATTTCAGAATCTCTGGTCACTTAATTTGGGACAAATGATATTTTAATTTTTTTAAGAGAAAGAAAAAAATAAAAACACAGTAGACTTTTGTTTTAATGAATATATATTTACTTTATACCCTTTTTCTTTTAAATTTTTATAAAATATAGAGTATAATATATAGTCTTGGAATACATTCTTTAAATTCATCTTTCTGCTCATCACAACTATGCTATATATAATTAAATTATAATTAAACATTAAACACACAAAATTAAAGGTAATAATTATTGACCATTCACATTCCTATTAAACAGAAACACATATTCCTTAACAAATTCCAATTATTTGAGTTTAATGCTAACAAATTTCCCTTTTAAACTCAAGCTTTCTTGATCTTTTATTTCAATAATTGCATTCAAGTCTCAAAATTGTTGCTACTTTCACTAGTAAATAAATATTCTACATGCATAAAGTGATAAGTTGAGAAACCATGACCAATGGTTTTTTTCACTTTCATCATTTTCTGAAAGATTTTTCCTTAAAGTATTATTATTTGCAGTCAATGAATGTTTATTATTTGACCAAACCATACATGAGGCATTATTAATTTCATTAGAGACTTTCAAATTTTTGTGTCTTTCTTGGAAATTAGGTGATTCAAACAGGAGAGATTTTTTATCCTTGAAAATATTAAGTGACAAGTCCTTCTTCTGGTTCCCAATATCCTCTTCTGGTTCCCAATATCCTCTTCTGAAACAAACACATCACTTTCTTCATCAACTGAGGGATTAAAAATTCCATCTTTCATCACATGAGCCAGAACTTATGTTTTATTCTTCGCAGCTTCCATCTTTATATGATGGGCTTCTAATGCTTTGCTTTAAGAATTTCTTCTACATCCTCAACTTTTCCTTCACCGCCTAAGAGGGAGGGTCTTTATCTTCAAATTGAGTTTAAACATTCGATTACTTGTCATATCCACATGTGAAACCACTCTACCACTTTTGTCTTTCAAGTGCAACATCCCATCTTTCATAAAAATCGAATATCCTTTCTCCACTAATCGTCTTATACTGAGAATATTATTTTTCAAATTAGGTACATAATAGACGTCCTCCATAGTACATGTTCTTTTATCCTTTTGGGAAAAACATATTTTTCCTCTCTCTTTGATTGGAACCTTAGCTGAGTCTTCAAAAGACACATGTCCATCTTCTATCTCTTGTATATCAAGAAAGAGATGTTTGTGCCCACACATATGATTGCTATCACCAGTGTCTAGATACCACACCATGTCATTGTCTAGAGTGATGCCTTCATTGGCCATCATGAGGATTCCTTCAACTTCCTCGACTAAATTTGTATCTTCTTCCACTCTCTTCTTGGCATAGCAATTCCTTGCGTAATGTCTATATTTTCCACAGTTGTAACATTCAACTTTTGCACGATTAGAGCGATCACCTCTTCCATGATTGTGGTCTCGTCCACACCAGTTTTGCTAGTTCATTTGTCTTCCCCCTTCGTTGTTCTTTCCACTACCACGATCTTTGTTACAATAGTAATCGTGACCTCCACGTCCTCGATTGTGTTGTGCATACATCAACTTGTCCTCCTTGATTGTCATTTTTGTTTGTAAGACTTCCTCTAGGTCTTCTTGTTTCTTCTTTCATTATTCATGTGGTTTAAGAGAACCTTTCAGATCACGAATGGTCATTTCTTCCAAATTTCTTGACTCCTCAATTACATAAACAACATTTTCAAAGTCATCAATCAATGATCGAAGAATTTTCTCCACAACTCTTGCATCCATAAGGGTTTCTCCATTGTGTTTGAGTTGATTGCCGACTACTTGCACAAAGTAATGTAACTAGATACATCCCTTGAATCCTTCATTTTCATGGCCTCCAACTCACCTCGTAGAGTTTGAAGACAGATATGTTTAACTCGGTTGACACCCTTAAACACTTTTTCCAAGATGTTCCACGATTCCTTCGAAGTTGATGCACTAGTAATCTTCTCAGAAATTGACTCACCAACAACTCTATACAACATGTGAGTTACCTTTATGTTCTGATCGTGTCTCTTTCAACATTTTATTTTGGACTGCTGAATATTCCATGGTATTTTATAGTTCTTCAAAACCTTCTTGCACCACCTTCCACGCATCTTGAGATCTGAGAAGGGCTTTATCAATTGTCAATTGTCAGAATTTGTCGTCTTTGTCAATCGGGGCAGTGGCAAATTATTGGTGACACTCGTAATAACTCTGATGCCAATTTGATAATAAAGGACAAATGATATTTTAATTTCTTTTTGAAGAGAGAGAAAAATTGAGAGCACCATAGACGTTTGTTTTGAAGGATATACCTTTACTCTTATGATCTATTGCTCTTTTGCTCTTAATTTTTCATAAAATATGGGGTACAATATATAGTCTTGTAATAGACTCTTCAAATTCATTTTCTACTCATCACAGTTATGCTATAATTAACATTAAACACACAAAATTAAAGGTAATAATTATTTACCATTCAGATTCTTGCTGAAGAGAAACGCATACACCTTAAAAGTTTCTAATTATTTGAGTTTAATGCTAATAGTATTTACCAATCACATAAAACTTGATGTACTGGGTAAGAATTGGTGGTTGAAAATCAGCACCATATTTTCTTCCTTTATATCTGCAAAACAAGACAAGTAATAAATAATCATTTTCTAATTGATATAATATAACAATGGAGTATGAATGAAAGTCCAAGAATCAGGAGACAAATTATAATTTATCATGTTCAAAATCAAAATTGCAAAATATTTTTGTTATAAAAAGTATTCTTAGATGCTTTGAATTAGCTTCTGGGTTGAGCACACAATCAACGAATATGCAAAAATGATGAGTTATAATGAAATGTCTCTACCTTTCAAATATCTAGGGATGCCAATTGGGCAAAATCTTTGGAAGTATTAGACATGGTTAGGTGTTACAGACAAAATTAGGAAAAGATTGACTAAATAGAAAGGAAAAAATTTATCCTTTGCAAGAAGGTTATGCTTTCTTAAATCTGTTATTACTACAATGTCCTTCCTTTATATGTCATTCTTTAAGATGTCACCAATGGTGATGAGGGAGATTATGGAAATTCAAAGACAATTTCTATAGGGCTGGAGATCTGAAAGAAGAAAAATAACTTGATAAAATGGAAAACAATATGCAATCTAAAAGAGGGGGAGGATTAGGAATTAAACATATTAATTTGTTTAAAATGACCTTGCTTGGTAAATGGAGACAATGACTAGGAGTGGAGAAAGAGAGCTTATGGAAAGACATCCTAGAATCAACATTGTCAACACCCAATTTCGTTCGGTTGAAATAAGAAAAAAATCATAAGAATAAAAAAATAAAAGATAAGTTTTTGCTATTCGCACCTCCTACTTTTTAGTATGCACCCTCCGCTTTATTTTTGAGCCATTGTGCCAGTTTTTGTTATTTTCACCTTTTTTTTGGCTTTAGCCCAAATTTTTAATTTCACCCCTCAATTCTTTCCACCATCTCTTCTTAACGGGTGCTATTTTTTAGTAGAATTTGTTAAATTCATTTCACCTAAATTAACCGAATGCGTCTAAATTAATTGTGCTGTTCAGGGTTACACGGTTCAGTTATTCTAACAAAAATGAAGTTGCACGGTTCAATTATTTAACTAAAATAAAAGTTGTAAGGTTCAATTTTTTGAAAAAACTAAATTTGCATTGTTCAATTAACGGAAAACAGAATTGCACTCATTAAAAGCAATAGAAAGGCTCATTTAATTTAAGTTCAATACAATAAACCATTTAAATTTTGCATTTAAAGAGGAAATACGACAATACGTTATAGGTTACTGAGAATTACATTCATAAAGAGAAATTCACATAGAAAGCAGTACGATTTTACAGAGAGCAATTCACAAAGAAAGCAACACGATTTAACACAGAACGAAAACATTCAAAACGATTCTACAAGAAAGCATTCCAGAAACCATTATAGAAGAAAAAAGAATAACAAGAAAGCAGTTTTGGAGCCTTCAAGAGGTATGCGAGCATGTATTGGTTTCTATGGTATATTCTTGCATGGCTTCCATTGTTGTGTTTCTGCTTGGTGTTCGTTCTGTCAATTGTTATTTTGCTCCCTCACTCCTTAAAATTCCTTCAATATATAATTAATCCTAGGGAATAGAGTTTGGAGTGTACCAATTTTCAAATTCAATAGTGTTACCCATTTGCCATGATACCATAATCATTTGGAAGCAATTGTTGCCATGGGCATGATTTCGAATACCCCTCTGCTACCCTTTTCATCCGTGTATTACTTTGCGTGCAAATCTTACATCAAAAAACACAGATAAATCTGCAAATAGAACAGAAACGCAAACAGAACTAAGAAAACAAAAGGAAAAAAAAAAATAAAGAAGAAAATAGAATGAGAAAAAAACAAAAAGAAGAGATGGAGACAATGTTGTCATCGTAAGAGCGTGAAGCACTACCAATCCGCTACGAGAACCACCACTCTGTTGCAAGCACCACCTAATCCCTGCCACATTCACATCTTCATGGTATATTTCCTTCGGTCGCCCTTCAGGTCTCCATACAACCATTTCCTCACCTGTGCCACCGTCACAGACGGTGACATCATCATCATTGCGAGTGGCAATTCCATCTTCACTCAAAACCTACAACAGAATGTCTTGATCCCAAAATCGAGTGTAATCCAAAACCGAATGCTTTTAACCCAAAACTGAATGCCCTAACCTTTTACCGAATGCCTTGAACCCAAAGTTGAATGACATAAGCCTTTACCGAATGCCTTGAACCCAAATCCAAATGACATAAACCAAAACATAATGGTTGGAACCTAAAATTGAATGCCTGGAACCGAAAGCCAAATGACGTAGGCCAATACCGAATGCCTTGAACCCAAAGCTGAATGACATAAGCCAAAATCAAATGCCTTGAACCCAAAGCCGAATGATGTAAGTCAATACCAAATGCTCTAAACCCAAAGCCGAATGACATAAGCCAATATCGAGTGCCTTTAACCTAAATTTGGCTGACCTAACACAATACCAAATGACCTAACGCAATACTAAATGACCTAAAGCAAAAACGAATGCATTTTCAAAAAGCATTATACGAATGCCTTGTTTGAAAGCCTTAGTGATGTGTCATTATTTTCTCTTATTTAACTTGTCTTTCTGTACCTATTTTGATTAGTGATTTGTGCTTAACTACCTATTATTTTCTCAATTTCACTATTTCAGCTTCATTTATCATAAATTCATAATTTTAATTAATTTGGATTTTTTGAGCTAATTTTATTATTATTTTCAGGGCAACTTTGGAATTTTATTAGGTTTGGAAATTAATTTTGGAAATGAAGAGGAGTTGCCACATCACCACTGGATCCAAATCAGATTTTATTTTCAGATTTTATTTTCAATTTTTATTTTCAATTTTTATTAGTTGGGCGACAATTGAAAAATAGGGGCCCATTAGGTTTAGTGTGGAGCAATAACTTAGGTCTAGCCGCCTATGAGAGGGAGGATGGCGAACATAGAAGGAGGTAGCGCTTTATTCTCGGATTTTAGGGGATTCCAATTGGTTCTCTCTGGAAAAAATAGTTCTATATTTATTTTCTATGCAATTACGTTTTGTTTTCATTTTCAATTCAATTTCGTTTCTGTTTCAATTTCGTTTTGCGTTTAATCTCTGTTTGCCTCTTTCGTATTTAATGGAAGGTTAATTTATAAGGTTATCCTTTTAATTCAAATTGCAATGAAGCTTTGAGGTTGCTCTTGTGTTGTTTTTGCTTTCCTCGTCTCTTAACTCTTCATTATTTTATTGTCATGTTTAATGGTTTTACTGTTTCATGCTTAATATTTCAGTTAATATGAAATTCGTGTCTCTGTTCATGCTTAATGGAGTGAGTCATAGGTCGCTGGGATGAAATGAATGATGTATGTGAGTGCTTAATTTACGTAAGGAAAACTTGTGTTAATTCTTGCTTAGTTAATTAATCGGGTTGGAATTAGGGTTTAGTAAGTTGAGCATGAATTTATGTATCCTGTAATAAGCGGACTACAATCTAATCAAGATGGTAATCTAATTCGGTTAAGGAAATCTAATTTGTTTGTTGGTTTTTATTTTATTAAATTTGATTATTTCACAAACCCCCCCTCCTGTTTGTGTGTTTAATCATTTGACAGAAAACTAGATCCTTGGGAGACGACCTAGGAGTCACTTACTAGTATTCCATTTATTTGATAAGATACAACTTCGATCACTTAGTCGAATGCCTTGTCCGAAAGCCTTAACAACTTTCTTTTAGAACTATATATGCCTTGATTTTCCATCATTGATGAAAATACGTAGAGGCAAGATCAATCCTTGTTGGGTCCCCTAATTTATTTATTTTTTCTTTTTACTTGCATTTTCATTTCTATTTGGAGAAAAAATAAACATTTTATAAAACCACACTCATTTTACTCATTTCATTAAAGGTATCGCCTTAAAACGGGCATTGTGGGAGTTCTAATACCTTTCCCACATGTAACCAACTCATGAATCCAACTCAACTCCGCAAATCATTCCTTTTTCTAGTTTTTTCATAGTTTTCCATAATAAACTATTGTGGCGACAATACTATTTTATGTCTCTCATCGGATCGCTGTCCCCTGTCATGTTCCTAGTTGCGATAAACATTTAGGGTTTGACATGAGTTAAACAATAAAGAAGATAGTCAAAATGAATCTTGGTGGTGTAGGGATATCAGGAGGGCAACAATTGGAGATCAAAGAGGAAACTGGTTTGATGAAAATATACTTTGGAAAGTTGGGAATGGAAATAAGATTAAATTTTAGCATGATAGATAGGAAGATGTACCCTTAATTCAAAATTAGCCAAGACTCTATAAAAATTCACTTAATAAATATGCAAAAGTTGGAGAATTAGGAACTTGGAATAATTGTAGGTTGGAATGGAAGTTGAAATGGAGAGAGATGGTCTGATTGGGAAGTAAATAAAGTTACTGAATTGATGGCACACCTAGCTGGCACTATCTAAATCATATTTAGTAAGCCAACTTTATGATTCGTTACAGCATACAATCATAGGGGAGGAGGGTGAGGTATTTAGTGAACTGTGAAAAGTCAAGGCCTTTCCATTGGCCCAACACTTTACATGGAGAGTGTTGATGAATAAAATTGCCACAAAAGATTATTTGAGTAGGAGAGGAATTAATATGTAAAGTAGGGTATGTGTTACGTGTGGGTTCGAAAAGGAGACAACAAGCCATTTGTTGTTTAAGTGTAAGATATCATGGAATGTGTGGAATCAATGTTTGAAATTGTTTGGGCTTAGTGGGGTGCATCACTGCAAGCCTAACTATCTCTTTCAGCAATTTTTACATCAGTAAGTTAACTAAGAAACAAAACACTATAACGAGATGTTTGTGGATGGTTGTTATTCGGACTATTTTGAAGCAAAGCAATAGTGTTCTATTCAGAAATGAGGTGGCAGGTGCAACAAATATTTTTATTGTTGCACAAATTAAGTCGTGGGATTGGATAATAAACAAGAATCTAAAATTGAAATTCTATACTCAAATTGGTGTCTTAATCCCAACATGAGCGTAGAATCTCTGATATAATTTGAGGATATAATAAAATAGGACCACTTGTATTATTTACAAATGGGATATAATTTCTAACTAGAAATTGTATACGGTAGTTCTGCATATCCCTGACTTTTCTTGGTGCAGGAAAGTACTCTGTGAAATTCAAGGGTCAATATCTTAGGTGGAGAACTATAACAATAGAGTAAAAGATTGGATGTAATCTACAAATGCTTCAATCGAAAACTGCACATGACATAACTTTGCATATCTTTCGTTCTATGTAGGAATGGAGTATGCTACATTGGACAAGCATAAGGTCTAAAGTATGGTTTTATTTGATACAGGTACAAACATGCAAACCCGTCTCTAAGATTGCAAAAAGCGGTCCTTGAGTTAGAGCTTTGATCAAGAGCTTATTAGGAGCTTAATTGGGTTTGTTTGGGTCTCCAAACAAACTTTTGAGTCCAAGTTCAAAATGGAGAAGATCACTCTGGAGATTTTGGACCTTCAAGATTACAAGACATGTCTACTTGTAAATATTGTATATAGTAGTGTAGAATTTATTTTGGGCCTTGTATTTTGGGCCAAGTAAAATAGGATTTTGGACCTTGTATTTTGGGTGTAGTATTTTTGGCCTTGAACCCATAACAAAAAGTGGACGATCACCTTTGAAAGAAGCCTCCAAAAAGGTGTCACTTAGGAAAAATGAGTCTAAGAAGGCACTACATGCTACTCCAAGTAGGCGCCATATAGGAGCTTCTTCTCCTAGCTTCTTTTGTCACTTGTCCACCTCTCATTTGAAAGTATTTGAAACTTGGGCTACAAGCTACCTTTGCCACATGACACTCTCTCAATGGAGAGAATCCTCTCAACTCATGGCTTGCCACTTGTGAAGATCTTATTGGAAAGTTTTCTAGAAACTTGCAAAAAGACAAGTCATTTTTTTAGTCTATAAATAAGAAGCTTATGTAATTGAAAATTTATCTTTTAAATGAATCAAAAAATGAAGTGTTTTCAAAATGTCTCTTCTTGTTCTAAAAGATCTCTTTAGAATAGTCTCAATTTTCAAGACTCTAATTTTCTCCTAGGAGTGTTGGTCTAACCTCACTCTCCTTCACTTCTTAATCCATCTCATACATCCTAAACATTTTAACTTCCGTTGCATCATCTTCAAAATTCACAAACCACATGCAATTAAGAAAGAAGTAAGGATGAAACATGCAATTAAAGCTACGATTGCATCATGCACAAACCAAATGTGCATTCAAAATTGTCAATGCAGAACATCAAAGCAGGTAAAAAAGAAGGAACAATCAAACGTGCAACTTTACCATTGTTGTAAAAGGCAACACAAAAATATTTACATCTAGGTCACTAGTAGAAAAAAAGACATTTAATCGCGGTTGTATAAGGCTTACAAGCGCGGTTGTACAACCGCGATAAAAAGTACTAAGATACAAACGCGGTTGTACAACCGCGATGGAAAGTATAACATACCACTGCGGTTCTTCAGAATCCGCGTTAAAAAATGGTACAAAAGGTTCACATACCAGCGCGGTTGTAGAGGGAACCGTGCTGGTATGGCACATACAAACGCGGTTGTTTATTAACAACCGCGTTTGTAAATTAAACTAATTCTAAATCCTTCAGCCGTAGTTTCACAAACCTAATCAGAGCACAGTATTGAAATGGCAGAGACATTTATTGTTTAGTTCAGTTTTCTGCACATAACTAGGCCACGTCCTGATGGGAGAGAAAGGAGAAAATGAATGATTATAGAAATATATATCTTGCGTAAATAAAAGTATGATAAGAAATAATCGAGTGAGTAGAGAAGCCAATGTCCACCCAAACATGCATAAACCCATCTAAATATTGAACTGATTAATTTCTTCCTGGGCATCAGAGAGTTCTCGTGACAAAAAGAAGAATGAAAGAATTTTATGATAGGGAAAAAATGAGCAGCTTCTTAAAGTGAAGGGAAAGGATATTTTAATTCAGAGTTTCATATCAAAACTCACTCAGTATAGCTAAACCTTCAAAAACTTCAGTAGCCTCTTTTCGTTGACCTCTTTATTATTCTTATGTAGTCGTAAAATTCCTCCCATGTATACTTTTATCTGCAAAATTCATGGTGGAGAGTAGTATCCTATACATAAACTCTTCTAGGTTTGTGCATATGACTTTTCCAACTATAGCTCTCGGATTTTGCATCTTCATCATCTTCCATACTGTCACCTTCAATTGGGGATGTTCTTCCTCGAGACCCTGCAGTCAAATGAAGGGGACTTTGAGGAAAACCTGACCCTGAACTGCTAACTTTTGAGGAGACATCCACAAACCTCCAAGAACTACAACTGGCTGATTAGCACTTGCTGCTGGAACTCTCTCCGTATGAAGTCGGTATTTCTGCAATCATACATAACCAATCATCAATCCCAATCCAAACTTCATAACACATGAAAATCTTAGCTTGAAACTTTTCCTCAATGGTCACCATACAACTAAACAAGCAGTTAAGGGGACCAAAAAATGTTAAAAACTCACTTGTAAGTGGCTTTTCACTTCATCATTAGTCAGGCCATCAACCTGCATCAACTCTCTGATTTGCTTTGGTTGAATAAACAACAACAAACAAAAAATCAACTTCTTACCTTGAGAACCTCCTAGTTTTCGCAAAGTACTAACAAATCGTCTGTGCAATTCAGGGGGACCAGCATCTCCTCTGCTTCCTAGTAGTCTGCTGAAGCGATGATGCCCTCAAACTGGGATGAACAGTAGGAGGAGGAGAAGAAGAAATAGCCCTATCCACATAAATTGAAGTGCTCTGATTCCACTATCCACTGTAACTGCCATTTTTTCAACCAAATAAAACCCAACATAAATACTAGACAAAACATAAAATGCCAAGGATCGAACATCCCCGGACTCAAAGAGAGAGAGACGTGTGGTGGGGTCTGAGTGGTGGTGGGGCTGGCTACGAAAGAACCTCCACGTTGTGGTCGGGGTGGCTGCGAAAGAACCTCTACGTGGTGGTGGTGGCTGTGAAAGAAACTCCACGTGGTGGTGGTGGCCGCAGAAGCAAAACCGCGGAGAGAGAGAGAGACGAGAGAGAGGTTGGTCGAATGGCGAGGGAGGGGGAGAGGCACTGCGAGGAAGAGGAAGAGGAAGACAATGCACTGACTTGTTACGCGAGGAAGAAATAGTAGCAGCAAAGGGAAGAAGAAGAAGCAGCAGCAAAGCAAAGGGAAGAAATAGAGGGCACGCGAGGGGGAAAGAGTTTCTGTGCCCTAAAAGAAGAGATACGAAGGCGGTTGTTAGTGGCAACCGCGTTTGTATCCTCTTGCAAAATAATTTAAAAATTGTTTTGCAGATATAAACGTGGTTGTTTTAAGAATCGCGTTTGTATCTCCATGCAGTTTTCAATAATAAATTATTTGTGGCTTATTATCGCGGTTCTTGCGTCAACCGCGCTAGTATAGTCTTACTTAATTTCAAAAATGCTACCGCATTTTTTTAATTGCGGTTCATTTTTAACCGTGATGATATCCCGCCTTTAAATGTCTTTTTTCTACTAGTGGGTTGATATTATAATTGGTGAACAGTGTTAACAGTAGTTATGACATGGTTAATTAAGTACTAAGTTTAGGAGGTATGTTGGGAAACTTCTTTTGTATAAGGGTTGATAATAGAATGTTTGTCAATCCATCAAATGCAGTCTTAATACATGAATCGTTATATGCTACATAATTTTTTATCTCGTAGGGTATATGTGGAGAGATCATGTGTTCAGTAACGAGAAAGTGAAGAAGCAGAAAATTATCAAAGAGATTGATGATTTGGATCAAAAGGATAATATGGGAGTGATGTTAGATGATATGAGGATAAGGAGGATAGGGCTACTTGGAGAGTTGAAAATTTTGGCTGAAAGAGAAAATGCAATGTTGAAACAGAAGGGAGGGTGGAGTGGCTGGCGAAGGGAGATACTAACTCTAAATTTTATCACGCTAGGCTGAGGTGGAAATTATTGAATAATGAAATCAAAGGGTTAACCATTAATGGGGAATGGTGCTAGGAACTAAAGTTGGTGAAGGAGGAGGTTTATAAGTATTATGCAAATAGGTTCATTGCTCAGAATAATTGGGGGGTCAACTTAGATCGGGTACAATTTAGTACTATTTCTGAAGCAAATAATGATATGTTATGCAATGTGTTCAAAGAGGGGGAAATTCTAGTAGCACTTAGAGAGTGTGGTGGATCAAAAAGTCCATGGCTGAATGGGTTTAACTTTAACTTCATTAAGAGTAATTGGGAGATCCTAGGGGATGACATTATTAAAGTCTTAAAATGGTTTCACGTAACTGGGTTTATTCTTAGAGGGTGTAATACTTCTTTTGTCACACTCATCCCGAAGTGTAATAATCCTTCTAAGTTAGGAGACTTTAGACCTATCTCTTCGGTAGGGTGTGTTTACAAATTACTTACAAAAATCCTTGCAAATAGACTTAAGAGAGTTTTTGGAAAGGTAATTGATAGGAATCAATCTACTTTTCTTAGTGATAGGGTGTTGTTGGATAGTGTATTAATCGCTAATGAAATGGTGGATTTTCTCAGAAATGATAGGATGAAGGGAGTGATAGTAAAGGTTGACTTTGAGAAAGCCTATGGTTCAGTTGAATGGAAATTCTTAGAATATATGATGAAGAGATTAGGGTTCCAGTGTAGGTGGATTAATTGAATTAGAACTTGTCTTAACTCTACTACAGTATCTATAATGATTAATGGCAGTCCTACTAGGGAGTTTAGACTAAAGAGAGGACTTAGACAAGGGAACCCTTTGACCTCTTTTTTGTTTTTAATTGTGGGCGAGGGCTTGGCAGGGTTGGTTAGAAAAGCCTCCACAATTGGGATGTTAGAGGGGGTAAAAGTGGGGATTAAGGGAGTAGAGGTGAAGCTACTACAATTTGCAGATGATATGGTGTTTTTCTGCCAACAAAAGTACAAGTGTATTTTAGTTATTAAAGTTATTTTACGTAACTTTGAGGTAGGTTCAGGTTTGAAAGTGAATTTCCATAAGAGTAAAGTAGGTGCTTTATGGGTGTCGAACATGGATTTGAATATTTTTTTCAAATTGTTTGAACTACGGCAGAATGGTACTCCTATTTAAGTATCTAGGGATTTCAATTGGGGGAAATCACAGAATAGTAGAATTTTGAAAACCAATCATTCACAAGATATAGTCCAGGCTCTCTATGTGGAAAGGTAGATTGTTGTTTATGGTAGGGAGGTTATGTTTAGTCAAGTCAGTTATTAATGCCTTACCACTATTTTATTTTTCCTTTTTCAGGGCCTCTAAGCAGGTTTGTAAGACAATTAGATCGATTCAGATAAATTTTTTGAGGGGTTGGGGCCCCGACGGCAAGAAAATTCCACGGGTTGCATGGGAAAAGATATGCTTACCTGTGGAGAAGGTTGGATTGTGAGTTAGGGATATCCAGGTTTTCAATGCTGCCCTTGTTGCATAGTGGAAATGGAGGTTGGGTTTTGAGGATGGTGGTGTTTAGAAAGAAGTTATTGAATCAAGATACCGGAATTGGAGGGATTTGAAGAATTCAATGGCAAATAAAAAAAATGTTTTGGTGGAACGATTTAGGATCTATTTTTGAGGTACATACAAAATCTAATTGGTTTGATAGGAAGCTTAGCTGGAAGTATGGTAAGGGATTAAGATTAGATTTTGGAAAGATTGGTGGGTGGGAGAGGGGATGTTAATGGGGAAGTTTCCTAGACTTTATGCAGTTTCAGCTCAAAAAGGATTGGTGATCAATGATTTTGGTAAGTGGTTTAGGAATGGGTCTTCCGAGGACTTCGCATGGCAGATACCATGGAGGAGAAAATTGTTTCAATGGAAGAAAGAGCTGGAAAGGCATCTTCTTGAGATTGTTTCTAATACATAGTGGAATATAGAGAAATCTGATGAATGGTGCTGGGTAGGGGAGCACGGAAATGACTACACAATCCGGTCAAGGTATATGGCCCTGAAGGGGGCTCTAGAAATTGCACATATAGATTGTTTTAGGGTGGTATAGGACCTCAAGGTACCTAGGAAAGCTAAGATTTTTGGTTGGAGGGCGATGTTAGATAGACTCCCTTCTAGGGTCAATCTTGAGAGTAGATGGGTGACAGTGTCGTGTAACCTATGTCCTTTGTGCAGAAAGGAGATGGAAACTTTACAACACCTATTAATTACTTGTGAGGTTGCATAACGGTTATGGATTAAGTGTGACAGTTGGGCAGGAATCACCTCGGTGAGAAGCAATGTCATTGTTAATCACTTCTGCAATTTTATTATAATTGGGATGAGCAACAAAGCTAATGGTGTATGGAAAAAAATGTGGTTGACATTAGCAAAGGAAATCTGGAATCACAGAAATAGGATTGTCTTTAGTAATGGTCAAGTCGATGAGATTGAGATATTTGCAACGACACAATTACATGCCTGGATCTGGGCTAAATTCAATGGGTCAAGATTACAAAGTTCCTTCGTGAATGGTGCATGAACCCAGTTGATTCTTTAAGAGAGGTTAATTAGAATGTTGTGGTTCAGCGCATTGGGTTGTATTTATTTCTTTGTGTAGGACAATATGCTTGTAGACGTCACAATTTGGAGATGGGTGAATCGGCTAAGAGCATTTTTCCTCATCTATGTGCTCCGGACATCATCCCATGGATTGGTATTGAGGAGCAGGTACCTCGTGAAGGGGCTTATTTATACCTTTGTTTTGTAATTCTTATATGTTTGTTTGAAAATGTATTCTCGGTTGAGTATGTTGTGAGATTGTCAAATTTGAATTCTGTAACCAATTGGGTCTACAATTTATATTTAGATAATGTGAAGGGTTTTGCTTGGATATTGTTGTATAAGGGTTGGAACACTCCTGAAATGTCCCTTTTAATTCAATTTATTTCTTCTTGTTAAAAAAAATGCATAATGTATGGTAAAAGTATATTGTCTTAATTTTGAATTATTAACCGCATGGATTGATTTTTGTAACAAAAATGAGGGATTCTCTATGTATTTAGTTTATATCTGGCAAAATCTCAATCTTAATAAAAAAACCATTTTTGTGAGGGGCACAATAATACTTGAGTTGATCACTTAAGAGTAAGGGATATTTAACTTGTATAGTTTTTTTTTTTTTTTTAAGAGTTGTGACACCCTACTGTTACTTTTATATTAATTATCTTTTTCTATAGAAAAAACATATAATTATTTCAAAGTCAAGTGTTAAACTCATTTAATATTGATTAATATATAATATTAAAACTAAATAAAAAAGTGATCAAATAATAATTAATTTTGAAATTGTATAAAACTTGGAAAACCTATGAACTTTAAATTTAATATATATTGGATAATAAAATTTCTCATTTACGAAAGAAAAACATTATAGACTTAAAATTATTCTATTGACAAATTTTGATTATCTGTATATTAGTGTTTTTAGTGAGGAGATATAAACTCATCACCTATTCCACTTTTCCTTGTCTGTTTGATTATTAATACCCAACCATTTCTATTGTCCAAATTATTAACATGAATTGATTTTTTTTTTAACATGATTGGAATATTACTCAAATGCCCCATTTTATTAATTTATTTTTTGTTTATAAGAAAAACCTTGAAAAATAGAGTATACAAAAGAAGATAGGGTGGAGAAAGCTTATATATTTAGTTATTTGTGGCCAAAACTCCAATCTTAACAGAAGAACCACTGTAAACAAATTTATGTGAGCGGACATAATACTTAAGTTGATCATTGAAGAATAAGGGATATTTAACTTGTATAGTCATTTTTCAAAAGGGTTGTCGTACCCTAATGTTACTTTTATATTAATTCTTTTTTTTTCTTACAAAATAATCATATAATTATATCAAAGTCAAGTGTTACAATCATTTAATTATTGATTAATATATAATATTAAAATAAAATAAAAAAGTGATCAAATAATAGTTAATTTTAAAATTGTATAAAACTTGAGCAAACCTATGAACTTTCCATTATATTGGATAATAAAATTTCTCATTCACAAAAGAAAAACATTATAGACATACAATTATTCTACTGACAAATCTTGATTATTACTATATTAGTGCTTTTAGTGAGGAGATATAAACTCATCACCTATTCCACTTTTCCTTTCAGGTTTATTAACAAAATCACCTATTCAAAACAAAATAATAGTAAAATCTTAAGCAATCACTTTCAGTAAGAGTAGCTACATGATAATAGTACGTGCTCATGTAAAAAGAAAAAAGAAAAATCATTAGAAAATGAACATTAAAAAAAGTAATTATAGGCAACAAATAAGGGTTGAAAAACAAAGAAGTAAGCGACGGCTGATTAATTAGTGCACATACTTAATAAGAGTAGACCATGCAAAATAAAGTGGGCCACTAACCGTCTAACCAATTAACTTTGAAAAATATGGGTATGGAGGATGGTCAAGGTGAAGTTAGATTGCAAATTACAATATTAAGGTTAAAATATGTCTTGCCAACAAAAGTAAAATTTGAATTTGAGAATTGTAGTACACGAGGAGAATGAAAATGAGAGCATAAAATCAGCATCTTCCTCTTTAGACGGCCAAAGCAAGGGTGTGTAGGTCCTAATTATTGTCATCATGTAAGCATAATTACATCTACTATAAACTTTGGAATCAAACATTCGTCATTATTTTAAATCTTCAAGTGGCCCTAATTATGAAGATTTCAAAGTCAATTTCATAAAACTGCCCCTGCTTCCTTTCTAAATCACTCTAAAATGCCACCCTTCCATGCCATTTTCCCACCTCCTTCTCCATTATACCCTTTGCTTTCACATATTTGGTCGAGTTTAAGTATTTCGTGATTAGGGTTTTGTATCTAACTTTGTTTTTATATGCCAAGTAAAAATGCTTTGCATATTTCATTGACGATTTCGTAATATTTATCAATAAATTTATCGCTACCAAACTATTGATGTGTAATACGTTAAGAATAAAATTTAGCGGAGACATATTTCTTATCATGAAAGGTATAGTTATTTTGTAAAGAATGTGTATTTCTTGGTATGATAGAAGTATAATAGGTTAGGATGAGATGATAGATTTGGTTACAAAATTAAAATTGGTTTCTTTTAAAGTTCAATTTATGGAAGGTTGGGTACCTATAATTTGTTGTCTACTAAATCTAATATTTTATGATGAAATATAAAATTCTGTCAATCCTATCCTCAGCCTCTCCCTTGTTTAAATTTAATATTTTTTTCTTTCTGGTGTTATTGCTATTCGTATGAAAATATAATAATTTTAAGATTGTATATTTAACAACCAATTTCAGGCTAGCTTATAATTGACTATTTATATTGAAATTGGATTCATTTTTCTTCATCTACCTTTTTTTTTTTGAAAAAAATAAAATTCTCGTAGTGTCTTTGTCTAGTTGATCAATTGATGATTGTTAGACTATATAAATGTATAAAAAGAATTCATGGGATACTGGCAAGATCTGTATTCTTGTTATTAGGTTTTTCTTATTGGAAAAGAGAAAGAAGTCAATTAAGATTTGAGCTTGAGATAATGGTTTTAATAACTTCACTAGCGAGCCTCATTACTTTAGTTTGAAAAAGGGAGGTTCTAAATTGGGGCAATTGGAAAAGTAGATGACTAAATATTATTTCTTTTCTATTTTTTATTCATTCTTTTGCGCCATTCTAATTGGAATCAATGGTGCATGATATGGAGACAACATATAATGGAAATCATTATAGATTTCTTGATTAGTGGGAAAAGTTTGTCTAGTATAAGTAGACAAGAAATAAACAATGTGACTTATTAAATTTACACCTACATTCAATGATAAGTTGACAATGAACGAGTCACATTTAGAAGTGATTTTATTTAGTGCATACATCTCTACTATCTTGCTAAATGTATTACTTTTCCTTAATTTTCTTGATACTGTGGAGGATTTGAGATATTATAATGCAAATTGTACCTTTTTCTCGTCAACCCTCATAATTAATTTGAAGAATAATTATGTTTAATTTGAAAATATTGAATAACAAAATCAAGGAATTGAGTTGTTTATACTTTTCTATAACCTACACCGAATAAAACAAATTATTTGGCATGGTATTTAAGTTTTAAAAGTCTTTTTTTTGATCTTTCAAGTTATTTTTATGATTAAATTCTAATATTAAGATTTTGTTATTGAAAACATTTAAGTTTAAAATATGATCATCCATCATTTCTAAACGATTGACACTTAGCAACAAATTATGTAAATATAAAAGTGTTGTGTCACTCAGAAGAAACAATAAGACAAAAATTTATTATGTCGGTTAAGACACATATAACATCAGATTAAAAACACATAAAACATCAAATGATATTCATATAGATTAAGTTAACTTCGTACTTCAATAAAATATAGATACTCTATGTTGTAAGAAATGTCCAATTTCTTTCGTCCAACCAAAGAAATTCGTCCAAGATAAAAAAGAGTCCAAGTCAACATTAATGTCCCTTGGAGTTTTAGCTAAAGTTGTTATTTTTGTCAACTTCTTGACACAAGCTATCTTCAACTCCTATCTATCTTGTATAGTGTGCACTTTTATCATGAGATAGTACAAAAGAATCTCTTACCAAGGAAGGTGTGTATTGTCAGTCTACCAAGGAAGGTGTGTATTGTCAGTCAACCAAGATGTTAGGAACATAAAGAGAGAATTTAAAGTTATATTTAATGCAACAACCATATGCAAGCTCTACAAATGCAAAAAGAACATCAAAAGAATTGAAGTTGATCAAAGGATAGAAATGGTCTCTCAATGGTCATCGTCTTCAAACACTTACGTAAAGCCTTAATCAAGAAGAAGAACAAGAATGTTAAGGTCATACTGCTAAAATGTAGTGAAATCCTCAATGCTTTAGAAAGTGATCTGAGAGTTGAGTAGAGAACATGTCATATCCAAAGATCATAAGAAGTCATCAAAAGAACATTAAGAGTGTTATTCATTAGCCTAGTAGAGTGACATACACCTTGTATTCATCAAAAGACATAACCCCGCTCTAGAGTGCCAGATTCTATGTGCTAAGAGAGAAAGCTTAAACCATTATACCCATTGAGAGATGCAAACACTCTTGTAGTCAAACTCAATGATTAGTAGATCATTCAAATTTTCAATTTTCTTATTTTAGTCAAGAGTAGCTAAAGGGTAAAGAGTACTCAATTAAGTTAGGAGTGTCTTGTGCAAATACTCTTTGACAAAGTTAGTTAGGAGTGATTATGACCTAGAAGAATACCCAGTTAGTTAAGAGTGACTAGATGTAAAGAATACTCAAAGTAAGCCAAAAATGGCTCGAGTAAAGAATACTCAGTTAAACCACAAGTAGTTTGTGTCAAAAATACTTAAAGCGTTAACTAGAAATGTTACGAACCCAAAAACACTCAATTGAGCCAAGAATAGCTAATGTCAATAATACTCAAATGAGTTAGCTAGAAGTGACTATGACTCCAAAGAGTACTCTAATGTACTTTGCAACAATAGTCTGCGTTGTTGAACTTGACTTTTTTGACCTTGGAGGTAGTCTATTGAGACTGACGAATCAATATAAATGGTTGTGTATGTTTTTCTTCTTCTTTATCTTCTTTACATTATATGTTATTATTATTTGCTATAATCCAAAAAAAAGAGTGAGTGTGAGAACATACACTAAAAATATTTTTATCAAAAAAAATTTATGAAGTATTTAAATTTACATCCAGAGTGTAGATTAGATGCAAGAATTATAATCTTACCACTTATTAAATTAAATTATAAAATATATTAATCAAGTGATTCAATTGTTGAGTTGGAAAAATTGTGTTCAATATTAATTCTAAGGCAAAAGAATTGTGTTTAAAATATATTTTTAGATATGTGTGTTTGATCAAATATATTATGAAGTATTGAGGTTACTTTTATGTTCTTAACAAATAAGTAATGTGTACTTAAATCTTATTATAGATAAAATCATGAATTTATACATTATTTTCTAGAGTATCTTTTACTGCCCTCTTTTCTATATGATATAAACAATCTTCGGTTTCCTATCTTTTTTTAGTGCATATTTATTGGATTAATATATTAATTGTTTGAATATAACTTTTGTTCTAAATTTATCACCTCTACTCAACTGCGATTCTCTAAGAGTATGGCTGTATTGCAGCAATATTGTATAATGTGAAATTGCTCCTACCACCAGTGGAGGGAAAAAGGTTAAGGAAAATTATATATTGACAATTTAGCTCCGCTGAATAATTGAGAAAAATATATAATTATCATTACAAGAAAAACTCAATTTATTTACGGATTATTATCCACGGATCTGTATCCGTAGGTAAATTTAGCATTATCCACGGATTATTACCTACGAATCTGTCTCTGTAGGTATTACCCACCAATTTAAGTCCGTAGGTATTATCCATGGACATAAGTTCGTAAATATTACCCACGGACACAGATCCATAGGTATTACCCACGGATATTGGTCTATAGGTATTACCCACGAACTATTTCCGTAGGTAATACCTACAGACCTATGTCCGTGAGTAATATCTACGAACTTATGTCCGTGGGTAATACTTAAGAACTCATATTTATAGATAAAACTACTATTATCTCTTATTAATTATGTTCATATTGATTTATTAATAATAAAATTAGTAAAGGTGAACTTTATTAACAATATTTATATTTTTATTGATATTATTAATATTATTAATGTTATTGATAACATTATTATTATTATTATTATTTATATTAGTATTATTATTATATTAATATTATTATATAATATTATTATATATTAATCATAAATATAATCCTAATAAGAATAATAATAATCATAATATTATCATATTTGCTTGTCTGGTGCGGTGGTCAAAAGCTCTATTCAACATTGCACAATTAGTTTTCTATATAATTTTTATCATATCAATCATCTTGTTTCACATTTGATTTTATTTTCACTCTTAGTATAATTAATTTCTCTTCTAGATATATCTTCTGCACTAGCATTTCTCCAAATGCACAAACCTGTGTTGCGGTTCTTGTATAATGATCAAATTGCTCCTTCCAATGAGGTAAACAGTAGTAGGAGAGGGAAAAAGATCTTCAACTCATGATGCACCAAGCTACTCTTCTGATCGCAAACCATTAAAAATAAGGTAAAACAAAACAAGACAAATTAAACATGTACAACCAGAGAAAATTGAAATGCTTCATGTCTGCCACTCGAAATACAAGAATTTTGGTGTCCACCACATGTTAAATAATGCTGTCATATATATGTGTACTACCCCACATGAACACTGACAGACCACAAACCAAAATAACCATGCAAAAGCCATGATGGCAAATCTGTAATTGAAGGAAACTCACAGTGCAATAGCACATAGCAACTGTTCCATGTACACATCTATATAGCACACATTCTTTTGCCACCTTGACATGCCAACAACAACACTCTCAAACTCCATACACCTAAGCCATAGTAACTCCCAAAAATGCAAGCAAAACCCATCCACAACAGCCCAACATACATTCCTCCACCCATTAGGCCTTCACCTCCGGTGCACCAAACCCCCTCCCCAACACCACCAACCAAACCCCGTGCAATATCCATATCCACACCCAACACCCCTGTGGCCATACCAATCCCACCAACTATAGAGCCTGATGATTCCATAGCTGCATATTATGACTACCAATTCTTGTTCATGTCACAAAGATCCGAGGCAACTCGTCCCGTTACTCTAAGCATTGTGGAAGGTGTGATCCCGGATGATTTCCCCGCCGGCACGTACTACCTGACCGGACCGGGGCTTTTGACCGATGATCACGGCTCCACGGTGCACCCTTTGGATGGACATGGGTACCTAAGGGCATTCACTTTTGATAATGTTATTAAGAATGTGAAGTACATGGCTAAGTACATTAAAACGGAAGCACATGTGGAGGAACATGACCCAGAGACCAAGAAGTGGAAATTCACACATAGAGGACCGTTTTCGGTGTTGAAGGGTGGAAAAAAGGTTGGGAACACTAAGGTCATGAAAAATGTGGCTAACACTAGTGTACTCAAGTGGGGAGGAAAACTCCTGTGCATGTGGGAAGGTGGGGAACCGTATGAGATCCAAGCTGGTACGTTGGATACGATTGGACAATACAACATCATGGATGGTGTTGATTTGGAAGATCATGATCAGAGCAGAGGTGGTGATGTTTGGGAGTTTGCTGCCAACTTATTGAAGCCTATATTATATGGTACGTATTCATTCATACTTTCTAATGATTATATGTACCTTCATTGGAGACTTTTTTTCTGTAATATATAATGAAAGAGATCCTTTGATTTGTATGATTCAACTTTAGAACTGTTTTATATTTGGTAAAATTTATATAGATTGAACTTATATGTATAGTTAATCACACATTTGTATACTGCACCAGATAGGTTACAAGTGTTATTAAAAGGTTTGAAATTTTGATAGTAAATGCACATGAATTGGTAGAGAAGTGCTATAACTATGTACAGTGTAGAAACTGCTCCCTTTCCTTCTCCATACATGAACTCTTTGAATCATCCACACAAATGTATATGACCGACAAAATGGGCACAACCAAGGTGAATTGTTTTTCCATTATTATATTACAAGGCACAAGAAAGGTGACCATGGTGTGATTATGGTGTTGAATAATAGTAAGCAACTTGGAAACTCACCAAAAGAATATTAAACAACTTGGTTGGGAATTGGTAGTTGAATGGACATGCAGTACAGGTATGGGACTCTAATTAAGCAACTCATTATAGTGCTTCCAATACTTTCCAACAAAATTTAAAAGAAGTGAGGTTTAATGACACTTTCACTAGCAATTAAGTTTTAGTGGCACACAAAGGAATAAGTCTCCAAGCTACATGTTAGCTGGAGTACTTACAAGCCATGTGGCCCCAAAATTAGTTTACTATTAGGGTCATTCTAGTTCCCACTTGTTGCCATATTTTAATTAGTCTGCATAAACCATGTATCATTGGATTTCGTACAATACAATATAGTTCATCGGTTTTATAATATTCCATAATACTAAAATATTGATTTGTCTTTACTTTGTGGAATAAAGGAGTGTTTAAGATGCCCCCAAGGAGACTCTTGTCTCACTATAAGGTTGATTCTAGAAGAGACAGGCTACTCACTGTGTCATGCAATGCAGAAGATATGTTGCTTCCACGCAGTAATTTTACATTTACTGGTAAGTAATAATAAGAAAGACCAATGATTCTGAAAGGTTAAGGTGTATAATTTAAATTATGAGAAAAGATTAACTTATTTTACTTGTTTATTTATTTTCTGCATAAATTTATTACAAAATATTTTTTTTTTTTTATTTTGCAGTTAAATTTTGACCTATTTTTGTGTTCTCTGTAGAGTACGACTCAAATTTCAACGTAGTACAGAAGCAAAATTTCAGAATCCCTGATCACTTGATGATCCATGATTGGGCTTTCACAGATACCCACTACATAGTATTTGCCAATCGCATAAAACTTGATGTACTGGGTAAGAATCGATGTTTCAAAATCAGCACCATTCTTCGTTTATATCCGTAACTAATTAATTTAAGTACAAGCACACAAAGTAATAAATAATCATTTCCTAATTGATATCAAATATCATATAATTGTATTAAAAGTCAAGTGCTAAACTTATTTAATTATAATATATTAATATTTAAATAAAATAAAATAAAAAAGTGATAAAATAATAATTAATTTTTAAATTGTATAAAACTTTGCTAAACCTAAGAACTTTCAATTTAATATATATTGGATATTAAAATTTCTCATGTACAAAATGAAAAACTTTATAGACTTAAAATAGCTCTACTGAGAAATCTTTATTAATATATTAGAGTTTTTAATTAGTGAGGAGATTTAAACTCATTACCTATTCCACTTTTCCTTTCACTTTTACCTTCATACCAACCTTATCTCAATACTAATTACATTTATTATTAGTGGAACTTGTTTGATATATATATTCAAAGCAAAATAATAGTAAAATCTTAAGCAATCACTCTCAATATGACTAGCTACCTGATATAGTACGTGCGCATGTAAACAAAATCATTAGAAAATGCATATTTTGTGTCTGAGGTTATGTCAAATGTTATCTCAAATAGAAGCTCTAAAATAAAATATTTTTCAGGATCAATGGCAGCAGTGTATGGTATGTCTCCAATGATATCAGCATTAAGAGTAAACCCAAATAAGAGCACATCTCCTATATACCTTATTCCAAGGTTTCCAGAGGAACAAAAAGGCAAGGAGAGAGATTGGAAAGTTCCAGTTGAAGCACCTTCACAGTTGTGGTTCCTTCATGTTGGCAATGCCTTTGAAGTTAGACATGAACATGGGAATTTGGATATCCAAATACAAGCTGCTGCTTGCTCTTACCAATGGTTCAATTTCAGCAAGTTATTTGGTATGTTATTACTTCCCCAATTTTCTAAAAATAGGATTTTTACTTCAAAAATAGTTTCTTTTAAGTTATTTTTATCCAACCATATCTTCAAGATATAGTTGAGAAGATGAATACATATACTACTTACGTTGAAAAGAAACACAAGAGTAATAGAAATATTGAGAATGATTTTAATAAAAATATTTTAATTAATGAGTCAGTTTCAAAATATTATTATTTCGAAATGAAGAAAGAAACTGATATATAAGATATGTGGATGCTTCATTGGGTAAATTGAATACGTATGGTCTGAAAATTGATAATATATGTATATTATGTATGAATGAAAGCAAGGATTAGGATCTACTCAAGTGTCATCCCTATAAAAGTGCTATAATTTTTTAATCTCAAACGAAATATATTAAAATATATTATTTAATGTATTCTATATCCAAACCTCTACATAGACTCGTGATTCTCTTAATAAATAAATGATTTTTCCCTAGCAAACATCCTTAATGTGAATGGGAAGTAGTTTGCTTTATTTTTTTTCTATGGTAAAAGGACAAAACATGAACTGAGACGTTTAATAAAATAAGTAGCTTGTTTAATCATAAACAGAACTCTAATAGAAACACTCTTTGGGCTAATCATCAGGATACGATTGGCAAAAGAGGAAGCTGGACCCAGCAATAATGAATGTAAAAGGTGGAACTGAGTTATTGCCTCATCTTGTTCAGGTATATTGATGCTCTCCTTATTCCTACTTTTAATAAACAAAAAATATTTTTTAAGAGAAAGAAGGTAAAACCAGTACAAGTTGTACCAAGTTCAGATTCCTTCTGTTTCTATGTACACTAGTTTCTCACCAAATATTCCAAGATTTAAACATATTTTTTCTCGTTATGTCAACCAAATAAAAAAATATATGTTGCATGCCCAAAGGATTACAGCACCCCATTAACTTCAACCCAAATGATTTTCTTTTTGTTTTTTAAATGACCAAAAGAAAATAGAATTTTTGAGTTGTACCAACTTACTTCACATTTTGTCTAACATTTTATGTGAAAGCTAATAATACAATTGTTTAAATGATTTATTCAAAGTATTTTTATTATGAAATCAAAATTTATTAAATTACAAGTTCAACACTTTAGAAAAGAAAGTAAATTAGGTCATATATTTATTAAAATTTATTTATGAAATTTCAAGTGAAACTCATTGAATGAGGTAAACATTGATATTTATTCAAATTTATATATGAAATGTTAAAAATGAGAAGATAAACTATATGACATATTTATTAAAATCCACATAAACTTCAATCAATATCATAACGTGTTAAAAGATGTTCATGAGATTTAATAGTGTTGCTCTTTTGCCACAACATGATGCAGGTATCTATAAAATTAGATTCAGACTACAATTGCCAAGAATGTGAGGTGAAGGCCATGAAGAAATGGAAGAAATCCTCAGATTTTCCTGCGACCAATCAAGCATTTTCTGGGAAGAAAAACAAATATCTGTATGCTGCATCAACCTTAGGATCTCGCAAATCATTGCCATGTTTCCCTTTCGACACCGTTGTGAAATTAGATCTAGACAGTGATTCTGCACAAACTTGGACTGCTGGAAGAAGAAGATTCATTGGTGAACCTATTTTTGTTCCTAAAGGTGACAAAGAAGATGATGGCTATCTTCTTGTTGTTGAGGTGAGTATCAATGTTAATTTGTCGTGTACGTACTTTACTTCATTGGGTATCCATGCACAAAATATTCTCTTCAAAAACGGTTGATAATTATAAATTAAGGATAGATATTCATCATGAAGGAATATACCGTAGAGAGTGATTAATGAGAAAGATAAGTTTTTTTATATACTTAGTACAATGTGTCATAGAACTTTGTCACCTTTAAAATATATCCACATTCAAAACCTTGTCAATTATATATTTGACTGTTTGTTAAAGAGGTTTCATTAAATATGTATCTGATTTGGTGTTCGGAAATTTAGATTTATGTTTCAAATGTAAAAACAATCATATGTTTATGTTTGATAGTGGGTGGTGTTTTCTGACTGAAGGTTTTGCAAGATTTTTCTTTAAAAAAAAAAGTCACGTGATGGAACTTTTGCATATGTAAGAAAATAAGTTGGATATAATGAAAGAGAAACTTTTATGGGTTTTAACATGTCTTTTTCTTCTTTCTTCAAAAATGATCATTAGTGAGAGTTTTTTTTTTTTTTTTTTTTTTTTGTTTTTTTTTTTTTTTTCTTTTTCTGATGATGACATATTGACATTAATCATTTGTTTTGCAGTATGCTGTTTCAATGAATAGATGCTACCTCGTCATATTGAACCCAAAAAGGATAGGATCAGATAATGCCCTTGTTGCCAGAATCGAAATTCCAAGTCACTTAAATTTTCCTCTAGGTTTTCATGGTTTCTGGGCAGCTAATTAGATGAAACCCTAATTAAGTTATTATAAATTTTCTTTAGTAGTGAAAATCCAGAATTTATGTTCAATATTGATGCAATTGATTGTATATAGTTTCATGATATATATGATTATTTGTTAATACGTAGTTGTAAGCTTTTATCTAAAGTGAGCTATGTAAGTTGCCAGATTGAATAAAATATGTGTACAATTCAAGAAGAAATTTCTGCCCAAACTTCATTTTAAATATTATAATGATTTAAATTCTCGTACCAAATGAGGTTAAATAGCTATTTTACTTTCTTCACATGTTTAAGAACAAAATTATATTCATAATAAACATTTTAAATATAATGTTATATAGAAATAATAAAAGTAAACCAAAAATAATAAAAATGACAGAAAATTACCACAAGAAATAACTAATATCACAACAACAAAAAAAGTGGTATTTAGAGCCCACTAAAATAGGTTGTTAAATGTATTTTTTTTGGGCAAAAAATAAATTAATAAAATGAAGTATTTTAGGAATACTTCAATTCTATTAAAAAACATATAGAAATTCTTATCAAATCATCTTTCACACTACAGATGTCTAATGATGAAATTTTACAAAGTTTGTATCTTACATCATTTCAAGTATTACTTTGTTAATATCAATAACCTCCTACTTTCCAACTCCTCAATTAAAAGAAATTTTTTTTACAGAATTAGTCAAGTGGAATACTTGCTTTTGCATGTTTCGGTGGTGAACATTGACATACTTGGATGCAGGAATGTAACGAGACAGTACATGAAAACACTTCCTTTAATTGTATTGCTTACTCCAATGCGACGTATTACTACTCTCCTTTCACTTGATAGCTTAATCTTCCCCTTTATTGCTCGCATGCCTTTTGCTAAATGTCTTGACAAAGACTAAGGCGATAATCTTTCTATATCCATATCATTGCCTCCTTCCCTACAAACCTACTCACAAATAACTTTGAATTGCAGATCCAATTCTGATTCTGCTGTTTCTATTAGCTAGCTAGAAAATTTCTCCTGGATGTTACCTCATCCTATATTGTGATGAGAAAATATGGAGGCAGGACCGCCTTGATATTCAATTTGGGATAAGGATATTTTTGGAAAAGGGTCTTGATATTCAGTTTGAGAAAATGATATTTTTAGACAAGGATATTGACACAACACTCAAGAAAAGGTGAGAAAGTTAGTGATAAGTAATGGGATTGATCGCCACAGGATATCCTGATAAGATCAAATTTGGGTTCTTGTAAATCAGAACACCATAAATTCTCAAAGAGAAAAACTCAATTCTATTTCAAAATTCATCCCTCCTTACATTTCTGAGTAGATCCTTTTATAGACTAAAATACTTAAATCTTTCTAGAATCTATATTAATCCTAATATTATTTCCTATTGAATGTATCATTATTTCTCACTGAATGAGAATATAAATGATTCATCTTCTTGTAGTTTTCTTTTTCGATGTGACCCATTCAACTACTTAATTAAAATAGATCACAAAAATTACAAAAGAAAATTCTAAATTATATTTATCCCCTGAAGATGATATCATATTGGAATATTAAAGATTAAGTCAACATTTTTAAACAAAGTATAGGATTCAGACAAGAGACAAAATAGGAAAAATTCATTTTTGGATACTTATTGGTTATCCAACTCCCCATCTTTATCTCAATCAAAGTGAAAATCTCAATGGCATTTGTAATCGCATTCCTAAACAAAATATCATTTCTTTGACACCAAATAGCCCAAATATTTGGTAACCAAATGCATCTCTTAATAATGTTCTATTTGACATTTAGATCCAAAATATAAAACTGATGAAAGTGCTTAGTTGCCTTATAGTACTGAACACCACACACCCTAAACCACTTTAAGCATTGGTTCTATACTTTTCATGCTACTTTACAAGTGAAAAACACATGGTTACCAGACTCCAATTCCCATCCACCCCTATTTAACACAACAATACTTTTATTAGTACGATTATCTTTTGTAGCAATTTTATTAATCATCATTGTCCAAGCAGAATGTTGTGCCGAAGATAAAGCCTTCACCTTTCATAAGACACAAAAAACCTTACTCTCTTCCCTAACTAATTATATCTTGTAACATATCATAAATTGTCCTGACTGAGTAAGATTAAAAGTGATTTCCTTTCCATTCCCATGTGTCTTCGTTGTCTCTATGTAAAATAACAGCATTAATTAATTACTCCAGCGGTACTTTTTCCTAAATTACCTCCCAATCAAATCAACCCCTTCTCCAATCAAACTTCCACACCCATCTATCATCATGCCACACACCAAGTTTCCTAAGCTTTGCACCTTTTTTCAATGAATTATTATATAATCTCGAAAACTTATGAATTAAAGGTACTTCCTCCCACACCATGAGTCATTATGCCAAAATTTGGTATTGTTTCCTTTTCCTACTTTTCATACTACATATTGAAACAAAATTCCTTTAATGTCTCCACTAATTGTCTTCATAATATCCCTCCACCACCAAGATTCTTTCCTAGATTCTTTTCTATTATTCATCTTTGTCCCACACCCATATTTAGACTTTAAACTATCTTTCCATAGTCCCTCCTTCCTTCCTAACCTCCATCTTCATTTTCCATGTAAAGCCATATTAAATAATTTTAACTCTTTGATTCCTCCCATTCCATCTCTTTAGGCTTACTTATAGAATCACATTTTACCCATGCAATCTTCCTCCCTTCAACTCCCCAACCCCATAAGAATTGTCTCTTAATTTTCTTAGTTTCCTTCATGACAACACTCGGGATCCGAAAGAATGACATATAAAATCAAGGCAAGGCGGTGATAACTGATTTAAGTAAACAACTCTCCCCACCAAAGGTAGGAGTTTTCCTTTCTATTTGTATAGTCTTTTTCTAATGTTCTCAATTATACTGTCGCAACCGGGGTCATGACGGGGATGATGAACAAAAAATAATTTATTTTAATTTTCAAAACAGAAGAATCGCCACCATAGTTTATCATGGAAAATTATGGAAAAGCCGAAAAATTGATAAATCAAGTTTGCGAAAATCAGATTTCGGATCCGGGAGTCGGTTACGTGTGGAGCAGGTATTAGCACCCCCACAACGCCCGTCCTAAGACGGTACCTTTAATTAAACGAGTAAAATAAGAGTGATTTTGTAAAATGTTTATTTTTCCAAAGAAAAAAAAAAGATAAAAATACAAATAAAAATAAAGAAAAAGACTTTTTTTTTTATTTTGGGAAAGGGCCCGACAAGGTTTGACTTTGCTCCTACGTATCTCTATCAAGGGTGGAGAATCAAAGTTACATAGTTCTTTGGACCAGATTGTTTGTCAGGTTCATATTTTTATTTGTGACATTTTTGTAATTCATTTTTTTATATTTGACATTAAAATGATTTATTTCCAAAGTTTCATATTAAATATCGCGTGACGCGTGTGGCCATTTGATATTTAAGAAACATTTGGAATAATAATATTAAGTATCGTATGACGCGTATAGCCATTTGATATCTAATATTATTAAAAAATATAATATTCTAAAATTTTATTTCTAAAGTTTATATTAAATATCGTATGACGCATGCGGCTATTTGATATTTAAAAACTTTAGAATAATAATATTAAATATCATATGGCGCGTGTGGCCATTTGATATCTAACATCATTAGAAAATATATTATCCCAAATTTTATTTCCAAAGTTTTATATTAAATATCGTGTGAGACGTGTGGCCATTTGATATTTAAGAAATATTTGGAATAATAATATTAAATATCGTATGATGTGTGTGGTCATTTGATATTTAACATTATTAGAAAATATAATATCTCAAAATTGTATTTCCAAAGTTTTATATTAAATATCGTGTGACACGTGCGACCATTTAATATTTAAGAAACCTTGGAATAATAATATTAAATATCGTATGACTCGTGTGACCATTTGATATCTAACATTATTGACAAATATAATATTCCAAAAATTTATTTACAAAGTTTTAGTAATCCAATTTAATTTTTATTAAAATAAAAAAAATAAAACATGCAAGATATAAACTTAAAATATGGAGGTACACAACTAGAAAAGGTTGTAGTTTTGAAATGGCCCCAAAGGCCCAAAATCATTTTTTTATTATTTTTTTAGGTTGGTGGTACAATGGTAATGTGGGGGGTACGAATAGTTTTTATTATTTTTTAGTTGGTGGTGCAATGGTAATGTGGAGGGTATGAATATTTTTTATTATTTTTTAGGTTGGTGGTGCAATGGTAATGTGAAGGGTACGAATAGGAAGACCCCAACTCCACAACCCTAGGCCATCGTCACCTCAACTCTAAGCCACCACCACCTTACTCTAAACCCATGTTAGGTCTACCAACCCATAGCGGCAGCGGCAACAGTGAAGAGGAGCGGCAGCGGCAGCGGCAGGCAGTGCGGCGGTGGAGGTAGGCGGTGCGACGACGGCAGCAGGCGGTGCGGCGACGGTGCGAGGCTGTTTTGGAGTGGTTTTGGGAACATAAAATACATGGGCAAAATACAGAGAAGAATGTATGGAAGATGGAAGATGATGAATTTTTTTATTATATAAGAAACAAGAAAAAAAACAAAATGCCATAAAGAGAAAAAGGACCTCATTTTTTATTTTTTTATCTTTATATGAAAATGAAATGATGAAAAAATAAAAAAAACATCACAGGAAGATAAGAACACAGGATTTACAAATTTCAAACTTCAAGATCCATATGAAAATCTAAACCTTACAAATCATAACTATAAGTGTTCTTCAAAAATGATAGCCTCCTTTCCAAGAGTTCCTTGCTTCTCAGTTTTAATCTAAGTGTGGATAGTAAGACAGGAGAATCAATCTTCTCTTCTTCTCTACTTTCTCTCTCTTTTTTTCCTCTTTTCCTTCGTATCTCTCAAATTGATCAATAGTTCCTTCTTAACGTAAGAGCAATTACCACTTAAGTGAATCCTCTTTTTTTGTTATTTTATTTATTTTTATTCTGAAAGTAGTTCAAAGCAGTTTTGAAAGATTAAATCTTTCTTTTTTCTTTTCTTTTTATTATTATTATTATTAAAGATGAAGTGCAGATGAACGTGAGATGAAGCAGTTTGAGAACGGTCATATTTTATTTTTATTTTTTATTATTGTGAAAATGGAGAACATGGTGGTTCAGAGAAGTTTTAATTGATTCTCTTTTTTTTATTATTTTAATGATGAATTGAACGTGTAGATCAAGAAGCAGTTTTAAAACAGTTTCATTTTCTTTTTATGTATTTTCCTTTTATTTATTATTCTATTTTTATTTTTTATGTTAATTATTTATTTATTTATTTTTCATTTCTTTTCTTTATTATTATTTTTATATAATTTCTTTTCCTGTTTTTGTTAACTGTTATTATTTTTTATGTTTTGTAAAAAAAAAATGGATAAATTCAAACCTCTTTTTATTTGTTTTATTATTTATTATATTTTTAATAAAAACCTAAACTAATCAAGTGTATATATTTTTTCTATTTATTATTTTCTTATTCATTTTTTATTTTAATTATTCAATTAATTGTAGACACATTTTTTATTTTTTTAATTTTAATTTATTTACCCGGACAAAATCGAGTGTTGACATATACCTACCCATGTGTGATACTTCCTAGGATTACTGCTAAGGGGCAATCCCAAGTACGTAAAAGTTAAAGAGATCACCTTGCAATTCATCATATTAACATCTCTATTAACAATGTTATCCTCCATACCTACCCTACCTAATATGCTCTTAAAGAAATTAACTCCAAGTCCATAGGCTAATTCGAAGCACCTAAGAATACACTTCAAAGTCAAGATGTTATGAAAGTCTGGTTAGACCAAAAATTAAGTACCATCTACAAACTGCAACATGCATACTTCTACCCTTTTACTACCCACCCTAACACATTTTAGTTTGCACTTCTAAATTGCCCCCTAACCAATCAGCCAAACCTTCATCAGCTATGAGGAATAAAAATGAGGCAAGAGGATCCCCTTTGTCTTAAACGTTTTGTGGTTATAAACTTTGTTGTTTAGACTCCCATTAATAAAAACAAGAATTGTTGAAGAATTTAAGCATTCCTTTATCCACCTACACCATTTATTACAAAATCCTAACCTCTCCAACATATACAACCAAAAATCCTATCTAATAGAGTCATATGCTTTCTCACAATCTAACTTAAAAATTATGCATTTCTTCTTATTTCTCCTAAGCTACTCAATAGTTTCGATGGCCACTAGCATTAAATCACCAGTAGCCCTTTGCCTTTCAAAAGTGCAGATTGTATTTGATTTATTGCCCTATGTAATACAACTTTCAGTCTAAAGGATAAAATCTTTGCAATTATTTTATACATGTTCCCACCAATGTATTAGTAGTCAAAAATAGGTGGTAGCAAAAATCCTAGTCCCTAAGCACTTAGCAACCAATTTTTCAGTTAGTCGCAATTTAATGACCAAAAAAGTGATTGTTAAATTTGTTGTAGAAAGTTTGATCCCACATTTATAGGGATTTAGTGACCAAAAATTTGTGAAAAAATCGGTCGTTAAAACGGTAGCTAATTCAATAGCTAAAATGAAATAATTTGTTGTGATTAAAATTAAATATTTTTTTGTGGTTAATTTGGTGACTAAAATAAAATAATTTTTTGTGACTAAAATAAAGTAATTTTTGGTGGCTAATTTAGTGGTTAAAATGAATAATTTTTAGTGGCTAAATTGGTAGCTAAATTTGGGAATATTATTAACTATTTTTAAATATTATTTTGACCTATTTATAAATAATTTTAATACCTACTTATAAATATTCAAAAATTCAATCATGTCAAACAACAATGAACTCCAATACATAATGTTGGAAAAAATAATATACAAATTACAAGTAAACCATATTACATAATGAAAAGCATTGTAAACAAATTTAAAATAGTCAAATTTGTTACACACTTCAGCATCCAACTAATCATCTTCTGTACTATCATTTGTAACATGGTCTCCTGTATGATGTCCACTGTACTATCATTTGTAATGTTAAGAATGGAGTTCCTAATATCATACAAGCATTCATGTTCTTTATTAATACAAAGGACGTATTATAACATATTTTACCTTTACAAATTTTTGCATTAGAAAGCTTATATTGAATATTCATTTTAGAACCATTTGCACTGGTTACTTTTTCTAATGTCTTTTTATAATATTGAGTTGGTATTAATCCTCCTTGTATAGAATTTACATCTGCTCCTAAATCTATTAATGCTATAGTATTAAATATTTCTCCTTTTATTACTAGCTTTATTTCAGTATGCCATTTGTGAGTGGTGATCAAACTTAATAAATTTATATAATTGTTATTTGATGTTTCTGCCTCATAATTAGAAGTTTTTGTTTCCAACCCTACCTTACTTTGATTTGTTATTATATCTTTTCCTTCTAATCTTAATAATCTATATTCTAATGAAATATCATTTTCTTTTAATAATTGTATTTCCTGTTTAAGATTTTTTTGTTTCTTCTTGTAAATCTTTTATAGTTATATTTTGATTAGGAGCTTTAAATCTTTTATAAATATCTTTCATATTTATGGGTTCTATTTGTTCTCATACTTCCTAACTTTTATGATTAAATGATTTAATTGTGATAAAAATTCATCTTTTAATGGTGAGTCTTCTAATTTATCTATGATAGATGTTAAAGTGTTTGCCTGATCTTTATTTAACATATTTATATTTTTATCACTGATACAATTTTCACAGCTACATAATCCTGGACCCAAACAATAATCTTCTTCACTTTCTTTTGAATATTCAGTGCTATTATCTGATTCTATTTGTTCTACTTCTAATTCACTTTCTTATTCTTTTGATGTATTATCAAATTCTTCTAATTCTGAATTTATGAGAATATTTAATAATTTTTTCTTTAATTTTTCATCTTCTATTTGATTTATTCTCTTAGCTACTTTACAACTATTTGCATAATGACCTGGTCTACCACACTTCCAACAAACATTATCTTTTTTCTTGAGTTTTTATATTTGGGTTTCTATGTGGTTTACTTTCTTGCGGTACTTTATTATATTTTTTTGGTATGTGGTTTTCTATATATTCTCTTTTCTGTTTCATTTTCTTTCTTAATTATTTTCTTCTTCTTAGCACTGGGTGCTCTAATAGGTTCCATACCATATTGATGACAGAATGTTCCTAGTTCTTTTTTATTTATCATACTTTCTTTTCCAAGTTTATTTTGTAATTTGAAGTCAGTACATACTTGTATTCCAGTATCTATTACTATATTACGTATTTGGCCATAAGTTAAGAAATCATATTGTATAAGTTTATCATAATGTTGTTCTAAGTTTAATTTAACTTTTTCTGCAAATAATTTAGGTAAGCCGCCAAGGAATCTTTCTTTCCAAAATCCAGCAAACCCATCTTCTCTTAAATTTACTTTTGATAAAAATGTATCTTTATACCACCTATAATCTGACATGGTTGGACAATACAAATTGCTAATTGATTTGCTGATATTTCTTTAAATATATTGGGATCTCCTACAAAGTTTTGTATTATAGAATAAATTAATGTTGATACTGCATCTTCTTGATTTGTTTCAGTTTTGGCGCTTTTAATTATTGCTAATTTATCATGTTCTGTGCTTAAATTATCCCACCAGCCTTTCAATTGACGTGAATCCGTGTACTATGGCTATAGCGGCAGACTTGTCGCTACATCCTTTTATTTTATGGGCAGTAGCTGCCATTGTCAGTTGACATGTTAAATCTAATATAGCCTGTTCACTTAAGCCATCTAAATTCCATTCTATTATTTCATTTCCTGAAAATGAGATCTGAACTAATTCCACCCTTTCTTCGAATTGTACATCTGCAGGGGTAGGTCTATTGTAATAATTTCTAAGTTTTGGATAAGTTTTTATTTTATTTAATTCTAATGTATTAATGGAATTTTTATTTAATTCTTCTAGTTTTCTTTTTAATTCATCTATTCTAATATCTGTATCACGTTTTAGTTTAAGAGCATCTAATTCTTTTTGTGGGACATTAAATAATTTATATATTGGTTTTACAGGTTTGAGCTACTGGAACTTCTTTATGATATGATGAGTACGTGCAGTTTTCCATTCTAGTTAATTTTTTTGTCATAATAGTTAAAACTGTATTAGAATAATTAATTTGTGAATGTAATTTTTTAATATCTTTTGTTTCTACTTGTTGATCTTCTATCCTAATGTCTTTATATGGACTAGCTTCTATTTCTAAGTCTGTTGAAGGTTATAATTTTATTGCTTGTAATGGAGGATATTCAGATGCTATGATTTCATTATTCATAGTCTTCCATGTACTAGTTACCTTTTCTAATGGATATATTTCTTTATAACTAAATGGATATTCTAAATTATGTTCTTCACTATAATTTTTAAACCAATCAAAGAAATATAAATTTATCTCATTCTAAATCATGTAGTTATAAAATTCTGTTCTAAAGTCTTCTGCTTCTTTTTTAGAATATGTTTTAAAAGACCTATCCCTTTTATCTTTATTATATTATGCTCCAAAATCTTCTCTTATCCAATTTTTATCTATTTCGAAGGGTTCTTCGCTATTTAATGTGCTTAATATTTGTGATGTTGTAGGAGAGTATTGAGGAGATTCAAATTTTTTAGATTCTATGTATAATGGTTTAATAATTATGGGAGTAATATTATCTAATCCTCTTAAATCCAAATTTATAGTGGAATTATCTACAAAATGCTTGGATGGTTGGCCTTTATGAATTATTTGTGGCTCTCTTATCTTTAAAGATGATGATCTATTCATTATTAATCTTATATCTGTACCATCTTGAACTATTTCTCTTATCTGAGTATTATATACTTTTGGTTCTTCTATAATATCTTATAATATCCATTCCTTTGGGATTCTTCTTACTACCTCTTCATAACTTAATCTTTTTGGAGTTTGTACTGGTGATTTTCTAAGATTTGCTTCTACTAATATGGTTTCATCTTTGGGTGAAGACCTTAATGCTTTATAATTATAATCTATTTTGGTAACCTTATAATAAATTCTATAAATAATCTGAATAGGACCTGATAATTCATCTACTATGTCTTCTGGGGTTTGAACATATAACTTTATAGAGTTACTTGTTTTATCATTCCTTATGTTTATAGAGAAATTAGGATAGCAGTTAAAGAATGTTGGACCATCATGAAGGTTACTTTCTAATATAGCTATTATGGAATCATTAAAATTTTTAAGTCTTATATCTCTTAACATTATTAATATGGGATTGTTTATGCCTAACCTGTAATTTGGTTTTGCTGCAACTTGTATTAATCCTAAATGAATAAAATTATATCCATCTTTAATATGTTGATCTAATAAGGATTGTTGTAATATGTTAATGACTTTATTATTTTTTGTTCCTAGATATCTATATTCTACTATATGTACTTGATCTTGATTAGAAGACCAAAATTTATGTTGTTTATAAACTTTACATTTTTTAACTATAAGTATTGACCAATTATGTAATGAGTTTTCTATTTCTACAATTTGTAATTCTTTTTCTTTATTATGTTCTGTGTTTGAAGAAGAAGAAGCTTCTTGTTGCGGAGTTCTAATCATTATTTGTTTATCTTTGTTTCTTAATCTTAAATCACATAAAGTTCTAAGAAAATTTGGCATTCTTACTCTTTTTTTGGTTTCCATTTTATGGGACCACTCTTGACCAACGGTCTTATTACCTCTCACTTAGGCTTTACTACCGGGACCATAGCTGACCAATGTATAAACGCCTCTCAGCGCTACCCTAAAAACCTCTTAAAGAGCTAAGAACAACAAAGGTTCTTATTACCCTAGGTGATGTAGTCTTAAGATTCAAAGTTTCAACAAATAATAATTATAACTTTAGCAACACAACTGCTTAATCTTCTAAGCAATACAATGGCTTAGTTTGTCTAATTGTTTTTCTAATTCTTTTATGATAGCCTTAATAAATGATGTTAAAAATAAGTATTTTCTTGGATTAGTAATTCTTTCTTCTGATAATTTATATCTCTCTAATATGTTCTTAGTTCCTCTAATAAGCCTTATGAGATTAATATTTGGATACGGGCTTAGGTGTTTTAGGGTTGTTGAATAATGTCTATTAGACTGTACGTGATAAAGAATAATTTTAGTTTTAGACATGATTTAGGCTATACATTGGTTTAGTCTTCTTAAAGTTTTCTTTAGTAATCTAATGACTAGTTTATAGTATTCTATTTTCTTATAATATCTTTGAGGATTTGTTATTTTTTCTATAGAGGTATAGTATCTTTCTAATGTATTCCTATGTTTGGTAAGAAGGATGGAAGCATTCCTAGCTAGGCGAGGATGCCTATTTCTGAGTCTTAATGTAACTATCTGTCCTGTGATTGGGTTCGGGTAATATAGAACAAATTACTAGTTAATCCAAAAATATGGATTGGTCTAAGATCATTGGGTCCATTATGTAGAAGAAAAACATTATCTAGGTTCATATTCATAGCTCTACTTTCCCTTCCCCCAGAAAAACCAAATACAAAAAACAGTTTATGATGAAAACATGAATATCATAACACTATGGCTATGATACCAGTAATGCAGGATCGATAAGAGTATATAAACAATAATTAAAAGTAATGAAAACTTACAAAGAGGATGTTTTTTTTTTATATTATGTGGCCATTAGAATATGGGCTATCTGTCTATCTGTCTGTTTGTCTCTCTATCTCTCTGTCTATCTGTCTGTCTATCTATCTCTCTATCTGTCTATCTGTCTATTTGTCTATCTGTCTATCTGTCTATCTATCTATCTATCTATCTCTTTATCTATCTATCTATCAGTCTATTTGTCTATCTGCCTATCTGTCTATCTATCTATCTATACAAATTTATTTTAAATTGAAACAAAATAATATAATGATTATAATAAAATAATAATTTGATTTAAAAAATAGTAATGATAAAATGATTAAATATTTGATGCGGAAATAACTAAACTGATTAAATTAAAGTAATGAATTACATAAAATAATTATTGTTTATAGGCATAATTTCCCTTGTTGTGACCCTTATTACAACAATAAGTACATTTTTTTAGCCTATTTCAAATTGGCTCATCCATTTCGTTATGTATTCTGGTTGTAACTGGTCTTCCGAATTTGCTTCGTCTCAAGTCAGGTTTGGGTATAAGATTTGGACCTGTGTAAGGAGACCAACAATCTTGATTTTCAATTGGATGGAACTGTATCTCGTAGGCCTTGAAAATGTTGTGAACAGTGTAGACAAGGGTAACAAACATGCTGAAATTTAAATGACTATATCAACAAACTGCCATGACAAGTGCACAAGGTAGCCTCAGAGCTTGAAATTCTCCATAATCACACCACCATTCATTTAATTTAACTGTGAAAGACATAGGTCTGCATCGTTGGGGAGTGGCCATCTTCTTGACATCAAACTCAGAGTTTTGGCGGTCATATCTTTCAACATGGAACATAACAGATTGTTGTTCATTTTTTTGTAGAATGACAGTAATATCTTCTGGATATATATGACCTACTCGTAACATGCAGTCAGCCTTTGTGCCTCGTTGAACAAACCAATTTTTTATTGTTTCAAAAGTTATCTTTACAAGTGCAGAGATCGGAAGTGATCGGGCACCCCTCAAAACAGAGTTTGTGCATTCTGCCAAGTTTGTTGTCATATGGCCAAACCTTTTGCCCCCATCAAATGCTTGTGCCCATTTTTCCAGCGGTATTTGATCAATCCAAGACACTGCCTGTGGGAATTTTGATCGCATTGTAGATAATTTGGCCATGATAGTTGATTGTTTCATCTCATATGCTGTGACAATATGAAAAAATAAATAAGGTAAAGGAATGAATTTGAAATTAAAGTAAAGAAAGAAAATATACCGATGTTGATTAATTGTCGCTTTAACTCAGTATTTTTGAACTTCTTGTTGAAGTTGGAAGCAATGTGTCGTATCCAAAAGACTGAGGAAAGGCCATCTTCTTCCCAAGCAATATTTGGAGATTGTAATGCTGACAAAATGGCTTTTCCTCTGTCAGTGATTAGGCAAATATTTGGTTGAGGAGTGACATATTCGCGTAATAGTTGAAAGAACCATATCATTGCTTCTTTCGTTTCTCCTTCAACAATGGCAAGGCAAGTGGAAATATATTTCAGTTTTCATCTTGAGATATTGTTGTCAACAAAGTGCCGTGATATTTTCCAGTCAGGAATGTTCCATCTACTTGCACTATAGGCTTGCAGTAGTTGAAGCCGTCAATGCAAGGCTTGAACGCCCAAAATACCGGCTCTAGGATGTTAGTAGAGGGATCCTCGACACCGTCAACTACAATCGGATGACCGGTACATTAGACAATAGTCCCCGAAAGTGATTCTTGAAGAGCTTGCTACCATCTCGGAAGATGGTTATACGATTCCTCCCAGTCTCCGAATTGCATTGCAAGAGCCTTTTGCTTTGCCTTCCAAGCATTTTTGTATGACACAAAGTAGCCATAACGATTTTGGATTTCAACAATCAGACTTTTAACAAGAATTTATGGATTTGCCTTCATTGAATTGGCCACAATTGAAGCAATTTGTGTTGAGAGTCCAAATTCATGTGGTCCTGATTTAAAACAGTAGTTAAGCATGTGTGAGAGGCTTCAATTTTTTTTTATTTCCCACTATTGATGAATTTTACTGAAAGAAGTCCATAATCGCCATTGACATCCCTTTCCATAGTTTATGCATCTTGCGACATACCTATCTATCTTGTACTCCACAACTACATATTTGTAGCCCTGATCAATGTGATATTCTTTTATAGCGGATAAATTTTCCTCTTTTGTTTGAAAACTCATGCCTTCACACAACTCGAACTAAATAGTTTGAGCAGCTCTACTAAAGGATTGATTAGGATTTATCGATGATGTCGGAATAGAATTGTCGTCGTGCTCATCATCTTCACTAAAATCATGAACCATATCTCGGATGATAGGTTCATCGTAATCAAATGTTGAACTTTCTCCGAGACCTGACAAAGCCATTAGTAGATGGTGAATGAAAGTTGCACTGCTCTGCATCTATTATGATGTTATAACATGGTTAGAGTGTCTGTTCATTTAGTTGATACTTTAATGGTTAGAGTGTCTGTTCATTTTGTCTTCCTGATAACTGAAAACATAATTCTTAGAGTGTGTTGATATTGTAATGGTTAGAGTGTCTGTCCATTTTGTATTCCTGATAACTAAAAATGTAATGGTTAGAGTGTCTGTTCATTTTGTCTTCCTGATAACTGAAAATATAATTATTAGCGTGTGTTTATTTTGTCTTCCTGATAATTAAAAATGTTAATGGTAGTCCTGCAATTGCAACTTGAATATTACTATTATTTTAATTAGATTTGTTAGAATATTACTATTATCATTATTATCCCTAAAGATTATTATTATTATTATTTTAATTTAATTTGTATGGATTTAGTTATAATTATTGTTTCAATAATTATTATTATCATTTAAATTAAATTTATATGAATTTAATTATTATTATTATTTTAATTATTATTATTTAAATTAAATTTATATGAATTTAATTAAAGTTATTCTTATTATTATTATTATCATTATATTATTTTATTTTATTAAAATAAATTTGTATGAACTAATTTTTTTTGTTATAGTTTTGTTAATTATTATTATTATTATGTAATTATTATTATTATTATTAATTTTTTGGTTAATTTTTAAATGTAACAAACATAGTCTCAAATAATAATTAAAAGATGATTGAAGAGAGAGAAAGGATTTTCATTAATGTTTTTAATTGAAATTGCCAGCTGGTCACCCGTATTTGACCAGCCTGAAATCATGCCTAAGTGGAAGGATTCATTAATTTCAATTCCTATCTAGCTGGCAGAATTTGCCCATTTTGGTAAATAGTTTTTTTTTTTTTTGCCCATTTTGGGCATTAATGTAAAAAAGTACACCAACATGAGAAAAAAGCCCCATTCCGACCTAGGACTTCTCATATGTATTTGACTTCTTTGGGGTGGTTTCTTCTCTAATTTGCCTCATGAACTCCTTCATTATAGTTCTATAAATTTCTCCCTTCTCTGACTCAACTCTTCAAAAATGGTTACAAGTTTCTTACAAAAGCTATTAGAAAAAACGATCTAGTTTCAAGGTCGTTATTAAGTAGCGTAGGGCGACTTCTGGCCTTAATTTTTTACCTTCAAAGTCATCTTTCCAAAGCACTCAATGAAAGCACGAATAGATTCTCATTTTTCTTATCTAATATTGACTAAGGAGAGGGAGGTCAATTAGTGAGGTCGGCTAGTGGCAAACTGGGCTCCAAACATGGAAGTTACGGTCTAGAAACTGTCAATTGAGAAGGGAGACAACTGAGTAAACCAACTTAATGAAGTGTCTTTCAAGGATGTGGAGAATACTCACCATATGATAGCATCATCCAAGGTGAAAAGACCAACTTGGGTTGTGTAAAAGTCCAGATGTTCATCTGGGTCTGTGGTTCAATCATACATCTTGAAAACTGGGTTTGTCTAGTTTGGTAGGAGTGAGACTTCTATTTTCTCGTCTGTGAAGGGGTGTATCAATACGAAAGAGGAAGAATGAATAGTAATAGTATGTTGATTGGGAGTTAAGCACTGACTCTCAACTCAACAGTGAAACGCGGCAAGCGTTACTAAGGCATCAGTGTCTTCCATCTCAGAAAAGGTGTTCAGTTTTGTTTCAGCTAATTTTTTCTTTAGTTTCAAATTTTCTTGTCAAGTTTTTCATCTATTCAACATTCTTTCTCTTAAAATCTTCCAATTCATCCCTCATTTCAATCAGCAACGTCGTGGTATCAAAGTGGTTATTTGGCATGGTACGTGAAGAGTGTTCATTGTTGGTTTGTTTGGGCGTAGTTACCATTTTGCTTGAAGATAGTTAGGTTCCACGATAGATGTCAAAATGTTCCGGGTAGAATAAGTAGGTTGGGATGAGTTTATGGGTTGAGGTGAGGGAGTAGGTTGAGGTGAGTGTATAGGTTGAGATGAGGGAATATATTGGTGTACTAAGAGTTTCCTGTGTTGTGGGACTGACTTGAAGTACTCGGATTGTCTTTTAAGATCTTGTGAACTCTCAAAGTCAAGCATCTCCTTGTACTTGGGTGGGGGAAGATACAACAAAGGCACTCCGATGATAAAGTTAGTTTTGAATATAAGTGAGAAGTGATAGAAATAGTAGTCATACTTAGGTGATGTATCTCTTATTCATAGAAATGATATTCAGTCAATTCGCTATTTATCAAGTCCATCCAAAAGTCCAAAGTACTAAGTCTTATTACCAACTTTGATTTGTACTTAATCTTAATCTGAGTAAACATGTTTACTACATCTGTTCCACAGGTGAAACAATAAACTTTAATTAAACCCTAACAACTTATAAACTTTGTTGCATTTAAAATAGAATCGTCGGCTTTAATTTTAAAATTATACTAACAAAATTTTAATGAAAACTTTAAATATTTTAAATGACTTTAAGTTTACATGGGTGCTATAAATATTATTTAATGACTTTAAATTTATATTGGTACTATAAATACTATTTAATGAATAATATTCTTGAAACTTTCTTATAATAAATTAATAATATTTAAGAAAAAAATTGAACAGTCGAGGAATCTTTCATATCAATCTCTTCCCTATATTCCAACGGATTGATATCATCTCTTTATATGTCCTATCATTGTTTGACTCTTTCACTTCTCTCCTTCTTTTTTCACTTATCGTCTTTCTTTCTCTATCTCTTTGTTCCTTCCATAATATTATTTCAACTTATTTCCAATTTCAAATTTCTTTCATTTCATATTTCATCATTTTATACTGTACATGTATGCGCGTGTCTTTACTTGGAGACTTTGAGCAGTAGATTGATTGAGGAAGAGTTTGTGTTCACTTTGGCTCCTTTTGAGTGCATCAATATTAGGTAAAAATAAGGAGATTGATCAATTGATACCAATTTTTTTTTCATTTTCATTATTGTTTAATTAATCTTAATATAATTTGTGCAGATTCAAGGAAGAGAATTTAGAAGTTACAAATTATATTTAAAGACATACCAAAAGACAGGATCGAAAGATAGTATCATAATAGGAAACTTGAGACTCTATACATCAAGTTTATTGTCTTGACAATCAGGTTTTATCTTTCTAACTTAGACTTATTTTATATACTTATAAGTTATATTCAGTGTGATATATATTATAAATTTTAATTTTATATAAAAATATACAAATATGGAAACTAGAAAATTTGTATCAGGTTATGCAAAACTTAAAAAAAAAAGAGTTGAACTTTTTGTTGAATCACAAAAAGGGATATGGATAAATTTATAAACATAAAAAAATGAATTACAAAATACAAGTGAGACTTCTTTGAATGAAGAACATAACAATATAAATTTAAGTGAAGATAACAATATAAATATAAATATAGGTGAAAACAATAATAAAGTAGTCAACGAAGATAATAATTTTGATTCTCAAACTCAGGATAATAAATTTGATTCACAAACTCATGATAGTAATTCTAATTTACAAACTCAGGATAACGATAATGAAATTGCAAGACAAAATGATTCTATTATTAAAAATATATATGATCCAAGTCAATGGGAGGATATTGATACAAAATTAAGAGACTTATTAGTAGAAAAATGCCATATTAGGATAACTGATATAGATTTCCCAAAAGATAAATACTCAAGACACTTTTCTATATCATATTATATCCAAAAATTGTCTAATGGGGAGAAACATGAAAGAAGATGGCTCATTTATTCTATAGATTTAGATAGAGTATTCTGTTTTTGTTGTAAATTATTTAATGTTATTAGTTGTACTAGTAAACTAGATAACAAAGGTAGTAGAGATTGAAGAAATCTTAGTGCTAAGTTAAAGAGCCATGAAATAAGTGATGAACACTTATTAATATCAATGCATTGATTGATCTAGAAATGAGATTGTCAAAAGATAAAACAATAGATAAACGTGTTCAAGAACAAATAAATAGAGATAAAGAACACTCGAGAAAGGTGTTGTTAAGAATTATTATTGTTATTAAAACCCTTGGTAAAAATAACTTAGCCTTACGTGGAAAAATGAGAAGATCTACCAAGAAAGTAATGGAAACTTTTTAAGGTTGATAAAAATGATTGCAGAATTTGATCCAATTATGTAAGAAAATATTCATCGAATTAAAAATTACGAAATTCATAATCATTACCTTGGACATAAAAACATTATAAATGCAAAATATTATTCAATCATATTTGACTGTACTCCAGATATAAGTCATCAAGAACAAATGTCTTTTGTATTGCGATGTGTGGATATTTCATCCAATCCAATACAAATTAATGAGTATTTTTTAGAATTTTTAAAAGTAAATGATACAAGTGGAAACTGTCTTTTTAATGTTATTATAGATGAACTGAAAGTCCTTGGACTTGATGTTAATAACCTTAGAGGACAAGGATATGATAATGAGTCAAATATGAAAGGAAAACACCAAGGTGTCCAAAAAATATTTCTTGATATTAATCATAGAGCATTTTATACCCCATGTGGTTGTCATAGTTTAAACTTAGTACTTTGTCATATAGCAAACTCTTGTTCTACATCTTTCTATGGAGTGTTACAACGTATCTATACTTTATTTTCTTCTTCTACGAAAAGATGGAAAATTTTACAAAATCATATACATAACTTAACTCTTAAATCATTGTCACAAACATGTTGGGAAAGTCGTGTTGAAAGTTTGAAAGCTGTAAGATTTCAAGCTCCACAAATAAGAGATGTTTTATTTGAATTAGTTGAAACTAATGATGATCCTGAAATAAAAAGTGAAGCTGAGTGTTTAGCAACTTATGAACTTGAAAATTTTGAATTTTTGTTAGGCATGACTATTTGGTGTGATATATTATTTGCAGTTAACTCGGTTAGTAAAAATTTATAATTAAAAGATATGTGTATTAATATGGCCATTGAACAATTAAAAGGTCTTCTTTCATTTTTTTAAAGATATAAAGAAAATAGATTTGAAAATGCATTTATTTTTGCCAAAGAAATTGCTTCTGAAATGGATGTAGAGCCTAAGTTTCGTGAAAAAAGAACCAATCGTAAAAAAAAAAATTTGATGAAAATATTGAGAATGAAGTTATTAAATCACCTCAAGAGTCATTTAGAATTGATTACTTTTTATATATTGTAGATAAAGCAATTATCACACTCCAAAATAGATTTGAACAATTTAAAATATATGAAGATATTTTTGGTTTTTTATTTAGTATTAAAAATTTAAAGTTATTGCATCGTGTACTTTTGAAAGAAAAATGCTAAAACCTTGAAAAGTATTTGAAACATGATAATTTATTGGATCTTGATGGCTTAGATTTATTTTCAGAATTAAATATCTTAAAGGAGATTATAAGATTGGAAAATGATAAAGCAATTGACATTCTTAATTATATAAAAAGAATAAATTCTTTTCCAAATACATATATAGCATATAGAATAATGTTAACAATTATAGTATCACTTGTTTCAATTGAAAAGAGTTTTTCAAAACTTAAACTAATAAAATCTTATTGAAGATTTGTCAACACTCAATTTCGTTTGGGCAAATAAAATTATTTCAAAATAAAAAAATATATAAAATTAAAATTAAAAATTTCTGTTATATAGTTTTTATCATACTTTGTCATTTAAATAAATAAAAAAGAAGAAGAAAAAGTTTTTATTTCATTTTTTTAATGAATAAAGTTTTGAAATAAAATTTATAAAAAAAAAGAAAAGGAAAAAAACAACAAAGTAAAATAAAAAAGAAAAAGAAAATAATAATAATAAAATAGTAAAATAAAATAAATAAGTAACGAATAAAATAAAAAATGGAAACTATAGAAAAATAAATAGAAAAATAAGAAAAAAAAGTGTTGGGTCTGTTTTAAATAAACTGCAGAAAAACAATAAAAAAAATAAAACCCATTAAGAGATTTAGTCCGAAAATAATTTGTCTTTGAATAAAGCCCAAATTAATAAAGGGTTCATTTTGAAAAAAATAAAGTAAATTAGTTTGTTGAGGTCCAGTCCATTAAAAGTGTGTTAAAAAAAATGAAAATAAAATTGATATTTTGTACCTCTTCTTATTAAAGTGTTGTCACGTCATACTTTCTCTCTCCACTGAATAATCTGATTGCTTTTTCAGGAATCCATTTTTAATGCACGAAAATTAATTTAAAATTTGGAGAAAAAAGGTTAATTAATGAAAATTTGAACAAATTGGCTAGGGGAATCTCATAATAATTGGTGATTATTCTGCTTAATTACAAATAATGATATTAATTAGATATTATTCTGCTTAATTACAAATAATGATAATAATAGGTGGTTATTGTGCTTAATTGTAAATAACTCTGATTGATTCTGATTTATTCTTCAGCATCAAACTCAAACTGAAATCAGGGGGTAGATTTATTGAATTGATCTAGTAGAGCAATTGAGGGTTCTGAGGATTTTTTATAAAAAAAAAAGACCAAAATAAAGAAGGGGATTTACTCTGAGTAGTATTTTACACCCATCTTTACAAATATGAGAGAATTACACACATTTTATACACGTTTTTTAGAAAGCACTAGAATTACATTCGGAAAAAAATTACTGAAGATCTAGAGGCTTGGAATTAGAAAAAGGGGGTGAATTTTGTTAAAGCTTATCTTCAACTGGTATGTCTTGATCGCTCAGCCTCATGTGATTGTTCTATTTGTTCTTATTCGGTTTGTCCTTATTTTGTTTGTCTTGAGTTGTTCAAATTTCAAAATCATGAATATTAGTATTTTTTATTGCTTGTAAATAAATTTGCATTATAAATTTGTTTTTGTTATACAGGAAATGCTGCTCTAAGCACGTCTCATATCTGTTTGTTATACTGGAGATGATGCTCTAAGCATGTCTCATATACCAGATGCTGCTCTAAGCACGTCCCGTTGTTTAATTTAATTTTCTCTAGAGGTTGCTGTTTCACACGGTCTCAGAGGACCCAAAATAAAAAGAAACCTAAATCTCAGTAGATCATGGAAGCAAGAACATCATAGTACTTAAAAACCACTTTTTTTTTATATTATTATTATTATTACTTTTTTTTCTGACTAAAACAATAAATAATGTTTTATTTCAAGTAAATTTTGTAAAGATAAAAATATATTAAACATTTCCAAAAATAATAAATGTTTTCCAAAAATAAATAAAATATATCATTTTCAAAAAAGTCTATAAAATATTTTCCAAAAGTTAATAAAATATCAAAATTTTGAAATTAAAAATATATAAAAAAGTTTCCAAAATAAAAAGAATAAATAAATCAGCTTTTAAAAATCAAAAACATAAACTTTCACAAATAAAAATATTAGATTCAAAATAGTTTTAAAAATAATTAAAAAATAAAATATTTTCAAAAATAGTAAAAATGTTTACTTTTTAGAAACAATAAAAATGTGAAACACTTTCAATAATCTAAAATTTTAACAATAAAAATATATAAAACTTTCTTTTGAAAACAAGATTAAATGAAATTTTCAAAAAAAAATAAAATAAAATAAATACCAACAATCATAACAAACCAAATTCAAAATTAGAACTACGTAAATCCTGATTTTCTATCATGGATAGAGATACGTAGGACCAAGGTCAATCCTTGTCAGGCCCAAAAAAAATAAAAAATATATGTTTATTTGTTTTATTTTTGCTTATTATTTTTATTTGCATAATTGTTATTATTTTTATTATGTTTATTAACATGTTTTCTTTTTCTTATTTATATATTTGTTTTGTTTTTTATATTTGTTTGTTTTGTTATTTTAAATATAAAATAAATTTTTTATTTACATTATAAATTCGATTAATTTTTTTAATATTAGTAATATTATTATTTTAAAATCACGGTATTGTATTTTTTATTTAGTTATTTACTTTTTATCTATAAAATTTATTGTTTTAGGATTTTTATATTTAAATAATATTTTATGATAAAAATTTTTATTTTATCTTGTTTAGAAATGGTGGAAGATCTTATTTCTTAAATTATCTAATACAATGTTTAAGGTATTTAAGTCATATATAGAATAGAAGACTATATTTTTCATATAATCTTACACTAGTAGAAAAGTCAAATAGTGACTGAAAAAATCGATCACTATCGGTGACTGAATTAGTGACCGAAAAAATCGGTCACAGATTCGGTTACAGATTCGTCCGTCACAGATTCGGTCACAGAATCGGCTACAGAATCGGTCACAGAAATTGATCACAGAATTGGTCACAGATTCGGTCAAAAATTCGGTCACAAATAATAATAATAATAATAATAATAGTAATGCATCAGCGACAAGCAAAATAGCGACTGAAACGTTTGGTCACTAAATCGGTCACTATTTTAATCAGTGACCGATTTTGGTCATTTAATGATCAATTTTTTAGTCACTATTAATAATTTTTCTAGTAGTGTTAAAAGTATTTTTGTCTCTTTGTGCAAAGACCACTTTTTTTTTTGGTTTCGTTTCACCCGTCATTGTCACTGTTTTCTTCTTCTTCTCCTCTTTCACCATTTTCTCTTATCTCATTTTTCTTTTTTTTTTATTTAATATCATCATCTTTGTTTCGTTCTTATCATTTTTCATCAAACTTATATCTTATGACTTTTGATTTTGGGTTTATTTAGAAAGTGTAAAAGGTTAAACAACGGTAAAAAATAAAAATAAAAAAATGTTTCAAATAAATTCTTGATGGTGCATGTTACTTTACTTTATTTAACATTTTTATATATTTTTATTATTATTAATTTTGTTCTTTTCTTTCACATATGAGAAGGAAAGATGGGAGGTCTTTCTTATATCCACAGTGAATGTAGAGTTTCAAGGGTTTGGAACCTATGTCTAAAAACATGCACACAATCCAAGGCTGTGCAGCAACAAAATATTGAGTAAGCCAACTCTCTTTACAATCCTGTACCAAATTATATAAACTCTTTAGTACATCAATCTATGCATTAACCACATCTTCGTAACAATAATAATAATAATAATAGAATTTTCTTTTTATATAATAGTTATAAATTTTGTTCGGAAGATGATTTGAGTTTTTATTTTTGATTATATGATTTCTCCTTTCTTTTTAACGAAGTCATATATGTATAATACACTACTTTTATTTTTACTTTATTTTATTTTTAAGTAGTTGTGTGATTTTTCTTTTTAATTTAATTTTTAGTGAAAATAAATAATAAACAAGATGCCAAGGCTTAATTTTTTTACCTTCAAAGTCATCTTTCCAAATCTCTCCATGAAAGCACGAATAGATTCTCGTTTTTCTTGTATAATATTGAGTAAGGAGAGAGGGATCAATTGGTGAGGTCGGTTGGTGGCAAACTGGCCTCCAAACATGGAACTTAGGGTCTAGAAACTCTTAATCGAAAAGGGAGACAACTGAGTAAACCAACTTAATGAAGTGCCTTTCAAGGATGTGGAGAATACTCACCATATGATAGCATCATCCAGGGTGAAAAGACCAACTTGGGTTGTGTAAAGTCCAGATGCTCATCTGGGTCTGTGGTTCAATCATACATCTTGAAAAATGGGTTTGTCTAGTTTGGGAGGAGTGAGACTTCCATTTTCTCAACTGTGAAGGGGTGTATCAATACGGAAGAGGAAAAATGAACAGCAATAGGGTCCAGCCTTACTCAGGCGTCAGTGTCTTCCATCTCAGGGAAGGTGTTCAACGCTGTTTCAGCTAATTTTTTCTTCAGTCCCAAATTTTTTTGTCAAGTTTTTCATCTATTCAACATTCTTTCTCTTAAAATCTTCCAATTCATCGCTTATTTCTATCAGCAAGTTCATGGTATCAAAGCCGTTCTTTGACATGGTACATGAAGAGTGTTCATTGTTGGTTGGTTTGGACGTATTTGCCATTTTGCTTGAAGATAGTTAGGTCCCATGATAGATGTCAAAATATTCTGGGTAGAATAAGTAGGTTGGGATGAGTTTATGGGTTAAGGTGAGGGAGTAGGTTGAGCTGAGTGTATAGGTTGGTATGAGTTTATAGGTTGAGGTGAGGGAGTAGGTTGAGGTGAGTGTATAGGTTTAGATGAGGGAATATGTAGGTGTATTAAGAGTTTCCTATGTTGTGGGACTGACTTGAAGTACTCGGATTGTCTTTTGAGATCTTATGAACTCTCAAAGTCAAGCATCTCCTTCTACTTGGCTAGGGGAAGATACAACAAAGGCACTCCGATGAGAAGTTAGTTTTGAATATACGTGAGAAGTGATATAAATAGTAGTCATACTTTTGTGATGTATCTCTTATTTATAGCAATGATATTGAGTCAGTTCACTATTGACCAAGTCCATCCACAAGCTCAAAGTACTGAGTCTTATTACCAACATTGATTTGTACTTAATCTTAATCTTAGTAAACATGTTTACTACATCTGTTCCACAGGTGAAACAATAAACTCCAATAGTTCTCCTCTAACTTATAAAAAATGACATCAAATCAACTTATAACAAATGAATTCTTCTAAATTTGTAATACACAATTTAATATATATTAATTAATATATATCTTTTTCTATTTTTATTTAGGTTAATTCTAATTATATTTTATTAATTATTACATATGGATAATTGTTTTAAGTTTTTTTTTTAATTTAAAAAATAAAAATAATTTGAGCTTAATCTTCCATTAAACGTAAATCATATCAAGTTTGAAAAATGAAACCCTAACAATTTATAAACTTTGCTGCATTTAAAATAGAATCGTCGGCCTTGACCGAGCTTGTTGTATGTCTTAGAAAAATCACCAATTTAGATATTCACCATATGCAGATTGTTTGCAGACTTTCCAAGTCTTGGGAAGATCACCCATTTAAATGATTTGGGGACTTTTCAGGAAGATGCTTAAGAGTGAGTTTGTTCAGTAATTAATTACCTTATATATATATATATATATATATATATATATATATATATATATATATGGGTGGCTCCAGGTCTAAGCAGGTAAAGCAACTGCTTTAGGCCTAAAAAAAAAATTAATACTCACATATTATAAAATAAAAAATATTTAATTTTAAAAATATATTAACAAAATTTAAATATTTTAATTAATTTTAAGTTTACATTAGGGCTATAAATATTATTTAATGACTTTAAATTTATATTGGTACTATAAATACTATTTAATGAATAATATTCTTTGAAACTTTCTTATAATAAATTAATAATATTTAAAAAAAAATTGAACACTCAAGAAATCTTACATATCAAAACTTTCTAATTTATCTCTTTCCTATATTTCAATAGATTCTTTCCTATATTTCAATAGATTGATATCATCTCTTTATATGTCCTATCATTATCTGACTCTTCCACTTCTCTCATTCTTTTTTCACTTATCTCTTTTCTTCACTTATCTCCCTTCTTCCTCTATCTCTTTGTTCCTTCCATAATATTATTTCAACCTGTTTTTAATTTCAAATTTCAACTTATCTTCATTTTTTTTTCATTTCACCTATCATTGTCATTGTTTTCTTCTTTTTCTCTTTTACCATTTTCTCTTATCTCATTTTTTTTTCTTCTCTTTTTATTTGACATCGTCATACCTGTTTCGTTCTTATCATTTTTCATTAGTTTTATGTCTTATTGTACTCATTAAAGTTGAAAATAAAGAAATTTTGATACTTTTATTGTCAAGGTAAATATATATCAAGGTAAATATATGTCAGGAATAATTTTTATGATTTTTCATTTTGGGTTTAGTTTTTATCTACAAAGTGTAAAAGCTTAAACAACTGTAAAAAAAAAAAAATGTTTCAAATAAATTTTTGATGGTGCATGTTGCTTTACTTTATTTCACATTTTTATATATTTTTCTCATTATTAATTTTGTTCTTTTCTTTCACGGGGAAGGAAAGATGGGAGGTCTTTCTTATAAACTGGTCTTATTAATGTATTATTATATACATTAATAAAATGGTTTTTTTAAATGGTATTATTAAAAAATAGTTTAACCTATTTTTAAGACTTTTTGTGGCTTTCGTTTTTATAAACCGTTGGTTTGGATTTTCTTTCCTCCCAAAGTGAATGTAAGTTAACTTTTGTGACTTTTAGTTTTATAAAAACAAGAGTGAAAATTTAAGTAATAATAAAAAGAAATTTAATCTAAAAAGGTGTCAAATTGATGATTAGAGTGAAAATTCAAACAACAAAAGTGTTAAACTGATGATTTTTTGAGAACTGCCTATGAAAATTTTAAGTAGCAATAAAAAGAAATTTAATAGATGATTGTAGTGAAAATTCAAACAAACAGTAAAAGTGTCAAACTGATGATTGAAGTGAAAATGGAAAAGGATGATTTAACTTAATTTATCTCACTTGATATGATTGTTTTATTTCATTTAAGATAGTAAGTGCTCATTAAGTTTTTCAAGTTACAAATTAACTTCTTATTTTGTCATCTTTTTCTTATTAATAATTTTCTTTATATAAAGAAATTCTATATACAAGATTTATGCTAAAAATTCTGACTACATGATACGAGATTTTTAATTGGAATCCAAAATTTATGTTATAAATTCAAAATCTGATAAAGAAAACTAAATTTTTAATTTTCTTGTAAAATTCGGTTCCTGTTTTTTTTTCTTCTATTTTTATTTTTCAAACCTTTAAGAAAAGAAAAAATTAAAAAAATATAAAAAGTACAAATTTGAATAAGTTTATTTAAATTAAAATAAATAAATATTACATACGATTATTTAAATTAAATAAATATTAATTTGGTAGTAAATATGAATTTTTATTTACCCTTTTTTATTGTAATTATTTATATGATAATAATTAATCTTTTTAATCTTGAAAAATATTCAAAAGGAATTTGCAAAGGTGTTTAATAATACATTAAAAATATAAAAATATTTAAAATGATTATTAAAATATTTTTTGTGTAATAAATTTGATGATAAAAGTTAAGATTATTAATAGTGAATATAAGAATAAAATTTTAAATTATAAAGATAAAAAATTATTTAGAATTTTTATAGACTAATTACTTAATATATAATTTATTTTATATATTTATTAAAATATATTACAAAATTAAATTTATTTATTGATTATTATGAAATTAATTAATTATTTTGAAGTAAAATGTTATTAGATTATTGAATAATATTGAAAATACAAAATGAATAAAAAGGTGAAAAGATTAAAAAATGGTTTGGTAATTTGGCTTTTGATAAAACAAAATTTGTTTCAATTAAAATCAATTATGTACAAAGTTGTTAATTATACACATGCTATCCGTTTTGAAGTCTTTTTAATAACAAGAAAATTATACATATTTAAAAAACATTACAAATTTTCAAATTCATATATAAAACAATAAATTAGTACAAAATTATGCAAAATTTACTAATCAATATTTATACTATTTAAGCATCAATAATTAGTCATCAGTTAAATTATTTATAAAGTTATGATTTATATAAATATTTTTTTTCTAATAATATACTGACATCAAATTTTTACCGTCGCTCCCGCATAAGACGACGAAGAAAAATGTTTATTACATAATGTGTCTAGAAGAATAGTCGAGCCAATGTAAGCAGTGGAAAAATATTAGTACCTTCCTGTGTTGAGAAAAGAGAAAAACAAGTAGTCACCATGGTTTTCACAAATTTTGTGAATCATATTATAAATTAAATAATATTTTTTCTTTACCTAACTTCCAACTTTAAGATTATGCATTATGTATTTCCAACTTTAAGATTATGTATTATGCATTTTATGTAATAACTACTAATATTTTATGCATAATTTTTTATTACCTTTTAAATTTTAGAACATTTAGATTACTTTTTACTTTTCTATGTGCATCGTAATTTACATTACTTGATTAGTCTAATTATTATAGCGTTATAAACTTCTTTTACGTTAAAAAAAATACTTTTTTTAGATTAAAATATAAAATCAATGAAACATTGCAAAAAAATTATTCAATTTATAAATAAAATTAAATTATAAGTATTTTAAATATTTTATAAATAAAATTTTTGTTATAATATAATTTCACTATGCATAATTACTTTTTTATATAATAAATTAAATCATATAAAATATAAATTATATATATATATAATTGATCTAAACTCTAAATCCTAATCAAAACTTAATAAAAAGATTGGTATCATAAAATTAGTTCAGATTATAGAGTATTGATGCAAAAACGAGTATGGAGATATTGACTAAAATGGTGTAATTTTTTTTTCTTTTAATTATTGTGGTATAGAATGTTTGTTTTACAAAATTGAGTCAAATGAAGAAATTATATTACAAGCATACCATTTCATTTACTGTGTAAAATTACATTAGAAGCATAATATATTTAATTATTTTACTTTTATATAGTAAATAATGTAATATAAATAGAAATTATACATATAAACTACAATGTAATAAAAATGATTGATGCCGGTTACTTAATATTCAGACTATTGGTTCAGAGAGGCAGAGAGGCAGTTAAATATTATTGGTGCAGGGAAGTGGTTGTGTATTATTGACACAAATAGCAGTTGCATGTTATTGGCAAAAAGAGGTGAATAAGTATTATTGGTGTAGGGAAACAGTTGCATATTATAGGCACAAAAAGCGGTTGCGTATTATCATTGTTCAGCGATTGCATATTATCACTGTTCAGAAAAATTCAAATTCAAAATACAATCATGAAAGGTTCTTTTTTGCTTACTTAGACTGTATAAACAAAATATTTAATGATTATAATGACTGATTATTGTCATATTACTTTTTCACTGAGTTAATAAACCATGTAGACTAAATAATTTTGAATGTGATATCTGTAGTTAAAGAGATAATCTCTAAGATGATTGTATGTGATATTAAATATATGCCACCCACTTTACAACCTTACGTGGTCCTGATGTGGGCAAGATAAATGATGTGTAAAAAATATTTCAGCATAGCATTGAGAGTCATTTTTAGGATTTATATGTTTGGGGTTTTATCTAAAACGTTGTCCAGCATATTCCATCAAGGTTAAGAAGCATTGAGTTTGAATCTCAGACCACCAGCGCTCGCCACCATCGCTCGCCACCGTCGATGGTCTCCCACCGTCACTCGCCACCACAACCACTCTCACACAAAATCTCCCTTATGCAAATGGGTGCACTGGACTCCTATCATGTTTCAAATCTTAAATTTAGATACTTAAAATCTAATTATGCCCTTTCATAACAAAATATCCTAAACTTCCTTCAAAAAGAAAAGTCTCGTTTTATCCTTATGCACGTGTACAATTAAGTGTGAGGAATTCACACCTCAATTTTAATTCTTTGATTTCATCTAATACAATAAGTGGTGCTGCTCTTTTTGTTTCATACGGCTACAGTTTTTAAATAACATATTTTAATCTTCTCAATGGATTCCAATAGTGAGTTATGTTAATATGTGACTTTCCTTTTGCAGTTATTGGAATGTCACTCAAGGTTCAAAGTAAATAAATTTATTTAATAGACAATCATTTTAACAAAATTGTGCAAATCATGATTGGGTCTATCATGTTATTGAAAAGTATCATGTTATTGAAAAGTAGGTCAACTCTAGAAGGAAAGGGTTGATAGTCAACATTAATGTTTATTATTTTAAAAGATTCTAAATATAATGACTTTTACAAAACTAAATTTTAAAGATTTATCTGTATATACAGTCTGAAGTATAATAGAAAAGTAGAGAAAACCCATTTTATTAGTATCGACTAAGTAGACAATGTCACTTTTGATAAAAATCATAATCTCTCTTTAAAATTAAAAAGACTAAGTATTCTTTAACACTAACATGCTTTTGCTTTCTTTGACACTAAGTATTAGTTACAAGAATTGTATATTTGTTGTATTGATGTTGTTTGTATTGTTTAGGCTTAAAGAATGTATTCATGGTAAGACATTTGATTATGAATACGGAAACAAATCTTTGATTGTTAGAAAGACACGTAAAAAAAGGAAACTAAATGTAGAATGTGTCTTGGAGATAATATGTAATATATTTCTTTTTATGTGTTATATATATATTATTACAGTATACGTAAGATTCAATTTTAAATTAAAGCAAGTAAATAGAGCAAGTTGGACACACGATAATACTTGTTGATGAAAAAGTATATATTGGAATTTAATTATATCTTGTACTTTATTGTTTATATTAGCATTTTGATATCTATTTTAGAAAAGGAATATTGAACTATGAATGTTATATGCTGTGAAGTAAATATTTTGTTGATGAAAAAGTATATATTGGAATTTAATTATATCTTGTACTTTATTGTTTATATTAGCATTTTGATATCTATTTTAGAAAAGAAATATTGAACTATGAATCTTATATGTTGTGAAGTAAATATTTTGTTGATGAAAAAGTATATATTGGAATTTAATTATATCTCGTACTTTATTGTTTATATTAGCATTTTGATATCTATTTTAGAAAATAAATACTGAACTATGAATGTTATATGCTGTGAAGTAAATATTGTTTTTTTTTTATGTTTTTAAGAAAAAAATATTGGATAATTCTTGTTGATGTAAAATTATATATGTATGCTAGATGGCATGTTGTGTCTTTAGTTCACTCAGCAAGTTCCAAAACATTTGTTCAAACAAGAGGATATGTTGTTTAACTCTATTATTACTTCAAACTTAATCTCGAATGTTTTATCAAAATATAGTGTCAATGTTACCTAGTATGCTTAAACTAGACTGTTTGAGTGTTAACCATTGTTTCATGTTCCTTCCTTGTTGTGCATTGATGTTTTGATTGAATGGTCCTATGGATTAAATACTTGTTGTATTGTTAATATTGGACCATTGAGCCATCCTTTTTAGAATATGAGATTAGATTATATGAAGTCCTTTAAGATACTTTTAAGATTTACAATGTACTGATAGTGTGATATTTTCTTGGAATCTTGATATACAATTTTTAACGTTAGATTTTAGTATGTCACATTTGTGTAGTAAGTCACAATTACTCAATTGGATGTGTAGATGCAAAAATTCTTCCAATAGTGTTATTTAAGTACTATAACTAGGATAGAGTACAATTTGAAAGAGAGGAATATCACACCATTTTTTTCCAATTTCATTTTTTAATAAATACTATCCTTAGTCCTTTCATCCTTTAGGAGGAGTCACCATCCTCTTACCATGCCTAACAAACTTTGGTGGCACCTACTTTCATCGTTTTACCATGCCTAACAAACTTTGGTGGCACCTACTTTCATCGTTGTGGACTACTTGTTGTCCATTAGGTTCACTATGTTCCTCCCTTAACATTACCTTCCACATTAAAGAGACCTTGTCTACAAGGTCAAGTTGTTGCAAAGGTAAAAGAAGTATTGGAGCTGAAAGATCACCATGAGATGGTTTGAGCAATGAAATGTGGAATATCGGATGAATTTTGGCATGTCATGGTAGCTCTATAAGATAAGCCACCATAAGATATGCCACAGAGCACTTAAACTGAATGTTGGCGATAAAATTAAAGCCTAACAAAAACATAATCACCCAAAGAAAATTGTAACTCAATTTGATGTCTATCTTACGATTGTGAACCTTAGGAAGATTTTCTTTAAGTGGGACTAGAAGTAAATTACATTGTCGCAATTGTTGTCGAAGATCCAAGGTTTTTCTTCATTTACAGAGGCGAAATGATGGAAGGATGATCCTGACCATAATACACCTTAAAACGTTCATATCGATAAAGGTGTGAAAAGAAGAATTATATCAAATTCCACTTAAAGGAAAAACTGAACCCAGTTGTGAGAATGATTATAGCTAAAGCAACAAAAATACATTTTAAGCCATTTGTTAGATGCCTCTGACTGCCATCCTTGTGAGGATGGTAGGCGAAACTCATTTCAATGAAGCACCTTAAAGCTTAAAAATGTGTAGCCAAAAGGAACTAATGAGCACCTTGTCCTTATAAAAAATAATAGAATTTAAAAACTCATACTACTTAACCACAGTAGCTATAAACACTTCAGCAACGTGCATAGTAAAAAAGGAAGCATTGAACGATGCAAAATGATACTTCGAGAAGCGATCGTGTGATGAAGGTAACCCATACATAAAGTCCATCACAATGTCATCCCACACCTTGTTAGATGAAATGAGAAATCTTAGTACAAGTTATTTTTCTATGTTTTAGATTATGTGATATATAATTTTTGATTTTGCATTTTGGTAAATTGGATCCATGAAGGAATGTGGGAATTATGTGAAGTTGAGAAATTTGGTTGATGGTAACGATGATGACAATGACGATAATGTGTTTACTCTTGGTTAGTTTGTCTTTGTCTTTGTTTCTTGATTTTATCATCCAAATACACCATAACATCAAGAAACAAAGGCAGAAACTGAAAAAGAAAGAGTAAACACAAAAACACATCATTACCACTAATACCATTAACCAGAGTTTTTACTTTCACATACTTTCCACATTCTCTTATGTGAATGGATTTGAAAATTACCTTGTAACATAATAACACATCCACCGTTGTAGCTTTTTAATTTCCAAAATACCTTACCTTACTGAGGAAGCCAAAGTTATTCCTTCAATTACGTCTCCCTTTCCAATGGAGAAGTGAGGTTGATGAAGAAAACTTTTTCAGAAGGTAGGTACGGGACTACCATACGCACCGAAAAATTGGCCACAATAGGGTTATGTTTGGGGATGAAGAACTGCACGGAGAGTTAACCTTAACAGTAAGCACTTTCAGGATTGGTATCTATATATGCTAGATCTACTATTCCGATTGTTGAAGGAAGATAAGGAGATAATAAGGTCAGGATCAGATTCAAAAAAGTTCCGCAAGCAACACATCTTCGCGAGCAAGTCTGTTGTTGAAAGGTATATCAATACATATTTTCTTGGCATCGATCATGAAGTCTTTTTATCTTCTTTCTCCTGAAGGTTTTCTACTTAATTAGCTTATGACAATCCCGTCCCTATTGCTGCCATACCTATTCGACAAATAAAACATGAAACATGTGACTCCAACTACAGGGACTTTTTAGTGTGTCATAAAGCACATAATGAAGGGTACCTAAGTCTTGTGTTAGAAGAAGTGGATAATTATTCACAAGCCATGTCGTGTGATGTCTGTTTTAAACCATTGTTTTGTCGTGCTTGTTGTAGCAATTATGGTGGCAAAGCTATTTCTATAGATTATGGTGGTTGTAGTTATGTAGATAGTACCACTGTCGATGTTATAATGGGGGACTGACATGATTTCTCATTCTTTGTCCAGCACTCTCATGGCACTCGACATAACTACAACCACCATAATCTGTAGAAACAATTTTTCCACAAAGAATGCAACAACAAGATGACAAAACAAAGGTTCAGAACAACAAACATCACAGGGCATGGTTTGTGAATAACTTTCCACTTGTTCTAACACAAGACTAGGGTACCCTTCATTATTTGCTTTATAACACACCACAAAGTCCCTGTAATTAGAGCCACATGTTTCATGTGTTATATGTCAAATAGGTATGGCAGCAATAAGGATGGGATTATCGTAAGCTAATCCTCCAAGAGAAAGAAGATAAAATGAGTTCATGATCGGTGCCAGGAAAATATGTATTGATATAGCTTTTAACAGTAGACTTGCTCGTGAAGATGTGTTGCTTGCGGACCTTTTTTTAATCTAACCCTGATCTTGTATCTCCTTCTCTTCCTTCAGCAATTGAAATAGTCGATCTAGCAAATATAGATACTAGTCCTGAAGGTGTTTATCGTTAGGGACAACTCTCTGTCCACTTCTCCATCCCCAAACATCACCTTATTGCGGCCAATTTTTCGGTACGTATGGTAATCCCGTAACAGACACTTCCTCTGCCACTTCCTAGGAACCATCTTTCCCAGCTTTGTCAAAAGTAAAATCAACCTCTTCTTTTAGTACAATACCTTCGGTTGAGATTGCAATATCATCAAGGTACTTGCTCTTGTGTTCACCAAACCCCGGGCCTTAAATACTGCAATCTTTAATGATCCTCTAAGTATGTTCACCTCAAAGTTGCTAGAGCTTCTTATTCAATATCCTCTGCAATAATGAATATAGGATATCCACTTCTAATTGCATCCCCCAATATGTTGAAAAGATCCCTAGCGGTGGCCTTTACTTCGAAAATGTCTTTCACACATTGAAGGTTCCACCTCTAAAGTCAAAAATAAGCACAATTTTTTCGCCACTCCTTGAACCTTTCTTATATAACCCATAGGCAATGGCAGTAGTGGTTGGCTCGTTAATGGTTCTCATCACGTTAAGCCCCACAATGGCATTGGCATCCTTTGTGGCTTGCCTCTAAGAGTTGTTGAAGTAGACAGGTACAGTGATGACAACGTTGATATGAATGCAACAGTAGTGTATATAGATGCTAGCCACATCATCTTATTGATCACCTTCAGAACCCTCATCTCAGACTTTATTCTCTCTCTCACAAGGGTGACTTGAACTACCACAATAGCCAGTGACGTGAAAAGTACAACGGAATTGGACAAAAAGAACACTTCAAAAGGTATTGTGCCTTCCATCACTACCAGCCCACTATTGTAATCTCCATGTTATAGCAGATCTGAAACAAAGTTTAAGAATAGTGAGAGAATTAAAAGAAAGAAAGTTGAGGAAGTTTCATCACGACACACTCAACATGAATTGTATAGTTGTGAATATGGATGGTGTATTAGTAACAGTCAATGATGGAATCTACTAAATTTACATCATCAACTTCACTATGACATTCCAAGCTAAGCTTGAAAACATTGGTGGAAGGATCTATATGAGACAGGAAATGATGTATGAAATACTCGAGAAGTGAAAAATCTTCGAATGATGAGTCACGGAAGTTAGGCACGGTACAAAAACCCAAAAATACCTCCATCGCTTACTTAGAATACTTGTTTGAACAACAACTTTTGCATCCAGAGTCGAAAGTATGTGATGGATAATCTCATCTGGTTACTTAATCTGTCTTCTTTCTTTACACTATCACTTCTCTTATTCTTTTTTTTTTCTCCTTTGCTAAAGTTACTCTTGGTGAAGTGCCACTTATATATGTAAGATTTACTAGAGACATATGACGGATGTGTGTTGTGAAGTCCCACATCATCTGTCTACATTTAGAAGATTCAAGCATTAAGGTAACGCTTTATCAGCAAATACTTTTCTGGCATGAGATGCTTTTCTGTTCTTTTATAATTTGTGAAGCTCAATTTTATATTTTGAGGTATAGTGATTTGAAGAGAGAGAAATAAAAATCTGAATACGTCAAGTAATGTGATAATGATATGAAAATTGAAACTTCGATTGATTATGGTGATGTTTTGTTGAGTTTGTACTTTAATTACCATTAGGTACTTTTTTAATGCGGTTATGGCAATTAAAGTTGTTCTTAGATGTTTTGAAATTTCTTCTCGCCTTAAAGTTAATTTCCGCAAAAGTCATATTGGCACTATTGGGGTCTGTGATATGGATAAGATTATCTTCTTTAACAGTCTTAAATGCAACCAATTAGAAATCCTATTTAAATATTTAGCCATGAAAATAGGTGGTAACCCTAGAACTTTGGCATTTTGGAAGTCAGTCATAGATAAGATCAAGTCGAGATTTTCTACATGGAAGGGGAAGATTATTTCTATGGCTGGAAGGATTTGTCTTATTAAGTCTATTCTCAATGCTCTGCCCTTGTTCTATTTCTCTTTTTTTAAAGCCCCTACCCTTGTATGTAAAATCATCAGGAGAAAATAGGCTAAATTCCTTTGGGGTTGGGGCTTCGAAGGTAAGAAAATTGCATGGGTTGCTAAGTATAAAGTGTGCTCCTCTGTCGAGGAGCGTGGACTGGGTATAAAAAATGTTGGGAAGTTTAATGCTGCCTTACTAGCTAAATGGCTTTGGAGGTTCGCATCAAAAGAGAAGGAAGTGTGGAGGGACATTATTGAGTCTAGGTACGATTCTTATAGGGATTTGAGACTTATAATGGGTGATCGGAAAGCTTCTGCATGGTGGCGAGATCTAGGTAAAGTATGTGATATTCATAATCAAAGTAATTGGTTTGATAGTAGGATTAACTAGAAATTGGGTGATGGAAATAGAATAAGATTTTGGGAAGATAGGTGGATTAGTGATGGACCTTAAAGTAAAATTCTCTAGATTGTACGTAATTTCTTTATGTAAGGACAAAGTGATTAGTGAAGTGGGGGAATGGGGAATATTGGGGGTAGTGAAACTTGTACTTGGAATCTGTCTTGGAGAAGAGAGTTGTTTGTGTGGGAAGTGGAACATGTACATCAGCTAACAACCCTCATTGTTGGAGCCCAGTGGAAGAGGAGTGTATCTGATGGGTGGATTTGGAATGAGGGCAATCTAAAAAAATACACGGTTGGATATGGGTACAAGGTTTTAAGTGAATTTGGTAGCTAGCTTAGTAACAATTGCATTAAGGAGCTATGGAGTCTTAAAGTAGTGGGTTATGCACAACTGTGTGTGTGGAGGGCTATGCTCGAAAAGTTGCTAACTAGACCTAACATGGAAAAGAGAGGAATCACAATTCTTACTAACTTATGTCCTTTGTGTAAGAAGGTTGAGGAAATTGCCCAACATGTGTTTATTAATTGTGAAGTTGCACAAAAATTGTGGGATAATTGTTATAAACGGATAGGATTATCTTCTGTAAGGCAGCAAATTATTGTTAACCATTACCAAAACTTTTATCTGTTATGTTGTAATAGGAAAACAAATATAGTATGGAAGGGTGTGTGTGTGGGAAATTTGGTACCATAGGAATAGAATTGTGTTTAAGAATGGGGTGGTGGATGACGTGGAGATTTTCACACTAGCACAACTCAAAGCTTGGTCCTAGGCAAAGGTTAGATGGCTGAGGGTGAATTTTTCTGTCTCAGATTGGCTTATTTGCCCTCAGATTTGTCTAGGTAGTATTACCTGATTTTATATAGTTGTTTGAGGTGTGTACTATAGGGAGGAATGAGTCTGGAGGTAATTGATGGGGGGAATGACAGGATTGGTGTTAGGTTGTGTGGCTTTGTTTGCAGGTTTGTCAATCCAAGGTAGCAGAGGCAGCAGATATCTCGGTTGTTGGAATGTATGAAGTCCAAGTTGGAGTCAAACGACAGACAGTCTTAAAGTCTTGGAAAGAGGAACTTTGTTTTACTCTCAATCAACAAGCTCCACAGTTATCCCTGTGCAGTATAAGAAGAATGTACCTGGATCCGGACTTTGTGTTATCATACAGTTCACTTCCTTATGTTGTTGATTTTCCTGTTGTGAAATTGGTTGTAGTGTGTTTCATTATTTAGATGATATTGTACTATGATGACCCTAGCTTTTGTATGGGGATGTCTTTGTAATAGTTGTTTTAAGTTTTAATTTGCTGAAAGGCGAACCTGTGCTTTGTAATAGGGTTAGAACACCCCTAAAATACTCTTATCAATTTATTCTTCATTGTTAAAAAAAAAAATGTAAAAACTATAAATATAGACGTACGCCAAAAGACTTTATGAGAAATTTCAAATGTTTTTCTTTGCAATAAAGTTGAAATTAACAAGGTAATGATAGTTGGAAATTTCAACACTTGTTTTAAGAAAAGAATAATTGATTAAATTTATATTAAAAATGTAATATTTTAATCTTATTTTATTCTTATAATAGTAATTCATATACGAATGTTACATTATAAACACATAAATGTTGTTCAGATAAATTGTATTACAAATTTTTATAAGAAAAAATTAAATGAATTGAACTTTTTGAAGATGAGAAAACTGTTATAGAAGTTCATGGCAAAATTTACTGGATAAATGTCGAGAAGTCCCATATGACCTGATTGTGTTTTGAAGTATAATGTCTATTTAACAAATTTGTTAATGAAAAATTGATTTCATCTGAAAAATTGATTTCTATGTCTAAATATTTATATGATATCAAAACTTATAGTAAAATGTTGGGAAGTCGCACATCACTTCTTAATGCTTGTAGCAATTTGCCAAAAATAACATTTCCTTAGTTTTGAAATTCCTTTATTTAAAGCTAAAAGCAATTCAATATGAAAAGTGGTATACATCAAATTAATATGGAATATTTGAAAGGCTAGAAATAATGTTGTGTTTAGGAATAAAATTTTTTATATAGAGGAGGTTTTTGTTGTTTCACAAAGTAACACAAGGAATTGGATCTAAAGGAAGTATGGGAGGATAGAGTTTTCATATTCGGACTAGTGCTTGAGCCCTAGGTCTTAATGTTGGTATCCGGGTCAAATCTTATATGTGTTCTAATATATATCAGACTTAATGCCTAGATAACTTTTATTATTATGATTTTGCATACTGGATACAAGGAGTAACTATGTGGAGGACGAATTTGTGGGAGCTAAGAAGTGGTTTATTTTGAATAGTAACTTGTGAAGCACCAAATACTGTTAAATTTGATTCAAGTTGTATGCATTTCTCTGGTTTGTTTAATACTTGTCAATAGAGTTGTTTATGGGTTTGGTTTTCAAATACTATTTGCAGAAGATTTTAAATGTATTCATGATAAGTGATGTAAATTTGAAATAGTTGGACTGTGTAGAGTCTTTAGTTGAGTTTTCATGTTTGTTTTTTTGTCTTGGCTATATTAGAATTTAAAGTATGAGGTAGATGTCATTCATGTTTTATGTGCTTAAGATGGACTATAGTTTATATGTTTGGATCCTTTATTTTGTAAAGAGTTTGAGTATCCCTTAAATACTCTCATTTATTTATTTTTTTTAACAAATAAGAAAAACAAATGCTTATTTCAATAATAGAAATAACTTATTTATGAATGTTTAAAGGTATTGTTAACACATGTGTATCATTTGAAATTTACTATATTGATCACAATTAATGACATTTTTAATATTATAAAATTAATATAAATTATATTTTATTCATCTTGAAAGTTATTTTGGATTTAAAATAACCAATCATTTGTAAATATGTATAGCTAGTGAGTTTATTTTCTTATTAAAAGAGAATATAATCGATTATACAGATTACAGTCCGAAATAAAATCTTAAAAAAGTAAAAATATATTTACTTATTATATTTGAAATTAATTTAAAAATATAAATTTTAAAATCAGATAATATTGATTAAAATTAAAAAATAATAAAACAATTAACTAAAATTTATAAAAAACACATTCCATTGTAAATAAGAATACACTTGAACTTTTTTTTTTTGAAAAACAAAGAATAGAATAAATAGGATCACTTAAGGAGTGTTTCAATCCTATTATAAAAGACTTTAAAAATATTACAAAACCTCAACGGATGTCTTCTAATTCACCCTTTAGAACACAATAAATGCCTGAAACAAATACAACAACATCAATCATATAATACCAAAGCCAGTACTATCTGACAAACAAATACAAAGCAAACAAATATGTCAGTCTTCCAATAGACATGAGAGTATGTGCTAAGAATCTTGCAATCAACAATCATAGACCAAGAACTCAAGCAACTACATGCACCTCCATAACATTGAAGTTAACTCATGTACAATAATTGGAGCTCTGTTGATCGAGATACGCCTATCCCTTCCTAAAGTTGTGGCAATATGTGTCGGAGTACATTTGGCAGTCTTTAGGATCTTGACACCCTCCAAGTAACGCTGTTAACAAATACAACCAACCCAGCAAAACAAAAAACCTTAACTAATAGATTTAAATTGCGTGGTTCCTAGCCATTTCTGCATCCATGTTTCTGACACTAAGACTCTGTCCAATCTATTTCTAGATGTGTCATTGTAGATGTGTCATTATGACAGAGACATATGACGATGTGGTTAAGTTTCGTAAAGTAGCCGAAGCCATAATAGAGAAAAATATGTAGATATCAAAATACATGACGAATGTCCTGCTTTACCTTTAGAAAACTAGTTTGTTTATAGTCTTATGAAAAAAGATGAGGTTGATAAATATATTTCTTCTAGGTGATAAATATATAATTAAATGAATTGAACTTTTTCAAAGGGATGAGAAAATTGTTGTAAACTTGCTAAAGTTATTGCAGAAATAAAAAATCTCCTATATCATGTGACTGAGAGATTTAAAGTATACATTTGTATATTTCACTAAATCGTTTTAACCTGAAATATTTATCACATATTAGAGAAATATTCAAAAATCCCCTATATCATGTATGGTATTACAGGGGTACTAGAGGTTCTAGTAAGATTTTGGGACACGTCACCTTTTTGTTTTGATGCATGCATTTCACCCCTGATCTCTCCATAATAAATCATAAAAGTTTTGAAGATAACTTTTGATGACATGTTTTAATATTGTAAAATTAATTTAAATTAAATTTCATTTACCTTGAGAGTTATTTTTAAATTCAAGATGAAACAACCATTTATAAAGAATATAATTAATTATAGAGATTACAATCATTAACAAAATCTTAAGAAAAATATGGATTAATATACTTGAAATTATTTAAAGAAAATATAAATTTTAAAAATAGATAATATTAATTAAAATTAAAAAATAACAAAAATAGTTAATTAAAACTTATAAAATATACATTTGATACATTTAAATTAATTGATTTAAAATCACCAGTAAAACATAAATTAATTATGAAATATAAGCTATATTTTAAGATTTTTCTTTTTTAATTTTTTAAATGTTAAAAAATGCTAATACATGGGAGAGTGAGCAAATAAGAAAATTATCCTTTAAAGATAGTATATTTATATTAAAATTTAATATATTTAATACATCTTTTTATTGTATATTATTATTTTATAAATTAATCATGTTGTTATTGTTTTCAATATTATTATTATAAACATTATTTTAATTTTATTGTTATAAAATTTATTTTATTACTTTTTAAATATTATTATTTTACAACTTTAAATAATTATTAGAGTTCATTCTTATTGATAACAGAAGAGAGAGTAAATAGAAAGTTTTATTATTAAAAAAATTAAATATAGGATGATATAGTTTTTAATGTTCATTTATTTCTTTCTCGTGTATATAGAAAGATGGTAAAAAATTCTGGTACTTTCACGTGTATCTCTTGAAAGATGGTAAAATAAGTTTACAAGAAGAAGAAAGAAGTAAAGGTCGATGCGATAATGTTCTTTTCTTTTCAATAGTATAACGCAACGAATGCAAGATATATATGGATATATATGCAAGATATGTATTAGCTGCGCATATTATAAATATGCTTCCCACACCTGCTTTAAATGATTTTCTTCCTCATGAAATGCTTTACAAAATTCCACCAGATTTTAATTAATTATAGGTGTCTGGATCTTTGTGCTATGCTAGCACTTTATCAACAAATAGAAGTAAATTTGATCCAAGGGTATCAAAATGTGTTTTTATTGGTTTTAAAAAGGGGACAAGAGGATTTACTTTGTTGAATATTCAATCAAGAGAAATTTTTGTGTTTAGGGATGTTGTCTTCTATGAACATGATTTTCCACATCAAAGGGTCGAAGATACTAGCAATGAAACTGACAGTTCAAACATTCATGATCAAAATGTTTTTATTGAAGATCAACCTATTTTGAGTTAGCCATCACATGTCATTTTTGCACCATGTGATAATATTGAAAATAATGTTAATAAAATGAAAATGAATCAGACATTCATATCTGCAAAGAATTTGTTCCTATAGAGACCAAAACCTCAATGAAAATCATGAAACAACATAGTCAATTCAAATGACTACTAGAACAAAAAGATTACCTGAGTATCTGAAGGTTCATCATTGTAATCTCAATGTTTCCAATACATCTTCTAGAGCTAAATATCTTTCGAATTTTGTTTTGTCTTATAATAAATTATCACCTTCTCATAAATCTTTTGTTATGTCTATTTCTTCACATGTTGAGCCAAACACTTATTCTGAAACTGTGAAATATGACTGTTGGAGAAAGGCCATACAAAGTGAGATATTTGTTTATTTCTAATTTTTTTCAATTTTAAAATTTAAAAGAATAAAAAATAAATATTTTCATATCTATGCATTTTTTATACTTTTAATATATTAATAAAAAAATAATAAAGATTCTCTTCGTTATTTAACTTAACATTGTTGAATGACAATAAGAACTGATTAAATTTATATTAAAAATGTAATATTTTAATCTTATTTTATTTTCATAATAGAAATAACTCATATGAATGTTTATGGCATAAACACATACATATAGTTCAAATAAATTATATTACAAATAAATAATTAAATGAGATGAGAAGATTGTTATAGAAGTTAATGGTGGAGAAATATTCAGAAGTCCCGTATCATGTGACTAAGTTTTGAAATCCAAGTTTTATATCTATTTACTCTCAATTCCTCATCCAAGGACCCTTTGTCGCGACCTAAAAATCACGACGGGTATGACGATCCACATAAAAACAAATGAAAAGAAAGAAAGAAATGGAGTCGTCACCACAATTTTTTTATGAAAAACTATGGAAAAACTAAGAAAAGAATAAGGAATAAGTCTGCGAAATAGAAATGAGTTCAGGAGTCGGTTACGCGTGGGGATGGTATTAGCACCCCACAGCGCCTGTCTTAAGACAATACCTTTAATTAAATAATCAAAATCCAATGTGGTTTTTAGAATATTTATTTTTCCCAAAAATATAATATATAAAAAAACAATTAAAAAACCAAATAATAATTTTTAAATTAAAGGACCCGACAAGGATTGACCCTGCTCCTACGTATCAACATCCTTAACGGGTGAAGAATTAGGGAATACGTAGTTCTACCTATGTGATTGGGTAATTTTGAAATTGATTTTATGATTTTTTAATATTTTTTCTATTTTTTCTTTTTAAGACTGAGGGGTATTTTAGTCATTTTATAATTTTAGTGAGAAATGAAAAGAGAGGGATAATCAAAAGGAGAGCAGCGAACGTGCCAATGTTCCAC
>Ga0209489_100546_pt1 | contig 71703 bp, 36 predicted proteins | sample SiratrowhiteBW_FD_187527 | JGI IMG/M metagenome (GOLD analysis project Ga0209489, IMG submission 187527) | Root nodule microbial communities of legume samples collected from California, USA - Siratro white BW (SPAdes) (version 2) | ecosystem: Host-associated > Plants > Roots > Nodule | place... | reverse complement strand
ATATATATATATATATATATATATATATATATATATATATATATATATATATATATATATATATATATAGATAGAGAGAGAGAGAGAGAGAGAGAGAGAGAGAGATGAATTTCTAACGACAATTTCATATTAAGTTCATATGAATACTTATTATCTAATCATCTTATACTACGTGGTGACTTCCATCTACGCTCACTTCTACATATGACTTATTTTACTAAATCTTATAATTTGATATTCACATTACACATTATTAACTTCATAATCATTGAATAATAATCACTTATTAAAATTATTTTAATCCATAAAAATTCTTTGAAAATTTCAAAAAGTTTAAATTTATATTTTTATTACGAGGAAGATTGTTTGCCTCTAGAGATGAAATCATTGTTTATAATATATTAATATTATAATATTAGAACTAATACATAGAATAAAGATATATAGTAATCTTATTTTTATTATAAGCTTTAAATAAAGATAAAAATACAATACTAAGAGCAAATTAATGAATAAAATATATATATATAGTAATCTTATTTATATTACATATTAAAAATATATTAATCTTAATTTATAATATTATTTTAATTAAAAATTTTAATATTTTCATTTTTATCATTAGACTAACTATAGTTAGTAATAAGAAAAATAATAAAAATGATTTAAAACTAACAAATGTTAAATTTCATAATATATTATCTTAATAAATACGTATATCAAATTTTACATAATTTAAACTCATATATGTTATCTAATAATGAATATTTAAATATTTTTAAATATTATATTATTTGAACAATTTAACATTATTTATTATTTTTGTGTGAATACTTTTTTAAAATTCAAGTATAATTTTCTCTTTCTCTTTCTCTATTTATTTATTTGTACTTGGTTTCCTATTTACACCATCACCGTTATTTTGGCACCTAAGTAATATTGATATTTTTAACTCGTTTGTTACTTTTTGATTTGTTCCGTCTAACCCGTCAAATTGAATACTTAGAACTGGTTCTTCATTTTTTTCAAATTAAAAATTACAACAAAAAAATAATTTTAAATCCTTAATTTTATTATATTATTTAAAAAATATAAATATACAATAATATTATAATTTAAATTATTAATACTTATAAGTTAAATTTCAATTATTAATTAGAATAAAATAATTTAACATGTAAAAACAATAATTATTTTACTTTATCTTGTTAGAAATATTAATTAATCTATTAAAAAATTTAAAAATATTTATAAACTTAAAAGGTATTTTTAATATATATATATATATATATATATATATATATATATATATATATATATATATAACAAATTTTAAAATAAGAAATAAACAAATTAATTAAATTGATTAAGTTTTTAATCCTCTTAATTTGGGGAGACGAATCTCTCCCGTCCATTTTTTTACGGGTCAAATCGGGTAGAAGGGACCCGTTTTATACTATCCGGAGTGTACGAAGGAGTTATGACAGAATGAGTGGAAGCGTGACCATCGGAGAAGTGAGACAAATTGTGTGGCCAATCTCCATCAATTTGCGGAAAACACTATAACTCTTTGAAAACAACAACACAAACCTTTTCTTTAAATTGTTAATTGGGATAATTAAAATTACATTACCTTTAACAATGGGCATCTTATTCCATTTTTCGATTCCATCCACATTCAGTTAAAGTCCAAACTTTGTGAGAGGTGAATCAATATATATTATTAGGCTAAACTACCCCACCATTTATGTGTTAAAAGGAGAAAATTTAACTTATTTGATTACTCTATTAAAAATTGCTAAAAATTAATAATCAATTTAAGTAAGTTTCGTTGTTTTTTATCATAATTTTCTCTTTATGCAATTTCTTTCCTTATCATTTCTCTAATTTTCTAAAACAGTTTTTTTATGATTTTCTTCAACATATTTGACCATTGAGAAAATGATGAAAAACAGGTATCAAATTCTGAATTATACTCTCTTTTATTTTGTAAATGACTAAAATTTGAATTATAATTTTTCTTTAATTTAAAATTGTTCAATTTATGAGTTTTTCAAAAATTTATTTGCTTTGTTAATTGAAAAAAAATTATTATTTTAACTTGTTTATCTTCTAATAAGCGTTTTGGTTGATTTGGTGGTGTTTTATTAGGATAATATTAAGAGTTTTGTGTGTGTTTTTAGCTTTATTTTCTTAGTGAAACAAGTAGTTATCTAAGGAGAGTTGTTTTGAATTGTAATGAATTTGATTTAGAATATAGAAAGATTGTTGAATGTTATTAACATTAAAATTAGTGGAATTCAAATATAAGTGATGATGATGAACTTAGGTGTAGTATTATTAGTCAAGGGACCAAGTGAATGTTTAAAGGATAACATTCTTTGTTTAAGTTGTGATTTGAGGTTAAAGTAAGAAAGGTGTTACATCAATTTTGGTTTTTTCAAAATTCTTATTATACAAATTTTGGTTTTTTCAAAATTTTTATTATATAAATCACGCCTAATCACTCAAATAATGGGGTATTGTTGAGGTTGAGGTTTTAGAAAGTCTTTTAATATAAACAAAATGTGTCTTTCAAGTAACTTATTTGTAGTTTAACCTAAAATTGAGATGGAATCAACCTTCTCTCTTTCATAAGCATATTATTCAAATATTGATACGATATTATGATATATTGATTAATTAAAAATTTTGTAGCTTGAGAAAATAATAAGTAGTAGACATTTTTAAGTTTCAATTCATGATAATGATGGATCAAGCAACATTATATCTATGTATTTTATATTATATATATATTTATTGATGATATAATTATTAAGATTTATATTTAAATATACATTAATACTGAGTATGTTACGTTTGAATTGGATTAATATATAAAATGATATGTTGAATTAATATATAATTTAAAAAATTAAATATATAGAAAATATTATTGTTTCGCTCATAGAGACCCTTTGCATCATTGTTATAGTGATGTATACAATGAAATTACTTTCATTGATGAAATTTAAATAAACGATAATTTAAAAATATTTTTAAATTTAGTAAGTAGAATTAAATTGTACCTCCTCCTATCATTTTTTATAGAGTAAAATAATAATAATAATAATATATTTTAAACTATTATTTATTTCTCGAAGAAAAGATTAATGGAAATATTAATTAATACATACATTATTTAAGTTTGCTTATACGAGGATGGAAAAACGTGTCATGTCTTTAATGGTGCTTATGACTCGTAGGACGTACGGTGTTGATTAATTAATTTTCTTGACTTTGTAACTTGAAGAACAAAACAAAAGAAACTTGTAAACTCAATATGGTATGAATAAATTTAATTTTTTCTAATACATATTCATAATAGTTTTAAAGAAAACATGAGAAATATAATAATTCATCATTTCCAACGCATTTTATTTATTGATTGGATTTAAGTAGAAATTACAAAGAACTTTTATTTTTATTTTTTTTATTTCAATAAATTTCACTTATGATTAAAAATTTAACTAATAATATAAAATCCATTATTGGATTTTCAATGTTTCAACTATACAAATGTATTTACCTTTTTTATCTAATATTTTCCTTATAAAAAAATTAGAAAAAAATCATAGCACAATACACACTATTCTTATAATATTATCAGAACTTATTTTAATAATAATATTTGTTAGATTTATAGAACCACTTATTATCAAGTTATTATCAAATTATTATTAGACCATTCACACATATAAAGTTTACTCACAAAATATATATTTTTCATAGTATTGAATATTCCACGTAAACTAAAAATAAAATCAATTCATTCAACAACTTTTTTTTCGTCTTTATAATGAAATAAACTGTAATTTAATAAGTAAAGTACACTAATAATTTCTGTATTTCGTAAAATTACATAAGCATCTTCCTTTTTTTTTCAAGATTCACGGAGTACTACTGCAGTATAATGTTTGTCAAATAACGTGATGTAAAAAGTGTTTAGTTTAATAAACTTTTAAAACACAATAGAGAGGTAAAGATAGAAAAACATCTACCTCGGGCTATCAAATACTTGAACAACTTGCGGTGATATTTTTAAAATAAAATAGTTATTAATACGAGTGTTTCTCAATTTTATTGATAATTGTTTTTTTTTTCAGAGGTTTGGAGATACGATTTAAATCAAATAAGAAAATATTATAAACAGGTTTAAAATTAATTTATTTTTATTTTGAATTTAAATATATTGAGATGACATTATTAAAGAAAATTATTATGGATTGTGTAATTTAGAATTTAATTGTTCAGTTATAATTTTGTTTTTAAAAGATACTTTCAAAAATTAAGAAAGAAAAATATATATAAATTGACGTTTACTTCAAATCCTAAGCAATAAATTGAGTGTACTGAAATAATTTTTATTTCATCTAAATATTATTTTTTTAAATATAAAATTTTCACACTTTTTCTAAAATTATAATATGATTGTTTGTTTACCATTTCCCGGGTCAGTTATATAGTTGAGGAGATAGTTGTAAGGGTCAATTAAAATTAAGGACGGTAACTTTTATTTTCACAATAGTAGACTCTGTCTTTTTCTCCTTTTCTAAATTTGTGGAAGTTTTATATTGTATTTGCTGGAATCAACTAAAAAATATAGGTGTAATGGTAATCTGGTAAAAGGAAGATGTTGATGGTATAATTTTTAAGTTTTGGAAGTTTTATTAGATTATTTGGGAAGTTTGCAAGATATTAGAATTGTTTTGCTTGTAAGTTATATTACTTCTAAAAATAAAAGGAGCTGACTAATTACATATATTTTAATTAAATTGATTTAAATGTCTTGAATATGATTGAATTTGGATGAGAAAAAAAATAGTTATCAGAATTATGTATATGTAAATTGTTGTTCTATTTGATTTTATATTATTTATCTTAAGTGTTAGGTTATCACTCAACATCCATCATCGTTACTTATATCAATGTTGTTATTCGATTATTGATATTTAAGTTGTGATATATGATATGTTAGTATAGGTGATATAGTGAAGTGTGACAAATTATCTCAATATTGTAAAAGTTGTAGTTAAAGATTCATGTAATATTGGATTTTAAATTATGAATAATTTATTGTTGTGGTTCTCTAAATTGAAAATATACCTAGTTATAATTGTTATGTAGAGTGAAAATTATATATATATATATATATATATATAACATGTGTATGTGATTTTGTTATATATTGAGAATTATGATCTTTTAGAAAATTAATTCATCTTTATTTTATTTTATTGTTTGTTGATATTACCGAGTATTAATATGATGTTATAAGTAGATAAAGATATATATCGCATGCAAAGTTAAATATGTTTTTTTTATTACTTTTAATTTTCTTTATATATATATAATACTATTATTATGTTGTGGGAAAATATTGTTTTAGTCTTAATAAAATAATTTGATTACAATTTATATTGTAATTTTTTTAATGTAATATTTTTATGTAAAAGATGACATGTAAATCTTTTACTCATCATCTTAAAGCAAATATACCACATACTACAGCAACATAGTATCACTGACACTAATATCATCAAACTTATTACATTAACAATAGAGTGCTAGAGTGGTAACAAAAACAGTTCCACAAGACATAATAAATTTGATACTTTAAAATGAATTAATGCTAATGACGTATAAAATTCCTAAATTTAAAGGGAGATATAGTCTAACCATGTAAATTCATGCATAAGAAATATGGAGAAAATTATTTTTCAAAGAAAAAATTATTTTGTATATCTACTAGATAAAGAAGAAACAAAATTTTAGTGAATGACTAAGAAACAACTGTTAAATGCTATGAGTGAACATTTTTGATAGGATAACTAGAGAAAGAGATTTGTACAAAATATCTTTAAGACATCACCATAACACCACAATTTTGTTGTGACAAAATTAGATAAAGAAAATTTAGACACACATATGACTATTCAGTGCCAAAATTTAAAAAATGTTAGGCAGATGACATAACTGCTTTTAAAATTGGCCTCACAAGCTTAGAAGTGAATAAGAACTTAACCATACCCAACTAAAAAGTTAATGATATTTAACTGTAATCAGTTTAATTTGAATTGAGAAAATTTGAATACTCGAATCTAGCTAAGAACTTTATATAATGCAGTACAACAAAAAGTTTAGACTTAATTTATAGAAAAAAATTAAGTTACTTGTTTAATTATTTACAATTAATTATCTTTCTTTTTATCGAAAACCATAAGAGTTATATATCATATGGCAACACTATTTATTCATATATTTTTATGTTGAATGTTTTAAACTCATTCCACTGGTTTAATTAATTAAACAATCAGTTACAACTTATTTATTAAAGTGTTAAAATGAATAATCAATAAATAATTCATAAATAGCTAGATTTAGTTATACCTTTAATTATATCTATACAATTATAAAATATTCATAAATTTTAATTAATAATAAAAGTTATGTTAAAAATCGTTCAATTTAATTATTTGTACTACTTAAAAAGTTTGGATATTAGCATTAAATAAATTAACAAGTTTATAGAATTTGAATTTCTAAAAGACAATTAGTATTTTAAAATTTATTTATTCAAAGTGAAAATAAAAATTGAAACAGAAATAATTTTCTAAAAGTAAATTTTGTTTCTTCCATTTCTACCATTTTTCTAACCTCACATATTTTTCAAACCTCGTACATGTATGAGCAGTAATGATGGATGAGCAAAAGGAAACTGAAGCAGGAGAAGAACTCACCAAGGCCATAAAATTAAAGCGTTACATGCAAATGGTTCACCTATTAGTGATTCCACATTTTTGTTATTTTTGTTATTTGTATTATGTTCTTGACTTAGTTGATAATGGGCTGCAAAGTGTTGAAGGTAGTTTGTTTTTGTATGCTCTGTTATGTTACACAGGGGTTACTGTTTTATTCATGTAACAAGGATCAGAGTATCCTAAATTACTCCTATTATAATATTTTTTATTATTAATAGAAAAAGAGAAACATTTTATTATAATATGAGATTTTATCTCAGAAAGTAATTATAGAATGAATGTTTTTTTAATAGTGTTCTCAAAAGATATTTCCCTAATTTGTGATTGAAGTTGGTGATGGCAAAACACTGGAAAGGAGGGATCCATTGGCGCAAGGAATCAAAGACAAAGTTGGGGCGGAGAGCTACAACTTGCAAACTTAGAACTTGCTATTTTCATATTTTATTAGGGTTCTATTATTATCATATCCTCATATCGTACCTATGTCAATCAAGTATTCAATTCAGTGGTGAAAGCAAGTTATGGTGCAATTTCATTTTAGATTTATCATAATGGATAATTTTTTTTAATTGAAATGAATAAATTGTGTTTTAGTAACACCATTTCGATTGAAATAATTACTGAAATGAGTAAATTGGGTCATTTTTTTTTTAAAATAGGAGCGCGTAATTAATTAATTATGAGGCATAATGTATTAATTTGTTGCACTAATTCTCACTAGTGAAATCATTATTAATTTGATGAATTAATTTAATATTTTCGGGTGATGAAATAATTAATTAATTAGATGTATTAATTCTCATATATTTACTGAAAAAATAATTAATTAATTTTGTATATTAATTTGATAATATATTTTGGTGAATAGATGCGTTAATTCTCACTGTACCGATAAAATAATCAATTAATTTTGCAAACGATGATATTTTTTCTACGTGCCCATATCGTGGCACTTTGTCACAAATTCTAATATATTTCCCTTGCTAAAATTGTGTTGCCACGATTTCTATACGTGAACATAATTTTAATTAAAATAATCAAACTCGTTTTTCTGTCTTATGAATTCTTTTCTCTTCAAATAAAATAACATTACTGTAACACGATTTACTTATTTTTATAAATAAAAAAATTTATTTATTATAGTAAATATAGAAATGAGATTGCATTAAAATTATGATTTTACCTCAATTCATCAACGATAATTGATAACTATTGAGTTTATCTACTTCAACTAATAGATTAATCCTTGCAATACCTTAACTATGTTTATGATTATATTTTCTGCAACAGATTTATTAATACTTGATTCATTAATTTTACATTTTATTTATTTTGAAAGTTGTTAGTCTTTTTGTTAGATTTTATAAATTTTTTCTTTTGTCCAAAATACCGCTGGTAGAAAAACTAGTCATACAAAAACAACTGAGATTGTATACAACAATTATGATTTGCCGTAGTTCTAGTTACTCCACTTTATACTGCAATTGATGATGCCATTTTAGTTCAATTTGTGAGTGTATTCCGGAACAGAAAGTTAAAAAACAGAAAGCAAAGGAAACCACAGCTAGTACCACAAGGGCATGGAGCACAATTGAGGTAAAGATAAAGAGAAGGTTCGATTTTCCAAGAAAGAAAAGACAAAACATGTTTAATCACGCAGACCTATGTGATCTACAGATCCACGTGGCTAGTATCACCCCACGTAGCAAATCCAAAACTTGGACAAAGTTGCATACCTTGACACGTATCATTTTCCTTCAATAGTTGCATGAACCGAAAGGGTTTATATAAGAGTGTTTGGATCATCACCATAAGCATTATCACTTTGAAGAAAATCCTGACATGGCACTTCACACTTCCACCCTCAGAGTCTCTTTTGTTGTTTTGCTTGCTTCCTTTGTCCTTCCCTTGTTTTTCCCAGAATGTTATTCTTCTTCGGTGCTCAATGCAAGAGCAGCAGCCCCGGAATCAGATGTTGATCTTTTAGAATTCCCTCTGAACTTAGAATTCTTGGAGGCTGAGTTCTTCTTGAATGGAGCTTTGGGTTATGGCTTGGATGAGATTGCTCCAAAACTGGCTGAGGGAGGACCCCCTCCCAGAGGAGCCAAAGCTGCCAAACTTGACAGCTTTACTAAAGATGTGATCTTGCAGTTTGGTTTGCAAGAAGTTGGACACTTGAGGTTTGTTCTGTCTCTATCAAAGTGAAAAATTTTGTGAAGTGTTGTTGAGTTGAGTGTTATTTGTTGTAGGGCCATAAAGAGCACAGTGAAAGGATTCCCTAGGCCTCTGCTGGATCTAAGCTCTTCATCTTTTGCCAAAGTAATGGATAGTGCGGTTGGGAGAACTCTGAGTCCACCCTTTGACCCTTATGCTAATTCAATCAACTATCTTCTTGCATCTTACCTTATTCCCTATGTTGGCCTCACTGGCTATGTTGGTGCCAATCCAAAGCTGCAAAATTCTACTTCCAGGAAGGTAAATTCTCAAACCCTTCACTGCTTACGTTATTCAATTTTTACTATATATCTCATACAATGATAATATGTACACTTGGTGCATGCACATGAACAGCTAGTAGCAGGGCTTTTGGGAGTGGAGTCAGGACAAGATGCAGTTATAAGAGGAATTTTGTATGAGCGCAAAACGCAATTGGTGCATCCCTATAGATTGACCGTGGGAGAGTTCACAGATCGCATTTCAAAGCTTAGGAACAAGCTAGGAAATGAAGGTTTGAAAGATGAGGGGCTTGTGGTACCTCTAGAGGATGGTGCTGAGAGGAAAGTTAGTGGGAACATTCTGGCTGGTGACAAAGACTCACTGGCGTATCCAAGAACCCCAGAAGAAATATTGAGGATCGTATATGGAACAGGTCAAGAACATGTTCCTGGTGGCTTCTACCCTGAAGGAGCAAGTGGTCGCATAGCAAAATCTTACTTGAAGCATGCCATCTAAAGCTTCACCATGTTTTTTGCAGATTGTGTCTTCAATTCCACTGTTGTGCTTATCCTATTACAGATGTTATAGTAAGAATGTAACTTTGTACCTTTGTTACAATCTTTGATAATATATACTTTATAAAAAAAATATATTTACACTATTTTGGTTGGGGTGGCTAAATATTTTAAGAAAATAATGATTATATTGTGTGTTAAGGTATTGCCTTGTGGGTGATTACAATTCTCTTTGGTGGGTTTTCTAAATAGCATTCTTCAAATCATAGTTAAATTAGATGTATTGACTTCACCAAGTAAAGTTTTGTTTCGAGACAAAATTTGTTGAAGGAGATGAAAAATTAATCGATTATAAAAAGGAAGGAGGTTTAAATGTCCATGCCATGGAGTAAATTAAGAGCCGTGTCTGAAATGGAAGTGATGTCAGTTCTATTTTTTCTTCACCAACTTTGTAAGTTTGGTTCAGTTTTAATTATGTCGTGATTTTGATTTGAGATATTATAAAAATAATTTGACTAATTAAAAATTAAAAGTAAAACAAATAAACGTGTACGCATTTGAAGTTTGAATAAAAATTGTAGATGTTAGGAAATAGGTGATCACAATCATGAATAATTAAATTACGGATTGATTTAAGAAAAAGAAAAAAAAAAAAAAAAAAAAAAAAAACAAGACTGAGCACTCAGTTGTTAGATGCTGATGTGTTTGTTTCTAAGCACTTCAAGAAATTCAAAGTTTGGTTTGAACTTTAAGCAAGTTAGATTATCTAAATATAAAAGTAAACTACAGTTTGATTTGGAGTAGTTTGAATAAATTATCAAATCCAATCCAATAAAAAACTATTTGAATTTGAATAAGATTATTTCGTTTCTTCATTTATTCATCTGTGTCCATTTTAGTAATGATATTTAAGATACCACATTATCACATCAATGCTCTCCAAGTAGAACGAATTCATTTGAGTTTTTTTTTCTCTACCCACTTCCTTAATCTATATATTTACAAAAAAAAGAAAACTATTCATCCTTTTGTTTGTACTGAAATATGATTATTCAAGTGAATAGTTTGTATTGTTATACCACCAAGTAATGCTAATATTTAGATCTTTTACGAGTAGTAACTAAAAAAATTCAAGCAATGGCATTAATAATGCAATTAAATTATAAATAATTTCTCAATTATTAATCTTTTTCTTACCAATAATTTTTACTTTGTTAATCTAATTTTAAGAGTCATTTAAATAAAAATTACCAACGACTAACAAATACGGCGAACTTGGTATTATTATATTTATTCCTACTCAATAATCAGATAATTAAAATATTCATGATTAGTATCTATTGATAAAAACATTTTCTTAAGGTTTTATGTTAAGAAGTCAAGTCAAACGCAAATTCGTAATCCACAATCAAGCTAAAACCACTTTAAATGAATGACTACCATTTTTCGGAAAAATCATAATCCACAATCAAGCTAAAGCTACTTTAAATGGCCACCATTTTTGTTTACATCTGAAACATGAATTCGAGATTTGAAACATCAAACCAAACATGTTATTAGTTAACCATCTTACCAACTTTAATCCATTAACGGAAACAGTAACTAAACACAATCAGATATCTTAAGCACACCCACCACATGGTTTATTTTATTCTGTACTTGAAATGATATAATCGAGATTTAAACTCTTAGAGGCACATAACAAACCCAAATTACTATCATTTATACCAACAATCAGATGAGACGGCCAAGTCTTAGTTGGTGATCATTTATTGCAGTTTGTTAAACAAGAACGTAGTCAAATTTCACAGGTAAGCACTCAAATCATTTCCCAAGCGATGTTATCTATAAAATTTAAACAAAATTATTATAATTTGTGCATAAAGGACAAAACTTAATCATAAGACATACTTAAACAATTTTTCCACAAACAAGTTTAGAAAAGAATTATACAAATTTTCTAAAAAAATAAAATTGATTTATGCACAAGTTAATTTGAAAAAATTTATCCAAATGTATTATGTGAGTAAATGTTTACATTACCCCTTGCAATTCATCATACAAACATTCTATGAGCTGGTAACATGAGCAAACAAGATACTGAGATCATCCTATATATTTTAGATGCATAACGTTGTACATTTCTATGGAATCAAAGAAACAAAAGAATGAAGAACAAAAGATAACAAATATTACCTACCTACGTTCTCAGTCCTCAACTCTCTTATTTCTTCTCCTACTCTAACATTTGAAGATGTCTCGTTTCTTGAATCCATGTCATCATCGTCATCACCATCTACATATATAATACCATCATCATCATCAACCTCATCTTCACCATCCCAGTCATCGTCATACTCTTCATCTAAGTCTTCATCTTCCATATCGTCTGCATTTGCACGCAGAGTATGAAACTCCGGAGGAGGAGGGCAATCTTCAGTGATTGCCTCGTCCCTCTTTATCACAAGATGCCGAATGACTCTTTCATCTTGGTCCAAGAGAGTCTTCAAGTCGTTGATATATTTTGCATCCAACTCGAAGTTCATCAACATGTAGTGGGCTTTATTAGCTTTCTTTATTTTGTAAGCTAACCTTCTCATACCCCAATCATTCAGCCTCCAAATCTGGCCTTTCTTCTCCCTCATAAAGTCTGTCAATGTTAGCAAAAATTTAGAAAAATATCAGAATAGTGGGAAAATCTCTTTTCTTTATCTGTAGATCGCAGCAACCATTTAAGAAACCAATACTGCCATATCAAGGAACCATCGTATCTACAACTATAAAGCTCGACCATGCCTCTTAAATGACTTGTCAGTGTTCAATACATACAACACTCATACGACATGTATCCATGAGTGTCTAATTCAAACGACATTTTTTTGTTGGTATTTAATGATTCTAAAACGGTTCCAACACAATTTTAAAAAGGACTAATACGATATTTTCTAAAAACTCATAAACTTATTATAAAAATAAGAAAAAAATCATGTTTCTTTTTTATTTTCTGGAATTTAGATAGATGAATTAGATTTATTTTTTTTTTGTTATATTCGGGTTAACCTTGTTCATAGATGATTTTTGATTTGAATACATAAATCTTGATAATCAATTTATATAATTCATAACGCTGTAATATATAGATCTGTGTCCAATATTTTGGAGATTACATGTCAAAGTATTGTGCTACATGGATGCAAGACAGTTGTTTCGTTTGATGCCCAAAACATAAATCCAATTATCAGATAGTGACTGTTTATTCTTTGTAATTCCACAACTTACATATTTTACCACCATCAGTTCTATGGATCATAGAGACTACCTGATATTCAGAGGATGAAGTATACCTAGTGCAAAAGTTTTGCAAAGCCATATTTTCTACTGAATGAATAAAGAACTGAAGTATTAAAATTCCTCACGAAAATTCCAGATAGGGCATTAGAGAATATATTTACCAGCTATGAGGCTATGACTTATTAACTTTTGGCAAAGGCAGAATAAAAAAAATACCATTAGAGTTAATTACGATAAGGGCAGTAAGAAAACACCTAGCCAATTATAAATACTTCTATTTATCATAGAACACCAGCCTCTGCCTGATAACCACCTAGCCATTCTATAGATGACTACAGTAGGACGTGACTTGTAGGTAGAAATGGTAAACTATTGAACTCATTCCACATGGCATCAGGGAATATGAACAGTTACAAAATGATACAGAGTAAACAATGGACATTACCTTGAATTTTCTGGTTGACAGCTTCAACCTCATCTTCATGCTTCTCATGAATTAAGTACATGACCTCATAGTGGCGCACTGCAGAGGTAAGAAAGCAGTGTGGTGTGAGATAGAGCAGTTGAAATATAGATAGAAAATAGCACCAAGATCTTTTACTTTACTATGTACTATGCACTTGCAGAAGATTAGTAGCTATAATAAGAAGTCATTACGACATCTTAAATGGAAAACAAGCGTGCATGCACACAAGTCACTCATTACAAAATGCTCCCAATTAGCAGGGTCAGTTAACAGTAGATGTGCATAGCCTTATCCCTACAAGTGGAAAGACTGTGTCCAAGATTTGATCATATGACCTTCAGGAAACAAGACAACCACCTTACTATTGAATCAAGACATACCATCTACACACACACATGTAACTTAAATTATCAGAAGTATGGAAATTGATTGTAACAAAACTAAAAAAAATGTGGACAAACATGCAAGAGATTCAATGTTGTTGACAAATGACCTATGTAGCACGGACACGGACACAAGAACACTTCGACACACATAATCTCCAAAATATCTCCAAAATATAAGACACAGGGATACGAATCTATATATTAAATCAATATGAATTATATCAATTACCAATCAAGATTTATGTATTCAAAAATTATCTATGAATAAGGTTAGCCTAATATAATAAAAAATGAATATAATTCATCTTTCTAAAATTTAAAAAGTGATAAGAAATATGTATAATCTAAATATTCTTGATTATATATAGGATTTGTTTTTTATTTCTATAATCATAATAGAAACTATACAATAAGTTTATGAGTTTTTAGAAAATCATTGTATTAATCTCTTTGAAAATTGTGTTGGAACCGTCTTAAAATTATGAGATATCCACAAAAATTGTCTTTTGAATTATACACTTTACTGATACTTGTCAAATAAGTGTCGAAAGCGTGTCCGAGATTCATAGCAAATGACATATCTGCTTGTACATCAACATCATACACGCTAAGAAGATTGAGATACAATAGTTATTCAGGGCAACCCAAGTTGTGTGCAGGTTAAGAACATTAACATCATTGGCCTTGATGGTTTCAGTTGAGGAAAATCTATTTGACAAGGTATTGGGCAACTAGAAGAGAACACCGTTGTTTGTGTCAGGCAGGATAGTTGGCACCAGTTAGTTTAACAAGAAGATACATGGAAGTTTCAATTAGGTGTGGAAGAGGTCTTTGAGGTCATTGGAAGGAAGAGGGTTGGAGGAGTTGATGTTGTATGAATCTACGGTCCATCACATTATTACTATCCTATTTGCACCACAATATACATATACGACAAGACGGCTCACAAACAACTAAAAGAATTACACAATGAAAATACTTACGAAATAGATGTAACAAAGTTCCTATTTCAATAAAAATGTCTTCTCTGGCAGAAAGGAAAAAGAATCTACGTACATATTTCAGCATTCATATCACTTTCCAGTTCAAGCATCAGCGATTCAAAGACTTCTCCTGTAAATCAAAATTAAAAATGATCAAAAGGAATAATCTCAGCTCTGTAATCCCTAACAGTTTAGCCTATCAATACAGATGCAATGCAAGTAACTAGCCCTGAGAGTCTAGACAGATTAAACAGCTGAACCATGACCACTCACTTTCCTCGGCATCTTCAAACTCCGGGAGAAGCTTCCCTTCTTCCTCAACTGTTCTCTGAAAATCGCAATTCCAAAAAGAAATCAATATAAGAAAGAAAATTCATCTCAATCTCACAAAGAATAAACACAGTTAATTTAACTAAATTCCACAGACAATGACGCAATAACGAGTGTCATATAACATCAAAATTTTCTAGTTGAAGCTGAACGAGTCTCCAAAAGGGTGTCTTGCCCTAAAAACCAATCTGATGAAAAATTGCAGCAACCGCGAAAATCATATTAAACTGAGAGGGAAAGAGAAAAGCAAATGGAGGGTTGGGTAAAAAAGTGACCTTTTTAAGTAAGACAGCTTCGGGGAAGAAACCCGTGACCTCGTCAGGTTGGGGTACGGAGCTATGGGTATCATCTTTCTTGTCTTTCTTGCGGGCACTCACAATCAGTGGTGATGATTTTCTGGGCTTATTGTGAATAGAAGAAAATGGAAGGAAAGAAGAAGAAGTAGGGTACCCATTTGCGAATATGAGGCATGGGTTGTGGTTGAAATTGAATCTAACGTAGTTGGTGGTCGTCATGGTTGTTTTTGAAAGCTTAGGGAGGGGATAAGAAGGTGCAAGCGAAAAACCCTGAAGCAGTGACTTTGCGTCCATCGAGAGAGAGACAGGTGAATTACACACTCGAAAACTTCAAGTCACTTGTTACAGTACTATACACCCACTTCGGTTCGTTTTGTTTTTGACACGTAACCCATATATGTATGATTATTTTATTTTATTAATTATGAATTTAATCACACTTCAACAGAATTTATCAATGATAAGGTATATATGTTCGAAAGTTGACTGTAAAAAAAAAATACATTTTAAAACTGCACCAGAAAAAAACTGACCCTTAATATAATTAAAACTTGTGTCAGATTTAGTTTCAAATATAGATTTTAACTAAACTGTGCTTTTCTTGTGTTTTAGGAAATTAAATTTAAGGTTTTAAATTTTAATTTGATTAATGAAAAAAAAACTACATGTAGCATACTTATTTTAGAGGAGCAAGTTACGAATTAGCTGATAGCTTTTATTTTGAAAGAATTTCTTTTACATAAATATACAAATTATGCCACGTAAGATGATACAACTATTTAGCAAATTTCCGTTTTGTTCAAATTAATCTCCAGCAGAATTTGTCAACAAATTGATCATTTTGGAAACTAATTTATGTCATAAAATATTTAAAAGACTAAAATAACACAAGCAATATTTACGTATTCCAAAAATAGCTTAAGAAACAAGAAAAAGGTAATGTCAATAAACTAAATTAGAGATCTTTTTTGTCTGAACTAGTTATTAAGACTTTTAATATAGGGTAAATTGTCTCGCATCTCGATCAATTATATAAATAAAATATCATAAAAGCATTAATTTGTCTACATTCACCAATTAGGACAAGTCTACTTTTACTAATAAGGACAAGTCTACATTCATCTATACAAGATTCTAATTATGTTATGATGCACTTGAAACAAATTTTTTAAAATGTACATTTCTTAAGTTACTTATATAGTATGGTGAAATAAAAGCATAACAGTTATTTAGTTTTGTCTTTCTTTTTTAGATACCCGCTTTAATTCAAATGACTTTTCGTAAATAACAAAGCAAAATAATGATTGATTTTTCTAGACCAGGGTTCCTTATCTGGTACATAATTACCGCAACACAACTGTAACAATTATGCAATCTCACTGAAACAGATTTTTGGAGTAACGATGATAATAATACAAAAACAGCGTCGATGGGCATCCTTGATGCCAAACATTCATATCTTGGCAAAATTCAAATGCATGCCATGACAGTAATTTATTATTTATATTCATGTTATTATTATGTATGTAGCCAAAACACGGCCAATGTTGTGGCATCGACGCCACTAAGGTACTAGTATGGTATTCGCTAATGCTATGGCTGTTGAGAATTTCTTATGGTACATACACCATTAAAGTGTTCCTTCGGCGGAGATAGGTCATGATTCACGAATGACATTTTCTAATTGCTTAGAAGGCCCAGCTTGATCCTTGCAATAAGCAAATCATGGGAAGGAGGATCATTGGTACGTACAAAGCTGTATTAAAAAGGCTAAAATAAAAGATTACTAAAAAATTTATTGGACAACAAAATCTACACTTTTGAGAAAAAATAACGCTGTACAATGTGGCTCCAACTCAATTTTTGGGGCTTCATTTAACACATAGCGGCTTTGAAACTTACATGCTTTTCAAGCCTTGGTAGGCTATACTGGCCATATGAGATATAACATTACCTGGTTATCACCATTGCTTTTTTCCCTTTTTCTTTTTCTTGCTGCTGCCACTCGCACTAGCACCACCACTACTACTGCCAGGACTTTTCATCCCATTTCCAGATTTGGGAGATGGGCTCTCTGGTGCAGTGCCACTAAAATTGTCGAAGACACCTGCCTGTACTGCATTCTGTAACCATTCAAAGAATTCTTCCTCAGTCATGGTTTCTTCGATATTAGGAGGCATCCGCCCACTTCTTTGGCCAGAAGTAGTCCCTTTGCCAGAATTATTCTTGGACATTAAACTGGTGTTAACATGGAAACTTGGCTTATGAGTGTTCGCTGGACATCTCATGCCCTGTAAGAAATTTGTTCATCATCAATAATCTCCTCATAAGTCTCAATGAGCAAGCTATGCAGCATGAACAAGTGAATGATTAACAATCAGACAATCTAAGACAGAGATGACGTATCTAGCATCTGGAAATGTCCAATCACTATTTTACATTTCATTGCAAGAGAAAAACAGTTATTTATAAATTCCTCGTTCAAATACCTCATTGCAAAGCCGGTGGTCCATTTAATAATCAAAGAGACTGCTAGCCAATCACATAAATCCTCTAATGCACTAACTTACCTGACAGATATACCATTCGGTGGCATCATATATCCTGCTACCAGCACACACATATGCCGAAGGAGCATCCACCTAAAGTAAAAACAATTCAAAGTACTAAGCAAAGTTGCATTCTGACTACATCTCATAGAACCAGGAACCGGCTCAAGATAAAATTTGAACTACAGGTTTTAAGGTGCTCTCCAATACGATTTTTCAAAACAAACACAATGATTCTTACCTTCTGCAATAAGCCAAAAAGAAATGGTTGGGAAGATTGTTCAACCCATCCATCCCCATCCTTAGCTTGATGAAAATCTTGGCAATCCTTTAAAACAAAAGAACCCACCTTAAAACACTGCCATCATATGTATGAAAAATACTCTATGGAAAATATGCTGAGAACAATACTGGCAAATATTTAGCAATTATTAATATACGAAGCCAATTGTACGTTAAGCGTGCTACCTAGGCTTCATTGAGAACCAAAAAGATTAAGAAGAAACCTGGCACCATCTTGCCCGAGACTTTTGTTTCTTGGTGTGTATCCAGACATGAAAACCACCACACCTTTTGCAGGCTATTCGCCTTGAATCACCAAATGGGTCCTTGCCATCTGCATCAGACCGTGCAAATCCTGAAGGAAAGAATCCATGCCTACCATTCTGACAAATTAGTTGCATTCACAGCAAGAGTTAGACAAGAGTATAATTAAATCAAAAGCTAAAATGCAAGGTTCTTTAAACGATCAGCAGAGTCTACAGAGCACAAGCACGTCTAAAGAGAAAAAAAAAAAAAAAAAAAAAAAAAAAAAAAAAAAAGTTTTAAAAAAAAAAAAAAAAAAAAAAAAAAAAAAAAACTTCTTTACTCAACAAGATGTTTCTCGCTCAAAGGAAAGAGAAATAATAATCCATTGTTCGTTGATGAATTTTTATGTATTTTGAACTTTACATGTATTTAGGAACGTACATGATATATAAAATGATTTTTTTTAATTATATTGGTTTACTTAAGGATGATATATTAATTTTAGTTGCATTTGTAAATATTAAGTAAAGAGGAACGGGGAGACTTATGTTTACTGTGATCCTTGATTATTAAATTTACTGTTGATCAAAGTTTTAAATTGAGCTAGTTAATCTATAATAAAACATGCTTAATATGACTTTTTAAAAAATTATATATTTATCGTTATCTGTTCACTACTTCACTATAAAATAATACATCAAAATGATTGAGATACGATATATTAGATATGAAATATATTGTGTTAAAATACATTTAATATATATTTTATGTAATTTTCTTAAATCTAGTATTTTGTTATAAATTTCAGTTAGATTTTATAGTGACACAGCAAATATATTTTATAGAGGATAAAATTTTTCTATTAAATTAAATTTTATAATATAATTTATATTAGCAGCATATGTATATATTGTCTGCTTAGTGTATACATGTATGGGATGTTAGAACACTCTTAACGTGCTTAGTTATGTCCTCCTATACATTTAATATTAATTGATCGATTTAACTTAATTTATTTTTCAGTATATCATTTCATATATATATATATATATATATATATATATATATATATATATATATATATATTACAATATAAAATATTTATTATAAATTGAAAATATAATGTAGATATTTAAAATATTTATTTAATATTAAAATTAATTATATTATAATTTATGTATTTAAATTTATCATAAATTTTTATTTTATAAAATAAACATTTATTCAGTAGATTACTAAAATACTAGTTACTCGTAAATAAGTAAAGGAAAACACTTACCCACTCTAAATACAGTTCTTCAATCATACATAAAAAAAAATTACTTTACTAATAAACAATACAAAAAAATACATATTATTTAAGTGAAACTCTAAACATAATTAAATTATCACATAACATCATATTTGTATATATAAGTGTTCTCGTTGCTGCAACACCCAACGGCTAAGTATAGATCCATCCATAGTACTGGGTAGTTCACTTCACTAACATTTTAAACTTAGTTAAATACAATACAAATACACACTGCTCCATTTTTAAGACAATAAATTGTTTCTATAATTTGAAATATAGTACAAAAATTATGCAAAATATGAATACTGTCTTCTATTCTTTTTCACTTTTTAATTAGACATTTTATATTTTCTTTTTTCTTTTTAATTTGTATTCCACGTACTATTTTTGTAACCATAAAAAAGTCTTTCAATTGTCTTAATCCATCATTTTTATCTTTATTTGTCTAAAACTTTTTAATCGTCCATCAATCACTATAACATGTTTATATGAGAACTCAAACTATTTATATTTACCTCCCACTTATTATGAGTCCGTCTATGCTTCGCTTAATCAATCATCTCTTTATATCAATATCTTATTTTTGCAAAAGGTATTTTAGTATCTTAGTTCTATTCGTTTTGACAACTTTATCTCTCAATAAGAGAGTTGTATGGGATCAATTTCTTGAGATATTTTTACTTATTCATTATTTTTTAGAAAAAGTAACTGGAAATTTTAAAAAGAAATTTAGTTTAAAGTAAGAGGAAACAATAGACTAAAAAAAAATACTTAAAAATCATGTATGAAAAAATTTCGAACTTAAGAGATGCCTGATTTGGTAAAGCAAGTATGGTCTGGAAACTAATAAGTAATGAGTTTGCATTTGCATTTATGTATATATAACAAGATAAATATAAATATCTTTTAATTATTTTGAGTTTACAAATTTAGGCAAAAGTATGAAGAGGAGTAATTTTTTCCGTTTTCTACTAAAGATGTGCAATTTTTGTTGTTGTTTTTTTTACGAAAATGGATAAGTTGTGTTACGAGAACATAATTTCAAGTGAAGAAGTTGTGTCACCGTGACACAACTTCAAACAAATGTAAAATGAAAAAAATAAAATAAAACTAAAGTCATGTCATATTAACACTGACTTCTTACATTGAAATCGTACTACGTTGATATGACTTCAGTTCATATTTTTACATAGAAGTCATGTCATATTTGCACGATTTCACTTGTGACTAACGACTTCACTTGAAGTCACACGACTTACCAATTTTGGTAAAAAATGAAAAAATGATTACACCTTGTTCGTAAAACAATTTCCGTGCTTTTGCCATAACCTTTTCTACTTTAAAATATGATATAATTTTTTAAAAAATTTAAATTACTTGTAAGCTATAATATTACATTAAAATTCCAATTTTTATACAACGATTTTAATCAATAAATAATCTTTAAACTTTCAATTAAAAAAAGTGAGGATGAAAAATAATAAAAAAAAATTACTTACTAAGACACTCTCATACTCATATTCTCATTCCATCCTCTATTTCTTTTTTAATACAATGGTCCTAACAAATAAGTTATCTTTAAATGTCAGATTATTAAAGATGAAAAATACCTATAAGAAAATTATTTTTAGAGAGTAATTTGATTCTTATTTATATACACTTAAAATTAAATTATCACATACAATTTGTGGGACAGCTTAAGTTTCTGTACGAGTGATTGGCAATAGCCACCACAAATAAGAACTGGTATAGCAGGCAGTGACCACAACCAGGTCCTCTGTGATATAGCATAGCACTAGCCACCAAAAACCATAATGAGGACACCGCTATTCACGAAACAAATGTGATTGAAGACGAAGCATATCCCACCTATACACCCTATGTAACATTATTCAAGATGCTACCACCTAGCTCATGTCACCATTAATTGCATCTTCTATCCAATTTCAACAGACATTTAGGCTACACCAACAGATTGTTGCTTATCCCTTTGGATGCTTGGAAATGTACGCCAAACCAAAAACAAACAGCCAAATAAGTGAGACAAACCAAAAGCCATTAATCAGATGTCAGTACCATGAACCAATTCAATGCAGTTAAAGACTTGCATTGCTACACCATGAACCCTAGCTATATGCTATCAACAAACCCACACAAGCTTTTCAAATTATTGCAGTTAAAGAATCCCGCATTTTAATCGATTTCACTTCTGTTTCTCCCTACTCAATCAAGTCACCCAGCATCCACAGTGCAGGTAGATCACCATCGCTGTCACGTCCTATAGTTCAATTACTGAAGTGATAAAAACCATATTAAAGGACAATTTTACTTAAGGCAAAAATAAGACCAAATTTTGAAAAAACAGAAAGTTAAGAGGTTAAAATCATTCTTTTGATATTTTCCAAATAAAAACGAAGTAAAAAATGAGTTTACAAATGTTTTGAAGCTATTGTGATATTGCTACACACGTTACTCTTGTGCATAACTTTGATTTTTCAATTTTCAATCCTCATGACCGACAGACTAGTTCCTATAATAAATACTGGAAAAAGGGTAATGTAATATTTCCTATATACAACTCTATCTCTATATGCAGGCCGAGCCAGAACGCAGCAATCAGCTGTTATGTTTTTTAAGGATAAAAAAATGGTATATGACAGGGATACAAAGGCGCCCTCTAGTTGTAGTGCAGAAGAGAAATAAGTTTCAAAAGAAAAATGAGTGAACAGCAAATGCAATTCATTATATTATACATTGTAGATGCTTAATATTTTACATTCTGTACTTTTTTGTATAAACTCTTAGGGATAAAACATGATCCACTAAATAATATTATGCTGGATTGTGCATAACAAATAGCTTCGTGTTCTTTTTGGAAGAACAAATTGGACAGGAAGGACATTTGCTCGCCGTATTAGGCATAGCTCTTGCTAAGCTCCAGGCACCATCAGTCCATCATGCAAAGCAGAAATAAAAATTTTTTATCTCGTGATACCTATGTTATAAGGTGCACGCTCATGACAACAGACGATTTTTTTGTGAGCATCCCCAGGTATATTCCTTGTAATTTTGACAAACCAGAAGGATAACACTGCTGGGAGATGAAGGAACCTGTGCTCCTAAAGCCATGTAACTTTTTGGCATCTACACCACGTAAACCAATTGAATAGTTGAAACAACATTAGCATTGTGCAAAAAATTGGCCTTGCAGAATTTTCTTGAATTATCAACTTTCATGATAAAAATAGTTCTTCAGATTCCATTGGAGATGTCCAATACCGCAGCAGTGCTTCTACAGTTAACCTCCGAGTGGCACTGAGCATTGAGATAAAAAACCGACAACCATCAATTTTATACTCTTCAAGAGGATTTCTATGGCCAAAGCTCCTAATGTTCACCTGCCACAACTCTGAGATAAGCCTTTAGCTGGTAAGAAAGCCCAAATATTTATGAAAGCAAAAGGACATATTACCGCAGAGCTGAGTCTATTCATGTTTACAAGATGATCTCTCCAGAAACAATCAAGAGTTTGCAAAAGAACAGCTCTCTGTAATTCAAAAAATATTAAATATAATAAATATTTTACTTTTTTTAAGATAGAGAAACTGAAAACTCCCTAGAGATGGGTGAACAAACAGCAACTAGAATACAGTGAGCCAAAACAGGTAATAGAAAATAATCTTATGATGCATATGGTATCAATGCAAAATTTACCATTTGGACAAAACATAAAAGGTTCTCCAAATTAGTAAAGGAAGGAGCGCCATGTTAATGTACAGATCCCCTTAAATCAATAGAAAGGGAGGAGCATTCATCACAGCGAAAATACTATCTAATACTAATTACTAACAACCATTGGGATGATTTTATTCATTAGTTCTGTAGCAAGACTCAATATTTCCTTTTATACTTTAAAGGATAGGCAAGGAACTGTGTAGGAGGGTAGGATTACTATCGCGCATCATTTCCCAACAGTACAGATTTTGGTTCATAACTTTGTAAATCTAATATCTCCAAGTAATTATCAAAAATAAAAATTTCATTGTGTTTAGAGTGTGGATGTTTAGGATAGAAAAACAGTAGGTAAAACTGATGAGAATGGTGAGGCACACTCACTTCATTTCCTCTTAAGGTAAACTATTGTTCTAAGGGCTCTATATTAATTTCGTCCTAGGTCATTATTATATCAAAATGGTTCTCTAAAACCTATTTTCCATTTTTCATTGCCTAGTTGCAGCTGATAGTACATAGGATCTGTTTGCACAAAACTTCTATTGAAACACTTCTTGAAAAAAAAAATGAAATAGGTTTTACCAAAAGCTTAGCTTATGGGTGAGTTAAAAAGATTTAGAGAGAATCTAGAAAAAGTTTCAGAAATTACCTTGTGCATAAATTAGTTTTTAGCTTATTCATTTCAAATTTTCTTCTACTAGAAGTGTTTGTGATTAATCCTGACATAGAACATACTACCTCTGATCCTTAATATAAAAGTTTAAAGCTTAGTTTAAAAGAAAATGGTAGTCCTTTTTACAAGGCATTTTATAGTTTCTATCAAGCATTAAAATTCTTTTCCGTCTTTGTCCCTAATAAATATTAAGAATGTGTTTGTTTTATTAATAAATAACGAGAAGAGAATTTTAAGTCACTAACAATAATAATGGTAAATTTGGTAACACTGTTTTAAAATTAAACAAAATCAACTGAATAAATTATTTTTATTGGTCCATGTGATTATGTTAGAAGTCACTTATATTACGGATCGGACAGCAGAAAGTATTATGTTTTAATGTTTGTGCTTGGTTTTGAAATCTTTGGATGCAATTGCACTGAAATGAAATAATCCGTGTATGGTACTAACACAACTTTCTGTACGATTGCAGCCATTATTTACGTTAGTAAATATACTGATGACAATCAAATATTCAATTACAAGAAAAAATAGTTAAATAGAATCTTACCTCAATTTCCTTTGCATGTCTCTCATCATAACCAGACTCTTCAACAACATTCAAATAAGAAGCAATCAGAAAATCTCCAAGATACTTGCGAAGAAGATTAGAAGTGGTTTGATACTTCCCATTCCTACATTTTGCTAATGATCAGTGAGCACTAAAACTCCGTTAAACTTCTATAATCCACAGTAAATTAAGTAATTTACCCAATTAAATCATCTGTGCAAATAGCAAGCCATCGTCTTAATGACGAGCTCTTCCTGCGTATTCCCCTGAAGGCATTTGGAGGTGCTGGCAAATTTGGAAGGGAAAAGTTTACAATATCAACTGAACGCACATCATTCAGTAGCCCAAGTGAATTTAGCAAAGTGTGATCACTAATTCCTCCAAAAGATTCTGCCAGAAACCGTTTGAGCGTATCATTAGGAAAAGTAAAAGTTGATTACACAGAAAGTGAAGAGGTCTATATATTTGTGCAGATCAAATTGAAAGGGCACAGCTGTAGCAAACAAGCCTACCATGCAACAGCTTTCCACCAACAGTCACGAACTCTTTCAAGAGCTTACTCAAACCCCAGCTACGTGGATGCTAAAAAATCCATTGAAACCAATAGATTAAAGGAATTGGTGAATAGAAATATACAAAGTGCTAAAGGAAAAGCTGAACCACCTTCACTGGATCAATATTATTGAAGACAATCTCGTCAACCACTGCTTGCATGTACCTATAAGCAGTACACACAAATCTAAGAAGGGAGGAAAGAGCAGTAGAAAAGAAAAAATAACTACATAAGAATAAACTTCAATCACAAAAGCTGAACAAAAGTCAATGACTCCTATTCCAGTCTTAACAGTCAACAGCCTAGTAAGTAAAAGACCCAAGCTAATTCAGCATCCTTTCCTAGACACAGGTCAGGACACTAACAGTAGTTTTTTTTTTTTTCTTCTTGGATAAATAATTAATACTATTATATGTTATAACTTATAAGCAGAAAGAAAAGGTCCAAGACTGATAACTCGTGTATCTTATATGAGTAATTCACATTTTATACTAATTGAGCCCCAACTCAAACTCTGAAGGTAAAGTTATAATTTATATCATAGTATCAAAACAATATTAGAAGAGTAGGGCTAGAACTTAGGATAGTGCCAGAAACATGGACATAAAAGAAATAACTGTTTCAGGCCAAGGTAGTGATTCATATCAAGAACTGAAATTGTTCATGCTCCAAAGAAATAGTAAAGACTTGGAATAGATATTTAGCTGGGAGGATTGAGTCTCACCATTCCTCAAATGAATTTCATCCTAATATTGAATAATAAAATAAGACATCAAAATGCTAAAATGTTTGAACAAATAGAATGTTTAAACTAAAAATAAAAGAATCTGAAAAATAGCTAAAGATTCAAACAATGAAAGTGATATGGCCTCATATCTACTATGACCAGTATAAATAACATTAGAACTTAATTGGGATTCCCTGGTAGAACAAGATTATTTTGGACTTAAGAGTTTAACTCAATTTTACAAAACTAACTTATATTGTGAAACTGGACAAGTTTCATGTGATGTATTGAATTTTAATCCATATTTCCAGTTGATGTGAGATTCAATGCCACTCGTGATATTACAATTAAGGCAACTCCCAAAGACACCACAGCTAAGACTGGATTAGAGTGAGCACAATTAAGGCAGCTTTCCAACTACCATGAGCTAGAAGAAGGCTAGCAATGAAACTATAGGTTCAACCATGAGCTATATACAGTATTAATACAAAACAGAATCATCTAATTTAGAGCTAATTAATACTTTATAGACACCTACAAGGCAGTAATAATAGCTTAAACTACTCATCATATATGTGCTTAAACTTAACAGCAATGATTGAAAAATTTAAAGGCACTCACTGGAGTATGTGTTGGGAACAGCTTTCATCATCTCCTGTTAAGATTAATTGCCTTAGATCATAAACATGCTTTCGTTGCACCTTATAAAAGAATAATACAAAAACAAATTAGTTGATAATGACTTTGCAGACTTGAAGATAAATTACAATTCCGTTCTTGATAGATGGGCAAAATTTTACTCAACAACTTAAGTGCATGCAGCATGCTCAGCTACTTTTAAGTTTAATCTAAGAAGTGTTTTAAAAAATTTGACGTATGTATGTGTGTATATATATACACACACACACACACACACAGTTAAATGTTTGTGAATGTAACTCACATAAGTCCTCAGAAATTTATTACTCAATGATATTTTAGTTTTATGTTTCTGGTTACTTTATAAATAGGGGATGCCTCAAAAATTAGATTTTGGGAGTTAGAGTGATGTTTTTGTTCATTACTACTCACAATTCTCCTATCAAAGATTTGCTTACTTTACATGATTCTGTACGCTCCTGTCATTTCCATATTTTAAGGAGCCAATATGATAGATAAGCTAATAAACTTCAGCCCCTTTTGGCCTTACTTGACTGTGCTCTTCTTTTGTTTAATCTTGATATGAGAATAAGAAACAAAGATTCTACTGTTCTTTTTCCAATAATAGTTTTAGTTTCTCAAACATTCTCCCACAAGGCCTTGGATGTGCCGACTTGGAATTCTAAAGCTTCTTGTAAGGTCGAAACATTCTTTTTATAAATACTAATGACATTCTGCAGGTTAGATGGCCCATATTGCTTTCTCTCTGCTGATATATATGTCATGTAGATCTGAATCTGAAATTGGGCCCGTTTGTTTCTCCACTACGAATCAATGTGATTCCTTTGGAATAAACTATTTTTGAGTGTTTGGTTTGTACTAATTCATTTTATCAATTTCTATAGATTCTTTTTCAGGGTTTTGGCAAAAAGAAGCAAAATGAAATCAAGTGAGAAATTGTGTTAGGCAACAGGGGCAGCAGGTTAAGGAAAAGATGTGGATGGTGTATTATAGAATAAAATTAAATAAATGGAGTAATGACAGTTAAGGTTGTTAGGGGAGGGCTGTTTGTTAGTGTTGGAAGTTGGTCTATATATTAAGACCAACCTTCGGGTTTTGGGAATTAGGTGATGTTTTTGTTGTAGTTTGACAGACATTATACCTGTGTGAAAGGAAGAGTTTTCCTTTGGGAGTGCTGTGTTTTCTCTGTTTCACAGACTCTAATAAAAATAAATTTCAGTAAAGTTGTGCTTTGTTTTCCTTTGTGTGTTTTTGTGGTGTTCTCTGATCTGGTGTCCTAACAAAGTGCGCCAAGGAAAATGTGTGTACAACCTTGTATCTGTGTTATCTTTCAGAGAATATGATACTGTCATAGTAGTCAATAACAGATTGCAGTATGCCAGATCAATTGACACCCAGTGCAAACTATTGCACCTACACAAGTTAATAATTGTCTACAGAATATGAAACTAAAAATTCAACTTTCAAAACGAAATTTTTGCAAAGCAAATCAAGTTCACAGAATTTCATTCAAATTAAAAGCTGATTACAAGTTCATGCAATACCTCATTTTTAGTGATAATGTGCTATTTAAAATACAAATAAATGTTCATTGCTAGATATCACACCTACACATGTCCAATTTAGGTGAAAATTGACATACCGAATAACACAAAGATAATGTCAATGATTTGACTGTTAGATTGATTATAAAAAGTTATTAAGTGGCGTAAAGGGAATTTTCTTGACACTAGGTATCCTGTCTTGTGTGTGAGAGAGAGATCAAATAATAATTGTAGAACAATTAGTCTGATCAATAACTTATAGTTTTATATATAATGCTTTTCATCCCTTCCTATTAAAATAAAGAGAAATAGGTACAGAGTTAATTCTCTTGTGTAAAAATACACACAAAGGGTTGTTTATTTATAGATAATAAAAATAATAGAAATAATAATAAAATAACAGAGAACATGGGCTAAGCCCGTTATAGTTAACACTCTTCTTTAAGCTGGTGTATATAAATTGTATGCACCAAGCTTGTTACAAATATAATCAATCTTGGACCTCCTTAAAGATTTGATAAAAATGTCTGCTAATTGATCATTTGAATTAACAAACTTAGTCTTGATTTCTCCAGATGTAATTTTTTCTCGAACAAAATAACAATCAATTTCAATATGTTTAGTTCTCTCGTGAAAGATGGGATTTGAGCTAATATGAATAGCAGCCTGATTATCACATATGAGTGTCATATGAGTGACCTCTCCAAATTGCAATGCTTTCAGTAAATGTTTGAGCTAAATAAGTTCACAGGCAGCTAAGGTCATGGCTCTATATTTAGCTTCAACACTAGATCTTGCCACAACATGTTGTTTCTTACTCTTCCAAGATATCAAATTACCACCAATAAAAACACAATATCCGGAAATAGATCTTCTATCCGATGGAGACCCTGCCCAATCTGCATCTGTATAACATACAACTCCAGTATGGTCATTATGACCATATAGCAGGCCTTTTCCAAGAGAACCTTTAATGTATTTCAATATATAAGTAACTGCATTCAAATGATCAACACATGGAGAGTTAAGGAATTGACTCACCACACTAACTGCAAAAGAAATATCAAGACGAGTAACACTAAGATAGTTCAGTTTTCCAACTAATCTTCTATACTTCTCAAGATCTAAGAGAGGCTCTCCCTGACTAGGTAGAAGTTTGACATTAGGGTCCATGCATGTGTCAACAGATTTAGAATTCATTAACCCAGTTTCTTCCAAAAGATCCAATGCATACTTTCTTTGAGAGATAACAATACCATTATTGGATTGTGCTACCTCAATCCCCAAGAAATATCTAAGTTTACCAAGATCTTTGGTCTGAAAATGGTGACAAATATGTTGTTTAAGTTCAGAAATGGCATGGTGATCACTACCTGTAAGAAAAATGTCATCAACATATACAACTAGATAGATACACCCAACATTCGAATGACGATAAAAAAACTTAATGATCTACCTCATTGCAAGTCATACCAAATTCTTTAACAACACTAAACTTTCCAAACCAGGCTCTGGAAGACTGTTTGAGACCATATAAAGATTTGCAGAGAGAACATACCAATCCAGAAGACTCCCCTTGAGCAACAAAACCTGGAGGTTGCTCCATATAAATTTCTTCTTGCAAATCCCAATTAAGAAAAGCAGTTTTGACATCCAGTTGATAAAGAGGCCATATTTGAAGAGCTACAATGGCTATAAATAGGTGAACAGATGCCATTTTTGCCACTGGAGAAAAAGTATCACCATAATCCAAACCAAAAATTTGGGTGTAACCTTTAGCCACAAGACGAGCTTTGAGACGATCAATAGTGCCATCAGGACCAACTTTGATAGCAAAGACCCACCTTTAACCAATAACAGATTTCCCAAACGATAAAGAAACGAGTTCCCAAGTTCCACTGTTCTGAAAAGCACTGAGTTCATCAAGCATAGCTTGACACCAACCAAGATGGGCTAAAGCATCACCTACAGTTTTTGGAATAGACACTAAAGAAATGGACGAAAGGCAAGCATAAAAAGGTTAAGATAGTCTATGATAGCTCAAGGCAGTATAATGTGGAGAGGGATTACGTGTAGAACGTATACCTTTACGAATGGCAACAGGAAAATCAGGTTCAATTGTAGGAGCCGGAGGGGGCGAAAGATCTGGCACTAGAGGAGAGTCACTTGGTAGACGTTGGAAAGTTTAACGACGGCTATAAACCTTAAGTGGTGGTGAAGGAGGCGACTCAGTAGGTACAGTAGACATGACAGGAGAATCACAGACCACTGGAATATGTATTTGATTAGATGAAGATGCAAGAGGAGAAGATAAAGACTTAAAATAAAAAGAAGATTCAGTAAAGGTAACATCTGCAAAAATGAAATAACGATTAAGTGAGGGTGAAAAACATTTATATCCCTTTTGAGATCTAGTGAACTCTAAAAAAACACATTTATGTGTCTGAGCAAATAATTTATCAAGCTCGAGACTAAAATTGTGAACAAATCACGTAATTAGAATAGTGATGGCAGCAGCAGAAGAGGCAGCGATAGCTGCAAAAGAAGCCATAGAGGAGAGAGAAAAACACTAAAAACTCAAACAGGCTCCGATCAAGATGGAGGACAGATCCAGAACACTCGCAGGACGACGATCACAACGACGTTGATCGCCACCAGAAAAGACGCCAGACGCACTGCCACCCACGGCGGTAGCAATGACGAAGACGAAAACGGCGCGTGAAGGCGTGTCACTGCTCCAATCACCGTGATTCCAGAGGCACGGTGGTCGCTTGGATGAGACGCTCCTGATAGTGGTGTCACTGACCCAATCGGCGGCGGGCGACAGCAGCTGGATGAGGACGGTGAACAGTGAGTTCACTAAAAAAAATATTTAACCCTAACCCTAGGTTCTAGATACTATATTAAAATAAAGATAAATATATATAGAATTAATTCCCTTGTGTAAAAATACACACAAAAGATTGTTTATTTATAGATAATAAAAATAACAAAAATAGTAACAAAATAATAGAGAACATGGGCTAAGCTAGTTATATTCCCACTATTAGTATATTAATTCTACTTAATCATTACAATTTTTTATTCATAAATTTAGCTATATTCGTATGCTATTATGTGTTATATATGTGTCTCCAATATATAATATATAGTCATGTATTAATATCTTTTCTATATTGTCAATAGGAGTGCTTAGCAACACGATCTGTCTATCACACTTTGTACAATTGTTTAAAATTGATTGAAAACTACAAAATCATGATTTTTTTTTATCAGCACTACAAAATCATGAATGAGACTCATTAAATAAGTGAGACCCTCAAAATTGTGATTTTTAATAAATTTAATAAAGTGTATTCAAAAGAGTGTGTTGTTAGCATTTCTCTCTTAAATATTACAGAGTACTTTATAGTTTTATAATAGTTTAACATATGATTAATAATGTTGGTTTTTATATTTTAGAAGGATAAGAGATATATTATGTGAAGGACCTTCAACAATATTTTATTCATGGACTCTATATATAGAAAGAGAAAATGTAACAAAACTCAAATACTAACAATATCTCAATCTTAACTTCCTAAATCTAAAAAAAATAATCTAATATCTTTCTTTTATCTAAGCAATGTTTTCAAAATTGAAACATTACCACAAAAAAAAACCTTCTAAAAACTAGTTCAAATTCCAGATATTTAGGCATACATCCTCAACACTCTTCCTTGCCTTAATATCCCTAAAGGCTCAATTTGAATTTCAAATTTAAAATTTGATCTCTTTTTTGCTTGTTTTCTTCCTCCATTTTTCTAGAAATTCTTATCACTCTCTTTCCTAAATGAGACCACATCTTAATTCAATTTAACCTTCTTTAGCGCTTTCATTCTTTATCAACTTCATTGTCTGTGTTTCTTGTGGACTGTGATTGCAGTGCTATCGTGTACTATTGACTACTACTGATATTATTGCAAGTTATTCTTAATAATTGAACAAAGTTTGCCATGGAATAAAAATCTATTTCATTCCAGAAAGTATTCATAATTTCAGTTTTACATAGTTGAATCAATATAGAATATAATAGAAGTTATTACTCATTATACAGTAGACAACATCTAACTAATTGCATAACCTCGCTGGAATGTGTTTTTGAAACATGTCATAGTAATCGAAACATACCTCCAATACTTCATCAAACTCAACGAGGTTCTTTCTTATGCCAAAGAAGAACTTTTCTGCATTGATTTGCAGCGACAAAAGCTATAAACATGTTGTGTCCCAGTTAGCATTGGAAAGATGAAATTCTTTAAGCACAGTATACGACGGACACATGAATAAAAAAAGATGGGAAAAGAGACCATAGAGAAAAGAAAGTACGTAAATAGAAGCACAATCAATGTTTTATTATATTGGTTAATAAAGAAGAAATTTATTATGAAAAAGAGAAAGAAAAGAGGAGAAAAGCAGAGTTAAGGGCCTGTATGTTTCCTATTCTTGAAAACAGTCTTCTGATTTCAGAAACAAGAAAAAAAAAAAAAAACGTTTGATAAGAATAGCTTCTGAAAGTTGTTTTCAGAAAGCAATACTTCTTTCAGTTGTTAAAATAAAAAAAAACTAGAAAATCTTTTAAGTGGTTTTGGTTGTCTACTTTCGGTTTTCTATTATTCGTGTGCTTCTTTGCACTGTCCCATCTTCTTTCCTCATTCCGGCAGTCTAGAAATTAATTTTTAGCTTTTGAAAACTAGTTTATAAAATTACTTTTAAAAACTAAAAACAAGAAAACGATTAAACACCCTAAATTCTTCTTAGACCAATCAATCATTATAATTTAAATAATAAATAGATAATAACCTGCTTTACAATGGCATCACCCTCAATTGGCAGATCCTCATCATTTGTAATCCTTGAGATAAGTCTCACTGCCCATTCAGTATCAAAATTGAACTTCTGAAACATCTCATCCTGCAAGCTATAACATGATGAGATAGTGTGAGAACTAGCTGACAGCCCTTAATTAGTAAACCACACCTAGTCATCCCAATCCCCTCAAAATTCAGTACTAAGAAGAAAATAGTATTCAATAGTTCATCCATGAAACTCATGGTTTTTCCATTTTAAGCAAAAATCAAGACATCAATCCAAATTTATACATCAATAGTTAAACAAAAGACACAGTATATTGAAACTTCAAATGCACAGACAGAAAGTAAATTTTAATTTGGCCTTCGAATTCCTTTCAGACTATATCAACCAACAAAATTGTTCTTGAAACAAAAGTGTTCATTATCAGCTCTGAAATAAATCAGCAAATATAATGACAATCTTCAACTAATAATAACTAGCATTGTAATTTATATATACAGCAAATATATTGCCATGTATAAAGGAAATGCATTTTTATAATATTTTCTCCATAAAGGACATTCTAACATATCTACAAGATTCCAACACTTCCCTTTTCCGTCATTGCACTATTATACTCTCCAATGCCTTGTTGCCATGTATACATTCTGTTACACACTCCCAAAAGTATAGATAGACCCATGAAAACCAATGAATTTGGTGATTCTCTGTCTTCTATTTACAATATTAGTGTGTGTGGTTTGGCATTTGAAACCTTGGATCCACGTTTCAGATGTAAAAAAATGGTAGCTACTGAAAGTAGTTTCAGCTTGGATGTGGATCACATATCCACGTTTAATTAATTCAATGTCAAACCAAACATGCAATTATCACATCATCCAAAAAACAATTACAGCACCCAATAATCAAAACAACGGTCGCCTATGAGTAAGATTGAGAAGTGAGTAGTCTACGGTTACTACCTGACCATAAATCGTGTTGATCCTGGATCTCCTTGTCTTCCTGCTCTGCCACGCAGCTAGAGAAGAGGTTATTAGAAGATGTGAGAACAAACATGCTAAAACAATTATATTTTTACAAATAAATGGAGAAGAGGATAAGTTTTCCACCATTGAGGTACTAAAAATAGCTAAGAAGAACTTCAGTATACTGTCCCAAACTCTCAAGAAGCCCCAATAATATCTTATTAGATGGACGCATAAGTACTAATATTTATTACATGTTTCAAATATGTCTACCCTATATGTTTTTTGTATATACAAGTAAATAACACTTTGATACCAAAGCTAACATTATTCATGATCGAACAGTAACTGTTTACAAATATTCCTTGTATATAGCCAAATCAGTCACGGAATCACATCATTGGAGCTGAAAGCAAATTAGCGATGGATTGCCAAATTAGTTAAGGAGTTAGATCATAGAAGCGGCACTGTAATTATCTCTCTGCAGAAGCTACAGACACATACACAAGTTCAGAATACAATAACAATCAAATGAGCATATGACCATATCCAAAGTTAAATGTTTCTAACAGACTTCACATTATGCAGGTACTGTTCCCCCTTTCTGCCATCACACAGTAAGGATTCTTTATGGAAAATAGTTTTTCCCAGTTCCAAATAATTTAACACTTTACTCCCTAACTAAACAAAGGATTTCAGAAGGATTGCATAAGAATGCTAGACTTTAACATCTCCCTCCCATTAATAATCCAAAGCAAGCAATACAGCAAAACATGTTGGAATGTTAGACTTTTACCATGCTAAGTACTGCTAGGACCAAGTCTGAGCAACCTTTAAGGGAACAGTTTTAACAGGAAGTTAGAAGAGTTAGTTGATTCAGTTTTCCCAATAAATGAACATCGTTAGGTAAGGGGACTTTTGGGAAATATTGTTGCAGATTACAGTGCAAAGGAGTAATATCCTTTGGAGCGGCGTTTGTATACCATGGTTGCTGGCTTATAATGAGCTTTCAGAAATAGAGGAAATTCAGAATATTTTTCTCGTGTACTGCTGTCTCTTGTTAGGCTTTAACATTTTTAATTCTGAAAAGAGGGTCTTAGCAAGTACCTACCTGGTTATCTATTCTCCGGGACTCATGTAAAGATGTACCAATCACATGAAGTCCCCCAAGCCTTTTTACCTCGGCACCTTCATTCAAACAGTGTTCTTCACAATCCTTCAAAACTGACAAATAGGCAAGTGCTACAGTTGGACCAAGAGGGTAGATCTCAGATTCTTCATTAGCAAGCTTCTCCAGCTCTTCCAAGCTATATGAAAGATTCATTTCAATAGCCTCCAAGATAAAAGATTTAGCCTTCTGATATGTCCAACTTTTACCCTCACTTTTGGATACATATTTGGCTGAATAATTCATGTTGCAAAGAATATAACACTTTCAAGTTAAAAGCATGTAATTATGATGAAAATGAACATAGTTTCATTTTTCACTAGAAAAATTCTCAAGTAGAACCACAGACCCATTAAGGTTGTCTTAGCCAGTAAGGCCATTGATGATGAACCAACCTTTATCTTTGGAAGCACCTACATCAAAAGATTCATTGAAAAACTGAAAGTTTAAATAAAGAAAATAAAAATACAAGAAGTAAAAGACATAATTACCATTTGTGAAATAGCTTCCTCTGCAAGTTCAGCGTTTGGATCCTCTCGTGTCAAAAATGAAAGTAAGCTATCCTCTATAATTTCTCTGGCAAGCATCTATATAGACCAGGAAGAAAATGTATGAAGTCATTTCCTAGATCCAACTCATGCCAAAGTAACACGTCAAACGGGTTGGGGGGTGGCAGCTCAGTTGCACTTTATGACAGTCTAGTTTGGAATGTGTGCAATTTCGGTTTTCCAAGTCTTTTTGGAGCTAATTACATCTATCATTAAAATTAGGGAAATTTCACCCCTCCCCATTGATTTCCTTCTACTTCAAATTATTATATTTTCTATCCAAATATTTGGAGGTGTATAATGGAATTGGGATATGAAATATTTTGAAAGTTTAAGCATATGAAATTGAGTGCAAACTTAAAGAAATTTTTTAAGACATGAACCAGTTTAAAGAAGAGAAATTTAGGATCATTTTATTTAGGGTAAGATTGATATTTTGGCCGATGGGTTTTGTAAAAAAAAAAAAATCAGATCAAATGAATTTTGTAATTTTTTTTTTAGTAGAAAAAGAGAATCTAAGGGATTTGGTAGAAAAACTAACAAGGGAACCAAATTTTATTATCTTCGAAGAGACAGGCTTATACAGCTCGAGAAAACCTCCGCAGAAACAAATCAGACAATCCAATTTAGAGGGACCATAAATATAATTAATCCAATAAAAGCCACCTACTTAAAAAAGTAATACAAATTGATTTCTTTTTTTTCTGGACCATTTGGGCAGTCATAGACAAAGTATGGTAGGTTTCACATTGTTGTCACAGAACCTAGCCACAAATAAAAAAAGTTATTGGCAAACCTACTTTTGGATTTCCTCCAAGGATTATATCTGTGCCCCTACCAGCCATATTTGTAGAGATGGTAATGGCATGTTTCCGTCCTGCTTGTGCAACAACTTCAGCTTCTTTTGCAGCATACTGCATTAAATGAGGCGGAAGGGGGCTAGTCAGGTAGAAAAAATTTAAAAATGAAACACTTAGTCGAGCAAAAAAAAGAGAGCATATGCTTTTGAAGGTACCAACAATCTATAATTTCACAAACCTTGGGTCTAGCATTCAGAACATTATGAGGAATATTCCATTCCCTAAGCAGACCAGACAAAAGTTCTGAATTCTCTACACTGCATGAAAAAAAGAATGAAAGATAATCATTTTACAAAGTCACAAGACTATTGACTATAGAGAACAGAAAAGCTTATGTACATACATTTGTCATATATAGCCCAGTTAAGTAAAGAATCCAATGTAAATATTCAACGATGACAACATAAGTATGATGATGACGGGAAAAGGTAGCTTAATTTAAACCAAGATAGGTAAAGAAGAGCAAGATTTAAAACTATACCATCGAAAAGACATACACTAATACCAAGAACATAATCATCAAAACCTAAGCAAATTAAGTTCCATTTGTTCAATAATGATGCAAATTAAGTTAATGTACAATTTGTAACAGTCAAACATTAAACAGACTGTAATTCCTAATTGTTTGTTTGTAAAAGCAATTTCATGATGGCTAAGGAAGCATAAATTTGAAGTACAACAAAATATCCATTTTAAATGGTACAAAAAGACTTGACAAGTAAGTTCAAGTAGTAATATAAGCCTCCAAATACTGTGCATATATCTGCCAACAAGATTCCCCTGAAGAAATGGCAAGCATGTATGAGAGTTCTTCCTTGTCAAATAGTGTCTATCATGTGTTTCAGACTTCAGAACATTAGGCTAAGAAAGAAGTATTTTGTAATGATTATTTGTTCTTAAAAGAATACAAAACATGTCTCAATGATAGATAGCAGCCATTATTATAACCATAATACTTACCTAGTAGTCCCAACTAAGACAGGCCGACCTTGTCTAAACATATATTCAACTTCTCGACGAACTTGCTCCCATTTCCCACGAGCAGTCTTGAATAATTTATTAATAGAAAAGCCATACACTTAGTTAAAATAATGATTTTTGTCGTGGAAAAATGATTGTGTTGAAACTACAGATACTTAAGAAGCTATTAAATGGCATACAGCAAAAGCTTGAATTGGTAAATCATTTCTAATATTAGGAAGATTTGTGGGCACTTCAATGACTGGCATCCGAAACATTTTTAAGAACTCTTTCTCCTGCAACAATATATACCGCCATCATGAACTGGTAAAAGAACAAATTGGAAGTTAAACTTGAATGCAATGTCGGAACTATATAAATCTTTACTTCTGTTTTGGCAGTCCCAGTCATTCCTGACAACTTTGGATAGAGCTTGAATAATGACTGGTATGTGATCTGTGCCACAACAACAGAATCTGCCTGTGCAAGTTTAAACCTTTGAAATTTAGAATCAATTAATCATGACGAGTAGTGTCATGATACAGAAAAAAATCAAAGAACCCACATATATACCTGAATCTTCAAACCTTCCTTTGCCTCCACAGCCTGATGAATCCCCTCAGACCATCTCCTTTTCTCTTCAACTCTCCCAGTCAGCTGAGAAATTTTAAAAATTTGGTTCATCATATCATCGTATTATTAAGAAAACTAATAGCAAACAAAAGAAAATGAAAAAGTTTCTGTTTAATTATTAAATGAAAATGAAGGATTCACGCTACTACTAGAAATACAAGAAACAATAATGTTCAAGATATAAAACTATTCATTTGGTTCAACCTGATAACTTATGGGATAATTATTCCTCAATATGGCACCAAAGCCTCTAATGACCCAATTGTTAATACTTTTTTCCACCACTCTTCATAAATAAATTAAATTCAGCACAAGGTAAAGTCAGCTTGTCAGCAGTACACACTTCAGCGCCAAGGAGCTCTTGAAAGAAGGAGTATGTTATTGATTATACTAAAAAATGTTAATTCAATGCATCACCTATCAAAAGATTTTTGGGATAGTTGGTCCTTGACAAAATATCTTAGCCATGCACATTTACTATTGAAGTATTAAGCAAATGCATATGTTTAATGCGCTCAAGCTTGAGTGCACAACTCTGTATTACATTGTAGAATATAGCCATCCTATTTTACAGTATATAAAAACAGAAACTTGCATTTATATTGGGTAGAGTTTTCCGTATATCCTCCAGTTTTATCATATACTAACAGTACAACGGGTTTGAGAAATCATACAAATCAAGCAAATTGTACAAGCTCTAGGAAATGTCGTTGATCATGTATTTCACTAGTTTTTAAATTTGAATTCAAGTGTTACACAAATGTACATGAGTTTTAGTTTTGTTAAGCGTTGTATCCAATTACCAAAGAATAACGAATTATAAATTTAGACTTAGATATATTTGTATTCCTTTTAAATATGATTTGATAAACTATAGGAAAGAGAGAGACATTGAGCTGAAACCTTTTTTCTAAGACAGCACAGATTGTTTTATTTATTGAGAAAACAAAATCAATACAATAAATAGAGGAGATTCTCTAATAATAAAGATATAATAAAAGAATAAATAAAAATGTTCCTAACAATGCATATAAACAACAAACACTAAGGTAGCAAGTTAAATGCATGTCATATCAATAGTAAGTAGTGACAGGGAGTAGGTATCATCTTCAAACTTTTTAAATTTGTAAGACTAAAATCCAACAAAAAAAAAATGAATAAAAGTGATAAACCAAATTTAGTTATATTTGCAAGGACTAAAAACACATTTTACCCTAAAATTTATAATATTATGAGATTACATCAATGAGATGGAATTACTCACTTCTTCATTGTGTGATGCATTTAAACTCTGGGTGTGAGGTCAAGGTAGCTAATTCTCAACCGTATTATTTGCTTTATTCTTCTCTAGTACTCCAATTTTGTAATATGCTCAAATATGAAGATAGCAGACAGCACATAAACCGCAAACCCAAATCTCAGGTACAATTTGTCAGCATCAAATAGCCTCTTTAAACCCATTCTATTGCCTTCAAAAGTGAGACACTTAGCCCTTTAACAACTTCAATAACCATTCATTCTCATCTTTCAACCTCTTAGAATTTGGGCTTAGACATAAATCCACTCAAAAGCTAGCTCATGAAGCTAGGGTTGTCCTCCACTCACATACATTATTTTTTGTCATCATTAATCGATGTGGTATCTTGAGTAGGACTTGGGTATTATGTATTATGGAATGCCTACGTTTCACAACGAGTAGTATGAAATGCTCAGTGGAGTATTTATGTTCTTCCCCTTTGCTTTTGAGGGTAGGTTTCTCAAATACTTGGATGCTTATGAGATCTCTAACACATTCCCCTTACACCAAAAATTACACATCTCAAACATAAACTTTAAATGTTTTGGCATTTGTGAGTAAGTAGTCGAATAAAAACCACTAGAATAAGCTCTAATGTTATAGAGTTTGGGTTTAAACCTAACTCAATCTAAAAACTAATTCATAAGGCGAGGGTTGCCTCGCTTGCTAACATTACTTTTTGCTGTATCAATAGTTAATGAGGTATCTTACCCTTGGCCCATAAAAAAACCTAACCTATCATATTCATATTCATAACATAAGAGTGTCATCCTATAACAAGGCTGAGGCATGTCATCTTAAATAAAATCCAACTATCCTGACAAACAATTTCATGAATCAAAAGTTAAGTATATCACATCCAATTAGGTTATAGATCATGATTCCGACATAACACAAGGGAGATTTCATGTACGTGCACATTAGGCAAGGGCGGACAATTAGTAGCCCCTAGTAAAGTTTGTTAGCATTCTAAAGAGACCCTTAGGCTAACCCAGTTTCCACTGTTTTTGTTTGAAATCGACATATCTCATACAAAGTGAATGCATATCAAGTATATACACTAAAGCATCAAGTCTGCTCACACAACGCATAATTGGTAAAATCAAAGGTATATACTGCCAGTGATAGGTAAAATCATAGACCTTTGTAATAGGAGGTCGTGTCCTAACAGTTTCCCTATGTCATGTTTTGTTGCCAATCTTTGCTTGCATAGGTAAATAAAAGGTGAATAATATTGAAAGCATAAAGAAGCCTTGAAAGTATTACCTCATTGATAATCAAAGCCTTTCCATCTCTGACAATGTATTGCACATCTCGCCGATAGAATTCTTTAGCTTTTATAGCATTCATCACAAATCTGCAGTAACTCAACTCTTACTACTCAGTAATTTAACTGATTGGACAGGAATTTCCAATTCCAACATGTTAGCCAGAAACTTCATATAAAGCACCCCGTATTAAATAAATAGAACAATTATGATTATAATAAATTAACCTAAATCTGAAAAAAATTCTATGCACCCAAAAAATAATGATTACAAATATAAGTCGTAAATACAAAAAAATATAAAGCACATGATCCTTTTACAGGGGTGTCATTTACATATATGTCAAGGGATCAGGAGATTTTACTATATTAATGTCTAATTTTTCATGCTATTTTGTTTTCATTTTATTTTCTCTTTCTTAAGGAGGACAATCCCTTTTCAATATTATTAATTTTACTGAATAAATTTATTCTTTTGTCATTTAAAAAGAAAAGAAAAAATTTTAGCAGGTAATTGTGATGTTAATGTCATACAATTCATCAAAAAGAGAAAGCATAATGAAAAGAATGAATAAAGATATGCTGACATTAATGCCAACCTACTTTTGGCCAAACAACCATTGGGATTACAAAACAACTAAACGCCAACCAATGTTAAATGAAGAACAAATTATTGAAGTATAAGAATATTCACCTTGCCCAGGGATCATTTTCATCCCAAAGGTCATTAGTTTCTAAAGCCATTTCGGCAAGAGCAATTCCTTCCTCAGTCAACTCCACAGAATTATCTTTAAGCTCCACTTTGTAATGCTGTTAATAAAATAAAATCAGTGTATAGAATTATCTGGATAAACTGATCAGAATGGGAAAAGGGAGAAAAACAGAGTGAATGCATGATGAAGAGAATGTACTCACAATGCCCTGTATAAGCAGTTCAGCTACTTTTGCAGCAACAGGGAATCGTGCAGCATCTTTACTAGCCTGCGATAAAGAAGGAGAAGCAGTCATCTTTCATTGAGCTTGAGCAGTAGAAATATTCTTTTTAATACTGCCAACCTGGGTATGAAAGACGAGGATGGTAATGATATAGCGGATCACAAGAAGCAACATTAAAAATTAATGTTAAGCCTACCTCACCACTGATTAACAAAGGATTTCTTCCCTCGTCTATCAAGACAGAATCCACTTCATCAACGATTCCAAAATGAAAGGGCTTTGGCCTGCTTTCGTGTATAATAGTCAGTAGTAGCCAAACATATTCCAAACCAAAAAGAAAAAGAAGAAAATAACTTAGTTCTTCCCAAGTAATACACACTACCATCTCATCACAAGTTGTTCCCGATTTCCAGCCAGATTATCTCGCAGGTAATCAAAGCCAAGCTCCTAAGGGAAGGAACGGACAAAAACGAAGAAAAGAAAATAATATAAGTAAAAAATTAAATGTACAGCTAAAAGTAAATAATATAAGTAACTGAGGTGTAATTACCGAATTATTGGTATATGTTATATCACATCTGTAGTTGATTCTTCGTTCTTCAGCATTCATTCCTCTCTGTGCATGCAAACATCAGATAACCAAGTTAAAAGAAGGTCAAGCAGTGCGTTTTGACAAATTGATTAATAAAAAACTTCATTACTAGACCCAGCCATTCGTATATTACATCATCCCTTAAACATGTGCTCTTATCTATCTCACCATCAAACACATAGCAGATGAAAACAAATTTTACCACCTGCAGAGAAAAATTACCTGAATAAGACCGACAGAGAGACCTAAGAAACGATGAACACGTCCCATCCATTCAGCGTCACGCTGAGCTAAATAATCGTTAACCGTTACCACTGCAACGAAATCAAGAATTAGAGAAATTTATTTTTCGAAAAGCCAAGTGCTGGCACCTGAAGAAACTCCCCAAGCTATTCAAGCTTCTAGAGTACACATACCATGAACACCCTCAGAGGTTAGGGCATTTAGATAAGCAGCTAGTGTGGAAACCAAGGTTTTACCCTCCCCGGTTTTCATCTCAGCAATGGAACCATCATGCAGCACTGCCCCACCAATAATCTAACACCAACAAAATTCATCATTCAGTAACCAAGTACTGAGTGAGTCCAAGCAAAAAAGCACAATATAAGAAATATACACATGCAAGCCAATAGACGAGACCTGAACATCGAAATGGCGCATTCTAAGTTTTCTCCAAGCAGCTTCACGAACAACAGCGAACGCCTCTGAAACATTAATTACGATTCAATAAAAGTACAGTTCAGAGACCAATCGAGCAATGACGCAACAGCATAAAAGAGTAGCAAACCAGCTTGAATCTCGGCAAGCGTGGCCCCTCGCGCGAGCCGGCGGCGAAACTCGGAGGTTTTCGCGGCCAGCTGTTCATCGGAGAGCGCCTTAATCTGAGGCTCGAAGGCGTTGACAGAGCTCACGAGGCGGTAGTAGTCGCGAACAACCCAATAGTTCAAGCTGGTGAAGTCAGAGAAACGCTTTTGAACACGACCGATATTTTCCTACAAGCAATAAAGTGACGTGGCAAGTGATTAAGGCAATTCGTCGAACAGGTAGCAGGCGCAAAGCAGAAACGCACCTTAACGGAGGCGACGGCGACGACAGCGGGCGCGCAAAGACGTCGTCGCAGGCGAGGCCAGGGAGGAACAGTAGGACGCGAGCGAAGGAAGAAAGCGTTGGCGTTGGTATCGGTTGAAGCGATTCTCTGAAGGGCGAAGAAAGGTGGATACGAGAGCGCGGCCATGACGGTGTGTTGGTGTTTCCAGCTTCAACGGATTAGCGCTTATGCAAATGAGCTTAGCTTACGATGGTTTTCTTCAGTGGTGTTTGTTACTGCGCGAGAAACTCCGGTGACGGAGAAACAAACGCTTTGGCATTTTAATTATAAAAATCAGTTTAATTTTAAATATGCTTTTGCCCTTATAATTTACTTTTTTTTTATTTTATTCTTTGTAATTTTTTATTGTGGAAAGTGTTCCTATGAGGATCATAATTCTATCAAAACTCGATGAATACACATAAAATTATGCATATTAGGAATGGAGCTGAGTATTTTATTCACAGTTTTAATATAGTAAGGTCTTTGCAGACTTAATATTGTTTTATGTTTCGAATAATTAAAGTTTCCATATCTCTTTATATTGGAGTGAAAAAATGTAAAATGTTTATATTTTAGTTTGAAATAAAAGAAAAGAAAGGAATGGATTTTAATTAGTTACATCTTTACCTTTTGAATTTTTTTGTTTTTTTCCTTTAAATGGTGAAGACAAAAGTCGGTTAACATAGTCAAGTGAAAGTTTGTTTAAAATATATTTTGTTTGGAATATAGGAAGAAAGAAGAAAAATGATAAGTTTTAATCAATTAATATATTTTGGGTATATTTAAATTTGTAGATAGATTTGAAAGAACGAAAAAGAGATATTTTAGATGAAAATGAGTAGAAAATGAGTTTGTTTTGAAAAAGAATAAAAATAAAACAAAAAATTATAAAATTTTGTAAGTATAATTGATAATTTATTTTTTAAATAAATGAAATGGTAAGATTATAATTTAATTTTTATGGTTAAAATTAATTTAAAATAAAATATATTTAATTATTATTTTATAACTTTAATTTGAGTAAGTATAATTGAGTAGTATTATCCTTTTATTATTCTTTCTATATTCATCCCTACCTAGTGCCTTGCTGGCATCAGAATTCAAATGCAACCCCCATTGTAATAGAAGAATGTGATCCAAACACTTTCTAAAACTAAAATCATTAACAGATTCATCCTTTCTCGTAAGCAGAAAAACACATATTAGTTAGGATGCTTGTGAACTTGGAAAGCACGAATCCTTCTACCAATCTTCTTTTTGTCAAGAATGATCGTTTTTTAAACAACTCCGAACACAGAGAAGACATAGCTTGCGGAAAAATAAAGAATCCAATTATAGGTTGGATCAAAATGTAAAAAAAGAATAATATAATCGATAATGTAAGCAGAAAACAGATACATAATCGATTATGTTCCTTGATATAATTGATTATGTGTATGTTTTTCATGTTTGTCAGGATCGATCATTAGTGTATATTTTGTAATTTGTCACAAGTGTTATGCTAACTTTCTTGTTCTTTTCCACTTAACTAATTTATTAGTTGTTGGTCTTTGTCGTAAATTTTTTGACTTTCATTAGATTGAGTTTTTTACTATTGACTTTTTACCTGATTGAGCTTCTTATCATTAACTTTGATTGTGATGTGTTATTTATCATTGATTCAAGAGAAATCTTCTAAACACTTCAGAGTTAAATTAGTAATTAATCTAAATAATTTTAGGAGTTTAGATCATAATTTCATTGTCTAAAGCTCTAAAACCATTTTCCAATCTATAAGATGGGGATTGGATAATTGCTATATGGGATAGAGACTCGTGCTTTAGGGATCTGATTATTTTCATAACAAATATAAGAGAGCCTCACAAATTCATCTGATGAATTAGCCGAAACAAACATTTTATTAATGTTGAATGTATATTTAAAATGTATTTAGTTTGAAATAATAAAGGAAAGTATTTGGTTTCAATCAATTACACTTTTACCTCTTTGAATATTTTTGTTTTTTTGTGTTATGAAATGCTAAAGATAAAAATCAATTAATAGGGTTAATTGTAAATGGTGAATATATGTTTAAAATGTATGTTGCAAAATGACATAATAATTATATATAACATTATGTAAACTTTTATTTTGAAAATGGCTTCCTACATTACATCTCCCTTCACATTGAAAATAGCAAAATAATATTTCAGAATTCTTTATTTTTCAGAAAATGTTATCTGAAACATAACAAATAGTTTTAAAAATACACATTTGGAAAACATTTCAAAAAAAATAATCATGGAACGAGGAATTTAGAATAAATTCCGGAATACATAACCGAAATTAATATTTAATAACTGAATTATTCATTATGAAAAATCCCATAAATTTGTTAATATGGAACAATATTTCTAAAAAGTTTAAAACCTATTATAAAGTGTTCTGTTCTTCCATAAAAATTTACTTAAAAATCAAATAAGAAAAAATGAAATTAATTACTTCATAAATTAAAAACAACTTGCGTATAGGTTACTTTATTGAAGTTTTCTTCATAACATCGTCGAATTCTCCAAATCTTTATTTTTAACTTCGACATTACTTAAATATAACTAATTAAGAAATTAATTTTATTTTTTAATGTTTTTTCTCCTAAAAGTTGTTTCCCAGTCCAAGTATCTTATTCTATTGTAGAGGCATTTGTACAAGTGTTTGGAAGACATTTTTAAAATTGTTAATAAGACATCCCAAATAAAAGTAACACCATCATCTTTCATTTTTTTTACTTCACAGATTTGAGCCTCCTTACTTAGAGACTGCTACAAAGTTTTTTAGGACAGTGGAAGGTTTCTGATTTAGGTTAAGGGGTTTCTTAGACCAATCAAATGTAGGAATATAGCAAATTGAATGGTTATTATGAATATTTGTGTGGAAAGAGGGTAGTGTAAATTTTGAAGCTGAGGATCACAGACAAGAATGAAAAACGTTTAGCCTTTAGATGTTTGTTTTATTTTCTAGTTCCATAGAATTATGATATTATAATTTTTTAATATTATTTAATTCTTATTATAATTTTATTAATACCAGTTGATCTGGTTGGACTTCGGTTGAAAATTTAAAGCTTGATTCAGTACTTTGAAAGGTCTACTTCTAAAAACATTTACAAAAACCAACAAGGAGAAATCATTATGTACCAAAAAAGGGAAAAGAAAAAAGTAGAACTAACTGGCGCGAAAATCCGCACTGAAACTTGGCATGTTATCTGAGTCTGAACTGATTTATTTACTATGGTATAGATTACATAATTATACACCGCAACAGTTTAAAGTTATATACAAACCTCAAGAATCAAGTCCAAGGAAGAGATAGTTTAAAATATGTACAGAACACCTTTCAGTATCACTTGGATCATATTATCTGCATCTGTGTTGAAAATGTGAATTAACAAGCACTCCAAAACCTAGCATCACAAGGATGATGCATAATTTAAGAAAAATCAAAATATTTGGCTGCAACTTGAGCAGTCAAACCATGAGTTGAGCAGATACACCCAATAACCTCTTACTATTTACTGATAAACCTGGAGCAGTCAAATCAACAATAGCTGTTAGGTGTTAAAGATTTCACAAGCATAATAAAGAGACAGAAATGCAGTGATAACAAGTCATGTTCTAAACTTCAAATTCAAACTTATCTTATATTCTATCAACGGTTTTTGCACCAAAATGGTGCAATTTTATTCCCTACGAAAATGGACAAAAATTTTACAAATTAAGTATTTGGATAAGTTGTGTGGTCTAACAATATGACTTTATGACTTTGGTGTTCAATGGATTTTTGTGGAAGTCGTACACCCTAAGCACAATTTTAATTAATAGTAAAGTCATAACTACGGGATAAAATTGCACCATTTTGGTGCAAAAGCCTCTATCAACTCTATGTGAAGGTATGCAGATTTAAAATTTGTTTGTGCACCTAAAGAATCTAGGCTCTTGCAACATGTTTCAACAGAAGTAATGCATTTGGAACTGTGGTGGAATGGAACGATTTCTGTGGTATCCCCCAAAACAGCTCAACATACACTTCGAAAGATATTTCTTCCGGTAAACATTTACAATGTTCTAGGAATAGTGGAAAGAAAATAAAAGAGAGAAAAAAAAAATAGAAAGAAAAAAACGTTTGAATTTTTGCTTCTAAGTCGAATTATCTCTCTCTTTTCTTTCCAATTTCCCTTCAACCAAACAAAAAAACTGCATCATTGTTTTCTTGCCTTTTTACTATATTTCTTCTCTTCCAAACATACCATAGAAGAGGGGAGAATCTCTAAATGGCTCCAGGTTGAATTATTCTCTCTTTTCCATTTATAGAGACAAATAAACAAGTGCAAGGGGAAATGTTATTGAAATGAACAAAATTTACGGGCTGTGAACTGTGACTTCTTTTATATCCAATATTCTATTAAAGCAACACTTAAATTAGCTCTCTTAACACTGAGAAACAAAAATCCATGTCGAGGCCTGAACTTAAAAATTAAAATAATTGGATGAAGTGAATGAATACCTTAATAGACTTGTCAGCATATCCAACGTACAGTTTTCCTTGGCTGTATAATATAGCTGTGGCAACAGAGCTGTAAGGAATGGATCCATATGCTTTGACATCCAGTTCAAACTCGTCTCCAGATAATTCCTACAATTCACTAACTTTTATAATGAATTTCTAAGCTATTTGAATAAACAATATTAAATAAAATATCATAAGCTGAGTGCCATGTAATTTCCAAAACAGAGCACGGGATTTGCATTTCTACCTGTATATTAACATTTTTGTCCCAACCTCCTGTATAAAGACATTTTCCATGCATACTCATTGCAAAAATGGCCCCATTATGCAATGTTTTGGAATTCATGAACACATCATTCCTCCAGACCTAAAAAACAAATGATAAAAGAGATGTTAAACAATATTGACAAGAGTTAATTATATGGATCAAGTCCATATTTGACTTCAAGTGGGCTACAAAATTCATCATCAATCTTCTAAAGGGGGAAAAATATGGAAAAATAAGAAACCTTTATGCATCCATTCTCATGTGCTGCAACAAGCAAATGCCTATCTACAGTAACAGCCAGGATAGACTTCATCTCTGCAAGCGTATCCTCCCCCAGAACTGTCAATGGACAGTGGTCATTTAGACTCCACAACCGAACTGTACCATCCCAACTACCACTGTAAAGAACCTCATCACAAACAGCAAGTGTGGAAACAACAGATTTATGGCCAGTCATTGTGCATATCAAAGTTTCATCCTGGGAAAAGGTATAGAAACCCAAAGAATGCATTGACCAATTAAGTTTTTATTTTAGGCAGCAAATAAGCAATCAAAGAAAGTCAAAAACTCACCTTTAATGACCAAGCTTTTATTGTTCTATCTCCACTTCCAGTGTAAAGAGCATGATTTTTGGAAACAGCCAAGGAGTGGATACCACTAAAACGCCAATCCTTCTTCTCGTTCCATTTCCTCAAGGGATCTTGCCTAAGAGGGCCAGCAATTCCCCAAACAAATATGCCCCCTCCACTGTCACCACTTATGCACAATGGTTCTTCTTCATCTACATAAACTAGAGCCATGACTTTATTCTCATGACCTCTAAATGTGTGTAAATGAGAATGGTCCTACATAAATTTATGGTCAATGAGAAAAGCTCATTATAGATGAGAGTCCGTGAAAGAGCTTGTACAATAACAATCACACTAATCTATAGTAACATATCACGGGCCTTCAAACTTTGTAATCATCATTAATCATGCTTTGATGTTGCATAACAATCTAGCACCCAAGAAGGTACATTTTATTTACCCACGTAAGATAAAGAATGCAAGAATTCTACATAGCACAAGGTAGGAAGAGTCCGTGAGCATCTGAAGGAAGTATTCATGAAGCAATTTGTTTTAGAAATTAGAATTCCAATATTGAAATTCCACTTCAGAGTAGCCTACTTAGTTAGGTGTATGCAAGTTTTAGCTCTTAAAGTTCAAAGGGAACCCAGCAAATCACAAGTGGTAAAAAAAGTTCCAACCATTTTCCTCTCTGTTCTTTTATTTATTTGGCTATTATCATTAAATATTAATCAGAATGTATTCACTAATGGAGTTACATAGGGGGGGAAAGAACCCTGAAGAACTATTTATCGGAAAATATATCAGAGTTTTTCTAGTTCTGATGCATTTACTGAAACAATAATGAAGGGATCCTCGTACCAAGATTATAAATGAGATCATGCTATTTGGAATATGCCCAGAATGTTGACACATCATTTTGTTTTAAAATTGTTACCTGCAAGGACCATACACGAACAGTTTTATCAAACGAGGAGCTGAACAAATACCCGCCTGCAAAACTAAACAAATACTCATTAGAACGAAATATAATTCTCCATTGCATAATCACCACATCTTCTAACAGATCAGAATATTACAAGTGAAACTCTGACCATGTATAATTGTATAGATGAAGCAGCCTAAATCCAGATACTGAATAAGAGCTTAGTTTATAAGTTTCATTGAACCGTGTGGTTTCAAACTATTTTAATGCAATGCACAGAAAGCATGAGAAACTATAGTGAAATCAATTCAAAAGCCTCATATTCAACTGGCATTCAAACAATCAAACCCATGCCAAGTGTCAATTATCAGATAACTTATTTATCATTTGTTTCAAGGTTTTAAGCACACTTCAACCCACTTCAATATCAAAATGGAATCGAGTTATTATACACCCCATAACTATAGTCCTAAGGATATTGTCACCCAAACATTCAAAAGAATGGTATCACGAAATATGATTGGTAGAAATAGCAAAGTTTGAACATAAACTTAGAATTCACACCTCCAACAGCCAATCCACTCACACAATCAAGATGGCCTCGCAGATCTTTGAGTTCAGTCAGTCCCCCAGATAAACCGGCAGCAAAGTCTTCATCAGGCTTGTCTTTGCCATCTAGAACAAAATTTGGTTGACCACCAATTTCTTTATCCCTCAACTCATCTTCTCGTGGTTCATAAGACCATTCCTTAGGCAACAGACACAGGTCACCTAGAACCAAACAGTGACCCGTGCTGTCCTTACTTATTGTGACCTCAATGTTGCCCAGAAATTCAAATTGAGGTTTGACTAACGCATCCTGAATGCACTTCCTTACATCTACCACATCTGGACGGTTTCCTGGATTGACGTCCAAACATTGGCAAAGAGTCTTCCTCAGTAACAGATACTCAGAGCCTAGTTTGTCTTCCAAAAAAGAACTAACTTTCTCCACCCAACGCACATAACTAGCTGTGCTATCACCACCATTCTCTTCATTCATTTCCAAGGTATTTCGAGGCAGCACATTCCCAATAAGAAGCCACAGCAGTACACGGGCCAATGACCATACATCCGAGCCATACCCAATTGGATATCTCAAATGCCCACTTTCTGGAGCAGATCTCCTCTTGTGCAACAACTCATACAAAACCTCAGGACTCACAAAAATCTCATTTTCCAAGCAATCTTTACACATTGCTTCTTTTTCATGTTTGCCAGAAACAGCATGCAACTGCCTTCCCATCCGCAATACCTCATTCAAATCAACACAAATCCCACCGAGCTCATCAAAAGAGAAACAAGAAAGCCCCAAACAGCCAGCAACCAAACCCTCCAAATGCAAAGAAAGCACAGCTTCACATATACCCCTCCCAATCATTAAAAAGCTAAAAACCCCACCTGTGTCCAACTCCAAACCACCCTCATTCCCACCAACAAACCCATTTCCCAATTCACCAAACTTGTCTAAAAGATTACCACTTTGCCTCTCACACACCATATACAGAGGCCCCTCCACCCCATCACTCCACAACCCAAAAGCCCTGCACACCCTACTCTGCCTCACGGAAGCTTCTAGAATCCGTGCTAACTCCTCTCTCGCAACCTCGCTCATCCCCTCCAAACACTTAATCACCCAAGCAACATAACTAAACCTAAACTTAGAGTCTTTCCCAGGAGAGAAACAAACAATCGGAGCGAGACTCACGCAGCGGTTAACTCCGAAATAAGCCCCACCCTTTGACGAACTCAACTGGCCAAGACAATGATCTTCGGTTAAAACGGCGTCGTGCGGAAGAATCCAATTCTTCCATGCATCATAAAACTCAGGGGACCAGAAAGAAGAGTAATCGTAACCAGAATTGATCGTGGACCGTTGGTTGTGTTTGTTGGAACGATTAGAAGGGGAAGGGGAGTGTTGGAGGGAGAGTCTGAGGAGGTCAATGTTTTTGGGAAGAGAAGAAGGACCTTGTTGAGAAGGGTACTTCACGAGTTGGGTGCACGCGGGGCACCGAATAGTATTCGGGTACCGCTGCGGAAGCTCCGCGAGACAAGCTTCGCAAACGGAGTGTCCACATGACAAGACCCGAGGAACTGCGTCGCGGTCGTCGAAAGATTGAAGGCACACCGGGCACTCCGGCAGCTCCATTGCCGGCGGTGGTAAGCGAAGTTAGTAACTCAATTTCAAAACTCGAAATTAATTATTTTAAAACGGTGTCGTTTGTTACGCCGGTTTTGTTTTTTATTTTTTAGGTCAATTTTGATGCATTTGTCAGAAATTTCAGTGTTACGTTACCTTGCTGACCTGTCTCTGGTGGAAAAAATAATATTTAAATATTATTTTTATGGAAAAAAGAGCTTTTAAACTCCTCGAAAGATTTACATAGGATCCAATTCCTAAATTGCCCTCAGGTATTTGTCTCGTGCCTTTATGAAAACGACGATTGCGTGTTGCTGGGGAGATTTATGTAAAAATGGTTTTGATGACAAATTTTTGTTTGAAACAACATCTGTTCACCAATCCAATTCGAGAGATTCCGAACCCAACGGCGGCGTCACCACTATCAACCACCATCAAACCACCGCGATCCGAGACTCCATTCACAGATAAAAGATAGTAATTTTTCGGCATTCGCCACTTCAGACTTGAGCAATCACCATCATCTCGTTAGGGTTTGCACATTCGCTATTGTGGAGCTTGTTTCAGGTGAAATAATTTGCAACTCTTGCTTTGTCCACGCAATGATTAAGCTTTGTTCCCATAGAAAAAATATATTATCCAAATGGGTGTTGTTTGCAAAAATGCACAGCACAAGTGAGGCGATTCAGGAGGTTGGAGAAGCTAGCGAGAGAGTGAGCAAGGTTATGATGACGTGTCCTACACTTGCACTTGACACTGCTCTTAATCAAACTGGAGTTAGAGCTTCCCCTGATTTAGTTGAAAATGTTCTCAAACGATTTGAGAATGCGGGCATGTCAGCATTTCGGTTCTTTGAGTGGGCAGAGAAGCAGAGAGGGTACTCACACAGCGTAAGGGCATATCACTTGATGATTGAATCTTTGGCTAAGATTAGACAGTACCAGATCGTGTGGGACCTTGTTAATGCCATGAGGAAAAAGGGCATGCTAAATGTTGAGACTTTTTGCATCATGATGAGAAAGTATGCTAGGGCTAACAAGGTCGACGAGGCTGTTTACACCTTTAATGTTATGGATAAGTACGATGTGGTTCCAAATCTTGCTGCATTTAATGGTTTGTTAAGTGCTTTGTGCAAGTCCAACAATGTGAGGAAGGCTCAGGAGATTTTTGATGCTATGAAGGGTCGGTTTGTGCCAGACGCGAAAACTTATAGCATTTTGCTTGAGGGGTGGGGAAAAGCTCCCAATCTTCCCCTGGCAAGAGAGGTTTTTGGAGAGATGGTTCGTGCTGGGTGTGATCCTGATGTTGTTACTTATGGTATAATGGTTGATGTTCTTTGCAAAGCGGGGAGGGTTGATGAAGCTGTTGAGGTTGTGAAGGAAATGGATGAAAGCAATTGCAGGCCTACATCTTTCATTTATAGTGTCCTGGTTCATACTTATGGAGTGGAGCACCGGATTGAAGATGCTATTGATGCATTCCAGGAGATGGAAAGGAAGGGAATCAAGGCTGATGTCGCGGTCTATAATGCCTTGATTGGTGCCTTTTGTAAAGTAAATAAGTTTAAAAATGTGCATAGGGTCTTGCAGGATATGGAGATCAATAGCGTCGCCCCTAATTCAAGGACCTGCAATGTTATCATAAGCAGTATGATTGGTCAGGGACAGACTGATAGAGCTTTTAGAGTTTTCCGCCGGATGATCAAGTTATGTGAACCGGATGCTGACACTTATACAATGATGATAAAAATGTTTTGTGAGAAAAATGATCTGGAGATGGCTCTGAGAGTATGGAAGTATATGAAGTCAAAACAATTTGTTCCAAGCATGCACACCTTTTCTGCCCTTGTCAAGGGGCTATGTGAAAAAGGTGATGCTGCAAAAGCTTGTGTTGTGCTCGAAGAGATGATAGAGAAGGGAATTCGACCATCACGAATTACATTTGGGAGGTTAAGACAGTTGCTTTTAAAGGAAGGGAGAGAGGATGTGCTCAAATTTCTTCATGAGAAAATGAATGTTCTTGTCAAGGAGCCTTTATATGATTAAAAAGCATGAATGCAATTGGCAACTGGAAACATATATCAAGCTTTGAATACTGATTTTGTTGTCAAAACAATTTTGTATACTTGGGAAGAAAAACTCAGCCACTTTGGATCTTGAGAAGTGGCTTTGTTGTTAGATGTGCGGAAGTCCCGGATTAGCTGTGAGGGTAAAAGTAGGAATCAATTAGAACCATTGAAAAGTAGATTGAACCAAAATGACTTGCGTACTTCTGTCTTCTGTAGCTCTAATTTTTGTTACTCGTCTGTTTTTTTGCTTAACAACTTTTACAGGAAGGGAACTTCTAAAGGCGGGGCTATCTCCTTTTGATTTGCCGTAGTTAACCACTCTGCAATGTGCAGCGGCTACTAGTTTAAATCTTAAACCGTACACTTTTTGGAAGAGCAGGGCTGTGCTATCTTAAAAGCCGCGACAAATACTAGGGCCATTTTGTGTTGTGTCTTGTCCCAACACAGGCTTGGATGCTGCTGATGAGCAGGTTTCCTTTGTGCACATTAGAGATGTTGGTAAACACGAGATCTTGAAGGTTAATATTTGCTTTAGAAAAAAATCGAAGACATTTTACTAAAGAGTTTCGGCTGGTATGGTCTGGATTGCTATTTTTTGGATGGTATGGCTACGGAGTTTAAATTCTGTCAACCTATAGTGCCTAACGGAGTTTATTTCATAGATTTGTGGTCAAAACATGCTTGTGTTCATCATAAGGGGTATTCTGTAGGCTCGAATCCATGTAAAAGCCACAATATTTGATATCTGATTTGTACGTTTGACTATGTTTACTGAAAAAAATGATTTGCATGATTAATCTTTTGATTTTAATGTAGATTTTTCCAATTGTAATCATGTTCGATTCCAATATTTCATTTAATTTTTCGTCATACATTCGATGGGGGAAAAACTACAATCTTTTCTCATGCGAAAGTTTTGCATTGAAAAATTTATATTGCCAATAAATATCCAAACGAAAAATTTTGGACGGCTTAGAATTTTTGAAGTTCAATTTCCTTACGTTTTAATTTCCTTTAAATCCAAAAATGACTCCTCTAAACACGAATCTCTAGGGATGCTTATCATACCAGTTGCATGTAAACCTAGGCTATGCCAGGAGGTGGGGGGGAGTTCTTTTTCGCTCAAGTTGCTATGTGCTAAAAATATACATGAACCCAGACCAAATGTCATCTTAGAATTTCAAGATCCTGCCACATTTAAGAAGTGGCACTGACTGATTTTGGCATTGCATGCTTGGCAATGGCAGCAAATAGTGTAAATGGCACACTTGGCAGAGAACAAAATCCAGAACCATTCAATATATATGAAGTTGGATCCATCATAAGTTTATATCCCTCGTTACTCATTCTGGTATTGAATTATTTGATGAATTAATCAAGCCCACCTGTGAAAAAATGACTTACGGTTTTTCGTGAGACGCAGATCGTTCAAATCATATATCATTGAAATTGTACAAAGAAAAGTCAAACAAACTTCTAAAGCACTCTTATAATTTATGATACTAGGGTTACAAAACTACTACTCCTGGGGATAATTTTCTGAAGATGCCGTTATAGGAAGCATACACATACTTAAGCTCTTCCACTTTGCTTTTTAGTCCTGGTGTCGCTTGTTGAAACAGCAGACCCAGAAATCTTGTTAACCTCGTACAGCAATCCAGCCGAGAACAGGAAACTGCATTTGTGCAAATATGAAGAACATCACCATCGATTTCATGAAAATATGAAAATGATGCATTTTCATGGTTTTTAAATACTTAAGGATCCACAACTCGCCATCGTGACGCTAAGCTTGGATATGATTTCCTCTTTACAAGCCAGACCACGATAATGACAATACTTCGCTACACTAGGCCATCAACAATTGCTAATATATTCTTCATAAGGGACCTTTTTGTTTATTAAAACACGTGTACCCTCTGAAATGTAAACATCCTTATGATTTTCTGCAATTTGCAAGCATATATTAAGCAGCTAAAACTAATGCAAACTCTCAGGGAAGTGGTAAAATATGAAATGCGATTTTCTCGAAAATATTTTAAATAGAACGTGCACATTTCTGTCTCTAAGTAGTTGATCTATCTTCTTTTAATAGAAAAAAGCGTCATGCACCAATAAGATGTTGAGGTCATATAACTAACCAGGCTTAATAACGTTTGCCAGCAATATCCTACTCAATTATTATCAATTTGATTACTATAAGACAAGAGGTACGATTGACTTTTGAACGTGTCCCCCCCTCCTATTCTATTAAATACATCAGATACTGCACTTATCAGTGAGGTTCTTATTCATTCATAAGGCAAAAGAGGATTGAGGGGAGCATACCATGTAGTGATACAAACTCGGTGAACAGTGCTTGCAGCAATCAGAGCAACTGCTTCTGCAACTATGACTGAAAAATAAAAAATTAACTATCTTCAATTTACATAAACATAAAACACAATATTAGAAGTTCTTCAAGAGACAAAGCTCTTTATAGGAGTGAGTGACATAGATAATAAAATTTGCAGTTATTCACCTCCGCTATAATTGTCATTGCTAAAAGACAAATGTACACAAACAAAATTCACCATTAACACACCAAATATAGATAGATTAATAGAGAAAAACAACATTAAGGGGATCACAAGTTAATTGTTCAAGATACTTGCAACATTAAATTTTATGGAAAAATCTAGTAATCATACACTTTATGTTTTTACATAAGGATGTACACGAGCAAATAAACTTTTCTAACAGTAAAGCTTACTATACTAAATTATGAGACCAATAGTATGTAATAGACGTTCACATAGAAGGTATCACAATTTATAATATGGTAATTGTCTTTGACAAAACTGACTCTTATGACATCTTCGCTTCTTTATAAAGAATTGATATCTATCTTTAGCCCTCAGTAAATGCTGGTACAATCTCGTTTGTCATTTATAAATATTGCAGGATAATATAGTCTGCATATGTAAAACTCTGTCATGCAGAAAGCTCTCCACAAAACAACAGGCTTGGACTTTTTCACAAACCAAGAAAACGAGAAAAGACAGCATACAAAAAAACGAGAAAGGAAAGAATATTCATAACAGCCAAAGAAAACAGGCCAAATGCTGGTAGACAGGCATAAAAACTGGTGGAAACAGTACTAATGCACAAAAGAGTGTACACTAAGTCACTAACAAATAAGTACCTTAACCTTAAGTAGTACGCTTCAAAGTTCAACATCACAAAATTAGAAATTACAAACAGTAGTCATTCTGTTAAACTTGATTTTAAATTCCCTTACTATAAAATAATACCATTTGTCATTAATATTCATATTTCAACATCAATGTGTACTTACCAGCACCCCAACCGGTTTTTGCACCAATTGTTTCCTGCAAATTTCCAATGAACTGCAAACACAAATGTAAATAACTTAAATTACCTTGAAAGATTTAGCCATGACGGAATTCTTGGAAGAATAATGAGTAGAAGATAATCAAGAGAAAACTACACAGATAAATATAAGAATTCACAGGTTTCTCATTAAAATAGGCCACCGTGGTCCACCTAGCACTAGTATGAACAAAAGATCTGTTGCTTTTCACACACACACACATATATGAACATCAACCTACAACCTACAAACTAGTAGAACTAAGGATTTTCCGCAATCTTCTGGCTAAATTTTACAAAATGTCCCTTCTCATAAAATTAGAGAGAATCATGCAGAGCATAATTTGATGCTTTCTAGAGACAAACTGTTGCACAAGTATGTTTACGAATTATAATGTATGTTCAAATAACAAAACAATAGTATCAAAAGGGCTGTAATAGAAAAGGAATAAGTCATAAACATTTTTTATTTTCTGATGTCATGAATAACTATTATTTTTCATTCCTTCTAACGTATGATCTTATTACTCAGACAATAATAAAATATTATCAGCATATAAAGCTTCAAAGTTGACAAAACGTGCACTTATTGGGATTGAAGAGAAAGAAATCAAGAAACAGAACTCACAGTTAGGAGCACAAGAAATAGGAGAGAGCTGATGAAGCCTCCCAGTATAGTGAATAGTTCAGATGATGCTAGTTTCCCACGGTACATTTCTTGAAGGGAGAGAATGACTGTGAAGAGAAGAAAGGAATACAGCATGGAACTCCCAGATGCCGCCATGGCCTTCCCATTGCAAGTTAAGCAACAATGAACACAGAAATAATTGTGAGAATAGCAGAAAAAAAAAATAAAAAAAAAAAATCACTCACCGGTCACTCAGTTGCAAATGGAAACAGCACATAAGGATATAAAGTACCTTAAACCAAAATTAAAACAAACACTTGCCATGTGTCTAGCATCCACATATCTCTAGGGCTACAAGTATAATCCACTAAAACATATTATATTAAAAAAAGTACTTAAATGTTAACTTTAAGTCCAATGAAAACTAACTAATCCATGACAGAACATTTTTTTCTGTAGTATACGACAAGTCAAGCTCAATTAGTTTTAAACGAGTAAACCACCATATTTATTTTCAAAGTATTACCTTTGCCTTTGATCCTTTATCTTAAGCACTCCTTAAAGTGTAAATAACTACTTTAGTTCTAGAAGTATGAAAAATCACGGTAAGTAGTATCCTAAATATTAAAAACCCCTAAAATTGATTCATAAATTTTATCATACATCAACTTAAGACTAAAATATTAATTTAGAAACGAGTTATGGGAGAGGATAATAGTTCAAGGACGAAATTGGTAGTTCATGCATTTTAAAACATGCAGCATAAGCACACTCTATGACGCGAAGAATGCTACTCAATAACCGCGCAAAGCAAACACAAACTTGAATGCCAGATTTCGCTTAGAAGAAGCTGAAGCTACGAAGTTCGCAAACAACAAAGTCAATAACCAAAGTTCAACGGATCTAACAATGTTATCAAGGCAAACCGATCCCAACTGTATAATAACTGACTAAAAACCCTAACTCCACGCTACGTAAGCCGAGTTTCATCAAATCCAACAACAATTCGCCATTCAAACAACCACAACAGAGGCATCAAGGAATTCAAGATCTAATCAATCAATTCAATTCCTTCTAAGTCTCGCATTTTTCACAGAAAACAAACAACGAATAAGGAAGCGAAGAAGAAGAACACACCTCAGATCGGAAGCAGCGGTTTCAGTTCAGATCTCCAGCAACACGGATTGTTTTAATAAAAGCACGAGACAAATACCTGAGGGCAATTTAGGAATTGGATCCTAAATAAATCTTTCGACCAGTTTAAAAGCTATTTTTTCCATAAAAATAATATTTAAGAGTTTTTTTTTTTAAATGTTAATTTTTCCACCTTTGTGAACATTCAATTATTTTTTAATTCCTAAATATTTTTATTCACTCATTCGTTATGTTCCACTTTAATCATAAATATACAAAGTTTATTATTTCAAAACACTGCATAAGAAAATGTTCATATTTAAACACACGTGACCTAACTACTAAACCTAGGACCTTTAATATCATCTACTTATATACTAAGTATACTTAGAAACATCAAATACAGAGAAAATATTAAGAATTGTGATTAATAAACAAGCATATAAAAATTCATTATGTTTCAAATACATCAATGTATTCAATACTTTTTATCACATTTCTTTCAAAATCCTACTAATATAAAAAAAAAAAAAAAAAAAACTTAGTTCCAATCAATACAAGATAATTTATAAAAAAAATATTTGTTAAAAATACTTAAATTAAATATGTCTTACTAAAAATGAAGAAAATATCCATTTAAACTATTTTTTGACATGTACAAGGCCTTCAACTCTTTTGAAATAAGTTTAATATATAAATAAATATAAAATAAAAAGTATTTTAGTAGTGTGAAAACTTGTATCTAAATTTTGAAAACATGGTCATGAATCAAGAGTGTATCCAATCAATAATATATTTTTATACTTAATAATGCAAATCACAAATTGATTTAATATATCATCTCATGTATATAATATTAAATAATTCAATTTCAAATTGTATATATGAACTAAATATATTTACATATCATTACTAAAATTTTTGATGGTGAAAACATTAAATTTACAAAATGAATTATGTTCAGAAGTGATCATTTATTATGAAAGGTCACATTGGCAAATCCAATTATTTAATCAAATATCTTACATAATCCATAAAAGGAAAAAAATCAATTAAAAATCTTTTATCCAACTCTAAACATAAAAAATAAGGTTTTTTTGAAACAAATTTATATGTATATCCGTGTAAATAAAATATAACTATTTCACACTAAAAAAGTTAAAACAATTCCTACATTTTCAAAAGTTTCTAATTCGTTTAGAACTACTTGATTTCACTCTCTTCAACCGATTATCAAATTGAAAACGAATTAAAACACAACTCTCAATTCAAACTAAACATTTCACTACTCCATCAACTAACAATTTCAATACCTATCATATTAAAACTCAACATCCACTTAATAAACTTAAACATTCACAATCTCAGCATTTTAAATAATAACACTCTATGTTTAATATTAACCTCTTCTTACAATTTAAAATATTTTCATTTACCTTAATTCTCTCCAAAAACTTAACAACAATTTTAATTTCCTCCAAGAAAATTTGTTTCATCGATAAAGTTTATCGTTGCAGGTTTATACGTGCTTAGATTTCACACGCAAAATATGAAAATAAATAAATTCAAGAATTTAAGAAAATAAAAAAATCACTTAAAATAATTTTTTATTAGATTCATATTGCTTTATTTTTATTATTTAGACATCCGTATAATTTGAAGAAAAGAAGAGTTTGTTCAACAAAAATTAAAAAAAACACAAAGAAAATTTTACTTCTTCATATAAAAACTATTAAATTTATTTTTCTACAAAACATTATTAATTTATTCTTTATAATTGATATATATATATATATATATATATATATATATATATATATATATATATATATATATACGTATTCTTAAAGTAGTTTATATAATACATTATTAATTGAGTTATTCTATATAAAAGTGTATTCCAAATATAAAAACTAAATTAAAATTATATTACGTATAAAAAAATATCTGTTAATAAGTTAAGAGTTTGTACAAAACGGGGAGAAAAAGCTGGATCAATAATATTTTATAAGACTCGATTGATTTAAAAAAGTTTTAAATCACATATAAGAACCGAACTGAAAATTCATATGGCCATGATTACTCATTAAGTAATTTAATCAAATTTTTAAAAATAAAATTTTATGCACTTGCCGAAGTGGTTCCATCAATCACTATGATTATATATTATAATAGTAAAAAAGTAAGAGACAAAGGACACGGAAATAAGCGCGTGGAAAAATTAGGAGGATTTCAACCGACATCCTCAACCTTACATCCTGTTTTCCTACATTTCTTCTCTGTCTTCCTTTCTCTTCCACTCTCCCAATTTCATTTTCCTTCACATTTTTCTTCTTCTTCTACTCTTTCTCTCAACCCTTTTTCCTTTTTTTTCTTCTTTACTTGCATTTTTTTTTCCAGAAAAAAGGGTTTTCTTCCTTGGGAGAAAAGCAAACAATTACGATTAACCATTGCGTTCTGTTTCAGTTCTTCTCAGCTAACGCCAAATTCAATTCCATAGTTACATTCATTCTTTTTCTTCTAATTCAATAATGGACGAGTTCGGTGTTTTGACCGAAAGGTTCGGTCTCAAACCGCAAGGAAAATCCGCTCCAATGGCCAGGGCGTCAACAAAGCGACCTCCAATTGTGGCGGATTCCCAAACACGCCCCAATTCCAAATCCATCCTAAACGGATCCCCATCTCCCCAAAGTTCCTCTCTTGATTTCAATTTTGATTACGGAGTTTTCAGCAGCAGCAGCGGTAACAAAACGCAGCATTTCGACGATATCTTCGGCGGAAACGCCAAATCCAATGGCGCTTCGTTCGACTACGATTCCATCTTCGCCGGATCTAATAAACCGGTTTCCACTTCGCCTTATGTGGATGACATATTCGGTGGAACGCATGCGAAGAGTGTCGGTGTCGGCGTTGATGATCTGCTAGATAAGATTGGTGGATTAAATACAAACACCAACCGTCCGAACTCCAAAACACCTGCTCCTGATGATTTGATCCCTGGCTTTGGTGTTTTCAATAACGGGTAGGGTAGTGAAACTTTGTCTTTAATTCCTTCTAGATTTATAGCATTGATAGTTTAAAGAGCTTGTCTTCCTTGAGAAATTAAAAGGAATTTTTTTATTAGAAATCACATAAACATCTTATAAGATACAGTGGAGTGTACTTTTATGCAACCTAATAAATATATTCTTACTTTTATTCGTTAACTGGTGCTTTGCTTCTGTCATGATGTTATTGATATGAAATGGACTTTGCCAATTACTGAAATCTATAGGAGAATCTGATTGATGCACCTTAATACTTGAATTTGAGAGCTTTTTTTTCATACATGCTATCCTTTTATTTTGTATTGCACTTTTAATGTGTGTGTCAATTGTTATATTCTTTAGTGTTGAGATGAATAAGCCAAGTGCCACTCCGAACAAACCTGCTGCTGCTGTGTCCCACGATGATCCCTTTTTGATATTTGAAACCGCTTCAAACTCGGCGTCTTCAGAATCATTCCTGGATTCGCTGGAGCAGATAACGAAGTCGAATAATTCTAAAGGGTCAAAAGGAAGCTCCCCAATATTGAAGTCCCCACCCAAGCCAATGAGTAAAGGTGCTTTCTAGCTGCATGACACATGACTACCAATATAACATTCCTTTTCTTATATACCACTGGCTGAATTAGGTGTTTTTTTGATGCAGTTAAGTCAAATGTGTCATCAATAGATGAGTTTGAGAGTTTTGCCATGGGTGGAGCACGGACTAATGGTAGTAGTAGAAATGCCAATGTTCATACTGCAGAGACTAAACAAAACTTGTCAGCTAAGATAAACAATGGTAAAAGAGTTCCAGATGTGAAAGTGAGTCAGTCAAATGACGTGGATGATCTTGAATCCATTTTCAGCATGGGCTCTCGATCAAGCAGTGTGCCAAAGTCAAGGACTCCAACCACGGTAAAAGCAATTAATATGATGAGCTTGAATGATTTTCGATACCCAGATACTATATTCAGTTTAATTTTTATGGCTGATATGTTACTGAGGATCATGTGTATAATAAACCAGATGAAGAACAAAGGGAAACCTGAGGTGTCACCTAGAGTTCCATCAGGATCCCCAGCCAGTGCGATGAAACCTCCCACAATGACCTCTTTTGATGACCTGTCACTGATTTTTGGTGGTAAGGTCTTTTTAAATTTAGTGATTCCTACTACAGTGAAGTGATTTTGTGGTCAAAAGATCATTTTTTTTATTTTGTTTTTGTAGGCTCCCCATCATCTGAATTCCAGGAGGTTGAAGGCGAACCTGAGGAAAGACGAAAAGCAAGATTAGGACGTCATCAGAGGGCACAAGAACGAGCGGTGTGTGTTATTATTTTATCTCTATTTCCTTTAATAAGGAAAGGGAAGCTCATCAATGCAAATTATACATCATCTTCTTATAGCTTCTTAATATTTTGTGACATTGTATTTTCTGAAATGGTTTAATAGTCAAATCTTTAGCCTAATGATGTCTACGGTGACCAGTATATGATATTTTTGCATACGTTTCTTTAAAAGAACATACGGAGTCTTCCTTGTTCATAACATTACAGGTTTTATTGAAATGAATTCTCATTGAATTTTTTTATTACTATCATATTTTCAGTTAAAAGCAGTGGCTGATATGAACCAGCGTGATATTCAAACTAAGATGGAGCAAGAAGAGAGGCGGGTAAGCAAGTTTTTTTTTTTTTGGATTTGTTATTTATTCCAAGGATAATCATTATATAATATCCATAATTCTTTTGTTCTTATTTTGTATATATTTGTCAAATTTTCTTTGCATGACCTTTTTATTTTAACTTGTCAGAGAATTGCTGATAGTGCGGATGTTCAGATAAAGCGCTGGTCTGCAGGGAAAGAAGGCAATATGCGGGCATTGCTGTCAACGTTACAATATGTAATACTCTTTAACAATCATTACTATCAATTGATAATAATTCATTTCACTTTAGTGCTTTTTTCAATATACCTCTTTTCCGCTGTGATTTAATTAGCATTCTTAACAAATATATTGAGCAGAGTGATTAAATACCGCCAGTACACAGTCTTAAAAATTGGAAAAACCATACTGGTCAATCACAAATAGTGGTGAGGAGTAGCCAGCTCCAAAAATGCTACAGCAAGATTGAAAAAAGAAATCTAATTATAGATGTATTCATAATTAATGATCTAAAGTTAACTACACATACACATCAATAACAACAAATAAAGGAATTGAACAACCCGAAACCTGTGTTATAGAACAACTAAATATTGAAATTCGATTACAAGCATTTTATAGGTATCATCGTCATCAATAAGGTTACCCATTGATAAGCATTCTCAACCAACCAAGCACTTCGTGAACTCTCCCTTGAAGGTTAGTTGTTAGTTGAGAAAGACCTTGGCACTTAATTACTGAACAACATCTCATACTACTCGATGTGAGACTTAACACTTCTTAATATCAAGTCTCTATCATAGCATTGAGAGTTGATGTCCTGACAGCTGCACTATATGACACATCACTTGGTCTTTGAAGTAAACCCTCAGCAGGTAGCTCTTTTTGAGACACTGTTAATAATAAACTCTAACCAATCGATAAGTACCCAAGCAATTGGGGAACCCTAAAAGATTAGTTGCTTAGCAGGGAGAATCAAGCCACTTACAATCCATTTGAAGCCTTATCTGCATCCTCTTTGCAGTCAGCCTTCCAATGCATTTATACAAACCCTCGACAGTTTTTGGATCATTTTTTATTCTTGGATTGCTGTTGAAGAATTGGGAATTGAGATAACAGCTTGTTGCATGCAATGGATGATGAAGTAATGGTGAAAACCTCCTTATACTTGTCTTCCTTTCCTTTGAATGCATCTTGAATAGCTTCTTTGGCTCAATCTATAGTTTTAATATATAATCCGTTACAGCCTTTTTCTCATTATCAAAACTAAAAAATTGCACAAGGAGCCTCTTAGCCTTAAGAGTATAAATAACATTGCTCCAAAAGGTAGGCATGAACACAATGCTGATTGCTCTTTTTTCGTTTAGCATCTTTGCTATTTTGGACTTCATCACTGATTGATTGAAAGCGAACAAATCTGTAACTATTTTTTTATTTAATTTTTTTAATACGCTACCCCTTGTAATGTAAGGAACGTTGTGCCAAACCTTGCATTCCATATCTATTCTAACCGATTCAAACTTATTTGTGAACCTACTCGTAGTGTTCAAGGCCAATGAGTTGTTATAAATAAGGCTTACAAAATTAATCCCTCTTTGTTATTCTATTGACCCAATCTTTACTCAGATAATACCACCAATAATGGTTTTGCCATAAAAGTCACTAGTAAAAACCTTTCTATTTTGGATGCCAACTTTTATGTTGTTGGTGCATTTTAAGCTATTCCATTGCCAGGCTATATTGAAGTTATTTCCTGTGGGTTTTATCAATGGGTGGGAAGAAAGTGATACAAAGCCGGAAGTAATGCTAACGGTGTTTCATGTGGGGCTAGTGGATGAAGCCATTAATGCTACAGACTTTTAGAGAGGTTGAAGAAAGAAATGAACATGGTCAAAATGGTAGTGAGTAGGCCAGAATAGTGATTAAATCACCGGAAATTGGCCTGGAAAGAGATGGTTCTTCATTTGAGATGAAGACCACCTCTAGAAACTAGGGAAAACAGATATATGTAGCCTGGAATTTGCCAAAAAAAGAGATGAGTTTTCATCTCTCAATGGCTCTTACTCTTTGCATAGAAGCAGAGGCTAGGATTCCACGTTGGAACTGCATGTATGTGAAGGGAAATGAGTCATCTAATGACCTTTCAGATTTCCAATTGTTGCTCACTCCCGGCCCTCTCTCCAACAGCTTTAAATGGCACTATTCAGGGGCAAAATGGGCTTTATCCCCAACAAAGACACAGTGGTATTGAACTGCCATGATATCAGTTGTGAATCGTGTCACCCCATCTGCAACAGCAAGGTTCGATTATATCGGATTCTAGGGATGACATGCCACAATGAATCTACAGCACCACCATTACACAACGATTAACTACTATGGGAAACAAAATGAAACAAACCATTTTGTCCGTTCTCCTTGGTGGAACAATTGTTCTTTTCTAACTTCATGTCCAATTCTTTTGTATCTTTAAAATGAACAACATAAAACAGAATTTGTGTTCTGTCTCGTTCTGACCTGTTTATCCAGAATCTACCCAAGTTTCTTTTGGCATGGAGGCTAGAAACTTAAGCTATTTGAAATTAAATTTAAATACATATTTGAAATTAAACTTAACCCGAGATATATAAATAACTATTAGACTTTTAGTTAAGTGTAGGCTCTGCTAGGTCTTATTTAACAAGAAGGTAATGGATTGTTCTCGTGTCTTTTAATCTTTTAGGGCTAATAGTTAATAAATTAATATTTTTCTCGCCCCCCAAACTTAACGAAATTTGTTTTATTTCATGATTCCATCTTACCATTGAGTTTACATGCAGGTTCTTTGGCCAGAATGTGGTTGGCAGCCAGTGTCTCTGACAGATATGATAACTTCCGTTGCAGTTAAAAAAGTGTATAGAAAAGCAACTTTATATATTCACCCAGATAAAGTCCAACAGAAAGGTGCTACCCTGGAACAAAAATACATAGCAGAAAAGGTTTTCGACATTCTTAAGGTACGCTGTTGAATAGTTATGAAGAAATAAATATTCTTTACCTTCAAGTCTATACCTATTTTTTCTCTCCTAAATGTCTTGATTGTAATTGTACCATATCTAATTTCTACTTCTACCAGATATGATATAACTATACAAGTCCAAAAGAAATCTTGAAAGTCTTAACAGTATAAATAATATCTGACTAATTTTTTTTCCTAAATTTTTTATAATTTAATTAGAATGTACTGACATTGTATTCCAATAATAGATATAATGTTTGAACAATAAATAACTTTAATAATAAATAATTGATATTTGTAGTGATTTTTAATTAGATGAAAATTAAACTTATGTTCTCATTGAAAAATGATGGCAGCGATACTTTTTCTTATATTTATTGTTGTTTACTTGAAAACAGGAATCTTGGACCAAGTTCAATGCGGAAGAGCTTTCTTAGATCCCCTTTGCAAATGTTGTTTTCAATATGAATAGATCTGTTAGCACTTTGCACTGTTGTGGTATCGGCTTGTTGGCTTGCCTAGCTGGTGCCTGATATATTTGTTCTTATGCCGTTGAAGATAACTGCATGAATAGTGTGGCATCATTTGGCAGCAGATTCGTTTTCCCCATGACGTTGAAGGCTCTGCTATGAGTTATGACATCTTTGTTGTAAGTAATAATATTGTTGATGGATTCATGTCAATGTACAAATTCTAAATGCTCAAGCTTCCCTAAAATTCAGCCAGCTCCTAAATTGTGATGACAAGGTTATTAGAAATGCACAATTGCACGCATAATATTCTGTGGGAACGAGTGATGATTCAATTATATACTTGTAACCTGTCTTTTGTACGAATAGAAAAAGTTACGATTGATATTTTTTTTTCCATCTGAATCAATGAGAGATTGCTTGTGATTTTTTTATTTCTTTTATTGAAATGTTAATACTTATTATAGAGGTTTGTCTATTTATGACCCAGTTGATACTCATTCATACCACGAGAAAATCGACTAATACCATTTAAGAGTTATCGAGCCTAAAGTACTCTATTAATTAAATTTTAAGACGGGGTTAAAGTTTCGGGACTGTAATAATATTTTTTACATACGTAAAGTTTGCAAATTTTATGTTTGAAATGCCCAATTTTTAGTGAAAATGATAAAAATAATGTATATAAATGAGAGGAATTCTTATTTTATATGCCAGTTTTATGGAATCAGATTAAATCAAAGTTTATATTTTATTAGACATGTTTTATAAACCTTTCTAACCATGTTTGATTATCTTTGGGATGTTGACAATGTTTTATGCACGTGGGACTTGGCCTAATGTGAGATTTTATGTACCAAAAACATGCACTTAAGCTCATTTGTTACCTAACCTCATTTGTTTGTAGGGCCAATGTGTCATGCTTGCAAATAAGTTTGCTAATGCTGAAAACATTGAGACAATTTCTTAAAATATGATTGAAAAAAGTCGGTATTGAATTAACTATGAGTGAACACAGCAAATAAGAAAAAAAAAACCGTGCAAGAAATGACTTTCTGATTCATTCTTTCCTAAATTTTCATATTTATGAAATGTAAAAGGAAATGACGAGAGTTCACTTCCTGAAAAGAAGGAGGAGGACCATTTTTTAATTCAATTTCCATTTTTTTAGTAATATCCCTTCCATTTGTAAACTACAAATCATTATTGTAATTGTTTGATCCATTTTCTCCACTCAAATAAAATAGAAAACATTTACATCTCTTTTAGCGGTGAGATTTTCCATAATTAAGGTCAAGAGCTTAATGAATAAAACATTCAGCATAACATTTGGAGATACCTTGTCTGCTTTGTTTTGTTTTTTAAAACATGGACGAGTGTCTCAACAACATGAAGATGCACCTGCATGACAATTAAAGATTAACCGAAGTGGTGACTCTTATATTTTGTAAAACTTTTTTATAAATATCTTATGGAACTTATAAACTTTATAAAAAATTTCTAAAAATATTCATTTCTTATAAATTTATAGAAATTCAAAGCAAAAAAATAAAAAATTGCCCCTCGGAATCAGTTTTCTGAGGTGGTACTGAACAAGATAAACCTAAACCTGCTGTGTCTATGTAACACATAAAAGCGCATTGACTCTCTGGAAAGTGGTCTGAATCACTGAGGTTTTCATTCATCTTCAATACCATATTAAAAAAATTGAGTATTTCTGGCATTAATATCTGACAAAATTCTAAATAAATGACTGTCTCATACAATTTAATAGTTTGTCTATAAGTACATCCAATTCACAGATTCCTGTACAGTGTAACTGAAATTAATCACTCTTGGACAATAGATATTTAACAACCCTATTAAAAAAATATATTAAATCAATCTCAATATGGCTCATAGTTAAGGAGTATTGGAAGTGTGTGACTGATACAAATAATGGTAAAAAATGTGATTATTAATAATGTGGTTTTCGCTATTATAATAAAACAAATGAAAAGAGTGATGGTAGTATATTATCATTATTAATAATAACAATAATAATAATAATAGTGATAATAATTATAAATAATAATGTGCAATGAAAGTGTGCTGAGAGTAATAAAAAAAAAGAACATTTTTTTTCTTTATTTGTTAATCAGCTTTCATAATAGGCTATATATATACTATTTTTTTATAGGTACACTAAAAAAGTCCTAAAAGTATATAAGAAAATTACCATTATATGATGATATGTTTTTTTAGATTACAGTTGTTTCTTATAAAGGACAAGCGTATTTTTTATTTATTATAATTTAACATAGAATCTTAATAGAATTATTCATTTAAATTTGAATTAAACATCATCAGAATTCATTAACACACAAATAAGATTTGATCAACTTGATTTCTTAACATAAACTTCAATTATGTGTAATAAATTATAGAATAAAATATAAAAAGTAAAATTCCGAAATATTTTTAGCATATACTTTGAAATAAACTAATTACTGGAACTTAACTTTATACACTTCTTTCTGGTAGCCAATCAAGCTATAATTATCCTTTCAATACATTTATTTTAAATCTAACAGTTAACCCTTTAAAGTAGACCTGGTGACTATTTTTAAGGAGAAATCTGGCATAATTATAAACCTTAATCTCTTCAAAACATTTTACAAATACCCAGCTGTTATTGTCTTTCCTGATTACTAAGTTTTTAGAAGTGAATTATGACCATATTTAATGTTGTAACAGTGCATATTAAATGTTTTGCTTCAAAAGATTATTATACTGAGGAGTGCTGAAATTTTTTTCTCAAAAATTATAGAATTGTTTGAGCAAAATTGTAGATATGAACATGCATGATGCATTAAGTTAAGGCAATTACCACTACATATGAATGAATATGGTTACAGAGGTTGTGGGGTTGCAGAGTTTAATGAACAAAATGGTCAGATGGCAACACTGTTGCTTATCTTCACTCCCTTTATTACTTTTAAAACACTGCTCAGTTGGCTTCTGCATGCAGAATAAAACTCACTCTTCATCACCATAATGCAATGTAATGCATATATATATATATATATATATATTATGCATGCCATAATGTATATATAGACACACACACAAAGCTTTTGATCTTTCCTAGTCCTATCTACTTTCAGATGAGTCCATTAATGATTAAAGATCCATCCGTTTCAAGTTTCATAGCACAGTGAAAGCGGTTAGCGGTGGAGGAGTCAGCCGTAATTAATTCAAGGGTTGAAGCTTGTCCGAGGGAAGAGGTGAGGAAATTAAAGGATCAGTGACAAAAAAGCATGGAAGTTGGCATACATAGGTTCAGATAATTATATATATACATGGCAGATAGCATGCAGTGTCGTTGTTTGTATCAGAGTGAGAGGTTCATGGATAGTCATGACATGGATTCATATAACTGTACACCGTTTATGGAGATTCCACACCACCGATCACACCAACTTTGTCGCATTCTTTAAGCTTTTCGAATCCATTATTCATGCATGCACACGTACCTAAAGAAATCACTTTTTTTTTTTCATTTAAGAAAAACATTTATGACATGTTTGAAATTATGGTGACATGTTTGAAGTATATAAAAAGCGTGAATTTAGAAGAGTAAAACAACTGCAGAAAGTAAAGAATTTGGTAAAACAAAAACTAGGTTGTTATGCTTTAGTAAATAGTGTTGGGTTTAATGTAATCGAACAACTGATATAAGAAAATGAGTTTTAAGAGGACAAATCCTCTTTAATGTACTTCTAGACATGAAGAGTATCGTTTGTCTTCTTTGCAATTTGAAACAAAAACATATACATCAAAATCAATCTAAAGACGAATAATTAGAAGAATTATAACAGCTTTATCGAATACTAAAAACAACACTTATATGAACGTATTCTAATTACATTAATTAAACCCTTTATGAAGGAGGAATTTTATCTATGCATAATTAACCATGATGCTAGAGAAAATGATGAAAAAAAAAAATTGCTCCGAATAGAATTCTTTGGTTATGGAAGTCATTAAAGTTTTCTATCTCCAAAGCACTCTAGTTATAGAATCTAAAAGTGTGACCCTTTATCACTCTTCAAGTCCTTTTATAAGCAGTTTTGTGAGCCTCAAGTTTTTTTACTCACTTAAGTGAACTGCAACAAATTTCAGAGCCTTTAGAACTAGGTAAAAGCGACTTAGTAAATTAAGTGAATTTTGATATGAAAAACTCCTTTAAGCGAACAAACATGCCTTATTCTTTAAAAAAAAAAAAAAAGTTAACTGTCAAAGAAACCTTGCATTCTTTATTGTCTCAAAAAAAGTGTTTGTTATCATCTTTCAAAAAAAAAAAAAAAAAAAAAAAAAAAATAAAAAAAAAT
>Ga0209489_100545_pt1 | contig 71726 bp, 30 predicted proteins | sample SiratrowhiteBW_FD_187527 | JGI IMG/M metagenome (GOLD analysis project Ga0209489, IMG submission 187527) | Root nodule microbial communities of legume samples collected from California, USA - Siratro white BW (SPAdes) (version 2) | ecosystem: Host-associated > Plants > Roots > Nodule | place... | reverse complement strand
CATACTTATTTTTATTAAAAAAAAAAAAAAACAAAGAATTCCACACGGTCTAAATTTACAATAACTTCAAAAGGAGAAATTAACTCAGAATATAGTCAAAGCAAGTAGTGAAATTCAAGATAAACAAGCAACAGGTATTCCATGCAAACTAAACTTAGAACAGCAAATTCAGAAGGAGAAATTAACTCAGAACAACTACAAGCAATAAGTATTCCATGAGGTCTAAATTCACAACAACAAGCAAAAAGTATTCCACCGCCACGATAGAGCCGCATTTGAAACCTAATACTCACGTATGGTGAATACTTTTGGAGAATTGGAGCTGCAATCAGAAACGTAAACATGTCAGCATCTCATCAAGTGCTTCACATAAGTTGCATAATAAAATAATATATACATAAAACTTACATAAAGTTCCTTAGCTACCTTTGGCATTATTCTGCCATCACAATTAGTGTTTTATTTTTCTAATTCGCCTAGGTTTGCATTAAAGATCAACACAAATTACCGAAGCAAAATTCCAATTCTGATCAGAGACTATCACGAAAAGTAGCTGTAGACCTATAACTAACTTTTTTCAGATCAAAAATCCATTTCATAGAGTAATTATTATCATCAACAACAAAAGAGAGAGTTCAAATTCGACCAGAACGGCACAATACAACAGATAAATCACTCCACGTTTTTAAGTCAAAGGAACGAGTAAAAATGCAAAATGATGAAACCTAACAATTGAGGCAATGGAACGTACGGAATTAAGAAATGAAAAGGAAGAAGTGCTGTAAATTACTATATTACCCTCTGCAGCAACCGTTGGAAGGACAGCAACTGCGCGTGCGCAGGCAGTAAGTGCCTGGCCATTGCAAGGCCAACGCGAAATAGTCAAACTCTCGCTGAGCATCGAACGACGCAACCGGCGCGGCGCGTGCTGGAGGCGTCGCCGGCGCTGTCAGCGCGAGAATAGCGAGCACCAGCCACGAAGTCAAGGGAGGCATCGTTCGTTTTCCGTTGGATATTTTTGCTCCGAATAAATAGAAGAAGATAAAGAGCAATAGGCTATATATAGTAGTAGAAGAAAGGGGAGTTAGTTTGGCATGTGCATTTAAAATCATTTGCACCCTTCTCGAGTCTCACACGGAACTCGAATCAGGGCCTCTTGTTTAGGGTATATTCTAAAACATATTCATTTAACATCAGTGTAATGCTTTTAAAGTATAATTTTAATTCGATAGAATGATTGTTTTTCTTTTAATATTATGGAATTCTCAATTTTATATATTTAAGCTTTACAATAACTAGTTGCTTTAAAAATGTATAAATTATATTATTATTTACTTTTATAATTATTATAATTCAATTTATGATCAATAATTTAAATTATATTTAAGATTAACTTTTCCTCTTCATAAAATCTTTCAAACTAAATTACTTCAATAATCAAATTAATATTTTGGGTAAATTTACTAAAAACTGGTTCTATGAGAATTAATTTCATTTTAAAACAAAACAAAAAAACCGTTACACGAGAAAAACGTTATGCAATATATGAAGTTGAAAATAAAAACCTTAAACAACAATCACTGGATACAAATTTTTAATTCATCGAAAAATAGTTTATTTTTTCATAAAAAAAATACAAAAATTAAACTATTATTCTAAACATATTTCTGAAATTGTAAATATTTTTTTATCTCAAAAATAGTTGAAATCAATAAAATATTTTTTCGAAACATGTTCTGAGATTCAATATAGCAATTGAGATTAAAAAATAAATAAAATGTTGTTATTTTTCCAAATTTTTATTTAATCATTATCAATACTATTATTTTAACATGTTGTGTAATGTGGAAAATACGTATTTGTTTTATATAACCAAATTTTTAATAAATAAATAAATATTTTTAACATATAAATTATATTGTATTTAAAATTCATAATAAATAAATATCTTTAAACATATAAAATACATTTTGAATTTACTACAAGTATTTTATATTGTAATAATACAAGGTTATTTTAACTATTGATAATTTATTTTTTTAAAGTATTGAAACTTATTTAGTAAAAATAGATATAAAAACATTCGTCATTTAGAAACACATTACCAACTCCAATACTTTTTTCTCAATTAAACATTTTACATAAGTAGAAAAAAAAATCCTCTCAGATATCTAGGTCTATATATTTTATTTTCTTGATAGATTGCCACTTTTAATTCCTTTTATGACTAAAGTAAATTTGAATACTTTTTTAAAAATATAATAGTTAAAAACCTTCTATCTTAAATATTATTTTTATAAATATTATAAATTTAATATATAACTTATATATAAAATATTTTTATTGTTATGATAATAATTATAATATAAATTAAGTAGTCAAAGTCATTATTTTTTGTAAGACTCGTTTTAGTTAAAAGAAGAGGATAATAAAAGTTTAAAAAGTATATTATATATTTTTATTCTCTTAAAAAAAAAAAACATAACATAACATGCAAGTTAAAAAAGGTAGGGAAAGACAGGTTATTGCTTTATATTTTTCATTCAATCATAAGAAATAATTTCTAGGGAGTGAATATAAAAAATATTTAAAATTTTTTCTCTTAAACATCTCTTCAATTTCTTTTAATTTTTATTATATTTAAATTATATGTATGAATATTTATTAAAATTAATTGACATGCATTGTAGAAATTAAATGACGTACATTATAACATTATATGTATGTATGAAAATATAAAAAATTTGGGAGACACAACGTCTCCTATCCTTATAATCTTTCATCACTATCTCTAGTTCTTAATAACTTTAACGTCGAATAATGTTCTTCATAATGTTTTTCCAGATTCTTTCATATTCCAATTCTCCATGCGATTATTAGGGCAAATGACATTATCTCTTGTTTTTTTTTTTTAGCTTATAGGCTTTGACGCAGTCACCGGAAGATCGGCAATGATAGAGATGTGGTGCTGAGGGTTTCCCACACGGAGGTTTCAGGAACTTGACGAGACGATGTTCCTTCTTTCTATTTTGCTTTCTGGTGTGGTTTTTTCTCGCCCTTATCAGTAGCAGACTTTGAAGTTTGTTTCAACGGGTTTTAGTAGCTATTAATATTTGTACATTTGGAGGACGAACAGGACATACGAGGTTGTTCTTTTTTTCTTGTTTAAAAGATGCAACTTTGATTTCATCTAGGTTTCTTTTGTTTGTTGGAGAGTCACTCCACTTGAGAAGGGCTTTGGCCACTTCTAGGTCTGTGTTATTGCACACTAGTGTGAAGTGTATGAGTCAGGTGGAACCTAATCATGGTACCCTCACCCTCTCTAGCATAGGTTTCCAAACAGAAACTGAAGCTGAGAATAGAAACACATTTAATAAGGTTAAGCCATTTGGTTCACCCTCTGAGAATCTCAAGAACAAAGGAAAGCCATTTGACATTAATGAGAAGAAGAAGAAAGCAGTTAGGGTTGTAGAAAAACAGCAAATAGAGTTTGCCCCTTTTGCTGCAAAGTCATTTCCAGAACTTGGCCTCCCACATGTGTTGATTGAGAGACTAGAGAAGGAGGGTTTTTGTGTTCCTACTGAAGTTCAGTCTGCTGCAGTTCCCACCATTCTGAACAACCGTGATGTCATAATTCAGTCTTACACGGGTTCAGGGAAGACCCTAGCTTATCTGCTTCCAATTCTCTCGGTTGTTGGACCACTGAGGGGGAAAGGTGGTGATGAGAATGGGAAGAAGTTGGGAATTGAAGCAGTGATTGTTGCTCCTTCTAGAGAGCTTGGAATGCAGATAGTGAGGGAGTTTGAGAAGGTGTTAGGAATGGATAACAAGAGAGTGGTGCAGCAGCTTGTGGGGGGTGCCAACAGAACCAGGCAGGAAGATGCTCTCAAGAAAAATAAACCTGCAATTGTTGTTGGCACACCTGGTAGGATAGCAGAGCTAAGTGCATCTGGGAAACTTCGCACTCATGGATGTCGATATTTGGTATTAGATGAAGTTGATGAACTCTTGTCATTTAATTTCCGGGAAGACATGCACCGGATATTGGAGCATGTAGGGAGGAGGTCAAGTGCAGAACCAAACTCAAATACTGGAAAAACTGAGCGTCAGTTAATCATGGTTTCTGCAACTGTACCCTTTTCTGTTGTAAGGGCAGCTAGAAGCTGGGGTTGTGACCCTCTTCTTGTCCAAGCTAAGAAAATTGTGCCACTTGAAACTGTCTCTCCCTCTGAGCCTGTCAGTTTATCGCGGTCTTCTTCGCCGAGCTCGGCTATGCCATCTCAAGCAGCGGTAGAGAGTCTGCCTCCTGCGCTGAAACACTATTACTGTGTAACAAGGCTGCAGCACAAAGTTGATATGTTGAGAAGGTGTATTCATGCACTGGATGCCAAATTTGTGATAGCTTTCATGAACCACACTAAACAGCTAAAGGATGTTGTCTTCAAGCTAGAGGCTCGTGGGATGAAAGCTGTGGAGTTACATGGGGATCTAGGGAAGCTTGCGAGGTCAACAACCCTGAAGAAATTCAAGAATGGTGAAGTGAGAGTTCTGGTGACGAATGAATTGTCATCAAGGGACTTGGATGTGGCAGAATGTGATCTTGTGGTTAATCTTGACTTACCAGCAGATTCAATTCATTATGCACATCGTGCTGGCCGAACTGGTCGGCTTGGTAGGAATGGTACAGTTGTAACCATATGTGAAGAGCCAGAAGTGTTTGTTGTGAAGAAATTGCAGAAGCAGCTGGGAATACCAATTGCGTCCTGTGATTTTTCAGAGGGGAAACTACTTGTCACTGAAGAAGAGAAAACAGTTAGCACTTCTAGAAGTTGAGGTGCTATATGTTTTACAACTTATTTAGTCAACGATGCAGTTTCCATGTTCCATTTTGATTCTTACCTATTGTACTTATTGACAACTTGTACATGAATGCACATTTGAAGTTGAGTAGACTGATAAGTGATAAGGGTAGCTGATATTTGTTTCACGGAACCACTAATTGATTCAATTAGTTATCACACTACTGGATATTGAGTTTTTGCCTTAATGTTTAACTGGAAATTTTGACTGAAAAATATCATTCTAGTTAAATTCGACTTTATTAACTGCAATTGTTCAGGATAGAAACATTTTTCCATTAACAATTGCAATTGTGGAAGGTCAGACAAAGGAGACTTTGATTTGGTTCTTCCAGCTGAAGAGCCAGTGTGTCAATTTGGTTCTTTCACCTTGACACTATAATTGCCACTAACATTGCAAACAGTGCCACAACCTTTGTCACTATAATAGGTTCAATGATTTAGTCTTATGCTTGCTCAATGCTTTTTGAGGAATTCTTCCTTTCAGATTTTTGAGGTTTCTTTTTAAATTATAGAAGTGAATGGCTATGAATGTGGAATTTGCTTTCACTTATTGCACTTTCTTCCTTTGACAACCGATGGTGGTATAAAATAAGTTTTCTTTAGCATTCAATGAATTGTTGCTAAAATTAGATTTTGGAAGTTGCTTAGTTACTAAAAGCTTTTGTTCTTTGGCAGTTTGAAGGCTAATAACTTTTCAGCTCCAGTTGAGAGATTTGTACTAGGCCCTATGGGATTTTTCCTTTTTTTTTTCTATTTTTCTATGAGATTTTTCTTTTATTCAAAAATTTGTACAGAAATTCTGGGATTTTGGCTCTTACTTTTTTTAACTCAATTAGGAAAAAATAATAGAATAAAGCAAAGTTTACTCTACGATGTTGCTAAATATAAGACTCATGCTTTAGTTTATTTTGTAGTAGAATATGTTTGTGATTGCAACGTTTAAGTCTCGCAATTGTAACGTTTAAGTCTCATGATAATAACCTATGAATTTTTGTTAAAAAAGTTGCTTATGGTAGCAAGTGAAATTGTCGTTGCAATGTTTCAGATTGTTGAATTCGATCATTATGTATCGTTTTTCCTCACTTCAATATTACATAACAAAAGCATTATGATCTCTCTGTAGTTTGGTTCCTAACACATTTTGAAATATTTCCGATGAAATTGTAAAATTAGTAAAAGCTAATTTTTTAATAAAAGATGAAAGGAGTAAAACACTCCTGGATAATATCCATAAATTTTAATGATGGAGGAGATAAGAATTAATCATCTCATGTTATGAATGGTTTACATAAAAGAGACTCTTGACTCACTTATAAATTGAGTTTTCTCAATTCATTCTATCATCAAGTCATTTAGTCATATAAGAGTTTTTTTGAGTAGTTTTTTTTATTCTCCTATGTATCAAGAGAGAAGTGTATTCTCCTTTTGTCAAGAGAGTGTGTTATTGTTATCTCCTTAAAATAGAGAGAAGTTGTAATTCTCAAAAAAAGTTATTGAGTTCTTTCCATATCTTATACAAATTTCTTTTCTTTTTCATCTCTATATTTTAGCTGCATCATTTGTCTGATACTAACAGTGGTATCAGAGCCAAAGGTTACTGATTAACTATTTTTCCGCTGCGAGTTACTGTATATTATAAAAAAAATGGCAGCTAGGTATGAGATTCAGAAATTCAATGGGAGTAATTTTTCCTTATGGAAATTGAAGATAAAAGCAATCATGAGGAAAGATAATTGCGTGACTGCAATTGAAGGTAGACCCATTGGGATTACAGATGAAAAATGGAAAGAGATGTATGACAATGCAGTTGCAAACTTGCACTTGGCACTGGCTGATTCAGTCTTGTCAAGTGTTGTAGAGAAAAAGACAGCAAAGGAAATTTGGGATGCTCTCACCAAGTTATATGAGGTCAAGTCACTTCACAACAAAATATTCTTAAAGAGAAGACTTTATACTCTTCGAATGAGTGAATCTATATCGGCAACGGATCACAACAACAATCTAAATACGTTATTTTCCCAACTCTCATCGTTGGACTACAAAATAACAAAAAATGAACGTGCAGAGCTTCTTCTTCAAAGTCTACCAGATTCATATGATCAACTCATCATTAACTTAACTAATAATGTCTTGACTGATTATCTTTCTTTTGATGATATGGCTGCTGCGATTCTTGAAGAAGAATCTAGGCGCAAAAATAAGGAAGATAGATTAGAGACCTCAAAGCAAGCAGAGGCGTTGTTGATGATGAGAGGGAGATCAATGGAGCGTGGTTCCAGTGGGAGCCAAAGCAGACCAAATTCACAACGAAGGAAGCAATTCAAATGCTACAATTGTGGTAAGAAATGGCACTTCAAGAAAGATTGTTTGAATAAGAAGAGTATAGAGAAGGTTCCAGAAGGATCAAGTTCTCAAGGATGTATTACAAGTACCTCTGATGATGGAGAAATTCTGTATGACGAAGCAATAATTGGTTCTAAAGACAGTAAACAGCTCACTGATGTTTGGATTGTGGATTCAGGAGCAACCTGGCACATGACTCCTCATCGTGATTGGTTTTGTACTTATGAGCCTTATTGGAAGGATCTGTATTCATGGAAAATGACCATGCCTTAAAAATTGTTGGAGTAGGAGCCGTCAAAATAAAAATGTTGGATGGTTCCATTCACACACTTCAAGGAGTAAGACACGTGAAGTGCTTAAGGAAGAATTTGTTGTCTATTGGGCAGCTCGATGAACTTGGTTTCAAGACCCATATTGAAGGTGGGATCTTGAAAGTTATTAAAGGTGTTCTTGTGGTAATGAGAGCAAAAAAGATCGCGGCGAATCTATACATGCTTGTGGGAGATACTTTGTAAGAGGCAGAGGCATTAGTTGCTTCAGCAAGCCAAGAAGAAATGACAATGACATGGCATTGTAAATTGGGCCACATGTCAGAACGAGGCTTGAAGATTCTTGTGGAACGTAATCTCATTCCCGGGCTCAAATCGGTAAACTTACTGTTTTGTGAGCATTGTGTTACAAGCAAGCAACATAGATTGATGTTTGGTAGATCGACTTCTCGGAGCAAACACATACTGGAATTGATTCATTCTGATGTATGGGAGTCACTAGAGATGTCCCTAGGAGGAGCAAAATATCTTGTATCATTTATTGATGATTACTCTAGAAGGCTATGGGTGTACCCGATCAAGAAGAAGTCAGATGTGTTTGCAATATTCAAGGAGTTCAAAGCAAAGTTAGAACTTGAATCAGGAAAGAATATCAAGTGTTTAAGGACAGATAATGGAGAAGAATACATAGATGGTGATTTTCTAACATTTTGCAAGCAAGCAGGTATTCAACGGCACTTCACAGTTGCACATACGCCTCAACAAAATGGTGTAGCAGAGCGGATGAATAGGACTCTCCTAGAAAGAACACGAGCTATGTTGCGAACTGCAGGTTTAGCCAAGTCCTTTTGGGCAAAAGCTGTTAAAACCGCTTGTTATGTGATAAATCGATCACCATCTACCGCAATTGGGTTGAAGACACCAATGGAGATGTGGCAAGGTAGCCCTCCTAATTATTCTTCTTTACATATATTTGGTTGTCTTGTGTACGTGATGTACAATTCCCAAGAGAGGACAAAGTTGGACCCAAAGTCTAGGAGATGTATATTTTTGGGTTATGTTGATGGAGTTAAGGGGTATCGCCTGTGGGATCCTACTGCCCGCAAGGTAGTTGTCAGCAGAGATGTGATATTTGCAGAAAATGAATTGCAAGGAAAACAAGAAAGTGACAACACGGTTAAAGAGATAGCCACAGTTCAGATGAATGAGAAATATAGAGAAGATGATTTTTCTGAAGCAGAACCAGAGCACGAAGAGCAAGAACCAGAAAAGGCCAATGACATAGAAGTTCATCAATCCACTCGACAAAGAAAAACACCATCATGGCACTCAGATTTTGTTATGACAAGCTATGATGCATATTGTCTTCTAACAGAAGAAGGAGAGCCAACAACTTTTATGGAGGCTATGCGTTATCCAAAGGCTTCTATATGGATGACAGCAATACAGGAAGAAATCGAGGCATTACATAGAAACCATACTTGGAAACTTGTTGCACTTCCAGCAGGTCGAAAAGCCATTGGTAACAAATGGGTTTACAAGATCAAACGAGATAGTAATGATCAGGTGGAACGATATCGTGCAAGATTAGTTGTCAAGGGATATGCTCAGAAAGAAGGTGTTGACTTTAATGAGATATTTTCTCAGTGGTAAGATTAACTACTATCAGAGTGGTTTTAGCTATGTGTGCTGCATTTGATTTACATCTAGAGCAATTAGATGTAAAGACTGCTTTTCTTCATGGAGAACTTGAAGAAGAGATATATATGCTCCAACCAGAAGGCTTTGAGGAACAAGGAAAAGAAAACTTGGTTTGTAGGTTAACTAAATCTTTGTACGGTCTAAAGCAGGCGCCAAGGTATTGGTACAAAAGATTTGATTCCTTCATTATTAGCCTCGAATATAACAGACTTAGTTCAGACCATTGTACCTATTACAAGAGGTCTAGTGATAATGATTTCATCATTTTATTGTTATATATGGATGACATGTTGGTGGTAGGCCCCAACAAAGATCAAATTCAAGAATTGAAGGCACAATTGGCTAAGGAGTTTGATATGAAGGACTTGGGACCAACAAACAAGATTTTAGGGATGCAAATACATCTAGACAGAAACGATAGGAAGATTTGGCTATCCCAGAAGAATTATTTGAGGAAGATCTTGCAACGCTTCAACATGTAAGAATGTAAGCCAATTTCAACCCCACTTCCTATAAATTTTAAATTATCCTCAAGTATGTGCCCTAGTAGTGAAGCAGAGAGGATGGAAATGTCTCGAGTACCGTATGCATCAGCAGTGGGAAGCCTTATGTATTTTATGATGTGTTCAAGGCCAGATATTACGCAAGCAGTTGGAGTGGTAAGTCGATTTATGGCAGACCCGGGTAAAGAGCATTGGAATGTTGTTAAGAGGATCATAAGATATATCAAATGGACCTCGAATGTTGCATTATGTTTTGAAGGATCAAAACTCATTGTCAATGGATATGTTGATTCAGACTTTGCAGGTGATCTTGACAAACGGAAATCTACTACAGGCTATGTGTTCACACTTGTAGGAGCAGCTGTGAGCTGGCTATCTAAGTTACAAACAATAGTAGCCTTGTCAACTACAGAAGCTGAATACATACTCAAGCATGCAAGGACGCTATTTGGATCCAAAGGTTAATGGAGGAACTCGGGCACAAACAACAAAAAATTCCTATGTATTGTGACAGTCAAAGTGCCTTGCATATTGCAAGGAATCCAGCCTTTCATTTAAGGACAAAGCATATTAGAGTACAATATCACTTTGTTCGGGAAGTAGTAGAAGACGGGAATGTGGATATGCAGAAGATTCATACTAAAGATAACATAGCAGATACCGTGACAAAGCCAATCAACACTGGTAAGTTTGAATGGTGCAGATCCTGCTATGGCCTATCGGATACATGAGCAACATGGATTTTGAAATTTTACCAAAATTAACTTTGAGTGGGAGATTGTAAAATTAGTAAAAGCTAATTTTTTAATACAAGATGAAAGGAGTAAAACACTCCTTGATAATAGCCATAAATTTTAATGATGGAGGAGATAAGAATTAATCACCTCATGTTATGAATGATTTACATAAGAGAGACTCACTTATAAATTGAGTTTTCTCAACTCATTCTATCATCAAGTCATTTAGTCATATAAGAGTTTCTTTGAGTAATTTTTTTTATTCTCCTATATATCAAGAGAGAAGTATGTTCTCCTTTTATCAAGAGGTGTGTTATTGTTATCTCCTTGAAATAAAGAGAAATTGTAATTCTCAAAGAAAGTTATCGAGTTCTTTCCATATCTTATACAAATTTCTTTTCTTTTTCATCTCTATATTTTAGCTGCATTATTTGTCTGATACTAACAGAAATTTCTATTTGGACATGTTCTTTATAGATAAGCATAAAGAGAAAACGTTAAATTTGATAAAAATGTTTTATTGCTTACGTTCATTGAGGTCATGAAAAATGTGAATTGAGATTACAAATGTCTTTTGTTACGAAATTATGCATTGATTACTAAAATATGTTTTTTTTTTCTCCTAAAAATAGTGTATTTATATATATTTGACAATTTTTATTTTATTATGCAAATGAATAAGTGTACACCTTATTATGAAGATGTCATGCCAACTTGATATAGTTGTAGTTTGTTAAAGTGAAATTGTCTCATCATCAAATAATCAAATAAAGTGAAAAATATTTTAATCAAATTTAAATTGAAGAAATTATTCGAAGAAAATACATTAATTTAAAAATATAAAAAATTTAAAGTTTTATTGTTTAGATAAAATTTAAAATCATCTAATCTAATAAAATTAAATTACTCTCATAAAATTTTAAAGTATCACATTTTTTATAATTTTTTATTATAGAATATTTTAATTTTCTATCAGAATAATTACTCCTTTAAAAATTTCTATGGAAACACAATGTAAGACATATTTGGAAAAGCTGGAATCTTCGATTTCAAATGTCATTTTTTTTTAAAAAAAAAAAAAAAGGTTTGTTTTTAACATAAAGTTGCCTATTTGAAACAGCAATTTGAATTTTAAAAAAGAAATAGCAAAATAAGTTTTTTTTTAATAAAAAGAAAGTTGTACTAATGATTATCTTTTAATATTTTTTCCAGTTTATATATACTATTTTTTAATATATAAAACCATTTTTTATATTTAAACAAAATTACCGATCCATTTTTCTCCATCACACGGGCTTCAAATTCGTGCTGCTTCCGAATTGTTGAGAAGAAGAAGAAGAAGAAGAAGCAGAAGAAAAAAGAATGTCGCGATCTCGATTGTTATGGTTCTCCTTTGGATTCGCATCAGCATACGCTGCGTTTTCCCAATTCGTTTTGAAGGATTTGTTGGTTCATTCTAAAGCGCTTTCCTCTCACTTCGAACACGATTTTCGCGTTCTCGAAACCAGAATCTCCCAAATCGAATCCTCTTCACCAAAACCTTCTTCCATTCCCGCTCCCGCTTCCGCTTCCGATCAGGTAATTCGTCTCTCATTAATTTCACGCTCAAATCGCCTTGCCCTGTTTTGTCATATTTTCGACGGAGAAATTCTCACAATTTAGGGTTTGCAATTCAAATGCTGATATTCTGGCGCTTGCAATTTTCATCTTAATAAGATTATTTTTTATTATCTGGATAGTGCAGTAACCGATTGTCTTGTTCTGGTAACAAGACTTGTTACTACTGTCAGTGAGGTTGTGGATTAATTAAATTTAATTAGGTATTGTTTTGTTGTGCATCTGGTGAAGGAATATAGAACATGAGCTTTGTATACTGATGGTGTAATCCTCATCCTCAGAGCTATCGTTTTGGTTCGAATCCAATTTCTAAGATAACACCTGAGCTTATTTTAGAAGGTGACATCGGGGTAATATATTTAGATATCGCATTCATTTCTTTCTTTTAGGGCTCGAACAGTGTATTTAAGATGGGGACAATGTTCATCCTATTAGCTAATTTTTGGAATTGAATTAGGTTAAAATCTAAATTCTAAGAAATTTCAACTTCAGTGATCCTTTTTCAATGATACAGTTAACACTTGAATTTCTATATGTGAACCTCAATATTACACTTGAAAGAAGACAACAACACTAGATATGTTTTCTGCTGCTGGTGATTTTAGTAGAGAGATTTTTCAGTTGCAGTTACTTCTAATTCTTCCATGATCACTCACGTTTAGCTGAGTGTGCATTGAAAAACTTTTATGGTCTTTGGCAGGTTGAAGGTTAGGTTCTGTGGGATTCAAGCTTGATCTAATGTTCATGGCCAAATAAAACAGACGCCGAGGCAACAGTAAATTTTTATTTTTTTTTTTTGCATGCTTTTTTGTTTTCCTGGGAAATTAACCAATTGTGAGGGGAAAAAATGAGAAGAACGAGTGAAGTTTAGTCTTTTTCAGGAGTTTGATCTTTGAACTATCTTACTAGTATTAGCAAATTTTGATGAAATTTGATACGCTTAAGAAAATTATGTAACCAATATTCTTTATCATCAGTGACTTTTCGTTTTATTTTGCAGCTGCTATCTAACAATTTTTGGGATGAAGAAAACGCTTTGGAAATATAGTTACATTTTAAAGTGGTACATATTCTGGCATGTTGTTGTTTCTTCCTTCTATCGTTTTGCATGCTTGAACAGAGATAGTTACTGTGAAAGTTAGGAGTTATTAGCGAGGTTGTTAACCTGGTCGAGGTATTGGATTAATGATTAAACAAATAAAAAAGATATTATGTAATTTGATAAATCTAACCAAATTTAAAACTTTTTATCATAATAAAAGATTAATATATCACAACATAAAGTTCAATACAATATAATTTCATAGTTTAAACGTCTGAGTATAATTATGGTAATGTAGTTAATATATAAAATGAAATTCTTAATGACAACACAAATATATAAATAAAAAAGAAACCAGATTAGAATTAGCGAGGTCATTAAGCTGGTTGAGGTATTGGATTTTATATATATAGTTATTAGCATCATTATGTTGTTTGTATTAATGTATCATTCAAAGTAAAACATTAATATGCATATAATGTATGTTTGTTATATGAATCTGTATAGTATATTTAATGTATAACTTAAAGTATTAATGTTAAGCATGTGTTAATTGTAATATATATTCTTGTATCTTTATATTCGCAAGTTATGTTTGTTTCAATATTTAATGGATTAATTTTTTTATGTTTGGAGGGAACAAGTCCAATTTCACTTGGGTGTGTTAGATCTTGATATGGTTTTTATGTTGAGGAGCCTACTGCTATGCTATGTCACTGAATAGAAAATCCATTATAAAGCCCTAGGAAGTTTGAGGTTTTTGCAAATGAGCATAGCAAGTAATATTAAGTCAGCTCTTCCCAAAAAAACTGATAATTTATGAAATTTGTGCAAGAGTGCTTCCAAATGGTTGATAATTCTCTTGTTGAGACATTAATGAGTACTTCAACCACCATGAAATTTGATGATTATTGTACTATGCATGAACATGTCATTGAGATGACAAATATTGCAACAAGACTTAAGTCTCTCGGAATGACATTGATAAGAATTTTCTTGTGCAGTTCATTTTGAACTCATTACCGTCTGAGTATGGTCATTTTCAAATGAACTATAATATCATGAAAGATAAATAAAATGTGCATAAATTGCACACTATGGTGGTTGAGGAGGAGACCAAACTTAAGAATCAAGGAAACCATTCTATTTATTATGTGAATAATTAAGGAGATGGAAAAAAAAAACAGGTTTATAAAAAACATAGAAAGGGTAAAGGACCATTAAAGATTACAGAGTCCTTTACAAAAATCTAGAAGAAAAATGACAATTATCATTTATGTGGGAAGTCTAGACATTTTCATAAGTATGTACATCCTATTTATCTTTCATGGTATTATGGTTCATTTGAAAAGGACTATATACTCAGACAGTAATACGTTTAGAATGAACTGTACAAGAAAATTCTTTTCAACTATCATTCCAATATACTTAAGTCTTGTTGCAATATTTGTCATCTCAATGACATGTTTATGCATAATACGAGAATCATCAAATTTCATGGTGGTTAAACTACTCGTTAATGTCTCAGCAAGATACTTATCAATAGTTTGGGAGTGTTCTTCTACAAATTTCATAAATTCTTTTACACTTTCAATCTTGGAAAGAGCTGACTTAATATTACTTGCTATGTTCATTCACATAAACATCAAACTTCATAGGCTTTATAATAAATTTTTTCTTTAGTGATACAACAGGCTCCTCAACATAAAAAAAACCATATCAAGATCCAACACACCTAGGTGTGAAATTGGACTTGTTCGTTGCAATCAAAACAATTTAACCCATTAAATATTGGAACAAACATAACTTGTGAGTGTAAAGGTACACGAATATGTATCGGCGATTAACATGCCTAACATTAATACTTTGAGTTATACATTAAACATACTTTATAAATCCAAATAACAAATAAACATTATATGCATATTACTTTAGGTGATACATTAATACACAAAACATAGTGATGTTAATAATATTAACATTATTTGGTAAGACATGCACTAATTAGAAAAACTTATTATCTTTGGATATATAAATAAAATTAATAATACATACTCATTATCAACAATCATGTTCATTAATTATAAGAATAACTAATCAAAATAAAGATTTGATTGAAATAATTTAGCATTCATTCTATGGATAATTAAAATAAAGATTATCACTAATTTAGAATTAACATAAACATTTCGTGATAAGAAATCTATTATACAATTGATCCCAATTGAAATAAAAATCATAATTTAGAATTAATCAAAACATAAAGATTTGATCACATTGATTATTACAAGTCTATCATAGGATTAATCTCAATTAAAATAAAATTCATAATTAATTTAGAATTAACCAAAACATAAAGATTGATCATTTTGGTGATTACAAATCTATCATATGATTAATTCTAATTAAAATAAAAAATAGTTATTAATTTAAAATTAACATAAACGTGAAGATTTGGTCACTCTGGTGATTTGGTCACTCTGGTGATTTCAAATCTATGATAAGATTAATTCTAAAAATTAATCAATTCATAAATTAATTCTCATTGATATAGCAGAAAATAATCATAATTAATCTATAAAACTTTTTTTTAACTAGTTAATAAAATTTTATTAATAAGCTAGGGTTGAACCTGTATGCACTTACTATCACTTTTTTATCTCACTGTTGCCCAATTCCATATTTCAATAAATTATACGTGCATACAAGGAAAGCCAAACTTGGCAAGGGCATAAGAATTTCAATCAATTAGCACACAACTTTTATCCATAAAATAAATAAGATAGGGGTAAATATCTTCTTAAACCAAAAAAATAACCTTAATTCTACAATTTATTATGGAACTAATTAAGAAAACATTAATACCATTACAATTTTGATGAAAGAAAGGAAGTTTTCAAGTGTGAAGAATGTTAGTCAATAATTTTACTCATAAAGGCTAATTTTGTTGTAAGTAATTAGTGTAATTCTTTTATAATTTTATAAGAAATTAGGATTCATAAGATTGGGAAAAAATTATCAATAGTGTAGAATCACAAAATTCAAGCAATCGTGACTCTAATACCACATGTAAGTTCTTATGTAATTTTAAGAAAGTTATCTTGATCCATGAGATTCAATCAAAATAACTTCAATCTCTTGAGAATTACCTTGATTCATGAGAGATTCAATCAAAATAACTTCAATCTCTTTTTTACCATTTATCTCTTTTAGTTACTTTTCTTCTTCTTTACATATATCACACAGTTCCTTTGATGTTGAATTGTAGATAACCCTCATACTATAAAGACAGAACCATTTATTTCTTTCTGTAATCAAGTCCATCAGGTTCATTACCATCAGTTATCTATAAAGTAAATAATCTTCCAATTATCAATAAATATTTCTATTTTATTAAATCACATTCAAGTCTATAATTATATTTTATATTAGCCACATTAATAAAATATATTTATTTATTCTTTTACATATATAATTTCAATTTGAGTTTTACACTTAAGTTTTACACTACTAATATGATTTAAACAAAAGTTGTATTGCCTCAACATAACTTTATTTAAAATATAAAGGAATTCACATCTTGATTAACTTTAAGCAAAGTCGTCTCAATCTCAGACGACTATACATATTTTTTTACAAATTATTATAAAATATTAGACTACTAAACTACATAAAATTTTGACATTTTCTAAAACTATAGTTGCTATTTTCAACATAATGAACAAACCACACGGCACCCTTTCAAAACGTGGGAGTTCTTCTTCTAAGATTCACTTCAAATACTTTAAATGTATTTTTTTTTCTATCAAAATTAAAGCTTCAGAATTTTGTAAGGTAGGAAGCATAGGGTGTAATGATAAAAGCAGTTATTGAAAAAATAATAATCTTTCAAACTTTTGGACTTCAAAATAATAAACATGCACAGTTTTCCTTCTGGCGTATCCAGCTATATTGATTATTATAAGTAATTTGGGAATTTTTTTAAGGCATCGGTAGTTAAGACTATAGTGAAAACTGATTCTTGATTTTTTTTTATTTTTTTTTTTCACTTTACGTATATCTTGTCTTATATAAGGATGATTTTATATATATATATAATATGGAAATTAAAATTTGACCTAATCAATAATTAGTAACTATCATAATCATTAAATATATCTTTTATGATATTATAGTAATTTGTTATAATTTGATACTTCTTAAAATTTATATTAAGTATGCTTTCTTAAGAATACTATTCTGATCCAATCTCAACTTTTTATATTAAAATGATTTATTTTTCTTACTCTATAAAGTTTGATCAAATCAATTTCTCACATTTAATATCTGATTTATATAATTTAAACTAATAATATATATATATATATATATATATATATATATATATTATATTTCTTGATATGTTCTTATAATTAATGCTATAATCATATCACAATACCATCTCATGTATCAATAATTTTTTTACTCAATTTAATAGTCATATATCTATACATTTTATTCCTAAAAATATATACTTAATCATATAAAAATATATCTTTCGATCTTCAATAAGATCACAAATAAGGATTTTGGGTATTGTTTTGAAGATTTTAAAACGGTTATATAAGATAAACAAAACGATAAAACAAAACATATTTCTCTAATTTCATGTTTCTAGGTACACACTTAAATATTTAATTGTTTGTAACTCATTTTATTCTAATGAATATACTTTATTTTATTATTTATAAAAAATTATTTAAGGATTCTTTGTGTAACAACTTATTTAGAATATATATATATATATATATATATATATATATATATAAAAGCGCTTATATTTTTATGTTTTATTATTATAAAAAAGTGAACATACATTGTCTTGTGTTTCTGCTAGTTACTATTAATAAAATTGGATAAAATTTGATATTCTATACTGAATAATAATAATAATAATAATAATAATAACTATTATTATTATAATAAAGATGGGTAAAATAGTGAAGATATTAAATTTATATTTATAATAAAGAATCTAATATAAATAGACTACCCCTTTTTATGTATATATTTCATATTTTTATTTATTCTTTAGTTATATTTAAAAGTTGAAGATTTTATAATCTATAATAATACTCACACATTTTATATTTTCATCTTAATCTTAATTATATTTAAAATTAAAAAAAATAGATAATAATATATAAAGGGTATATATATATATATATTTAATATTTTTTTATCTTCCTCTTAATTATATTTTATATTCAAATAGTAAAACTGACTGCTATCACCTATTATTTTCTTAATGTTTTTTTCTCAAACTAATAAAAGTGCCATTAGTGAAAGATAATTTTGTTTTTTAATGATCATGACTATTCTTTTCTCTTAAAAATGGTATAAAACTTTTATTTCTAATCTAATAAAAATATTTAATTATAGTAGTAATATTAATATATATTTTTAATTCTTTGATCAAAGAGGTAGAATGTGAAATTGGTGATCTAGGTTTAATCTCTCTGCACTGCACACTCTTTTTGGTGACTCCAAATCCTTAAGAAGAAGAAAGAATGTCAAAAGAAATGTAATGGGCATCCTTTGCAATGGCCTCTGCATGGGTTTTTCAGTATTGTATTCGGCGAACCCAATTTTTCTAAACCTGAATCTTCTTTACCTAATTCTTCTTCTTCAGTTTAACTCCTCGTTCTGGTAATTTTCTGTTATTATTTATATTTTCTTAAGATATTCAGATTGTCATTATTCAATTATCCATTGATAATGTATTTATTTATATACAATAACAATTTTATGATCTTACTGAATACAATATTGTTGAGTAGTGAAAGATTTCAGTTGCAGTTATTTTTTAATTGGTCTAATTGTGGTGCAGATTCCTCACAAAAAAATGTTTTCTTCTCTTTGACAGGGGTGTTTTCTCTGGGAGATTTGATAGATATCATTATTAGCTTAGGCAACCTTCAATCTATTTATCTTTTTTTTTTTTTTTCGGTTTCCATGGAAGATTAGCCTTTTTTTTTTCTTAGAAAAACATGTTCTCATGTTATCAAATACTATATCCTGTTTTAGTTATTCATATCATTATATGCAATTAAGGTTTCTGAGCATTGGTCTGTAAACCGTTACTGGAGTAACAGTGTTATATCTGGAAAATTTAATTTGTAATGACATAGTTTGTTCACAATTTGGTATGTGATCAGTGTTACTGAGACTTAAAACCTTCCATGCAATATTAAATCATTATGGTATGAAGTAATTTAAGAGAATAATTTAATTATTTATTTAACTAATTTATTTATTTTAAATAAAATGAGTTGTTTGGATGAGGAAATTAAAATATATTGAAATTTAGAAGTGTTAAGAAGATATTTTAAATAACTAAATCAATGAAATTGAAATTTCATTACTAGTTACTTTGTTTTTACACAACCATTTATATCGAAATAAATAAATAATTAAATATTAATTAGGGTTTAGGATAACATTGTTTCTTTTTTTTTATATCATCAAAATAGAATAAGTAATAGTTGTGAACCTAAAAAGAGTAATTAAAGGTTGCCAGCATTAAGAAATCAATAATATCATTAATAAGAAGAGAGAATTCAGAAAAAATCTATTTGATATAATTCCAAATATGAGAGGTGACAGAACAATCAAAATTTTTTTCTTATAATAGTGTAATTATACACCATTCTTATCGAAATGAATAACCTTTTTTGTTATGCAAATGAATAAGTCATGCAATCTTATTGTGAAATTATGCTAACTTAATACGATTTTGGTTTGGTTAATGTGAAGTTGTGTTAGATCGTTTAGTGTAAACAAATAAACTAGACGATATAGTGTAAACAAACAAACTAAACGGCCTAGTGTACAAAGAGACTAAATAATCTCATGAGTATAGATTCCGTTGCACATACAACTTGGACGTCTAATGCTAATATAAAAAAGTCATCTAATGTAAGATTTCAATATAAAGGTTGCATGACTTCAGTTTAATTTTAAAAACAAAAAACAAAAACAATACTAATTTAACACGACTTCAGTTTGAATCACATTACACAAAGTCGTGTTACCATAACACAATTTCATTTAAAATAAAATAATTTTCACATATTGATTAACCTTAATCAAAATTATCTCAGTTTTATATGACTTTATTTACACTAATGTGTCAAGCTGACACGACTTTACTTTAACCAAAACAAAATTAACTTCTTCAAATGAATTCGTATCGAGATGACATCACTTATCTATTTACGTGATAAAAAATAATTCTGCCTATTTTGGTAAAAATGTGAAGAGGTATCATTAACACATGAATCACCAAATATCCTATGATTGAAGACATGTACAATGACGCATTGATCTCAACATCATCATTTTTGTATACGAGTCATTAATCAAAGGAACAAGAGAATATTGAATTGTATGCTACATCATCAGCAACCAAACTATAATTTCATCTTTCAGAGATTAATCTTTCCATATAGGAAGGATCCCCTGTGCTGCCAAACGTTTTTCAACCCAAAAGATAATGTGTTTTGCTGTGATCTTCTTTTCATCAACAAGAAATGGCTCAACAGTGCTTGCTCCTCCATTATATGATGACAGAGAAAACCCCTTTGGACCTGTTCGAATGAAACACAATATGATGTAATCATTTGTTTACATGAGCATTTATTTCAATGGTAATGTGATACCACTTTCTCAAGCAAACAAAAAAATGGTGCATACCATTGATTCCGGTGGGAAAGAAGGCCCAAAATGAGTAGGGGTTGCCTTTCTTCAAAAGGGAACCTTCTAACTGTCAATCACAACCCGATGAATTGATCAATAATGCAAAGCTTTTTAAGATGAACAATTCTGTACAGTAATCACTTTCTTACTAATCTTCTAAAACATTTTCTTTCCTTTGTAATATAGTACTTCATCAAATATTTGGAGTATTAACAGAAAAACACTTTCAAAACATGTAGTAGCATTATTCATGTCAAATAAGAGCAAGCTTATGAAGACATACTTCATTGAGTTTTTCTAATGTTATAGAGATTAATGACAACCATAATGGTCTTGAACTGCACAATAGTTTCTCATATAGTATATTAACATTACTAACCTTATTGTCATTGAAGACTAGCTCAATGTTTGATAAATCTTCTTGAGCTTCAAGTATTGCTTTCAGTGAAGGGATCACATCCTCCTCCATCATCTGAGGTAGAGCCTTAACTTGTGCTTTGGCTGGAGGTTTTTTTGCTGGTGCAGCTTTTGGAGCTTCCTTTACCTCCTCCTCCTTTGTTTCAGCAGTAGCTAAGACCAGAAATTGCAATAGCAGTTCCAATTAGACTAATCACAGTCACCCCAATGCAAAAATTTTGATAAATAAAAAACAAAACCAAAGAGTTTTAAAACTTTTGATTATGTTAATGCAGAAACTCACCTGCTGTGGTAGGAGATGACTCTTGAACAGCAGAGCAGGTGATTCTGCTTCTGCTGGCCGTTTTATATTTACTTGCAATCTGCAACACAAGAAGAACAATATTGAAAAGAAACTTCACATAGTTTTATATTTCAGTTGTGTAAGTTCATTACATTAGAATTATCTCATCCAATAGTTACAAGTGAAAGCTGTAACTAAAATTAGTCCTTCTATGAAAAGAGAAATAAATACTATTACTTGCAAAAAGTTATTAAATTTGAGCTTAAGCTGAATAATCAGAGAGACATACCAAAGGTGGTGTTGGTGATGATGATGAAGATGAGGTGGGTATGGCAAGATTCTGAGAGACATGCAAAGAAGAAGTTGATGGTAACGAACACAAACGAAAGCTAGAATCTGCAAGTGTTCCACCTCTTAACAAAATTGCCATTTGCATTCTTTCTCTCTGAATGCTTTGATTGTGTTGTTTTACTTTTCTTCTCTTTTTTTCTGTTTAGTCACCAACCATTTTTTTTCTTTCAGTGGTTTGTTAATGATTTTAGTCAGAAATATGCGTGGGAGGAACAGAATGAAAGAACCTTCTGATCCACATGGTGCTTGAGAGAATATGTACCACTGATTTTGAAGCCTTTTCTTCTATCTATCTATTTAACAAAAACAAATAAATAAACACACAAACTGTGAACACTAGAGTACAAAACTAAGAGTGGCGTAAGTAGTGACCACAAGTGGCAATGAATCTATGAACCAGTTTCAACCGTGAATAATAAAATTGTTATAGACAAATCAAAAATACAACTTTAGCTTGTTTTTTTCTTACTATTTTTTCCAACAACGCTTCTCCAATCATTTCTCACCACTAGAGTTTTGTTTTTAGCAAGATAGAAAGAGGTAAAAAAGTGACCTATGTTACAAGTGTTGAATATAACTTTGATAATAAACAAATGAAAACATAAACAATGCTTCTTTCTTTTGGTTTTAAGATTTTTTGTTTTTTACATTACACATATACATTTAGATTATAATTATAATTATTTGAGATATGTTTAGAATTAAATCATATTGTTATTTAATAAATTTATAAGTAATGGAAAAACTAAAGAGGAAATGAGAAATTAAATTTTTTGGCTAACTCTGCACTATTTACGAATCTAAACATCAAAATTCACAAAATTAAATTTTGAATATTAGATTATTGTGTAAGAAAACAAATTGAATTGGCGAGATTGGTACAGTTGCATTTTATAACTGCAAAGGATCAATATGCCAAAATTGAGATATATTGGTACCTTAAAATTATGGAGAAGCACAACAGTGTATGGCAAAGATACTCAAGAGACAAGACCATAGATATCACATATTCAAATGCATATAAAAGAGGTAAAAATACCTTGAACAATTAACAATGCAGTCTATTAAGAATAAATGCAATGCAAAAAAATATTACAACGTTTTTCCGTTAAAATATGTAATTATTAATGAGCACAATGAGAGTAAATCTGATCCACGAGGCTAGCTTCTTTGTGTAGTTCTAGTTCTCTTTTTGGTTGGCACATAGTTAGAAGGAAGAGTTTTCTGCTTGAAGTTTTGAACCATGTTGTACACCTGCAGCACCATGGCAATTTTAATAACAAAAATATGGCATCAAGGTATAAAGCAAGATGAATAAAAGAAACTTCAAATTTTATCATTGCCTGCATTGAAGCTAAATCTCAAACATATTGAATTATCTTACAAACAGCATAAAATAAACATTGATTGAAATGTTAAGACACTTGTAACATACTATTTAGTGGACTCAAATCATAGAGCTCAATCAATGTGGACACACAACATTAGTCATGCATATCAATTGTGCTTCCCATGGCTGTTTCAAAGGCTTTCAAGAGTGTAAAATTTTGTTTGTTGGGTTGAACTCTTACAATACATGAAAATCTTATGAAAGGGATAATGCAAAAGCAATATAATTTTTTAAAATTAACTATGGTGCAAAACTAAGATGCTAGGGTATCCTTAAGAGAAAATAATATCCCTCGAGATTCTGAAATTATGAAACAACTCTAAAAACTTTTTAGCAAAGTTAGAAAGACCCCCTTGAAGAGGAAACTAAGGAAAGTGTTAAACAATTTCTTAAACAAAAGAACTTAATAAAAGACACACACTTTCCAACATATTTATAGAAGTTAAGAATGACAAGAATTAAGTATGAGGTTGCTAAGTAAAGATACTACCTTTCTTACACTTGTTGTCAGTCCCATGCCAGAAAGTTCACTGCTGTAAACGCACTTCCAATTTGGTATATTATCTGGGCTTTTGAACAAATCATCTTCTCCTTCTGGAAGAAAAAATAGTTAATGTTGGTACAAGTAAGTGTGATCTGAAAGAACCAAAAAACTTAGTACAAGTTTGAAGAAAACCCTTTCATAAGCACTTCTACAAAATGAAATTATTTATTCCATAAGCTGAAATTAGTTTACACGAGTTAAAAGTCAAATTTTGGAAAAAAAATAATAGAAAATAACTTCTACAAATTAATTCATGCACAAGCTAATTTTAACTTATAGAAAAACTAATTTCATGCTTCCTCTTATTTTTCTTTCTAAGAAGGGTTTGTTGATAAGGTTTTCCAAACCAACCCTTAATCCAACTAGCAAGTTGCAATGCCATATAGAAAGAGGCTTTCACCTTTAAATTGTAACACTAGCAATTCAACATACAACTTTAGGCGAATGTGACTGAAAATGTGAACAAATTCTCCAATATCTTCCCTTAAAACTATATTGCAAGTCTTTCTGACATCAATTTTGAAATTTGCTTTCAAGAAGCGATCCATTGCTTTTCTTCTAGTCGATGGAACTGTTTCTCCATCCAGTAAGACAGATGGAAACTCCCAGAGACCAGCAAGCAACCCTTCTTCAGGCCTTTTGACAAGAATAAACTTGCTAATAGACTGGTTTTTGTCTAACAATGCTTCAGCTCCAAGTAATTCAACAACACATACAGCAGAGAAATCATGTCTTTGTTTAACCTTCACACCCTTAACAGGATAATCTGTAACTGCTACTGCACTATCATGTTTAGCATTTGACAGTGCTTGACAAAATTCTGATGCTGGACATGAGGAACAGCTTGGATTCAAAGGAGTGCATACAGTTGCCCCAAGTTCCATGAGAGCCTGATTGAAGTCCCCAGGACGAACCGGATCAACCAACTGACCTGCTAATTTCCTTAATCTCCAATTCCAACCCAACAAGAAAGAGTAAATTAAAAGAAATACAAGCCTGATTATAAGATAAATAAACTATAATTTGTTCCAGAAGTTGACATAAACTCACCAAAATCTCTTAACGGTTGCCGAGTCTTTTGGATTCGCAGAAACAGCCCTTAGTCTAGCAATAACCCTAACCACATTTCCATCAACAACAGGTACCACCTGATAACTTAAAGCATGAGCAATAGCATTTCTTTTATGGAAGCACAATCACAGAAACTGCCCACCTCTTTAAATGCAATAGAAGCAATTGCTCCAGATGTGTAGTCTCCAATTCCAGGAATCTTTAGTAGCATAGAAGCCGCTTTAGGAATTTTGCCACCTTCTGCAACTACTTTCTTTGCCCCCTGACAGCAGAAATATGGAAAGAGTCTGGTCAAACCTTGTAGAAAGTATTGCTAAGAGTAAATTGTCCCTTATTGATGTAAACTTTCACTTTCTTTAATTAGGACTTTCCTTCTCATTACTCATTACACAGCATCAGATTGAGGATCTTTTCACATATATCAAAGGCAGAAACAAAGTTCTTCAACAAGACACTAAAGATCTTGACATGAAAGGCTGCAGATACTCTATGTTTGAAAATATCCAGTATATGAACTATGAACTTTTGATGAGTGCATTAAATGCTTTGTCTTTTGCTGCTTTTACTAAGAGGCTGAAACTATATACTGAAGGTTTAACACCATAGTTAACTATTTCAAAAACTATCTTCAATTGGCCATTAGGGTAACTTTTAGGGTCTAATTAAAGATAAACAGCAGAAGGAGAAGAAAACACAAGTCAATTGTCATGAGGGAGCACCTCTAAAAGAAAACGAGCTCTTCGGTAGTAGCCCAAACCTGCCCACATCTCATTTACTTCCTGCACAAAAATGGCAATAATCACATGGTGAAGATACAATTAGTCTTCACATAACAATAACGGCTTTTTATTTTTATCACACAAAGAAAACAAAATTTGACAAAAAAAAAAGAGATCAAAGGAATTAGAAGAAATAATCTGGTATTGCTATCTACAGTAGTCCAAAGCTTCAACAGCCTTGCTTGCAAAAACTGTAATCCAAAATTCCCTTTCTTCTTATACGAAGCCCTAAAACATTGGCTCCAATAACAACCCAGCAACAAAAATCAAAACGAAAGATGAGCCATATTGAAGCAGAGGCATCTCGACTACCATCAGCTTATTTTCTCAAATTTTGGTTAAAAAAACTTTAAACAAAATTCAAAAACTATCAACTAGAATGTAAAATCATGGGATCAAATTATCTGCCCCCAAAGTACATAACTTGTTAAAACCATAACTTCAAAGCATAAATAAAGTTTGCCAATTTTCATAGCAATCCCCAAACTCTGAAAAAAAGGAACTTGATAAGGGACTATCATAACTACCCATCAAAATACACATTAAAAAAACAGTTTTTGAAAGAAAAGAAAAACAAAAGGAGGGAGTGGAAAAGCAAAGGAAACAAACAAAACCTCGAGAGAAGCTTGTGCAAGATGGTAAATGGTGGGCCATTTTTGCATCCAACGATTGTAATACGCAATAACAGTCTGAACCCTTGTTTGCTGCAGCATAACCTCCGAGACCCACACCCCATAAGCTCTTCTTTCCACTTCTTCTTCTTCCTCTTCTTCATCTTCAGGGTGATGTGTTCTCCAAGGAAGGTCCCTGCGGTTCAGGTCGTACCAGTCCAAAAGGGTCAGTCTCAGTTTGTGAGTCTCGTCCTTGGAGAAGGACATAGCGTCCTCTATGTCTTCCACTTCCACCAAAGGTTGTGCCTTTTTGCTCCTTCTACGCATACTCTTCTTCTTCTCTGCCATGTTAGAACCTAGAGGTGATGGTGACAGTGAAAAACTGAAAAACGGAGAATTTTTTTGCAGCTTAACTCCATTGGAATACAAAAAGTTGGGGAAGAAAATAGGAACGTAGAGCGAAAATTTTGCCTCCAGCTCAAAAAATTGAAAAGATGCACAAGTACCTGCACTATGTTAAATGGAAAAGGTTGATTCATTTTTTTTTTTTTATCCTCAATTTATTAATTTCTTTATGATTTTAGTTTTCAACTTTGTATTTTAGATTATTTTTTTCTATCTTTTAGGCTTAATTACATATATTTTCTACTGTGAAAGTGTAAAAAATATAATATAGTTTAAATTACATTTTCACTAAATTTTTTATTCTAAAAAAATTTGCCACTAAAATCTTAATTGTGTGAATGTTAATATTAAACTTTCAATTTTATGGATTTTATTATTTGAATGTTAAATTTTTTTTGCCGATTAAATAATAATGATATACCGAATAATTTATATCGATATAAAATTAATACATTTAAAAAAATTTGATGGATTTTTGAAATCATACAACTTAAAAAGACCATTGAAATTGAATTTTATCTGTTATCATTTAAATGTAAAAATGATTGTGTTTTATTATTATTGAAAAATCTTGCTTAACGGTGGGGACACCCTCTTTAATTTGTCAAATTTTGAACATCATAAATTGGTATGCATTTATCTTAGATATTCCAGGAAAAAAAAAAAATATATATATATATATATATATATATATATATATATTACCATACATTATAAATAAATTGACTCTTAAGAACGTTACTAAGGTACTTAAAAATAACATTTTTTAATCAAAATAAAATAATTACTTTATAACCTATTTTAATAATATAACAATAAATATAATTAAAATATTAAATAATAAATATCAACACAACACACAGTACACAACATACCATGCTGTCAGTACTTTTCAGTTTTTAATATTGTTTTTAGCTATAATGGATTATGGTCTTCCCCACCTATATTCTTAAATAATGTGAGAAATGTTTTTTTTTTTTTACTTTTTTTTTCTCAATATCTTCTATCCAAATTTCAATATATTTTTCTACCCTCTACTTTACTTTTTTATTTAAAAACAATAAAATTTTATACACACATATAAAAATATGAATAGTAATAATTATTTAAAAGGTAAAACCTTCTAACATGTTTCATGTAAAATAAATGAAATTAAAATTTTAAAAATTCTGTTTAATAAATAATTTTATATATTATTTGTAGTTAATTTTTTTAACAATTTTTTTAATTGATTTAACAAGTTTTTTTAAATTAATTTATATTACTTTACATTTAACAAAACAATCATCATAAAATTAATATAGAAATTAAATATAATAAAAATTGTGATACACACAAATATTTCAGTGAAAAAATTGTAATATATATATATATATATATATATATATATATATATATATATCAAAATAAGTAATATTTTTATTTACTGTTTATTTAAATTGATCTTAACATTTGTAACTACTTTGATTTTTTTTATTTGAATTGAAAAGAAATTAAAATTATTTAGATATTAATTTGACATTAATGATTTTAATTTTGTTTTATTGTAAAATAAATATTAGGAAAATAAATTAAAATTTTATATAAGTATAAAATTCTATTAAAAGTTATTTTTTCTTTTTAAATTAATGTAATTTTATAAAAAATTATTAATAATAAAATTAAATATTTCAATTTTATAAAATAATTATTTCTTAACAAATCATTTTCTAAATTTAATTTAAATTTTCTTAATTTATAACAAAGGATATTTTGGTAAATCATGTTTCAGCTTGGAAGTATGCGCATAAACCAATGTTGGCGTTAGGGTATTGGTTTAGATTAGCGTGATCACAAGCTTTTGGGTTAATGATACAACGTGCTTAAACTATGATGTTTTCTTAATTTCAGATTTTAAAATTAAGACCTTTTTAGTTAATATATATAATTGAAATTAATGTAAGATTCATATATTATTATGATATATTTATTTCTCCTCCTAGTGTAAAATATCATTATTAACATAAGATAAGGAAGTTTAATTACCATTTGTTCTAAAGTTTTTCTTAGCAAAGATTTTGTAAATAAATCTCTAGATTTTCACATGAATAAATTTTTTAATTTTTATATAAACATTCTTTTGAACATAATAATAAGTGAGAAAGAATAACAATCTCAACACATTGTTTTTGTTACTAAAAGTGATTTTGATTTCGTTAAGCAAACTTTTTGCTTACAGTCATGGTTAAGAAAAAATCAAAGATATATATAAATTTTAAGAAATAAAAAAATTGAAAATAAATACATATTTAATATTTTAAAAGTTTTACATGGACTTAAATAATAACTTTTATCGAAATAAAAAAATTGCATTAAAAGGACCCACGCTTGCTATAAAGTTGACTTCCTTGAAGCATTTAAGATTTTCACACTACAAAGGCAATTTCCTCGACTCAACCAATTTGTTTAAGGTTTAAAAAAAAAACACAAATAATTATTATAAATTTTATTTTGATAATTTTCACAATCCAAATTCAAAATCAAAATTATTCCCTAACATCAATAATATTATATATATATATGTTACATTTTACTTGAGAAATATTTTTTAGAAATAAATATTAACTTTACATCTAATAATCTTACATCATCTAAAAATAGATCCATTTAAATAGACTTTCTTCACTTAACTTCAAGATGTTGTGAGATATCATAATTAACCTTAATAAAGATTCAAATTTAGAACAAATACACACTACGTTAACCATAACATCCAAATTCAAAGTAAAAACCAGATCAAACACTTATTATATGAATCTAGCATTTGATTCCATGTGATTTTGACATCCAAATTCAAAGTAAAAACAGATTAAACACTTATTATATGAATCTAGCATTTGATTCCATGTGATATTGACATCCAAAATAAAAGTAAAACAAATTAAACACTTATATATGAATCTAGCATTTGATCACACGTGATCTTGAATGTTGAGTTACTTAGTAGCAGAAGCAGCAAATATCTTTATCTTCATCTTCTTCAAAGTGATCGTAAGTATCTTCTTCACCACCCATTTCTTCTTCCTCCACCTTCCACTTTTTGCTATCTACATAGCAAGATCAACTTCATCACTTATATATCAACTCAATAAATTAAACGTTAGAAGTTACCTCATTATTCTTCTTCTCATCGCCGCAAAAATGCTTTGGTCCATTATCACCACCTGCCATGTGTGCCACAGAGAGGACTTGCATGCATCTCCACCGTTAATAGCTTCTATTTATTAGCTAGCATGACCCTGGTTACCACCTTGGTTACCACCTTGGTTACCACCCTGGTTAAGACCCTGGTCAAGGATATGTAAAAGTGACGTGAAATTTCCCACCAATGTCCATCATCACTTTTATGAGGGTTGATGACAATATTCTTCGTCCCTTTGACAAATGAAAAAGATATTATTTTTTTATGATAAACAGTAGTATAAAAATAGTTTTTCCTCTTTATATATATATTTTTTTTCTTTTTCTTAAAAACAAAATAATCTAGTCACCAAACGCGCATGGAGACATGCATTTCCAATTTTATTTACATCATTATTTTAAATATCTAGCTCTTAATAAATAGTAATTTTATCCAATTGAAATATAAACTTCATTGACCTGATTAATATATATTTTAATTTGTTACATAATAACATAAAATTAAATCCATCGAATCATTTATATTTCTCCATGCAAAAATTAGTTTAATCAAATCTCTCACGTGCCTTTCTCCACCTCTAGTTTACTTTAACTTTCATTTATATATCTTCCAAAATAAAGAATAAGCATAAATTCAAATTCACATTTCTTAAGTTCCTTATGGCTTCCCACGTTGTAACACTAAGTTGATTTTCCTTTTAATTTGATTGCCTACGTGTATGAATGAGTGTTGGGATTTACAAAATTCGTATAAATGAGTGTTCACATTCATTAAGTAATACAGTGTATGAATACATTATTTACTTGTTCTCAAATTTTTTAGTATTTATAAATTAACATATTTTAAAACAATTAAAACTAATAAATTAATTAAGATAATTAATAAATATAAATAGAATTTATCTCAGGAATTTTGAAAAATAAAATACTAAGCCGCAATTTGATCACGTATAAACCATACATAAACTTGTTAAAAATGTATCTAATTTTTTAGTGTAGTGTGGTTGAAAAAACTATCCAAAATGACCCAACTATTTTTCTTTTTCTAAAAGCAATCACTTACCATTTTGGGTGAATATTAAATATTATTATTTAGTGATAGACAAGTTTCCCCAATTTGGAGGAAGTGACGTGGCACCCTTCCTTTGATACTTTTCATTCCCACCAATCACAAGTCACCTGTTGTGGGATTTGGCTCAAACACAAACCCTAACCAAATAAAAAAATAAATAATAAATAAATAAAAAATAACACGACCCATAATCAAACAAATATTAACTTAGAATTTTAGTCCCTTAGTTGAATTCTTCAGTACAAATTTCCTAATTTTTTTATTTTTAAGAATGTTATTATTCGCACGAATTAACTTATTAAATTTAATTAAAATACACTATTATCATATTTTACATTATTATTTAACTATAAATTATCAAGTTTTTTGACAAAAGAGATTAATTGTATAATCATTGCTTAAAAAAAACATTTTTAAACTTGTTAATGATATAAAAAAATTTATACTGATTCTTCATTCTCAAAATTTCCAGCATTTATAAATTAAAAGATTTTAAATATTTACAAACAAATAGTAATAGCATTTTCTTACCAAAGAACCAATGGTCACTACAAAAAACGTGTTCTCTATAAATGATACAGATAATTGCTCTGCTAAAGGTTGCGCCTTTCCTGAGAAATTGGGAGACTGAAGAGAGTGGTAAGTGTGAGAAATCAGAGAAGAGAGATGGAGGTTGGATTCTTAGGTTTGGGGATAATGGGCAAGGCTATGGCAACCAACCTGTTACGCCATGGCTTCAAAGTCACTGTTTGGAACAGAACCCTCTCCAAGGTCTTTTCATACACATTCTACTACTTTTGAAGTTTCAATTTTTTGTTTTATTTTTTTTTATTATGTTTGTGTGTGTGTCCTTATGATGATTTATTTCCATAATACTGGTTGATTATTATGGTCAGTATAATTCTGTGCATTTTTTTTTTTTTGTAATTTTCATTTAGGGTTCTGTAGCATAGTTTCTTCTCATGTGTCATTACCATACTTCAAGTTACACAGAAAGTTGTGTGCTGAGGTTGCTCATGGCATTTTGGAATACAACTTAGCAAATTTATTTGTTTTTTTATACATGATGTCAGATAAGTGACTTGAGAAAATTGTGTATTCTGTTCAAGACTTTATGAGAAAATCTTGATTTGAACACTCTGCCCCTAGCCTAGTGCCCTTAACTCGGATAGTTATTCTAATTCATGTTTGCTGCAACTTCTGATTGTAGTGTGAAGAACTTGTGCAATATGGTGCTTCAGTTGGAGAAACGCCAGCAACTGTTGTCAAGAAATGCAAGTATACAATTGCAATGTTATCTGATCCTTCGGCTGCTTTATCGGTCAGTTGTTGTGAATGTTATTTTGACTAGTAACTTCTGTTTTAGCTCTTATTTGAATTGTGTTTGTGGTGACTTTGTAGGTTGTGTTTGATAAAGATGGTGTTCTTGATCATATTAATGGAAAAGGGTACATTGACATGTCAACAGTTGATGCTGATACATCTTCCAAGATATCTGAGGTTGGTATACCTAGCTGATGTTAAGATTTATTTTCCCTTCATTTGAAATTCATCACGTTTTCTTTTCTCTGTTTGAGATATATTTTGATTGTGATTTGTGTAAAATGTAGTCCGTCTACTTTTCCAAAATTTTGCTGTAGACTCTTGTTGCCAAAGGGAAACTTGTGACTTTGTGCTATATGCATGGCTTATAGGTTACTGTAGTTTACTATCTCTGCTAGTTCATACTACTTCACATTTTACCTAATCAACCTTTCCAATGGAAAGAAATCCATAGGCAAGTTGCCATTTACAGACCTGATTTCCACAGGCAATCAAAGCTAAAGGTGGTTACTTCCTTGAAGCTCCTGTTTCGGGTAGCAAGAAGCCTGCAGAAGATGGCCAACTAGTTATACTTGCTGCCGGGGACAAGGTATTTCTAAATGTTATTCAACAAATTATTCATGTGCCTTTAATTATGCGAGGGAGTTGAAATATTCAGATATCTCTTCTCTCCATCATATGACATGGTTGCATGGCTGGAAGTTTTCAGAGTATAGCATGTATAAGATATATCAGCAACCGCTAATGCCCTCAAAACCTTTTACTTAATGTACTTTAATGATCAGTGGTCTCCTGTTGAGTTCCCAAAACAAAATAAATTGATGTATGTTTGAGCTATTTAAGCAGTTTTTAGTGTTGTAAAATGCAATCAGATTGCAAAAATGTGAAGGTAATATCTACAAATTATGGAAACATCCATTGGTTATTGTTATCCAGACTACGTAGTCCTTATGTTCCTCATCTTATGTAACATATACAATTAAAATAAGAATGTAACATGTACAATTAAAATAAGAATATTGCAATTATTGCGGCAATTTAGATGGAGAGTAAAAAATAAAACAAGTTGTCTCACCATTTGATGTTAGTAGGAATTGGTACTCTTTTTATCTTTTGGCTATTTTCTCTCTCCTACTGGTATTTTAAGTGTTCTGGTGGCCATTGGAAATAGTTATTTATTGGTAGAAATGAGTATGTTCTATAGTATTGATTCAAGTTCAGTGAAGGAGCAACCATCATACTTCACCTTTTTTAAATTTATTATGACGGTTAGACCATGTATTTGCTAGCTGGGAATGTTCTGAAAGAATTTTGTAAATTAAATGTTTCATACCTTCTTCATCGTATGAGCTCTTCGCAGAACATGTGAATCATCTAGAAATCAGACTTCCCATTGAGCCAAGGCAAAAACTAAAAGAGAAAGAGAAAAAGCATTACTTGTTGGGTGTGTAGTTTTGACGTTAGGCTTTGTTGATAAATAAATTAGATTTATTCTTTGTTTAGGGTTGATTGGTCAAGCTTTTTGTATTTGCGGTGATGTCCTACTACTAGCATTGTTCAAAGCTGTATAAACAATGTTACTTGTTATACTCTGAATTATCTGAAAACAACATTCACATTTCCTCATATTCGAGTATGTGTGCAAGTGGTCTCATTCAGATTCCTTGTTATGAACTGTCCATATTGAGGAAAATACAGGAGCATAAATATGCATTGCACATTTTTCTGTACGTTAAAGTTGTTGATTCTTTTGACATGCAGGCATTGTATGATGAAGCACTTCCAGCATTTGACATAATGGGGAAGAAATCCTTCTTTTTGGGTGAGGTTGGAAATGGTGCAAAAATGAAACTTGTTGTTAACATGATAATGGGCAGGTAATATTTTCTTCCCCCTTTTCCTGGCTCTATTATTTTTAATATGGCAGTGAGTAGGGTGATTGCTGTATTTTATGAATCAGCTAGAAAGAAATAATCATCCAGATTGTACTATTAGTATTCTTTCTTTGGCTGCAAGCCAAATGCATTGCATGTCCACATTTTTTGTCTTGTTCTGTAAATTAGTTATACTCCGTTACAGTATGATGAATGCTTTTTCTGAGGGAATCACACTGGCTGAAAGAAGTGGTTTGAACCCTGCAACTCTTCTTGATGTGCTGGTAATTCATTTCAACCACTCAGATTCTTGTTCCCACCTTTTTTAGTGCCATTTTAAACAATAATTGGGGAATTTTTTTGTGTGCAGGATCTTGGTGCCATAAGTAACGGCATGTTTAAATTGAAAGGACCTACAATGCTCCAAAATAGTTACTCCCCAGCTTTTCCGCTGAAACACCAGCAGAAGGACATGAGGTTAGCTCTTGCTCTTGGAGATGAAAATGCTGTATCAATGCCAATAGCAGCTGCAGCAAACGAGGTAAAACTATTTTTCAAATATTTTCTTTTTGTGGCAAAAATGAAAGGATCTGTAGCTACTTCTTTAGTTCACATTACTGCAAGTCCAGTGAATATCACAAGTGGTGCTCAAAGTACTGAATTGACTTCATTTGTTTCTTTATAGAAAAATGATGGAACCCTTTTATTTTCTATATTATGGTTTGATGTTTAATGACTATCATGGAAGTTTCATAAGGTACTAAAAAACCCTGTTTTTTGTAGGCTTTCAAGAAGGCCAGAAGCTTGGGATTGGGAGACCTTGATTTTTCAGCAGTTCATGAAACTTACAAAGCTCCTGATCATTCATCTTGACTGCATAACTTTCTGAAGTGATTATGATTAAGCCACTATCTGGTCAACAGTGTGACATGAACCATCTACAAATATCTGTTTGAGCATTGGTCATTATTATAGAATCTAATTGAAATGAATGAACCTTTTAAATTTTTGACACCATTGCAAAAATAAGCCTTAATATGTGAACGAGTTTAGTTCAACTTATTGCAACTGTTCACTGACTTTAATGTTTAAGTTTACATGAGCCGTTTTGAATAGCTTGCATGTGTATTTTATGAATACATTTTTTTCCTATTCATCTTTAATTTGGGTATGAGTCACTACTAGCTGCCATTAAACGTATGCTTTGATTAGGCTTTCTTTAAGTATTTATATGAATAATTTTCTATACTAACAACTAATTTTAACCAAACCCTTCAAGCTCAAACATGTTTGAATGATGTCAAAATTATTGCAAACATTATTTGCTCTTTTTTGCTTGTACAAAATAGAAAATTTGCTAATTTTCGAATGTATGTTATGATTTTTCAAATGTTAAACATTCCTGTACATTTTAAATAATGTGAGAAATATTGTTTACTTTTTCTCAGGGATCTTCTATTCAAATTTCAAAATACTTTTCCATCCTCTACTCATTTCCTTTTCAAAAAAACAAATTTTCTATAACTTCAAATAAGCTCTCACACAAATATGAATAGTAATTATTATTTAAAGGGGTAGTCAACAGTGACACGAGATCAACAAGTCCGAGCCTCATTCAGTAAATACCATTACAGAAAGTTCTGGTTATTCAGAATCTTCAAAATTGTACAAGCTGTAAACAAGTGGAAGCAAATTTACAAGAAATGTACTAAAGAAAAGAATTAAAACAACAATTAAAGTTTGTCTTCATCCAAGTAAAGTAATGCTTTCTCCAACCACCTCAATAACACCTAAATACGTCGTTTCTTTGGCAGTCTGCATCCATTATGGGGTTTTCTAGTGGTATCTTCAATGAATACAATTTGATTTCAATCCCCTCGAGAATCAACAGTAAAGCCCCCCTTCCAGTTCAGTATCGCTTGCCTTTCTCTCCTAAAATGAGTATCCATTCACTTTCATGACCACAGATTTCAATCCCAAACCACTAGACCTCCGGTCCACAGATTTTGCCCTGATTCCAGGTCTTTCAATGAACCAGCAGAGACACTGAGTTTTACATTTCCTTTAGAATCTGTTACGGTCACAAAGGTATTATTACGTAACATCTTTATATGAACATAATCAGCATCCAGCTAACCAGACCTTAAAGCACCTCTCCTAAAATTATCTTCACCTATTATTCCTCTTACAAAGTCCATATTCACAACACGCGGCAAAACTTTGACGACTTCTAATTTCAGATTTTTAAATGAAGACCGTTGTGTGTTAACATATAACATTGAAATTAATGTATATAAAAAAGATCGAAAGCATTGGTGATGTCTTATTTTCTACATCACAGTTTAGATGTGAACACTCTTTATATTGGAATTAACCATGAAAATAAATCCAGGTTGAAATCGAAATATAACAAAATAAGGACAACTCCACTTCAAAAAGTATCGAACCAAAATTTAAACACTACAAGTAAATAAATCAACGTTTATAAGTATTCTCTAAATGCAACTTAAGACAGCTCCTATAGTAGGTGCAGCACTAGAGTGTATCAATAATGAAAACTTTCACTCATCATCATCTTCATCGTCGTCACCAGCAGCGGAGTTCAGAGCCTGCAAGCGAGCAACCAACTTGGCCTTCCTCTCTTCATAAGTAAGCTTCTTCAGGTTGTACCTAAGAAACAATGGAAATACTCTGAGAAACATTCTAGAATCATCAAATAGTAAGCATAAATTACAAAAAGTCCAAACATCCTGAAACTGGACCAAAACCACTTGCCTGAATTCAAATGTCAAAAATAATAGATATACGTATTACATAGATATATGTATACGTAAGTGCATATTTCATCAACAGTGAGTTACCTCTTGTGCTCCTTTGGTGGCTGTTTCCCAGATTTCTTGAATGTAGGATCTGCTCGGATGGCAGCATGAACCTTCTTGTAGAGCTCCTCCAGACCATCAGCCTCTATTCCACGTTTGATATAATCACTAAAGTGTGTCTGATATTTTTCTGGCTCATCTTCCATCAACGTCTGCAAAATTTATATAATGGTTTGCCACGATTATTTTTTGAAAATTGCGCTAAAACATTCCACCAACATAATGCTAAATAAAATCCCTACCATACCTTCATATAAGAAGCAACATGTCCACCAAAGACATATTTGCGGTGAACATCGGCGTCGAGCTCCTTCTTATCCTTATCAAATCCAGCAAACCTTTTGTCACTATGAGGAATATCCAATCCTCCATCCAGAGCTCCCTGTAAACCATTACAATTATTCAATTTCTCCGCTAATAAAACAGAAATGACAACAGACAGCATTGCATATGATAGATCACCTTAAGGGCACCAAAGACGCGATTTCCTGTTGTAGTCCTGATAAGGCCAACATCAAGGAGAGCACGGAATGGCCTCCTGGTATCAGCAGGCTCAACTGAATAATCTTCTCCAGTGGCCTAATGAGGAAACAAATTAACTAAATAAGACGCCACAACAAAGATAAACACAGGGCATACCAAACTCCTATACCTCAACATTTCCCTCATACTCCTCGTCCATCTCAAGCTTTTTAAGAACTCGGCGGGCCAACAAGAGCCCAGTGCAATAAGCTGGTCACAGCGCAAATGGATGAGAAATATAGAAAAAAAACTTGAAGGAGAAGAGGGTAAAGGAGATTGAGTTTTTCAGAAAATACCTGCAGCATAGTTTGTAAGGCCTACTTCAAGACCATAGCGTGGCAGCTCATGTGAATATGCTGCAGCAAGAACATTATCACCAGCAATGGTAGCAGATGTTATTTGAGCAGTGATGTCCTTGTTAGTCTAATACGGTAGTCAAGGTTTATACACGGAAAAAAACTTGAATTTATTTTCTTTTGGTTCTGGTGTCATCCATGTAATCATATTATCTTCAACCTACTGTCTATGTTTTTGCTTTTCAATCTGTTAAAAACTTTTCCGAAAATCATGCTTCATATAGACTTGCTAAATGCATTGATATAGAACAAAATTCACCGATAAACATGAAATAGATAAATGAGCAACAATAATTTTCATTAGATTTATTGTTTTCCAAAAATAAAATAAAATTCAGTTATGCGGGAATGTATTCCCAATTAGAATTTTTTGCTTTTAAAACATAAAAGTAGGATACAAATCGAACCACAAAGCGATACTTTGGGGTGTTGTACTTGTTCTTATCCTGGTTAATCAACCGAATCCTGGCCCTGTAATCGGTTTTCCCCTCTGCGATAAATAAAATCACAGTCATAAAAAAAATGTTTGCAAGAAACAATATATACATGAAAAAAAAAAAAAATCAAACAAACACAACACCTCTTCTTCTCTTGAACTTCACTTGATATCTCTTGAAGTAGGCCCTTGATTTCTGAGCCTTAACAAACGCCTTTAATTTGAACCAAAAAAATTGTTGATACAGATTATGTCAGAAAAGAGGCTTAAATAGTCACACACCAAGCAGAGCTTAACTTAACTTAAAATAGACCGTTAAAAGCTACAAATCGAATACACACTCGAAACAAAATACGAAAACAATGAGTAGCAAGAAGCAAAAGGTCCGCCATTACTGAAAACTTCACCTTCAGCTATTAACAATCACGAACTATAAAAAAACATGGCAATGTGGCTAAACTTAATCATGGATAACTGAAATACAGATTCCGTAATACAATAAGACATGCTACGAAGATGAAAGAAGAGGAATCCGGTACGCACCATTGCCGAGCCCGATCTCTTCCCCGCGTGATTGACGGCAAAGTGACAGAGAATTAGGGTTTGCAAAATGATTTTGATTATAACAAGTTGCGTTTTAGGTGGGTCGGTTTGTAGTGGGTTTAGGGTTTTGTAGGCCCAAACAACTTAGATTTTTGGGCTAAGCTGCATCATCCCTTCAGCAATTGCTTCTTGCAACCCCAAAATTGCTTCCTCCACCCCATCAATTTTTCGTAATTTCTTAATTGTCCTTGCCAAAATGGTAAAAGTTAGGGTTTTTCTAGTTTTGTGAAATCAGATAAGAGTGTTGGTGGGTAAAGGTGGAGAACCTACAACGGGGATGATAAAAGGTGAAGGTTGAGCAGCAGAGCGATGCGGAGGAGTAGGATGACGACATATGAGCAACGGAGAACTTTGAAGCACTAGAGATATTTTAAGAATTAAGTCTTCGTTCTCTTTTTTTTTTTGTGAAACATTGGTTTGATTTGAATATAAGTATAGTTTGATGGATTTATTTGGTGAAACATTGCAACGAATGAGGTATTGTGATGTCGTTTGATGAAGGAGGTGGTTTTTTTTTTTTGAATTAGAGAAATCGTTTTTTGTAAGATTTTTGAAAAACATTGTCGTAGATAATTTTTTCTTGTAAAAAAAGGAGTTCATCATAGAAAATTTTTTCCGTAAGTCATTTATGGAAAATATTTTTCGTAAGAGGACTTTTCTATTATAAAAAACTTTTTTCATAACAGGAGAAGAGTTATTTACAAAAATCGTTTTCCGTAATGCACTTTTCCTTTTATGGAAAACCTTTTTCATAAACTGAATGACTCTTATGGAAAACATTTTCCGTAAACAACTCTTTCTTTTATGGAAAATATTTTCTATAAGTTCTCGTCCTTACCATCCCTCTTTCGAAATACTATTTTTGTAATAGGTAACCGTTCTACGGAAAACATTTTCTGTAACAACAAATTTCTTTTATAAAAAATGTTTTCTGTAATTACCTTATTGTCTTACCAAAAATATTTTTTGTAGACACTCATCTTCACACTCCTCACTTATGAAAAACGGTTTCTGTAACACAATAACCTTCTATAGAATGCATTTTCCATAACGTATTTCAATCACCTAAATTCTATTATAGATTTTGTTTTTTTGTAAGAGGTTATCATTAAACGAAAAATTGAACTCACAAACTCTGCATCCCTAAACCACGCTTAAATCATTCAAAATAAAAACAACCTACCTATGAGCATTGTTGGAGAAGTTTCGTTACAACACCTTCTACTACCTTCACTCACCAAAAAACTTACCGTCACCACGCACTCACATAACCACTTTTCTCCTTTGTATATTCTGTCAAGAACACTTTTAGCATTACAACTAACTGATGGAGTGCAGGAATCAATTGTGGAGGTTCAGGAAGCAATTGCCCATCCCTTGGTGGACCTGTACTGTATACTCTTTCAAAATACCAAAAATGCCTTTTGCATTTTTAGTTTGAAATCTAGGTGTGCCTTCTTCGTTTTTTACTGTTTAACTACTCTCTCTCCATATTTTGTTGTTAAAGATATATCTCTTCAACAAAAAGTAAAATCCTAATATTTCTTAAAATATTCTACTAATACCAACCTCATTTTTATTATTTTTTAGAGAAAAAATATGTATTATATCCTCCAAAACAAATATATACATATGGCAGAGAACAAAAAAAAAGGAATGATACAGGTGTTTTGCTTCTTTTATTATATAACAATTTTTTTTATCTTTAAAAAAATTTCTTATTTAATTTTTTTTATTTTTATGAATCTAGAATATAAAAACAAAAAAAATGTAAAATGATAAAGTAAGAATTAAAAGATATTAACGGGAAAGTGGTTAAAATGTAAAAAGAAAAAAAGAAAAATGAGTACACGTGAATTTTAAAATAAAAATGTCAAGGTATTTTTGGTACTAATATCCACACCTCTCAGAACCTCTTTCCTTATTTTCCCAAATAGCACTATTTTCTATATTCTAAATTTTGTTTTCTTTAAAAGTAAAATAAAATTTAGCATACTTTAAAGTAAAAAAACTGTAAATTGAAATTAAAATAGATTTTTTTAAAAATATTTTGGAATGTTATTTTTCAGACAACGATTGTTTTACCATAATTTTAGCCTTTATATATTCAATTTGTTAATTCTTTCTTTTTTCTAAATTTTAGTATTTTTAGGAAAAAATTGTTTTATAATATATATATATATATATATATATATATATATATATATATTGTTTATGATATTTAAACTATGATATATATATATATATATATATATATATATATATATATAAAATATTTTTTTATTAAACTTTCATTATAATTGAATCTATATATCAAAAATATAATTTGAGTTGATTTAACAGAAGGATAAATTTGAAATAGATGTAAGTAATAATTATTTTAGAACAGAACTTCCTTTTAAATTAATAAAAAAGAAATTATAAAAATCTATACAAATTCTACCATTAAAAGATATTAAAAAATTAAAAAATATTAAATCGTCAAAAACAAAAATCGAGTATACGTGAATTTTAAAAGAAAAATGCGAATTTTTGTTACACTAACATCCACAACTCTCATAACGTAATAAAAAATAATATAAAAAATTAAAATTTTGAAAAAAAATAAGCAGATAATAAAATATAATATTTTTATAAGCAATTTGATGGGAAAATATTATTTTATTTTTTACTTTTATAATAAATTAGAAAAATCTTCAATATTGGTTGTTCTCTTATCAAATAATTCAAACTGCAAATCTTCTTGATGTGCTGGTAATTGATTTCAGAGATTCTTATTGCCACCTTTTTTAGTGCCATTTAAACAATAATTGGAGAATTTTTTTGTATGCAGGATCTTGGTGCAGCATGTTTAAATTGAATAATTAATCATCTAATAATTATTCTATAATAAATATTGAAACTCCTGTGACTTTCAATATTATGCAGGTCACCTCTACGTCATCTATAATAAACCCAGTTAGCAAATAAGGTTAGGTTTACAAAATGTAAACAGCTGATTATACTATTAAAGAAAATACCTTCCATAAACCATGAAAATTGAATGTTAACACAAAAATCCAGGCTGAAAACGAAATTGAGCAAAAATAAGGATAACTCCACTCCAAAAGTATCCAAAATTTGTGATCTAGATGCAAGTTAAAACAGTTCCTATTAATGCAGCAATTAGACTGCACCCTTGATGAACTTTCACTCATCATCATCTTCATCATCAGCAGCAGAGTTGAGAGCCTGCAAGCGTGCAACCAACTTGGCCTTCCTCTCCTCGTATGTAAGTTTCTTAAGGTTGTACCTGCCAAAAGAAGGAAATACTTTCAGAAACATTCCAGACCAAACATTTCAAATGTCAAAGTACATAATGAGCACAAACTAAATAAAAAACATATGAATAACCAAATATACTCCTAATATTGAAATTGGTCTAAACCCATTTGATCGAATCAAATGACAAAGCTAATATATATATATATGCACATTTAATTTCGTAGTGATCTAATTTACCTCTTGTGTTCCTTTGGTGGCTGTTTGGCAGATTTCTTGAAGGTAGGATCTGCTCGGATGGCAGCATGAACCTTCTTGTAGAGCTCCTCCAGACCATCAGCCTCTATTCCACGTTTGATATAATCACTAAAGTGTGTCTGATATTTTTCTGGCTCATCTTCCATCAAAGTCTGCAAAAAAATATATAATGGTTTGATATGATTATTTTTTAGAAAATTGTGCTAAAACATTCAACCAGCATAATGCTAAATAAAATCTCTACCATACCTTCATGTAAGAAGCAACATGTCCACCAAAGACATACTTGCGGTGAACCTCAGCGTCTAGCTCCTTCTTATCCTTATCAAATCCAGCAAACCTTTTGTCACTGTGAGGAATATCCAATCCTCCATCCAGAGCTCCCTGTAAACCATTACAATTATTCAATTTCTCCGCTAATAAAACAGAGATGACAACAGACAGCATTGCATATGATAGATCACCTTAAGGGCACCAAAGACACGATTTCCTGTTGTAGTCCTGATAAGGCCAACATCAAGGAGAGCACGGAATGGCCTCCTGGTATCAGCAGGCTCAACTGAATAATCTTCTCCAGTGGCCTAATGAGGAAACAAATTAACTAAATAAGACGCCACAACAAAGATAAACACAGGGCATACCAAACTCCTATACCTCAACATTTCCCTCATACTCCTCGTCCATCTCAAGCTTTTTAAGAACTCGGCGGGCCAACAAGAGCCCAGTGCAATAAGCTGGTCACAGTGCAAATGGATGAGAAATACAGACAAAAAAACTTGAAGGAGAAGAGGGTTAAGGAGATTGAGTTTTTCAGAAAATACCTGCAGCATAGTTTGTAAGGCCTACTTCAAGACCATAGCGTGGCAGCTCATGTGAATATGCTGCAGCAAGAACATTATCACCAGCAATTGTAGCAGATGTTACTTGAGCAATGATGTCCTTGTTAGTCTATACGGTAGTCAAGGTATATATACACGGAAAAAAAACTTGAATTTATTTTCTTTTGGTTCTGGTGCCATCCATGTAATCATATTATCTTCAACCATCTGTAGATGTTTTTGCTTTTCAATCTGTTAAAAACTTTTCCGAAAATCATGCTTCAAATAAACTTGCTAAATGAATTGATATAGAACAAAATTCACCGAGAAACATGAAATAGATAAATGAACAATAATTTTCATTAGATTTATTGTTTTCCAAAAATATAATAAAATTCAGCTATGCGGGAATGTATTCCCAATTAGAATTCCTTTGATTTTAAAGCATAAAAGTAGGATACAAATCGAACCACAAAGCGATACTTTGGGGTGTTGTACTTGTTCTTATCTTGGTTAATCAACCGAATCCTGGCTCGGTAATCGGTTTTCCCCTCTGCGATAAATAAAATCAAAATTATAAAAAAAAAAATTGCGATAAACGATATAGACACTAAGCAAAAAGAAACAAAACAAGCACAACACCTCTTCTTCTCTTGAACTTCACTTGATATCTCTTGAAATAGGCCCTTGATTTCTGAGCCTTAACAAACGCCTTTAATATACACACGAAATGTAGATAAAAATTGTCAGAAAAGAGGCATAGGAATAGTCACACACGAAGCAGCTTGCTTAAAACAAATCCGTTATAAGCTACCCAACGCATAAAAAACTCCAGAACAAAAAACCCACTGTAATCGAAAACTTCCCCTTCGCTAAAGTCACACAAAAACCCTATCTATAACAAATGTAAAAGCAAAAGACGAGAACGCAGAAGAAGGAACACGCACCATTGCTATGAAGCTCGATCTCTTCCCGCGACTGTGACGGACGGAAATGTGATAACGAATTAGGGTTTGCCAATATTTTGTTTATAACGTTGTGTTTTGAGTAGGCTGGTTTGTAGTGGGTTTAGGGTTTTGTAGGCCCAAATGGGTTTATTCTTTTGGGCTAAGCTTTTATTTTAAAATCCTAACATATCTTACATAATTACTTCCTGCACCGTGCTTTCTACATATACCCTTATCTCCATTGAATATAGTAATACGCTCTCGGATGTGGCGTTAAACTCTAGGCAATTGCTTCCTCTACTCCTACATTTGTTTCTTATACCTTATCAGAATATGTGAATTTCTTACACCTTATCAGAATATGGGAATTTCTTACACCTTATCAGAATATGCGAATGGACATTTATAACTTTGTTAATGAAAACAAATAAAGTTTGTGTATTCTGGAAAACATTGTTTTGGAATAGATTGCGCTGTGATGTGTGAAATCTCTTATAAAAAAACCTTTTTCGTAAGAGGTTTTTGTATTATAGAAAATATTTTCTATAAGAGGTTTTTATATTATGAAAAACGTTTTCTGTAAGAAGTTTTTATATTATGAAAAACGTTTTTCGTAAGAGAGTTTTGTATTATGAAAAACGTTTTCAGCAAGAGGTTTTTGTATTATGGAAAACGTTTTCCGTAAGAGGGTTTTGTATTATAAAAAACGTTTTCCATTAGAGAGTTTTGTATTATGAAAATATTTTCCATAAGAGTTTTGTATTATTGAGATCCTCTCTTACGGAAAACCTTACCCGTAAGTCACTTTTCTACTTTCATCCCTATTACGGAAATATTTTTCCATAAGCATTTTTCCCACCCTCGTACCACTACGAAAATGGTTTTTTGTAAGACGATTTTCCATCCCCGTAACCTCCTACTATCGACGAATTCCTTTCAACCTATTTCAACAATCCCTCTGCACCCCTTCAGCAACCAAATATAAATCCACTTGCCAAAAAATGTTGCCAGACAACCTTTTCTTTCACCACCGACGTCCACCACCACTGTCGCCGAAAAATACAGCTACAACAATTTTACCATTTCCATTTCCAACAAGAGCAAGTGTGGTATATTATATGACTGATTGGGTGCAGGAAGGAATTGGGGGGTGCAGGAAGCAATTGCCTAAACTCTATTGTTGTTTCAAAAACAAAACACGTGTCGATATTGATTCTAGTTTTGGGCCCAGTGAGGCCCAAACCTTTGCTCGTCATTCACTTCCCTCAACAATGGCAGACGAAAGAGAAAGCCTCTGTAAAACCTAATCTGGAACGATTCTCAGACAGAGCAGCAAAAAGCTAAAACCCTAAACCCCCAAATTGAGCTCAGGTCCTTACTCTTCTTCTTCAATGGCAACATCTTTTCTGAAAACGACACCCAACTTGTTTCACAGACACCAAAATCATCTCGCATTCTTAGCCAATAGCACAAGTACAAGAACCAGTGTTCCCGTTTCGCAGAAGAGGGGATCGCGTTCGTTCCCTGTAGTGTCAATGTCATCCACGCCCGTTCAAACTTCTCTCGTAAAGTCTGCACCTTCGTCCCAAAACACGGGTATTCCAATAATGGTAATTCACTATGAGAAGCTCATTTTGCACTTTACATTGCTGTATTAAATTACTGATTCTTCGTATTAAAATAAACGGGCACGGAATAATTCTTGTGTTATAACTCTTTATTAAAGTTAGGGTTTTCAGTTCTGTTAAAAAACAGAACTTTCTAGCATATTGTTACATGCATGTATTGCTGACATGCTTATTTGTTTTACTTTCTTGTTTAGAAATGCCATCTGAATGAACTTATGCACTTAGAAAAAAATAATAAATGAATTGCGACTCTCCCAGTTAAACCAACTTATATCCTTAGTTTTGGTACTATCTATCTCATCTACTATGGGAGAAGCTCAATCTATTTTAACCTTTTGTTTTATCCTTTGTAATTGGCTGGGTATAAGTTTATCTAACAGGGGTTTGTTGCAAAACACAGTGCAATTAGCTCACATGCATTTAACTAAATTTTGTTTAGGTTAATGCGTGTACTGGAAAAATGGGAAAGGCCGTGATTAATGCAGCAGAAGCTGCTGGACTGAATGTTGTTCCTGTGTCATTTGGGTGTGAAGAGGAGTCTGGTCAGACTTTTGAGATAGGTGGAAAGGATTTTCTTGTGCATGGTCCTACTGACAGGGAGAGTGTTCTTGCATCTGCCCTTGAAAAGTATCCAAATTTGATTGTTGTGGACTACACAGTTCCAAATGCGGTTAATGGTATGTAATGTATCTTGAAGCATATTTATAATTGGAGTGAAATGGAGGGATAATAAAATTGATGTGGATAGTTTGTGGGAGAGAAAAAGAATGGAAATAATTTAAAAAAAATGGCGTGGTATACCCTTCCACTTTATTTTTCATCTACCTTTTTTCTCTAGATCGTACCAATAATCAAATCATTTTTTTTTAATTTATTTATAATGCAAACTATCTCTGAAGATACGGTCTTTAGTGAGCTGAATCATGTCTTGTGATTCGTGTAAGTGACGTCTTTGGGTGAGACAAGGCATTGCTATTGTAGTATTTATGACGTAAATTATGAAATCTTACTATTAGCAAAGAAAACCTGATGTTTCAAATTCATATATCTTTCTGAGTTTTTCTTCTGATTTATTTTAAAATGAAACCTTTTATTTTGGTGCACAAATCAACATTTGACAGTACAAAATATATATACACAGGCTTGTCGTTGACCATTGCACGTTATGGATCTAAATTCCAGACATGTGACCTGATTTTAATGATACAAACAAAATTGATCTTTTGATTTCATGATCTATGATTTGGAGTGTTCTACGAAGATTGTAATAGTGTTGGAGCTATTTTTGAATTCATTCTCATATGCAGCCAATGCTGAGCTATACTGTAAAGTTGGGGTGCCCTTCGTGATGGGAACCACTGGTGGAGATAGGGACTTGTTGCATAAGACTGTTGAAGACTCGAAGAATTATGCTGTGATATCCCCGCAAATGGGAAAGCAGGTATATATATGATAAGGAGGGAAACTTAATCAAACTTCCATTCTTTAAGAGTCCTGTATTTTCTTATCCTTATGTTGCTATATTTTTTTCTTTAGGTTGTTGCTTTTCTTGCAGCTATGGAAATTATGGCAGAGCAATTTCCTGGAGCCTTCTCAGGGTATTCGTTACAGGTAACTCTTGCATTGATATTTTGGGGCTTGGGAAAGGTTTGATGCGGAACACTTAGTTATCCTAGTAGACCGTGTTTGAATTGTCTCTGTTCAGCCTAACGTGGAAGTACAAAAATAGTACATCTAATGATTCTTCTCTTTTAACTAATCTTTCTATTTGATGTAATATTAAAGTCTGATGCAATCGTCAAAGATTGTAGGTGCTGGAGTCCCATCAAGCAAGCAAAGTTGATGCATCTGGCACTGCAAAGGCTGTAATTTCTTGCTTCAACAAACTGGGGGTGTCTTTTGATATGGATCAGGTGTGTTAGATGAAATTGCATGGTTGGTAACGTGCATAACTTCATATTGCCAACAAGTTGCCAATTGTGGTCTTCATATTTTAAGAACTACAAATTCTTATTGGATTTTTTTCCTTTCGTGAATTTCTCTAGATAAAATTGATCAGGGATCCAAGGCAACAACTTGAAATGGTTGGCGTCCCAGAGGAGCATTTGTCTGGTCATGCATTTCATATGTATCATTTGACATCACCAGATGACACGTAAGGATTGATATTTTCATTTTCTATTATCATATGTTTTGACACATTTCTACTTGTCACTAACTACTTATCCTTCTTATAATATGATCCTTTAAAATATTATTGCAGGGTTTCTTTTGAATTTCAACATAATGTTTGTGGTAGATCAATATATGCAGAAGGCACTGTTGATGCTGTGTTGTTTCTTGCTAAGAAGATTAAAGCGCAGGATAACAAGAGATTGTATAACATGATTGATGTCTTGCGAGAGGGTAATATGCGATAAATTTTCACTGGAATCTGAACCAGGATGTCAACTGTAGAACTTACAATAAACGAGATTTGGCATTCTGGTTTTTGGGGCCAAGCAATTTTCTTCTTCTGCTGAGTTCGTTTTGGTTAAGCTTACGAAAGATTAGTGTATGTATTATATTTAAGAATCGATGAAAACTATGCAAGCACTGTCTTTGGGATCAATTTCATCATTTTTGTTTCCTTTTATAAACTAGTCAATGGAATTCATCGTGAGAAAATTGCCTTCCAATATATGAATTTCGAAATAAGAATTATATGCAATACTGTTTTGAATGTTTTTTAATTTTTTCTAACTATGCAATATTAAATTCATTACATGTAAGAGACAGGAGAAATAGAATAAAACCAAGAATTATATTCGTTTAGGGTTTAATTCATTACATGTAAGGGAGTTACTTCGTATGAGCTTAATTACTCTGATTAAGTTAATCTATTAATTTCAAGTTTTTAAGTCACTTGGAAGAAAAGTAAGAAATAAAACATCACAAAATTACAATATTAGAAATGTAGAACCTTCGACGAATACTTTCTCCAATCATTCAACGACATTTACAATAGCCGTACGTGATGTGTCAATTAAAGATTAAATTGGTACACAAATCTTTTATGCATAGTCTTAAGTTTGATATTTGTAGAAAAAAAAAAAAGTGACTAAGAAGAAAAATCTCAGCCAAGTATTTTCTAAGTTTTTGTAAGAATTAATCGTATGAAATCAATTCTCCGTTTAAATATGTAAATCAAAACCTATTTCGTTTGAATGATTTAAATAGCTATTTTCACAATACAATTAAAACTTTATAACGATTTTGTATTTAAGTTCATGATAGAATGAATTTGTTCAGATAGTAAGTTATTCCCTTAATTAATTGTAATTATAATCAAATTATTTTTTAATAAATTTGGATTGTTTGAATGTAAAGAATCATGTTTTACTTAAGAAAAAAGGAATACAAAACTGGGAAATAAATGTTGAATAATAATCATACACTGCATATTTTCGAATTTAATAGAGTCTAATATAGACGAGTTTCTTTCTATAAATTAATTGGTTAAATCTATCTCATTTTTTCCAAATTTATATTTCATTCTTATACACGAATTTTTTTTCCTTTGTTTATCCAAACACAACTTATTTTACGATATTCTTTTATAAAATAAGCTGAAACCTAAACAAGATCGTTCTTAGCTGATCTAAGATACTTTATTTCTTATAGAAAAACATTTCCTTTGTGAAGATTATACTCTTCGATTATTATTCAAATTACATAAAAAAAACTAAAGTCTCCCAGGAAGGTTTTAAAATCGATCCTCAAAAAAATAGAATCATATACATTTCTCTATAAAAAAAAGTTATATTTTAACATCACCAATAATTTGACAATATATTAATATTTTAATACTATTTTTTTATTTTAACTTAAGTACTAATATATATTATTATATTATTAAAATGATTTATAAAGAGGATTTTTTTAAGAGTCTAGTATATTTTTTTTATCATTCAGATTATAATCTAGAAAATTAATTCAATCCAAATGTACACTGTGGAGTTACAAAGACATGTTAAAAGGTAACCACAGGCACAACATGAGAAATTGCATGCAAAAGTATACAAACCAAAACAAAGAAAAGGTGAGAATACCTCAACTCAGATACCATTAGAAAGTTCACACCAATATAGTTAATACACAACCAATTATACAGAAGGTTGACAACTCTTATCTTAAAGTCTAAACTAGATCCCTAATACTCTTCAATTTACAAACTTCTTTAAAGTTGTCATCCATTTCTGTCAACTCTAATAAAATACAGAGTTTATGTCCTAAGAAACTGACAAGCAAAGAATTAGTTCTGGTCTATAGATGGATTTAGATTGTAAAACTCAGCTGATCCATCCCTCTGAAAACTGTTAGCACCAAGCTGTAATTTTGGGCTTGTAATATGCCAAAATTACATAATAAGCCAGTGCAATTACTGGTTTCACCCAGCAGCAACAGCATCAGCTCTAGGATTTGTATCCAGTAGTTGATGCAGCTTTGCACCAGAATTTGGTTTGTTCTCACAGAAATCACTCTCATTCTCTGCACTTCTATCATTAGAACTGGAATTGTTAACTCTTGATAGCAAGTTTTCAGTACTTACAGGTGTAGACCTCTTGCTGTCAATGCTGTCCAAAATTATCTCTTCCCTTTGTCCCAGTTGAGTATTTCTCAGTTTTTCCTGAGGCAAAATCAATGAAGTACTCAATATCACAGAATACCTATGAAATGTCACAATAGTATAAAGGAATATTATTGCAATACCCTCAATGCAGAATTTTCCATCCTCATCTGCTCAGAACCTTCAGTCAATTGAGTTATTTCTGACTTCAGTGACACATTTTCAGCAGTTAACATCTCAACCTTTCGTGCCAATTCTTCAGTCTCGGCCTAAACATAGGGAATATGAACATTAGTCATTCATTAACTTTCCTCTTGTCAGATCAACCCTATTCCTATTTAGTTTTTCAATTTTAATTTTTGAGGGCTACATGCATGGAAGTGAATAAGCATGTGATAGTAAAGAAACCAAGCAATTTATGTCTTTTACCAGGCAACAAAAGAAACTATGGAAGGTTTGCAAGTCAACAAAAGAATAATTTATACCTGCTTCCTCAGCCTGGACCTTCTAGCAGATTCACGGTTAGATTGTTTCCTCCTCTCCCGTTTCAGCTCACGCTCATTCTAAGGAATTTAAACATACGCACAGAAGATAATTTACCATCAGTAAAAGATTGCAGGTGCAGCATAATTATTCTAATGTTTCACAAGCATCTGTGTGTACTAAACATCATCTGAAACATTAGAATGAACCATTATCTGACCAGACCTGTAACCAGGCTTCAGGAGGCACAGCTGCACAGGGTTGTGGGGCACTGGTGAGATTTTCCTTAGAATGAACAGCCAAAGGTTTCCTAAGCTCCAGTGCTGTGGTCATACCTGAAGAAATTACAGGACCAACTAACTTTCCTGCAACACTAGCTGGTGTAGCAGGCATAATCATTTTCGAAGATGCAGTCTCTTTGGAAACTGGCCCATCTTGTGTCTCAGTTTTCCCTTCTCCATCTGCTTGTACAGTGTGATAAAATATAACCATCAAAACACATATTAAACGCATTCATCAAGATGCAACAGTGAATAGGACTATTAGAGTCATACCAGTGGTTGATGTTTCCTCTCGGCTTCTTTTCATTTTTGTTTGATTAGCCTGAGCATAAAATTATCAAATAGCAAAAAACAAAATTATTCAATTCGTCGAATCATTTTAAATGAAACACTGTTAGTGCACAAGGACAAGAAAAACATGTTAATAATAGTGAGAAAGTGCTCACCCCTGCAGTGTTGCCATCACTTCCGTCGCTAGAACCCTCAGTATCCACACTGTTCATATCATCATAAATGTATTCAGTTACTCATATCAACTTACTAGTATAACTCCGGGACCAAATTTTTTTTTATACGGGAAAAGAGGGAAATAGAGTTCATTCTGGTAATAATCATATAGAAAGAATTTGAATCAACAAACCTCTGTGACAGCCTGTTTTCAGCTCCAAGCTCAGCACTCTCAGCATTGCAATTGCCTATTGACATTGCAAGCCCATCAAACCCTTTCAGTTTCTTCATTAACCCTTGATCAGTATTTCCAGATAATTTTGTTGGTGAATCTACACTTGAAGGAGTCCCAGCCTGCATCATTTTTCCATGTCAAACTCATCATAATTGATAGTATTCAGGGAATCAAGCATAAGATCAGGAACTAAGAAGATAGTTAAGAGAAAATCAAAACTTACAGCAGGTGGAGATGGAACTCCTTGACCGTGTGAATGTGGCCCCTACATTTTACCAATATAATTCATGAGTAAATACAAATTTTCCAATTATGAAGGTTTGTTACATTAAGAATATCAAAGAATCAAGAGGTTAATAAGAGCAAAAATGCACCCACATATGAATAACATGAAAATACCAAGGAAAAAAGAAATCACATATTCAGAGATTCCTAACCCTTAAAGGCCAGATTTATAAATAAAAGTACACTTATAATTAACTAATCCATGGACTGAAAATAATAAATATAAATTGTTACAACTAAACACATAGAGAGTACACTTACAATAGCAACTGCAGGGTGAGTATAAACCCCTCCAGGAGAATAAAATGCTGCATATGGTGGCCCATAAGGTGGCATCATAGGCTGGAAGAAACAATAAGTTGGCAAATTATTCATCCCTTCCATCTAGGATATATGACAGGAACATTCAAAAAAGCACAGAAATGGTAATGGTAAAGCAAAATAAATGTTTCTTGGGGGCACTACCTGTGGCGGACCCCACATGTATGGGTGTGGAGCATGACCAGAAGCCATAGCTGAGTTGAAGTATGGGGGAATGTTGACTCTTGGCCCATAATACTAATACACGGCAAAAATGGTTAGCAATTGGCAAGTGGGAATAAAATAATAGGTTTCATCAGATCACTGGTTTAAGAATACCTAAAAATAGAAATGCATGGACTAAAAGTGTTGATTGATCAAGTGAGAATAGTACTGTTTACACTATTAGAATCTTTTATTGGGATAAAACTTAAACTGCTAAATTTTTTAGAGCAGTTATTTTATTTACATTAAAGTGATTTAGCTAAATCAATAACTTGGACATGAAGACTTATTTAATTAAGGCACAAAGGAAATGATGGCAAGAGGTAGGTAACCTGCATGGCAGCCCAATCAGGATAGACATGAATGTTAGGCTGGTTTGCCTGATTGGTCTGATCCTGTCAACAAGGTCAGAAATAAGTGTTTAGGAAGAAGCCTTATAAAATGTGTCCTAACAAATGGTACATAAACTTTTCTCAGCTTACAGTTGTAGCTGGTGAAGAAGGACTTCCAGTTTTAACAGATTTCCCTTCCTCACTGTTTCCCATGAGGCAATCACCAAAAGAAAAGCACCTACTCAAATATGCCCCAACAAGTTATTCAGCTGTATTCAAAGAAGCTATGTTGTTGTCAGCAAGAAAATGTTACAAGGACCAAAATATAATAAACCAGGTTTATAACATAATCTTTTACTCTTAAGCCTCAGGGAATGAATCACAGAATTACAGCAGAGGTATGAAAAGTTCTATCTAGCAACAGTATAATAACAGTGAAATTTTGGTTTAATCTTTTTAATGACTTAATAAGACAACATATACTACAAAATTAACTACTGAAGTTTGACATTATCCCGGTGTAAATATTATACAGATAGCATCAAACAAATATTGCACTTTTCTTGCAAAAAATACCACAGACAAAATGAAATACTCAGTCAATGACAGAATGGTAGAGGGTCAACTATGTCTTTTTGCCACCCCACAATGGATAGAAAGCGATGAACACAAACTACCAATGCATTACATAACAAATCAAACCCAAAAGGACAACCAGAGAACAAAATGACAAAAAAGCCCTCCAAATCAAAAATCCTTGTCCACTCTCATGGTGAGAGAGCATTGTTGAGAGTCTGGAATTTGCTACTAGAACCTCCATACTTTACAATTTACAGGCTTAACCCCTGATCCAAAACACCACCTTCTCTTCTTCCCTTATTATTTCTTCCAGCCATTTAACAGATGAAAACTAAATTCACAAAACAAAAATTGCAAAACAAGAATCTAAACACAGAAAGCAAAAAATTCAAATATTTTAACTCATACAACACGAGATCCAGGGCACTCGAAACTCTAATCCCTTTGCTCCATTCACTAAAACATATATTTAAAAAATATATCAACAAAAATCACGCTATGCTTCAGTTTCCGTTGTTTCTATAAATTTCTACTACCGTTTCCCCTAATCATAAAACTTCAAACTTTCATGAACCCATAAACCAAAATCAAATCTTTCTGAGCTAGAATTACAGCACCAAAATTCCGCGTACCTGAAAGATTAAGACACCGAACTCTTCCTAGAAACGAAAAAACGGAAACGAAAATCCCAGAATGAAAAAGCGAAAAAGGAACAACAATTGGTTCTGGTGGGTTGGAAGAATCCTGAAATTAAGGTTTGAGAAACAATTCCGGTGGTTCTCTCTCTACTTTCTCTCTCTTAAAAAACGAGGGAAAGAGCTTGCTTGGGTTTCAGAGAGAGAAGGAAGGGGTGGTGAAAAAGAAGGAGAGGAGAGAGAAGGGGCAATTTCCACGTCACCATACACGTGTCGTACACAGAAGCTTGCGTATGCCTACGCCGTATATACGGTGGGTTGGGCGAGTGTGGTGGTTGTTGAGGTGGCCATTAATTTATTCCAGCGTCATCGCCATCGTACACGTGGTCACCGCTTGTGGGGTCCACACCAGTTTATCCGTCATGTGGGCTTACGTGGGCTTTTGGATTTAAACACTTTTTTTTCATTAATTAATTAATCAGAAGATATTTAGTACCGTTAAAATTAATAAATATAGTAAGTGGTTGTAACTATCTTTCTCTGGAAAAATATTATTCAAGTGAATGCTGATGTAATTCTACTGTTAATATTTTGTACAGAAATTATGAGGAAAACTATAATCAACATACATTAAATAACAAACATATATTTTAGAGAGAATAAACGTATTAAATGTGATAAAAATTAATTTATTTGTTTGCATTTAATCTATATCCTATACATTTTTTTTTATATTTGAAGTGTTTCTTAATTCATTCTTTTAACCATATCTTTTACTAATAACTCTTTCTTTATATTTAACGAGTGTTTTTCAATTTGATAATCTTTAATACATATTATAACATACAAGAATGTGAACTAAAAAAATTATTAAAAAATATTTTACCATTAAACATGCCTTTTCAAATGTATAGCTTCTATACTGATTGAATATTTGTTTTACCATAATGTTGTTACCTGTTATTTGTTTTCAATATTTTGTTAATTTGTATGTTTACAAATTTTAATCAATATAAAAAATGTATTAAGAATAAGATTCTAAAACCTAATAAAATTTTCATAAATTAAAATAATAATATTTAGCATTTTTTTAGGTTTCAAATTCTATAATAAATAAATATATAATTAGAAAGAGAATTTTACCAATCCATAACTAAGTCTTGTGGTAAAAAAACAATATATCAATAACAGCTATAGATATTTTTTAATTCACATCTAACACAATATTATATAAAGAATAATAGTATTTTGACAATCAACATATTTTTATATATAATCATTATTTTAATTTTTATTTATTTTATAAAAATTATATTATTCTTAAAAATGAATTTTCAAATAGTTATTAAAATTGTAAAAACTTCATTTTCCTTGTATAAAATGGTTTTAAAGTAAAAAGAATCTCTCACAATACTTAACTTTTTCTAATGTGTTTCAATTAAGATTTCAGTTTTGATAACCTGTATAATAACTCTGTCATTTAAGAACTATATTAAGATTTCATTTTTAATTATGATTCAAAATTGCTAAAAGAATTTAATCAATTCAAAAAGAGAAATATTTGTAAACCATTTTAAATACTCGAGAATCTATTAAAATTAAATTTTTGATGAGTTTTTTTTATTTTATTCGTTCTTAATTAATTATTTTAGTTCAAATTTTATATTAAATTTTTTAAGCAAACATAATTAAATTATTTATTACATTAAAAATATAATATTATATATGTAGAGTTAGTTAACAACTAAAAAATATATTTATTAACATTTTTTTTATATTTAATTGTATTATATCAGTAATTCTGAAAACACGGTAACAAACATGTAATATCTATATAGTTTCTAATGGTAATTAGGAACTTATCTATCAAATTGAAATTGCAAATGAAGTAATTATAAAAAAAAAAACATACTATGTTTTTATTTTACAATTTTAAAAAATCAATAATTTTATGTTATAAAATTAAAAGATTAAATCCAAACTAAATTGTAAAACATTATTTAATTTGATTAAATTTATATTAAATTAAAATAAAACTGAATTGAATAATCAGTTTTTTTATTCGATACGAATTTATTTTTTCAAATCAAACTGATTCGTGTTCTCGTGAAAGAAAGTGTATGAAATAGAAAATCTGATTAAACAATATTTAATGAATCCTTTGAAATCCACGAAACAGCTGTTCATCTTTTACTCTTCTGACGCGGCATGTTCAGAAAACCTAGTTTTTATATATATATATATATATATATATATATATATATATATATATATATATATATATATTTATGCTCTACAAAATGTTTAGAAATTATAAAGTACTTTATATATTTATGTTTTCTTACCTAAAAAGAATAAACGTATACATTTTTGTTTTGAAATTTTTACTTTCAAGACTCACCCAACCTGTATTTATAATTAAGGTGAATTTTTAAGATGAAGGGGTTATTTAATTTAATCAAAATAATTTATTAAAAATACTGTAATTCTATTTAAAATGTAAAACTATTAACTAGTTTTTATATAAGTAATTTAAAATTCATTTTTAAGTAATAATAAAAATAAAATATTATATCCGAACGAAAACCGAAACGCGTTATTCTTCTCTATTTTTTTTATAGCCTATAAGCCTAATCTTTATTTGCTATGGTCGCCTATGAAATAGGTTTCCAATTTTTTTCTCAAAAGATTGGATTTGAAAAAGTGTAGAATAATTTCGGATGAAAAATTGCAAGAGTAATTTTTGTAAATAAATATGCTTATGAGCTGGATAACTAATTTATTTAATTTTATCCAGTTAATTATAACATATTTCAAATTAAAATTTTAAATATATTTTCATTTATATGTTTATTTTACAAAAAGCTATTTTTAGAAGCCTTTAATTAAATACTTACATAGCAAACTCGTGTTGGTTTTAATTTTTTTCCCTTTTCAATTCTTTTCATATTGACAAATTTTAATGTCACTGACTCAAATGACATTATATGACTCATTTGTTCAGTGAGATTGTGTTTGTTATGGTTTTATCTTTTCTTTTATCATCTAGAAACTTACATTATTCTATCAATATGGAGAATTTGAAGTATAAGGTTTTGGAGCGATTCATTCAAACAAAACATTTTGAAATATGAAAAAATGAGATAAAAAGTAATTTAAAATTCTACCATTTTACAAATGTTAAATTCCTCAGTTAAATTCAACCGAAATGAATCTGGTATAAATACGAGTACTTGTTCACTAGGGTGTGTAGTTACCCCATTAGTCTTCAAATGAAAATATTACATAAAGTCGAAAACAAAATGATGGCATTTACATAATCACTGTATACACTATTTAGTCTAAAATTATATGTTTATCTGGAAAAGGTTAAATTAAAAGTAATTGTTTTAAATGAGTAAAAGGTTAATTTTAAAAAATAACTATTACTAATAAAAAAAGTGCACATGTTGCTTTGGGATGTGGAGAGCACTGAGTGTCTCATGCATGCAGCTGCAGCTTTCATTTCATCTTTCACTCACCAAATTCACCTTCCATTTCCCATGTCACATCTCACTTTTTTCTTATAATGAAATTTTATTCATTTATGCAATATCCATAACAAATGTTTTTTTATGAAATAATTTTAGTGTATATTTTAAATATGTAAATAAATATTAATTGGTTTCTCAATAACAAAATTACTTTTGGAATATAAGTAAAGGTGGAAGGAAGACCCACTGGCAAATGATGTTTCAATATTCAAGCTGCTAAAATAATAACAAAATAAAGAGTATACTTTAAAATATAAGAGTAGATATGAATTTTATAAATCCGGTTTTTGTTTAGCAGATATGTTTCTTTTGGAAATGATTAAAAGTTAAAATTTTAGTTTTGTGTTAAGTGTGCAAATTAAAATTTTAATTGCTCAATTATTCATTTTTCAACTTCATTATCTTTTTAAATTATTTCTTCTAAATTATTTTCAGGTTTCTCTCTAGTTTCCTATCATTATATTAATCGGATAGTATGAAAGAAGCAGTAGTTGGTGATTGTCAATTCTAACTGATCAACATCTTCAGAAAGGGTAAGTTTTTCTCATTTCCCACATCCTAATTTTCTTTTTATCGTTTTAGTTTTATAATTATATATGATATTAGAGGTGAAGATAGTATATTAAACTAAGTTCGAAGTTTATTTTATTTTAGTTGATGTTGAAGTTTATAAATTTGAATCTTGAGTTGAATATTTTATAATGGATTGAAAAAATACAAAATTATTTACAGTTTTGAGAGTTGTTATTGACTAAACATGCATTAGAGTAGTTTTATTTTGATGCATTTGAGTAGTTTTATTTTGATATTGTAAATAGTTAAATTAAATTATTTAGTTAAAGTAATTAGAGAGTGAATTAATATAATAATATATTGTATGTTGAATTGTTTATATTATTTCTTTTGATGAAATGTTGAGTTAACATACTAAATCTTGATAATGTTAAGGGTAAATATGATTTTTGTTTTATTCATAAGTTATGTTGGAAGTTTTGAAATATATTAGAGTGGGAAAATTCGAAAAATTTAATTATTAGATATATTTTTTAAGTTATTGCATAATGTCATTTTGTTTATATTTTTATTTAAGCGAATAAATGTTCGTAAGCATAAAAAAATGAGATTGAAACCATGTTTTTCTTTTATTCTATCTTGTTCAAGAGATAATTAGTCGCTTTAAATAATAGTAATTTTATTCAAATAACAATGTCACTTATATATATATTAATTCATGTGAGATATGAAAGTTTGACCATATTTTATTTTTATAAATGAGAGTAATTATAAAAGTAATATTACATTGATGTATATGTCAATAATCATTAAAAAGAATAATATTAAAATGTACATTATGTTGGAAGATTTGATGAAACATACAAACTTTAGTGATACACTTAGTTATATACATAAAAATATCATATAATCAAGAGTGGATAGAAATTTCATGTTGAAGATAAAAATTATAAATACTCAAATATAAGTATATAAATTACTTTTTATCATAAATTGCATATTAAAGTAGACTATAAAATATATAAAATTGTTGATAAATATTAATATGTGAGTAGACTATAAAATATATAAAACTGTTGACAAATACTAATATATGAATTTAAATTTAATGTTAATATTGTTTAAAAGTAGTGAGTTGTTAGAATAACTTTTGATAAGTAAATTGTCAAATTTATTCATATATTTAGTTTAAATATTAGTTGCACTTTTTTATTTGTGTTTGATTCTGTAATTATGTTATGGCAGTGGGACCTACTGTGTGGCGTGGCACATCATCTTGCTCTGGTGTATCTCATCTCACAATAAAATAAAAAAGGATACTGAGTTATGGCAGTCAGGAATTTCTGGTGAAAAAAGGAAGGGCAGGTGTCAAAAAATATATTAAATTCATTATTCTCTTCGAATTTTTCACAGGGATTGATGACCCTACAGCTTCGGAATTTTCTAGAAACTAAAACCATCTGTAGAATAACATGGATTCTGTCATACTGATAGTATACCATAATTCATTTGAGGTTGGAGACTTAAGGTTTGTAATAAAAGAATAATAACCAACAAAAGTACATAATCTTTAGTTTCAATTAAATAACATTCAAACATATTTATATGGTAGAAATTTTAATTTCAATTAAATAGAAAAAAAAGTTTTCATACATGTCTTTATACACACTTTATGATATAAAAAATAGAAAAAATTGCTATAATTTGACGACTTTAGTAGTGTTATTAAAATAAAGTAATAATATAAAACAGAGAAATCATGTAAGACTTCTTCTTATGTAGGAATAAAACAACTATATGGAATCAGTATAAGCGATAATTTAATTGGTTTTATGTTTATGCTTTAAATTCATTAATTGTGTATTTTAGTTATATGTGCGGTTTATGTTCAATTAGAGAGGTGAGAAAAAAATTAAGAATAAGTATAGTGAAAACCAATTTAGGTTTACTTTAATAGTATTACTAGACTTAATATATATAAGATATTAGGAGACATGGAAATAATGTATAATATCTAGAAATTTGGTAATGTTTCATTTCATTTAAAAACGTTTATTTTTCTTTCGCTCCACTTCATTCTTATGCTTCCTTTTTTTCCTTTTTCTGGGATGATTAACATCTCTTTCTTTCTTTTTTAATCGATTGATTTACTAGCTATTTTAAGTGAATTTACATATTTTTAGCTTCTAGTTCTCCCTCTTCTAATATATCCATGTATATGGTTTGAATTTCTTAAGATGCATGTGTTTTGTTAACATAGTTTGAGATATGGAGTTTATTATTGATTAGATTTTAATTATTGAAGTAATCAAATAATTTTTAGAGTGTTTTAGTTTATAGTCTCCTTACAAATTCCTTGTGCTAAAGTTAAATTATTCTATGTTATATTTATTTTAGCTTTGTTAAACTTTCTTCTTCTCCATTATTCTTTCATCCAAACTTTAAAATGTGTCCTTATTAAATATTTTTAAATAAAACATTAACATTGTAGACTCACATTTATAACAATCTTAACATCTTATGAATGAATTATCATTGATGTAAAGATGTAGAAAATTATTTAAAACTAGAAGTCATATAATTTAGATAGATAAATATTTTATTATTTAAATATAAAAAATATAAATAGAAAAAAAGTTAATTATTCAATTTAAAAAAAAAAATCATTTAGGTAAAAGACACTTTTTCTCTTACTTTTTCTTACTTTTTTCTAAATTTTTAGAAATTATGGTTATTCTTTTGAATACTGAAGCTCCTTTTAGGAATCTTAGTAAATAATAGGATAAATGTATCTAATTTGAAAAGTTTTATGTGTTTGGAAAAAGATAATTTTTGTATGTGGTGTTTATAGAGTTAGGATGAGTCTCTGTTAGTCCAAAATCATAGAGATATGGTTAGATTGTTGATAGAGTTTTTTTATGTACAAAATTAGCCTTTCTCTGTGATATGGAGAGTTTGAGTTTGGTTTAGTCTTGAGCAAGCTAAACAGGTAAGGAAAACTAGTTTAGTTTTTAATAATACCTTAGGGTAGATGGTTTAAATATGAAGGTGGCGTTATCACATTGCTTTGAAACTTTTGTAGGAATATGTATGCTGATTGAATTGTGTTTGAAATGAAATTCTATCTTGCTTCGAAATGTTTTGAAATGTTGAGTGCATATATCATTTTGTGTTAAAATATTATATATGGGATAAATTTGGTTCAAATTGGGGTTGTTTTGGAGTATAATATTCAATGTTTGGTAGAAAAATAAATTGAAATCTCAGTCTCAATGATGAGTCATTATTTATTTTGATAAGTGATTCATGCTTAATTATCTATTATTTTCTCTATTTCACTATTTGGGTTCATTTATTAGAAATTAGTAATTTTCAAAACAGCTTTGGAATTTTATTAGGCTTGGAAATTAATTATGGAATTGAAGAGGAGCTGCCACATCACCACTGCATCCATATCAAATTTTATTTTTAGTTTTTATTTTTCAATTTTTATTTTCAGTTTTTATTCTAGACCAGAATTTAAAAATTTGGGCCTATTAGGTTTAGTATTGAGGGCTGACCTACGTCTAACTGCTTATTAAAGGAGGTGAGCCCAACACCTATAGCAGGGATATCTTATTCTCTAATTTTGGGATTCAATTTGTACTGGTTTTGTATTTATTTTCTTTGCAATTATTACATTCGGTTTTTGTTTCAATTCAATTTTGTTTACTGTTTCAATTCCGTTTGCTTATTTCAAATTTATTGGAAGGTTAATTTATAATATTATCCTTTTGATTCAAATTGCAATGAAATTTTGAGGTTGTTAATGTGTTATTTTGTTTTGTTTGTCTCTAAACTCTTCATCATTTTATTTTTGTGCTTAATGTTTTTACTAGTTCATGCTTAATATTTCAGTTAGCATGAAATTCATGTGTATCTGTTTATGCTTAATAGAGGAGCGAGTTACGAGAATAAATGATCTATGTGAATGCTTAATTTGTGTAAGGAAAACATGTATTAATTCTTGCTTAATTAATTAATTCGTTGGAATTAGGGTTGAGTAAGTTGGGCATGAATTTTTGCAGGTGACAAGGAAACTGCAATCTAATCAAGAGGTAATCTAATTCAGTTAAAAGAAATTTAATATTTAATTCGGTTGTTGATTTTTATTTTATTAAATATAATTATTTCACAAACCCCCTCTGTGTGTTTAATCATTTGACAGAAAAATAGATCACTTCCTGGGAGTCACTTCCTAGTGATACATTTAACTGCATTTCTTTGACCAGAAAGGACTTCCATCACTGAACCAAGTAGGAACCATACTTCATCCTTTGAAATTTTGTATTTTATACAAATTTGCTGGGTGATTTTAAGGTAAAATTTATTTAATTAAGAGTTTTGGTAATTAGGCAAGCCAAATTTGTTGGACGACTTGTTTAATAAAAACTCTTAGTGATTTGGTCATTGGATGAGCCAATTCTCTTTGGAAAAAATTTATTTAATTCAAAACTTCGAGAACTTTGGTCGTTGAACAACTCAATTCTTGTTGAACGAGGTTTTTATAAAAAAAAAACTTTCAACAATATAGTCAATCGGCGAACATTTTGTTTATTAGGTAAATAAAAGTTGTTGGGTGTGTTGATACTTTTTGTGAGGCAAGCAGAAGGGTGGTTAAATGAATTACAATGTGTGTTTAATTGGCTAGATAAACAAAATTGTGGTTGAGTGAGAGAATTTGTTAAGATTTGCAGAAACTTGTCTTAAAATGTTTTTAAATGCTAATATATATTTATCTTTCATTATATTATTATATTTGACTAATATATTGTATTTGACTATTTTTATAATATAATGAATGTTGAATTTTTAATTTGGGATATATATAAATAAAAATTTAAGATCATTTCCTTGTGACATGTAATGTATTGTGAATATAATTATTTATAGGAAGGAAATAAGTTTATATTTAGATTGTATCTTATTTTAACACTTTGAACGAGATAATAATGACTCGTATAGATAAAATTATTAGAGGATAAGAATGAAATGAGGTTCTTGTAATATAAACTTGCAATGCAAAAAATAATTGTGTTTTGACATGTTATAATGAATTTATTATCATATACGTGAACTAGTTTTTATTATATAATTTTATCGTGGTGGCAATTAATGAATATATACAATTCCTAAAAATAGAGAAGAAGTATGTGATATCGGGTTATTGAATTATGATATTAAAGAGAATAAGTATGTCAACGGATTAAAACTATGTGTAAAATTTAATTAATATAATTTCAGAATTTTTTCATAAAAATTATTAATAATACTCTGTATTGAAAATTCTCAAAGAAATGGAATAGTGGTCGAGCTTTGAATCGGTAAAGAAGTAGCAGAGTTAAACACGTATTGGAATAAGACATAACGATTTAAAATTAAATTTACTGAAACAAATTTCACCAAATTTGAAAATAAAAAGTAAAATTATTAAATTATTTATATATAGGTGGGTCCCTCTTACGTGATGTCGGTGAATGTGGTCCAGTCAAAAGAGAGCGGTGACGTGTGTCTAAGTGCGCTGTGAATGAATGATTGATACGATAGGAGCTGTTTGTTGCGTACCCAACTCAACGCGTTTTTTCTTCATAAACCTTCTTTTCACACCAAATCTGCTTCTGGCCCACCTATATCATTATATCAAAATAATTTTACTCTTTTTCCTCAAATACTTACATTTTAATTCATGAAAGAAACACCAAAAGAAGGAAAATAATTAATCAAGAAGTCTTCAATAATCTGTATGGAATTATAAACTTGAATCTTATTTTGTCAAGGTTGTAAAAAAAGTCCAGTGATTTTGATATTCATATGTTTGTGTGAAGAAGGTGTAAATGAAAATATAAAAATGGTTATTTTATTTTTAGTTCAAAATAAATAATGAGAACCGGAATATATTAAAGCTTTTTAAAACACTTTAATATGATGATAACAAGATATATAATTTTCTTAGTCGTAGAAGATTTTTTTTTTTTATGAAACCAGTAACATCCAATTTTTTATGTTAGAAACATGATTTTTAAAATAATTAAAATTTAAAATTTAAAATTTAAAATTTAAATTATATTTAATATATAAATTAGAAATTTAATTATTCAGTAATTTATTTTATAATCTTGGCATGGTCTTCAATTTGGTTGTTTCATATTTTCTTTGAACTCTTATTATATTTTCTCATTTGTTTTGTCAAACATAAGTCTCAACTTTTAATGCACCAAAATTTAAGACAATCTAATTCAGTCCATTTTTCGTCGAGTAGCTTTTCCTTTATCTCCGATCTCATTTTTTTTTGTAGTGGAGTTTGCATTTATAGAATTTTTTTTGCTGCTTGCATGTAAGATTTATTAGTTTTGCCATTCAGTGATTAATTTGGCTTTTGAATCTTTGAAGAATAAACTAAGATTTTTTTTAACTCTGCATAAATTTTTGATCATTTTCTAGAAAAAAAAACAAAAACAAATGTTTCAAGTAGAAAAAAACTAGATTGTTATTTAAGTATATACGTTCTATGTTTTACAAACTTGTTTTAAGTCATTTTAAACATTTGAACATTTCAATTACAATTATTTTGAATTATGAAAAATAAAAATTAGAAAATGAAATCTAGATTTGCATTTTGTTTTTAAATATGAGAAGTACAAAGGCGATAATTAGATTTTTATCCAATTACATTATGTAAATGTTTGTTTATGTGTTTTGATATAAAATGCTTAAAGTTTGTTAGCCATGTGAAATATTTTGTACGGTTGATGTTGAATTGATAACTTAGGTAAGTATGAAACTTAAGTGTACCTGAGAATTGAAATTAAAATGATTTTGATTTAATTGAACAATGAAAATATTGTGAAATTGATAAAGATAATGAAATTTGAGATAGTTAATTTGAGTTATATATGTTTTGTGAAATTTAGTGATTGAAATTGTTGTACATATATGATTTGTGACTTGTCAAAATAGTTATATGGACAAAGTTGAGTTATAGATTGATTAATGTAGATTTTTTTTTCTGTATAGTTCACTTAACAAATCGAAATCATATAATCAATAAGATTGAGATAGTAATGAAATAAGTTTACCCTTAAGAATTTTATTCAATTGAGATTTCACTCATTGAAATCATTTTCGACAATGGAAAATAATTATAAAAATATTACATAAGAGATTAAGTATAAAAAAATCCATTTGTTAAGCTTTTCTTAATATTTTTTTAAAAAATAACAAATTTTATGGAATGAGCTAACTTTCAAATTATTTAAATTGTATTTTAAATTGTAAAAAGTTAATAAAGTGGTTTACATGAATATTAATTATGTACATAACTTCTTGTAAACTATCTTATAAGTAAGTATGATAAAATCTTGAATTAGATGTTAAATTCTGGTGGGTGTACTAATATATATGTCTTCTTCATAAAGTTATCAAGTCACAACTTAATTTTTTTAAAAAAAAAAATAAATTCTTAGGATCTTTATTGAAAGTGAGAATGTTATTAATAAACTTACTTATGACAGCTTTTTGATTGTATGATTATAAACAATAACATAATGAATGAGTTTAAGATTTAAGGTGACAATATTATATTTTATTCTTATTCTATTATAAATAGTATTATTTTTCTCACAAAATCAACATTATATATTTATACTTATCATACCTATCATTTTGTATAACATTAAAGTATAAGGTATATATATATATATAATAAGGTAATTAATGATTTCTTTTAACAATGATAATCCATCATCAAAATTTTATCATAATAAAAATTGAAAAATAACTATGACTCGCCAATTTCAAATGATCAAAATAAAAGAAAAAAAATTATAAAATTGAGAGTTATAAAGTATTAAGTCTTAAAAATTTATACTTCAATGCTCTTTTATTGAAATGTTATTCTTTTCAAAATTATCTTAAATTTTCGTTGGATTAACCTTAAATCATAAGTCATCGTTCTTTTGACCTAAGTCTTGATCATTTCATACTAAACTATAAGTAAATATACTCAAAACAAATAATCTTTAAGTTTTTTTCTTATTTAAACATTTTTTAATATTTTCTTTGTTATCATTGAAACTTCTGGATTATGAGGAATATTTTTATTTAAAGATAAAGATCTTTTATTTTTTCAAAGAATTTGAAATATTTATAATAGAATATATTATGTTGATAGATAATTTTAAAAGTTAAAAGTTTAAAAATTTATGAGATAAATTAATCAATTTCATTTATAAATAAGAGTTTAGAATTATTTATATATATTTTTTAATTTGATTTCGGCTGAGACACTGCTGATTCTATCTTAATTTCGATGTTATATGAGTATTTGGTTTTATTATTTTTTATGATTTTAGTTTCAAGTAATTCGTTTTATTTAAAAAAAAAACACAATATGCATGTTCTCATTTTTTTAGCTAATTTTCATTTAACTTGATATTTTACATCATTTTATTTGTATTTAAAACAAATATGATTTAATTGAACAAATTATACTTGTGTTACAATTAATACACATTTAATTTATGTTTACCTCAAATAACATTCAAGGAGAATTATTAACATTAGAAACAAATATCATTAACATTGAGCCAAAACAATTAATTTTAAAAACTAGATATTTTATTTCGAATGAGAAGAGTGGAATTAAGAATTAAAAGAAGTGAGAAATTAAAATAATATTTTAATTATACAATATAAAACAAATATCATTAACATTGAGCCAAAACAATTAATTTTAAAAACTAGATATTTTATTTCGAATGAGAAGAGTGGAATTAAGAATTAAAAGAAGTGAGAAATTAAAATAATATTTTAATTATACAATATAAAAGGAAATGATGGCTGCACTGCATGTGAGTGGGCCTAGTGGGGTGTGACCCGTGCATTAAAGGGAACACGTCAGATAGAAAATCTGACCGTTGATTTTCTGTGGAGGATGCGGTTTTTGCGGTGGATTTGCGTTGTGACGTGTTTTGCTTTTCTCTTCCAATGCCTCCCTTTCTCGCTACCGACAAAATGACGTGTCCCCGCATTCACATGCCATTTCTTTGCTACCTACACAAGTGGGGCCCAACCCACATTTTTATGGACCATTTTGCCCTTCTTTTTTTTCCATGTTCACATTTGCAAATAATGGATGAATGAATGTGGTGGGAGCATAGTGTAGCATAGCATTATTGTTACTCTATAATCTCATTTAATAACAATTATTGTATAAACATTAATCTAATTTGGTCACTCTAACAAATAAGTAATTTCATGTACGTAATTTCAATAATGGGTAATGCTTCTAAAATAATTTTATCAAAATAAATCTACCAAATTTTAAGGCTGATTTTACGATTGACCTTCACAAACTCAATAAAATAATCATACTAAACTTTAGGTCTAGATTAAATTTGACTTTTCAAGCCTAACTCATTTATATTTATTTATTTTTTTAATCAGGTTTTGGTCAGTTAACTCACCCTATTAGTAAGGCAAAAATGAAGGTTAAGCATAGGTTGCATTTTTTTTTGGTTAAATAATAAGGTGGGTGTTTTTCACTTGAGTTCTGATAGTTTTTGGAGCTCATATTTTTATTTAACGGAGATAGCGTATAAACTATTAGAATAAAAAAGATAATTTGTTCACACAACGTAATGGTACGATCAAGCATGTTTTAAGGAGAATCGATCAAAGTAATTGTTTTTGTCTTTTTTACTAAAAAAATATCATGAGAATGTCTAGATTCTTGTTAGAAAGAGAAGAACCATAAAAAAATATAATAAAATTTCGATGAAAAATAACTTTTTATATTAACAAAGTATATTATAGTTGTATGGGTTCGACAATATATCAACTCCATAAAAATGAATTTTTCTTCAAAGATTCATCATCTTTTATGTCCATCTTTAAGATGATAATTGTTTTTGATAGTATGAATAGATTTAAGTATGTAATATTATGTTTTCAAAAATTTTAAAATTAACTTATTAAATAATATTTTAAAATAAAATTGTATATAATTTTAAACCCCAAAATCTAGTAAAAAAAATTAAATGAAACAGTTGGTAAATTTTCAACAACGTTAACTTAAAAAATAAAAATAAATTATTTCCAAAATAAAAGACTTAAAATTTTACATTTAGGGACTAAAATAGCATTCAAGCCAAAAAAATTTTGAAAAAAATATTTTTATGTCATTATTCTTATGTAAATGTTATTTACCTTCACAATGGATACACGGATGTTATTGGTAAAAAACACTTTTGAAAGTTAGAGAGTAAAAGAATAATTTTCATTTGATAGACTAAAATAATATTCAAATTTAAAACATCAAAATATTATTTTTATTAAATTATAGTTTGGAGAGACAAGTGACCCAATTCTCCACCTACAATGAAACGGACAAACTGTCTTTTCCTTACGTTGGTTTGAGTAAGAAAAATGCATTCTCATTAATGGAGGTTTTCTATTGGGCTAGCTCGGCCCATCTACTCAGGATTCAAATATAAGAAAAATTCCTCTATTTTTATAAATATCATTATCCTTGAGCTCTTTTTAGCAGAATTAGATTTTGTGACAACTTTAGAGTTCTTAGTAAAAAATGAGTTATTTCTAGAATCATATGAATTTATATGTTGGAAGCTTTTAACCCTTTATGTGCTTTGTAACTAAGCTCATCATCCATAGGTTTGTTAACCAGTCACTTTTGTAATAACCTATTCAATGTTTGGCTTTATCTTCAGAAGCATGCAGTCCTATAATATGGCTCTCCCTTTGCAACCTTTATCAGCATTAGCCTCTGGAATATAAGCAAAATGGTGTCCAACAGTTTAGGCACATTTTCAAAAATCTTAGTAATTTGCATGGTGGCATTTTCTTTGGTTGATTCAAGTTATTGTGTGTGTGACTTTGAAGCAATCTTCAATTTTGGGGATTCAAATTCGGATACTGGTGGGTTTCATGCAGCCTTTCCTGCACAGCCAAGTCCCTATGGAATGACTTATTTCAAAAAACCAGTTGGTCGTGCTTCTGATGGAAGGCTCATTGTTGATTTTCTTGGTAATGATCTACCAATTGTTATAACAATATTTTGCATTGTGTCTTTCTTTTTTTTTTTTTTTATCATTGATATGTTAGCATATAGTTAATCTAAAATACATTTTCTATATCAAAGGAACGAGTAAAAGTGGTATGATATAATCAAAGTTTGACCTTCAATTTCTAACTATGAGATCTTAAATTGAATCAATCAAGTGAAGGGAGATTAATTGAAAATCTTACAAAAATCTCAAATACCTATAATTATAAAAGAAGATGTTATTATCTAGATGAGGTGGGATGAAATTGACTTATTCCGAATCTGAATATTTGAGGATCCGAGTTGAAGTAATTCTGAGGTTTGGCAAGAGATCCACTTACAAAGATATTTTGATGATCAAGTAAGTGCGTGATTAGTGAAGTGTATAAGAGAGTGAATAGTGAGTGTGAGCTAAATGATAAATGAGTAATACTTCTTATAACTAGTGATATATATAGGTAATGGACTAAACTGTTATGAACTCAAAAGCCCAAGTCCAGAATAACAAACTTATGATTACTGAGTTATGCAATGAGTTATGCAAGTAGAGACCGAGATTTGAAGATTATTAAGAATAATCAATCACGAATCTCAAACATAAATATAACTTACCCACAAATTTCATACATAAATATAACTGGCTAGAATATCTCAAACGAGGAGAATACAAAAGATAATAATTAGTAGTTGATACAATTCTTAACATGAATATGAATATGTTAGAAGTTAACCATTATTATGTACAGTGTAAATATCTTTAATATTGTTACAGCATATATTGTTTATTGTGTTCAACCAGTTGGAAATGATGGTTGGCATCATTTTGAAGGCAGTTTTCATAATACAAAATGTTTATCATGTCAATTTGTAATGGAATGACTGTGTCATGGAGTGTTTTCACCTTACTCTACTGAATAATATTTGATATTGAACATGCAGCTCAGGGTCTTGGACTTCCACATTTGAGCCCATATCTTAAGTCAATTGGCTCAGACTATAGTCATGGAGCTAACTTTGCATCTTCAGCCTCCACTGTGATCCCCCCCTTTACTTCCTTCTTCCATAGTGGGCTCAGTCCATTTTCCCTCTCCATTCAACTCAGCCAAATGAAGCAATTCAAAGCCAGAGTTGAGGAATTTCATCAAACAGGTACACTGCAAAATGTTACTATAAATTTACATTTATTTTATCTAATAATGATACACTCACCTATAGGTATTCCTTTTCATGCACCACACAGGAACTATATCATCATCTGGTACCAAAATCCCTTCACCAGATGTATTCAAAAAGGCTATTTACATGTTCTATATTGGCCAAAATGATCTCACTTCCAAAATAGCAGCCACTGGTAGTATTTATGGAGTGAGGGACAGCTTTCCTCAAATTGTTTCACAAATTAATGATGCTATCAAGGTTTGAGTGTATTTTTGCATTGGCAAATTATATATGACATGTCAAAATGTTTTAATAATACTTCAAAAGTTGAACACTATTTATTTATTTTTTCATATGCACAATGGTATTTACATTATTTTTTTATCTTAAAGTATTGTGTGGATATAGATGTATGTTGGGGCCATTTTTATGAGACTAATAAGAATAAATGCGTGTCATATAATTATGCATAATCTAATAAGATTTAAATTATGTGCATTTAAAAAAGTTAAATGACTTTTTTGAAAAGCTTATATATCTTTTGACCATTATCAAAGAACCTTTTTCATATGATTAGCTTTAAGAAAAGTTTTTGTAAACAATTCTACTCCTTCCGCCCCTGAAAGTCAATGGTAAGTTTTCTTAAGCTCTAAAAACTTTTCTTATTAAATTTCTTATAAAATATTTTCTTAGAAAAATAATATCAATTGTTTAAATATAAAAGAATTCAGTGTGAAAGAGAATTTAGATATATAACAAATTAGGACTTAATTATGTTTTTTTTATATTTAAAATTTACAGTGAATATAGTTTTAGGTTTTCAAATTAAAAAAAAATCTCTTACATTTATTAATATATATGGTTTAATCTCAAAATATTAAATTGAAAGAATTGAAAGGACTTTTTAAAAACTATTTTAGTCTCTCAAATTTAATATATAACATTAAAATGGCATTTTTTTTAATTTGAAAAATTAAAATAAACTATTTTAAATTTTAAGGACCAAAATCATATTTATTTTTCGTTTTAAGAATTAAAACATAATGAAACCTAAAATTATTTACTCCTCAATCTTAAGGACTTAAAAACATAGTAAATCTAAAACAATTTTTTTTGTCAGGATAACTTCCAAGCAAGTTAGATGATAATATAGTAATAGTTTTTTTTTTTTTTTTTTTTTTTTATTTTTTT